>Ga0182010_10000665_pt1 | contig 19381 bp, 21 predicted proteins | sample 611E1MmetaG_FD_120488 | JGI IMG/M metagenome (GOLD analysis project Ga0182010, IMG submission 120488) | Permafrost microbial communities from Stordalen Mire, Sweden - 611E1M metaG | ecosystem: Environmental > Terrestrial > Soil > Wetlands > Permafrost | place: Sweden: Stordalen | collected...
CATGCCGGACGTTAAAAAATTCGAGCCCAAGTCGGCGCTCGTTGGCGGCAAGGACGGTTTAAAATATTACGACGAACTTTTCCACCAGATCATCGAACGCAATATTAAAGCGACAATCATCTGCGAGATCGACCCGTCGCAAAAACGCTCGTTCCCGCCCCTGGCCAAACGCCATTTTCCGAACGCAAAAGTTGAAATAAAAAACGACCTCGCGGGTCTCCCCCGTGTCGCAATCGTCACATCCCCCACCCGCTAAAATAACGGTGCCGGTAATTTTAGGAACACCGCGCAGGAGGGCTCCGCCCGACGAGCGTAGCGCGTTTCGCCCGAGAAGCGAAACGACGCGTGTTCATAAAATTACTGGCACCGTTATTTTTTATTTCTTCACCACTTCGATCCAAACATTCCCAGCAGTTAGCACCGATGCCGCGCCCTTGGCGGTGGTAAAACTTGGCGGCGCGGAATTATCCGCGCTTTCGCTCCATGTCGCGTCTTCGCTCTGGCCGTTTCGGTAAATAATCGCGCTTCCGCTTCCCGAAGTTCCAATCTTCAAGCGGCCAACGGCATCGATCGTGCTCACGGGGGCGGACATAACGATGATGTTCTTGGCCGTAACCGGCGCGCCGTCCGCGTCCTTTTCCACCTGACCTTTTATCGTCCTGGTATAGATGTTGGTCGCGCTTGAATATATCCAGACCGGGCTATAGGCGGGGTCGGTGCTTAACGCCGGGGCAAGCTTTTGCCCGTCGGCGCCGCGCGCGGAAATATCGGGGTCGCTCTCCATAAGCCAAGCATCCGCGCTGGCGCCTGCGCCCGCGCTTCCGGCAAGCGCTTTTTCGGCGTTGTCCGACGAGGTATAGGCGTTATGCGGGGCGTTCCGCGTCGCATCGCGAGAGAAAAAAGCGCCGCCCGCGCCGGTTACCCCGTCCTCGTCAACGGCAACGAGCGCCGGGGTTGCCGCAATATGCGCAAGCGCTTCCGGCGAACCGCCGAAATGGAAAAACGCGCCCGCGCCCCAGTCGCTGATCCAATCCAAAAAATACAAGCGGCAGGAACGAACCGGTCCGATTTTTGGCGCTTGAACGCCGCGCTCGAAAAACGCGAGAAAACGCGTAATGCCGCCTTCAACCGGCGCTTCGTAAACAAAGGCCGCTTGATTTATGCCGGAAGCCGGCCGCGCCTCGACCATGTTGTCGATGGAAACGGCATAAAGATCGGTGTATGTTTTTTGCGCCGCGCTTTCCGGCGCCGCATTTGCATTTGTATTCGTGTTCGTCGCCGCTGTCGGCGCTTTCGCAATGTTCTGATCGCGCATGTTGGCGAGGATCAGAAACGACCCGGTCGAAATGACAATAAGAACCGCGCCGCCGACAAGCGCAGAGAGCCGCCAATTATTTTTAAGATATTCGACTATCTTGGACATGGTTAGAATTATATAATTTTCGCGCCTTAACGAACAGGCCTCCCCGTGGGGAGGCCTGTGGCAATTATTTCTTTTCTTCCTTTTTGGCAGCCGGTTTGGCGCCGGCAGCCGGGGCTTCCTCTTCCTCTTCACCCTCGGCTTTTTCCTTCTTAACCACCTCGACGGCTTCGACCGTTTCGACCGGCTTTTCTTCAAGCGCTTTCAATTCTTCTTCGCTTCTGGGTTCGGCGACGGAAACGATCGGGTCTTCGCCATGCAGGTGCTTCACGGTTATTCCCGGCGGAATGACGATCTCCTTCAAGTGAATGATTTCGCCGAAATTTTCCAGCTTGGAAATGTCAACGGGAATTTCGTGCACCAACGCCGTCGGCAAACATTCAACTTCAAGTTCGGAAACGTTCTTAATAAGAACGCCGCCCAAGCCCTTGACCGCGCGCGATTCGCCGACGAAAACAAACGGAATTTTGGCGTGCATTTTTTCGGTAAGCGACACCTTGTGAAAATCGGCATGGACTATTTTATCGCTCAAAGGGTCATGGGCGACCTCTTGGATCAAAACCTTGTTGGTTTTTCCGTCAACGACCAAGTCGATGAGCGTTGACTCCCCCGCCGCTTTAAAGGCCTTGAGGAACGGCTGCTCCGAAACTTCCAGCGTGAGCGAATCCTGCCCCTTGCCATACATGACGGCCGGGATCAAGCCCTTTTCGCGCAATTGCGAAACGGCTTTGCCGGTCAATGTTCGTTTTGTTGCTTCAAGCTTGATCGATTCCATATATTATCGGTGATTATCCTTTGAGATTAAAATCAACGCCCCGGGCGTTGGCTCTTTTATGATGGTAAAAATATATCAAAACGGCTTAAAACCGTCAAGTCAAGCCGCGCCCTCGAGAGCACCGACTTTGCGCGAGGCGGCGCGGGAGACGCCTTGCGCCAGGCCGATCAGCGCAAGATGCGCCACCATTGAGGAGCCGCCGGCCGAGACGAATGGAAGCGTGATGCCGGTCATGGGGACAAGCCCGATGTTGCCGCCGATCGCGATGAACGATTCGATCGAAATAAGGGCGGCCGCACCCACGACAACGAACTGGGAAAAATCGTCAGGTGCGCGGCGGGCCAGCAAATAAAGCCGCCAGACTATGACGGCGAGCGCCGCGATCAAAGCCGTAACCGCGACAAAACCCAGTTCCTCGGCAAGAAGCGAAAAAACAAAGTCGGTCTGGCTTTCGGGCAAAAAACGCAATTGACTTTGCGTGCCCGAAGCAAAACCCGCGCCCCAAAAGCCGCCGGAACCGACCGCAATCTGCGCCTGAGTCATGTTGTATCCGCGACCCAACGGATCGCGCGAAGGATCGAGAAAGACCAGCACGCGCTCTTTTTGATAATCCTGAAAAGCAAATTGCCACGAGAACGCACCCACGGCCACGGCCGCGATAAAGAGAATGAACACGTAACGGCGCGGCACGCCGGAGACCAACAGCATGGCGCACCACAAGCCGATCAAGATCATTGCCGAACCAAAGTCCGGCTGAAGCAAAGTGAGAACGACAAAAATTGCGGTTATGAACAAAGCGCTTAGCATTGCGCGCAATGAACGAGTCCGCGCGTGCAAAGGCAAAATGGAAGCGAGAATGATGATAAGCGCGATCTTGGCGAGCTCGACCGGCTGGAACGAGACCGAGCCCAAGAAAAACCAACCGCGCGTTCCTTTGACCGTCCGTCCAAAAACAAGAACGAGCGCGAGCGCCGCAAAAGCCGCGAACGCCACCGGATGGCGCCAGCGATGCACAATCTTGGGATGAGCCGCGGCAAGAACCATAAGCAAAACCAAGCCGATCGCGATTGAGGCGATCTGCGTTAATTCGTCGTGCGTGCCCCGAGCCACGGAAGAAGAAATAAGCGCGACCGCGCCAAAACCCAAAAGCACGACGATCGCGCCCATGAGGTATGGATCGAGCCCCCCGAAAAATTTACGAAAATAATTCATAATCTTACGAATTCACGAATTCCTACGAATATTACGAATAAACACTCGCTTTGTCGAGGGGTGATAAAAAAATCTTATTCTATCTTAATATCTACCTATTCGTAATTTCGTAACCGATTCGTAAATTCGTAAGACTAGGGCCTTATATAGGAAGCGTCGTTCAAAATATCGATCTCCGGAAAAACTTTGATCTGCGTAACGGCGCCGTAATTTTCGTACCAAGTAACTTCGCCGGAACGCGATTCATTGGGCCGCAGACTGTCAAAGGCCGTTAAATTCACCGCGACGATGGCCGGTCCGCGGTACATCACAACCGCGATCCGAAGCCCGTAATAACCGTAACCGGTGTCATTCGTGACAGTAAAAGTTGTTTTACCGATCGGCGGCTTGTCTTTGGAAAGTTCGATCTCCGGCACATAAGCAATATCGCTTATCGGCAAGTTAAGATGCTCGTCGGCGAAACTTTTCCAATCGGGATAAAGGTGGCGGTCAATTCTTTGCCATGACGTGCTCAACAGCTCAAAGGACGGATTGGACGGGCGCGCGGCGGAAGCCACACCCAACCGCACGACGAATTTTTGCTCGCCGGGGAGGATAAATCCGTCAGCCGGTTCCGTGGCAAAAGACTCGCCGGTAAAACGGTAGATAAAATGCGCGGCGTAATATTGATTGGGGTTCGCGACCGTGCCGATAAAATCGTATTTCCCCTGGGTCACCAAAACTTGCGCGTTCGAAAGCGAAAGCGCGCGCGGCGCTTGCGCGACCGTAACGGCCGGATTTAATCCCGAGCGCATAAACGCGCTTAATTGCGCCTCCATTTGCGGCGCGTTCAAAACATCAAGAACGAATGCGTATCCGGAAAACCCCAGGGTCGCGGCCGAAAATACGATCAAAACGACCGCCAAAATGCGGCGCAGAATAAGCTTGTGGGTGACAAACCAATACCCCCACTTAAGCTGTTTTTCCGATAGGTCGTTAGGGACAAGCGGTTGAGGCATGGCTTTAGCATAGCACAAAAAAGGATGAGTTGTCCCTTGCCCGTAAGCCTTCTTAATGATAAAATAAGGCCTTGATTTTATCGTATTCCCATGACCAAAAAAATTTCAAATTCAAACGATTACGGCGCCAAGCAAATCACCGTCTTGGAAGGACTTGAGCCGGTCCGAAAGCGCCCGGGCATGTACATCGGCTCGACCGGACCCGAGGGCTTGCACCATCTTATTTGGGAAGTTGTGGACAACTCGTTCGACGAAGCCATGGCCGGGTATTGCGATGCTATCACCGTCGTCCTTAACGACGACGGCTCGTGCTCGGTCGAGGACAACGGCCGCGGCATTCCGGTCGATCTGCACCCGCAATTTAAGGTCTCGGCGCTCGAACTCGTCATGACCAAGCTCCACGCCGGCGGCAAATTCGGCGACGGCGGCTACAAGGTTTCCGGCGGCTTGCACGGCGTCGGCGTCTCGGTCGTGAACGCGCTCTCGACGCTCACTCGCGCCGAAGTTTTCAAGGACGGCAAAGTTTGGATGCAGGAATACAAATTCGGCAAACCCGTGGCCAAGGTCAAGACGACCGGCTCGACCAAAAAACTCGGCACCAAAATAACTTTCTATCCCGACCCGTCAATTTTCACCGTTACCACCAAGTTCGATTGGAAATACATTCTCGACCATTTGCGCCAACAGGCGTATCTCACGGCCGGCGTGCGCCTCGACCTGCACGACCGCCGTGAAAAGCCGGAGGTGGCGTATTCTTTCTATTTTGAGGGCGGGGTCGCGAGCTATGTCCGGCACTTGAACCACAACAAAGAACCAAAACACGAGAACGTCTTCTATGTTAAAAAGATCGCCGAGGACGTCGAGGTCGAACTCGGTCTGCAATACACCGACGAATACAAAGAAACGCTATTTGCTTTCGCCAACAACATTTTCAACCCCGAGGGCGGGGCGCATGTTTCCGGATTTCGCACGACCTTAACGCGCGTTTTAAACAACTATGCGCGCGCCAAAAATTTTCTCAAAGAGAAGGATGACAATTTGACCGGCGAAGACGTGCGCGAAGGACTTACCTGCGTCATCTCGGTCAAGGTCAAAGACCCGCAATTTGAAGGCCAAACCAAAGCCAAGCTGGGAAACCCCGAGGTGCAAACGGCCGTCACCACGGTCTTCGGCGAATCGTTCGCCACTTATCTCGAAGAGCATCCGCGCGACGCGAGCGCCATTTTGGAAAAATGCGTCTTGGCTTCGCAAGCCCGCGCCGCCGCGCGCGCCGCGCGCGAAACCGTTTTGCGAAAAGGCGTGCTCGAAGGCCTGACGCTTCCCGGAAAACTCGCCGATTGTTCGAGCCGCGACCCGCTTCAAACCGAGCTCTACATTGTGGAGGGCGACTCGGCCGGCGGCTCGGCCAAACAAGGACGCAACCGCGACTTCCAAGCCATTCTTCCGTTGCGCGGAAAAATCCTCAACGTCGAGCGCGCGCGACTGGACAAAATGTTGCAAAACAACGAGTTGCGGAACTTGGTCATTGCCATGGGCACGAACATCGGCGAACAGTTCGATTTGAGTTCGCTTCGCTACGACCGCATCATCATCATGACCGATGCCGACGTTGACGGCGCCCACATCCGCACCCTGCTCCTTACTCTCTTCTATCGCTACTTCCCGCAAATCATCACCGCCGGGCATCTTTACATTGCCTGCCCGCCGCTTTATCGAGTCGCCAAAGGGAAAGACATCCGCTACAGCTTTACCGAAGCGGAACGCGACAAGGCCATTGCCGAATTCCAAGCCATAGCCAAGGGCAAGGCGCAGATGGCGGGCGGAAAAAAACAAATCGAAGAACCAAAGACTGACGAACCAACGGACGCCGAAGGATCGGGAAGCGAATCGCCGACCGGCGAAATTGTCGCGCCCGGCGGCGTGGTTATCCAGCGCTACAAAGGTTTGGGCGAAATGAATCCGGATCAGCTTTGGGAAACGACCATGAATCCCGAAACGCGTTTGATGTTGCGAGTTACGATCGAGGACGCGGAAAAAGCCGACGAGACTTTCGACGTACTCATGGGCGGCGAGGTTGAACCGCGAAAACGCTTCATCCAGACGCACGCCAAGACGGTTAAAAATCTAGACATTTAAATAGGTCCTATACGACCTATAAGTCCTATCTAGCATTAAAAAAGCCGGCCTCCGAGTGGGGCCGGTTGCGCGTTTCGCGCGTTATCGCGAGGGCGGCACGATCGAACCAAGACGCAAACGGCGACTCGCGTCATGATATCTGTTTTCCAAACGTAGCATCTCGTCCTCGGTGTACAAAACTACCAACCAAACCGCCGGTAGGACGTGACCGATGCCTTCGTTCCAATCGAGGAGATACGCGTTGCTCGGCTCGATCATGATCTCGAGAAAACGCGGCTTAACGACAATGCGCGAAAAATGGCACTTCGTGAGCAACTGTTCCGCGCCGACGATCTCAACGGTCGGCTGGGCGAATTCCGCCAACAGGTCGGGACGCGAATCAAACGGGTATTCGCACACGACCGAGACCACTCGGCTTTCTTCATCCGGCCGCAAAACCGAGACCGTTGTCCCCGTTCTTTTGAGGACGCGCATAAGCCGACGATCGGCATCGCGCGCACCAATGATCGGAACAACCGGCGCCCTTCCTTCTTGCGACAATTCTGGCGAAAGATCGGAACCGCAAAGACCCTGAATGGGAAGATGCTCGGCGCCGTCATTGAGGAGAATCGTAACACTGCTGTTTCTTACTGGCGTCATGGGGCACCTCCTTATCAAGGATAAGTTCACATCATTTTGGCTTTTTGTCAATAGCCGCTTCGGCGACATTGTTTTTGGCGGCAATAAGCGCGGCGCGGGCGCTATCAGCCTCGTCAAGCTTGGCCCGAAGCATTTGAACCCGTTCATGCTCATCGCCAAGTTCTTTGGCCAGCTGTTCCGCCTCTTTAATAAGACGGTTGCGCACGGCGTGCAACTCGATCAGCTTGTCGGCGAGCGCTTTTTCTCCTTCGACGATCTGCGCCGTCTTTTCGATCCGATCGGCGACGAATCTTTCAATTTGAATTTTCAAATCCGCTTGAGCAAGATCGCTTTCGGCGAAAACGCGCAAAGCCGCGTCCCCGCCCAGCCCGCTCAAAATGGCTTTTTGCGAATAACGAATGATCGACTCGACGCGCGCGTGATACGGCGAATCACCGTCTTGGTAAGTCGGCGCTTTCATGAGTTCAATAAGCGTCTCAAAACGCTCGACCGCTTTATTAAAACCGACCGATGCATCAGCCAATTTGACCATGAGTTCGGCTCGAAACTCGCTTTCCGAAATATTCCGCGCGGTCAATATCGTATTAAGTTCGCCGGACTCGCGCAGGTCGCTCAAAATAAGACGGAAATCCGCCAGTTCGGCGATACCCGCGTTAAAAACAAGTTCGGTTGGCGCATAATCAACCCGCGAATCGCCGACGATCTCCGGCTCCCCCGGCTTGCTTTGGCTCCGCAAACCCGCCAGGTCCGGAATGCGGCCGGCGATCGTGCCAAGCTTCATGAGCGCGTCAACGACCGTTTCCGCTTCCGCTCGCGAGCCGTAAACGCGGATCGCGAATTCGTCGCCGCCGTAACGATAGGCAACGCCGCGAACGCGCGCGCCCTCGATCGCAAGCTCCATAAGTTGCGCGGATTTGCGCAAAGCCGCGTCCCCCACCGGCCGCCCGCCGGCGTCGTTGAAATATTTAAGGAACCCCATGTCGACAAAGATGACGGATGCGTCAGCCCCGTTCGCAACCGCCTCTTCAAGCTGGCCGTTCCAATCGCCGTAAAATTGTCCCCGCTCCAAAAAACCCGTGCCGCGGTCGCGTTTTGCCGCTTCAATCTCATAAGCGAGCCGGTCCTTCTTCGCCCACCCGCTTCCATCCCGCCGCGAGTCGATCATCTTGTTCCTGGCCCGCTCAAGCGCTCGCAGACCCGTCGTCATTCTTGGAATGCTGGCGACCGGTATTTTGTCGCCAAGATTTGCGCGCTCCCGTTTCGACGCAGTTTCACTCAATTCGCGGCTTATCTCCAATAAACGAACATTGACCAAATGATCCTCGAATTCGGCGAACTTTCGATCATCGCCGAAGCGCGCGCGAGCCGCGTTCACGGCCATAAGTTCAACCACCTCCCTGAAACCGGGCTTGTCGCATTCTTGTTCGATCATTTCCAGCGTTTCCAGCTCGGTCCCCTGCAAACTCTTGCGCAAATAATTGTTGAAGAAGGTCTCGGCGGCGTCCCGGAGGCGGGGTCCGGCTTTTATCTTTTCCACGGCGCGGTCGATCCTCATGACGAATTTAGCGACTTCCAAATTATAATCGGCGGCGCGGCGCAGCGCCTCGACGGTCTCGATCGCCAGATCGATCGGATTGTCCGGCCCGACCTTAAGCGCGGAAGCCGCGTCCCTCATGACCTCGAACTGCTCGGCCAGATCGACGCTCGCGACCGACAGCGGCGGCGGCTCGATACCCGCATAGCCTTTCATGTCGAGCGAGGCGTTCGTGAGCGCGGCCGCGATCATTTTTATTTCTTCGTCGGTCGCATTGTCGAGTTCGACGCAAAACTCATTGCCGCCGTAGCGGAAAACGTTCTTCGCGTTCGCCCGTTCCGGCCCCAATCGATCCAGACAAACGCCATCGATCGCATTGATCGCCGCCGCGAGCGCCGCGTCGCCGGCGTCTTGACCGTGCCCTTCCTTATTAATACGATCCAGTTCGCCCATATTAACAAAAATATAGCGCCGCTCGGCCAATTTGTCGGGCAAAGAACTTGCTTCGGAGTTCTTTTCAAAAGCCTCGATCATTTGCCGCTCAAACCGCTTGAATTTAAAAGCGCCGGCGTTGTCGTGTTCCGCCCGGTAAAGCTCGACGGACAACTTCGCTTCCAAACAACGCGGAACCTCGTCGCATTTATCCTCGCCGATCTCGGCTTCGATCTTTTTAAGATCGTCTTCGAGGTCGGCCAACGATCTCAAAAATTTCTCTTCGCTCGCCAAGCCAAGATCGTCGTCGGGGCGTTCGATAAATTTTTTTTTCGCCGTGATCGGCATACGCCCATAGTGTAGCACCTGCGCGCCGGAAGAAAAAGTTATGCACAGCGCGTTTGACGCGCGACAATTATAAAAAAATATGGTATAATTATTTTAACGTGCATCAATCTCTCGCACGACTTACTCGATCGAGCTAAGCTCGACGAGACAAAAAAGAAAGGAGGTGCGTTCACATGGCAAAAAAGAGAAAGGTCGCTAAGAAGGCGGTCAAGAAGACAGCCAAGCGGAAGACCACCAAGAAGCGTAAGGCGGCGAAGCGCCGACGCTAAAATAAAATTCCCTCCAGTTGGAGGGAATTTTATTTTAAGAACCAAGAACCAAGAACCAATTTCCAAACAAGACAAAAACAAAACGTTAAAATTTAAAGTTAAAAAATTGAGATTTAATTATTAAGCTTTTGAATTTATTTGGAAATTGGTTCTTGATTCTTGGTTCTTACCGTGGTTATTGCACGTTTTCCACGGTTATGTTATAGTCCTTACTCGAGCCCGCAAGGGCTCTTTTAAGAACCAAAAAGCCATATGGCCAACAAAATTAGCACATATTTTACGCAAACTAAAGAGGAGTTGGTGCGCGTTTCTTGGCCCGGCCGGGAAACCGTTATTAAGCATACTCTGCTGGTGATCGGCATCTCGCTGGGTCTTGCCATCATCTTGGGTGGCGCCGATTTTCTCTACACTTACGGGATCACCTTACTCGTTACTCGCTAAAGTTCCTTTCTTAATAATATGCCTAAGCAAACAATACAACACGGTCGGCGCTGGTATGCGATCCACACTTATTCCGGATACGAAGAGAACGTTTCCGAGAACTTGAAACAGCGCATCGACTCCATGGACATGGAGGATAAAATCTTCAACATCCTTATTCCGAAAGAAAAAAAGATCAAGATAAGGAACGGCAAACGAAAGGTCGTTGAAGAGAAAATCTTCCCGGGCTATGTGCTGGTCGAAATGGTCGTCACCGACGACTCGTGGTACGTGGTTAGAAACACGCCGAACGTTACCGGTTTTATCGGCACCGGCACAACGCCGACGCCGATCGCCGACGAAGAAATAAAGTCGCTCCAAAAGCGCATGGGCGTTGACGAGCCGCAATACAAGATCGACGTCGAAATTGGCGACCCGGTCAGAATCAGCGACGGGCCGTTCAAGAACTTTGAAGGCAAAATCGCCGAAGTTGACGCCGAACGCGGTAAGATCAAGGTCTTGGTCAACATGTTCGGTCGCGAGACCCCGGTGGAACTTGACTTCCTACAAGTAAAGAAGATATAACCTACATTATGGCCAAAAAGATAAAGACAATCGTTAAACTGCAAATTCCAGCCGGCAAGGCGACCCCCGCCCCGCCGGTCGGAACCGCTTTGGGTCCGCACGGGCTTAATTTGGGCGAATTCTGCACCAAGTTTAACGCCGCGACCAAAGCAATGGGCGACGATATCGTCCCGTTGGATTTGACGATCTACGAAGACCGCACCTACTCGATGAAGCTCAAAACCCCGCCTGCCTCCAGCCTGCTCATGAAAGCCGCCGGCATTACCAAGGGCTCGGGCAAGCCGCTTTCGGACAAGATCGGCAAAGTGAAAAAGTCCCAAGTGCGCGCCATCGCCGAACGCAAACTCCCCGACTTGAATACGACGGATGTCGAAGCCGCCATGCGCTCAATTTCCGGCACTGCCCGCCAAATGGGTTTGGAAGTCGTTGAGGGCTAAAAGAATTGAATTTTAAAATCCTTTCGCGAAAGCGAGAGGATTTTTGATTAAAGGTGTATAATGTATGCACCTTAATAACCCAACATCAATTAACCGTCATTGCGAGGAGGCCGAAGCCGACGAAGCAATCTCATGAATATTGCAACCACGGTGATATTCTGAGGGGATTGCCGCTCTCACCTGCGGGCTCGCTCGCAATGACAAAAAATATGTCCAAAGCAACACAAACGATCCGTTCAATCTATTTTTACGCCGTGTCGATCATCGCGCTTTTTATGCTCGTCTTTTCGGCCGTCGATCTTATCAACATCGGACTCAAGACATGGGTCTTTAAAAATGCCGATCCATCGTACTCGATCTGCATTCCCGGCAATGCCGGCACCTACAACGGCCCGATGATTCCCGCCCCGACCGATCTGAATGTTAAAACCGCGCCAATCGGCCCGACGCAAGCGCAATGCGATGTGCAAAACAAGCAGAATGAAGAAAACATCACGCGCCAGAACCAAAGCTCCGCCGTCCGCGACTTTTCAATGTTAATCGTCGCCCTCCCCCTCTTCCTTTTCCACTTCCGCATCGTGCAGAAAGAATGGAAGGAACGGAAAGAGGTATAAAAAACCGCATGCCAGATAAATTCGTCTCGGTCGCAATAATATACGATCCGGTTAATAAAACCGTCCTCTTACAGCACCGGGATAACAAGCCGGGGATCTTTGGCCCGAATAAGTGGGGTCTGTTCGGCGGACACGGCGAGGAAAATGAAACACCGAAACAGACGATGACCAGAGAACTCCGGGAGGAGCTCAGTATCCAGTTTGATGAAAGTGAATTTGAACCGATCAACGATTACATTTCCGTTTACGAACTCCGCCGTTATGTTTTTCGCCTCAACCGGGCGGCCGATACGATGCAGATCAAGCTTAATGAGGGTCAAGGCTTTGCATGGATCCCGATTGATCAAGTTTTGGGTTATGATTTAAGCGCTGGACCTAGAAAAGATCTGGAAATATTTTTACAAGCGGTTAGCTAATGTCATGAGACCAAAAATCGGATTTAAAAAAGAAAACCATCCTGCCTATTTCCTCTTCGTCGGCGCGGTGGAGAAAAGGGTGTTTTCTGGATCTTGATTTTCGCAATTAAAAAAGCACGACCATGGGTCGTGCTTCGCGGAAAGGTAGGGCGCTGTTCAAACCAACCAGCCAAGATCTTTCAGCGCTTGGCATTCTTCGCAGAGCTGCTTAGGGCGAGAAAAGTGAGACTCTGGCAAAGTTTCGGCCAGATGGCCACATGCTTTGCAGTAATAGTGCATCGGCGATCCAGCATAGAGCTTCGAGTTGTCGATCTTCTCGGGTTGATTCGCTCGCCGCTTCACGAGTTCCGCGATTGCAACATCCTTACCCTTCGTCGTGGCTAATGGCATCTGCTCCTCCTTTGGGACAATATCTAGCGAGAGAATAGCCGAAAAGATTGCGATCGTCAACCCCCTGTACTAGACGGGTACATCGGTAACAAGTGCTCGTGTTTGTAGATGAAATTGATCGGTGACATATACCCCAAGGTTTGGTGCGGCCGACGGAAGTTATATTCGATGAGCCACTCGGTGAGTCGGCGGTTGAATTCGACGCAATCGTCGGTCATGTTCCCGAGCTGGATGAACTCCTCCTCAAGGGTTCGGTTGAATCTTTCGTTCACCGGATTATCCTTGGGTGTTTTGATCCGGGAATGATACTGGGGAATACCCATGGCGAGACAGGCGTCGGCGAATCGTCCTTTGAACTCTGAGCCGTTGTCGTGTCCGACATTCTCGATCTTCCCATCGACGAGATGGTGGAGCCGATAAAGGAAGTCGCGAGAATTCAACGAGCTCTTTGACCGATACATCCTGGCAAAGGCCAGCTTGGAGTGCTTGTCGATGGCGGTGAAGATGAAACGCTTTGATCCTTTCCAATAAATAACGATTGTGTCGAGGCAGAGCAGGAATCCGGAGCGCTTCTTGATTTTGAGATCGGTGATCTTCTTGCGTTTAACGCTGTTGCGCCGTTTTTTATTGATCCGCGCTTGTTTTATCGGGTGGTAGTAGAGACGATATTTCTCTATCGTCTTCTGCACCTTCCATTGGGAAATCGTCTCATGGTATTCTGTTTGGTAGAGAGTGGCGATCTTCGCTTTTCCATAGCGAATATGCGCCCTCTTCAAACAGATGATTCGTTCAGCTTGGAGCGGGGTAATGGCCCGCTCTTTGCGTTTTCTGGGCGTACGATCAAGTTCTTCAAGGGTGCGGAGGTTGGCATCATTAAATCGCTTCTTCCACTTCCAAAAGGTCTTGGGGCTGATACCGAAATGACGAGCCGTCAAAAGGGCGTTCTCACCGTGTTCCTCGTGCCAGAGGAACCAATCAAGGCGAGCACGGGCTCCCGTTGAGAGATTAATGAGGTTGGCGACCTTGCGGAGGCGGCTTTTGCGGTCGCCGATCCTCCATTCGGTTAACGGGCTGGCGAGACGGTACCCCGGCAGCCAAAATACTGATGGTGGACGCATATGAAAGATGAGTTAGATGGGTAACAGTATCATTGTATCTCCATTCGAGGAGTGTTACCGATGTATCTCATCTTCTCCACCCCCACCCTTCCCCTCTTCCTTTTCCACTTCCGCATCGTGCAGAAAGAATGGAAGGAGCGGAAAGAAGTTTAAATTTCGTCACCCCCGAGCGCACATCGAGTGTCCAATCCATATTGGGCGTCCGTCCGACCAAGCGAGATTGGATTCCCGCCTCCGCGGGAATGACAATAAAAAAGCCAGCGTCCGAACCGCTGGCAGGAGTCGGGTTTCCGGATTATGAAAATCCTTGTAGGCGCTCCATCGGCGCCTCGTTATTCGGCCGTCGAGGCCTACGCCCGAACCGCAAAATTAAGTTTACCAAAGGAAACAACGATATACAATGGAAAAAAATATTGCTCTTGCTCTTGCCCTTGCCAAAAAAACGGCTTTGTGCTAATATCCGGTTATAACGGATGTGGGACCGAGCGCAGCTCGGGTTTGTACCACGTCATGGACCCAAAGACGGACCCATGGCGGTCCGTTTTTCTTAATCATGTCTTAGGTTAACCTAAGACACTAACTCTATCTTAGGTTTAACCTAAGACATAAAACCGTATGTCAGGAAAAAAGTTTGTCGAAGCGCAGAAGCTTATCGACTCGAAAAAATCTTATTCACTCGCCGAAGCAGTGGCTTTGGCAAAAAAGACCTCGGTCGCCAAATTCGATGCGACCGTTGAAATTCACGCCAAGCTCGGCATTGACCCCAAGCAGGGCGACCAGCAGGTGCGCGGCACGGTCTCGCTCCCCAACGGCACCGGCAAAAGCAAGAAAGTCGCGGTATTTACGAGTGCCGCCGACAAAGAAAAGGACGCCAAAGAAGCCGGCGCCGACCTCGTTGGCGGCGAAGAACTCATTGCCACGATCGCCACTTCCGGGAAGGCCGACTTTGAGGTCGCCATTGCCACCCCGGACATGATGCCCAAGCTCGCCAAGATCGCGAAAATCCTCGGGCCCAAGGGTTTGATGCCGAACCCAAAAACCGATACAGTGGGAGTGAACGTGAAGGCCATGGTCGCCGACCAAAAGAAGGGCAAGGTCGCCTTTAAAAACGACGATACCGGAAACGTCCACGCCATCGTCGGCAAGGTTTCCTTTGACGAAGCTAAACTCCTTGAAAACGCCACTGTTTTCATGGATGCGCTTAAGAAAGTCAAGCCGTCGTCTTCCAAGGGCAACTTCATCGTAAAAGCCACCATGGCGACAACCATGGGCCCGGCAATCGTGTTTACTGCGTAAACCAGTAGTATAAACATTAAATATTAATCATTAAACATTAACAATTTAATATTTAACGTTTAATATTTGTACCGTCTATTACGGTATGCTAATAGGCATCCACCGCATCGACAAAACCCTGCCGCTTCCCCGCCATGAAACAGCGGGGGCGGTGGCGTTCGACCTAGCGGTCCGCGAAACAACGACCATTGCGCCGGACGAAATTGTCGCCGTGCCGGTCAACATCATCGTCGCCACCCCGCCCGGCTACATGTTCATGATCGCCGCCCGCTCGTCGCTCGCCCGCAAAAAGAGACTCGTTCTTCCAAATTCCGTTGGCATTATTGATCAAGATTATTGCGGACCCGATGACGAAGTTTGCGTCCAGCTTTGGAACATCGGAAAACTCCCATCGACCGTCGAACGCGGCGAACGCATCGCCCAAGGGATATTCGTCAAAATCGAACGCGCCGAATGGAATGAGGTGGAAAAAATCGACGGCGCAAGCCGCGGCGGCTTCGGGAGCACAGGCGGATATGTTTCTAAACTAACAACTAGCAACTAACAACTAGCAACTAACAACTAGCAACTCGTATGACCCATCCTGCCACGCTTTTAAAAAACTCATGGCGCGCATACGCCCACAACTTTCGCGCCTTGCTCGTTTTGACCCTGCCAATCGCCGCACTCTCGGCCATTGCCATCATCATGGCGCGCCTCATGCCGACCGATCCTAATTTTGAACTTGACGGAGCGCCTTGGGTGAGAGCCGCGATCATCGTCGGCGTCTTTGTCGCCGTGGCCATTTTCATTGTCGTCGCGCGAGTTTTCTCAACCGCCGTCATCGTCTCGTCTTATCGCTCGCTTGGCGACCAAAAGCCGAACCTCAAAGAATCGATCAAGGTCGGCTGGAGAACTTTTTGGCCGGTGCTCTGGGTCGCCATACTGCGTGGACTCGTTGTCTTGGGCGGACTCATTTTGCTCGTCGTCCCCGGCATTATTTGGGCGTTGCGCTACTCGCTCGCCGTTCAGGTAGCCGCGATCGAGGGCAAAACAGGTTTGAGCGCCCTGCATCGCAGCAAAGACCTGACCCGCGGCAAGCTTCTCGAAACTTTTATCAACTTCGGCGTGATTGGCGCGATCTTTGGATACGGAACATGGCTTGTCATCGTTGTCACTTGGGTCGTCTTTATGGGTTTGGCCGCCATGATCTCGCTTGTTATTTCAACCAACCTTTTTAACACGTCGGTCGTGCTCATTTTTTCCGCAGCCGAGGCGGTAATTGTCTGGTTCGCCGTCCCGCTTTCTCCGCTTGCCGTCACCTCGGTCTATAAAGACTTTTCCGACAAATAACGCGTATGAAGATCGAACCAGTCATTGGGCTTGAAATTCATGTTCAACTAAAAACCAAGAGCAAAATGTTTTGCTCGTGCGAGAACATTAGCGACGACCGGCTGGCAAACACCGCCGTCTGTCCCGTTTGTACGGGACACCCCGGCACCTTGCCGGTTGTTAATGCCGAAGCCGTAAACTTGGGCGTGCGCGCCGGACTTGCAATAAATTGCACCATCCCCGACCGCGCCAAATTCGACCGCAAGAATTATTTTTACCCCGACCTCCCCAAGGGCTATCAAATTTCGCAGTTTGATGAACCGGTCGCCGTTAAGGGCTGGCTTGACATCGAAATCCCAAGCGCAAAAGCGCACGAGCGCAAAACCGCGCATATCGGCATCACCCGCCTGCACCTTGAAGAAGATGCGGCCAAGCTTTCGCACTCGGGCGACGGGAAAGCGTCGTATGTCGATTATAACCGCGGCGGAACGCCGCTTGCGGAGATCGTCACCGATCCGGACTTCGCTTCCCCCGCCGAAGCGCGCGTATTTCTTCAGGAGTTGCAACGGATCATGCGCGCCGTGGGCGCAAGCGACGCCGACATGGAAAAAGGCATGATGCGCTGCGACGCCAACATAAGCATGCGCGAAATTGTCGAAAAGCCGGAAGGCGAGCGGCTGACGATGCAGTTGAATCCAAAAACCGAAGTCAAGAACATCAACTCAATTCGCAACGTCGAACGCGCGCTGGAGTTCGAGATCAAACGGCAAACCGCCGTGTGGGAAGAAACCGGCGCGCCGGTGGCGGAGACCACCACAAGAGGCTGGGACGACGCGCGCGGTGTCACCGTCGATCAGCGCTCCAAAGAAGCGGCGCACGATTACCGCTACTTCCCCGAACCCGACCTCCCCGAACTCGACCTTGTTGCCATCCGCGAAGCGCAAGGCGAACTCGTTCCCGAGCTTCCCCAAGCCATGCGTACCCGTTTCATCAATGAATTCGGCTTTAACCGCGAAGATGCGACAATCATGACCGACGACGCCGCGCTCGCGAGCTACGTTGAAGAGATCATGAGCGAGATGCGCGTCTGGCTCCACGACAATGGAGAGATCGAGGGCACTGACGATGAAAAATGGGAAGCGAATAAGGCCAAGATCGCAAAACTCGTTTCCGGCTGGCTCCTCTCCAAGCTCGGCGGCCTTTTGATCGAAAAGAAACTGACATGGACCGACGCCAAAATAAAGATCACCGCCGAAAACTTCGGCGACTTCTTGGCGCTAATTTACGCGAGCAAAATGAACTCCGCCGCCAGCCAAATCGTTCTCGCCGAAATGCTCGCGACCGGCAAAGAGCCGGAAGCCATTCTCGAAGAAAAAAATCTCGGCCAACAATCCTCCGCCGACGACCTCAAGCCCGCCGTCGAAGGCGTCCTAAACCAATACGTCGATCAAGTCCTGCAATACAAAGCCGGCAAAGTCCAAATCATAAAATTCCTAGTCGGCGCCGTCATGAAAGCCACCAATGGCAAAGCCAACCCCCAAGTAGCGGAAGAGATGCTGAAAGAAATGATGAAATAATACTAAATACCCATCGTACGACACCATAATTTTACAAAAAATCCACGGTCGTGAGAATTTTTAAATTCCTTAAATAATCTCACGACCGTTAAAAGATTTAAGTTTCTTAAAAAAACTCACGATCGTGAGTTTTTAAAAATTCGTACGCATCCCAAAAATTTGCGATCGCAAATTTTTGGGATGTTGCGTGTTTACGAGATAAAAAAACGGAGCCGGATGAGGCGGCTCCTGAACGAACGACGCGCTGGAAAAGAACTACTTTTCACTATTTCTTCTTGACTGCTTTTTGGCCGGCGGTTTTTCGTAAATGGGTTTCGAATTAGGAACTGACGGCCATCCGGTTACGTATGCCATTGTTTTTGTTTCTCCTTTTTGAACCTGCCGGTAGTTTATAATTTTTATCCAAAAAGTCAAGCGTGGAGTTGAAATACCCCCGCTTAGCCTAGATTAGCCCGTCATCAATTATCGTCATTGCGAGCGTTTTGGCCTCGATGTTTGCTGGCCGAAACGCGCGGCAATCTCGTGAACAACGCGATCGTGGCGATGTTTTCTCGAGATTGCTTCGTCGGCTTCGGCCTCCTCGCAATGACGATGATAAATTAATGGCACCACACCTTATGAGACGGTGCCGCATGGCGTACCGGCCTTAAATGACAGAGTACCGCGACAAGATCGTCATATAGATATAAGCTTAATGTATTAACCACCGCTATATGAACAACAAATCTTCGCTTAATATCGTTTTGGCCGCCGTCATCATTATTCTCGCGATAATTGTCGGATATTTTGTCTTCACGCGAAACACGGAGCCTACGGGCATGGGCTACAATCAAAATACCAACCTTAACTTGCCGACCAACACCAACCAGAACACCCCGCCGGCAACGACGATCAATTATAAAAACATGCAATACGGTTTCAACTTTACTTTGCCCGCCAGTTGGACAGGTTATACGACCGTGCCAACCACTTGGACCGGCGTAAATTCGACCGACACCGGCGAAAAAACCGTCGCCACGGGTCCGATCGTCTCCATCCGCCATCCGCTTTGGACCGTTGCCGTGCCGCGACAGGATATTCCGATCATGGTTTTCACCATCGCGCAATGGAATGATCTTCAAGCCGATAAATTCCACATTGGCGCCGCCCCCATCGGCCCATCCGAACTTGGCCGCAACACCAAATACGTCTTCGCCCTCCCCGCCCGCTACAACTTCGCCTACCCGGTCGGGTACGAGGAAGTTGACGCCATACTGCAAACCAAGCCGCTAAGCGCGTTCTAAAATCAGAAATGACAAAAAACAGCCACGCTTATGCGGGACTGTTTTTCGTTTCATCAAAATTTCTTAAAAACTATATCGCCGTACACCCTGTCTTCGGTGCCGGCGCGCTTCCAAATAAATACATTCTTTTGCACCTCGGTCGGGTCGTGGATCGCTGATGCGTCGTGATTA
>Ga0182010_10000666_pt1 | contig 19359 bp, 16 predicted proteins | sample 611E1MmetaG_FD_120488 | JGI IMG/M metagenome (GOLD analysis project Ga0182010, IMG submission 120488) | Permafrost microbial communities from Stordalen Mire, Sweden - 611E1M metaG | ecosystem: Environmental > Terrestrial > Soil > Wetlands > Permafrost | place: Sweden: Stordalen | collected...
AAACCGGGAATGGGGATGAAGCCTGTTTATTCAGTAATGAGAATAAAATTTCAAAGGCTTTTTGCTGATTTTAAACCCCAAACATATTTCTTGCTATAACAAATCTTGCTATAATAAAATTTCCGTAAAAAGATAACTCGAATACGAAAAACTAATTTAGAACAGTTAAACGGCATAATTTAACCATATTTTGAAAGAAAACAGTAGAGGTAACATGTGTATAGCTATTCCTGGAAAAATTACGCATATAGTGAATGAAAACACTGTCACTGTCAACATGGGTGGAATCTGTAGAAGCGTAAATATGGATCTACTGGGAGGTGCCAGCGAAGTCATGCTCGGGAAACATGTTCTCGTCCATGTGGGATACGCGATATCTGAAATATCGGAAGAAGAAAGTGAAGAAACAATGCACCTTCTCAAGCAGATCGCAGGTCTTGAAGATATAGATACCTTTGAAAATGAATCTCAATGAAGAAGGGATGCTGATTAAAATGGAAAACGGAAATTCTCCTTCAATATCAGCTATTCCTAAACTTGAAAAAAAACTCCTGGAAAGAATTGGGAATTCAAAGATATCGCTTCGCATAATGCATGTCTGTGGAACGCACGAGAGGACTATTGCAAAAAATGGGCTTAGAAGCGTGCTTCCAAAAAGTATTGAAGTTATTAGCGGCCCTGGATGCCCGGTCTGTGTCACTCCGGAAGAAGACATAGATATTGCAATCGCCCTTGCGAGAAGCGGAATAACTGTTGCCACCTTCGGAGATATGATGAGAGTCCCTGGTTCTTCAGAAAGTTTGCTGGATTCAAAATCTGAAGGTACAGATGTAAGGATGGTCTATAGCATTGACGATGCTGTTGCCCTTGCAGAAAAAAAGCCAGAACTCGAAGTAGTCTTTTTGGGGATAGGCTTCGAAACCACAGTTCCTGCAAATGCTGCTTCCCTTTTGAAAAATACCCCCGATAACTTTAGCCTCCTCACTTCTCAGAAGAGGACGCCTCCCGCAATAGAGCTCCTGGCCAATGATACAGAAGTTGATGCCTTTATTGCTCCTGGGCATGTAGCGACAATTATAGGCACAAAACCCTTTGAACCTCTTGCAGAGAAGGGTTTTCCGGTTGTTGTTAGCGGTTTTGAGGTCAGAGACATTCTCCTTGGAATAAACATGTTACAAATACAGGTAGAGGAAGGTTTCTCAAGGGTGGACAACGGCTACCCAAGAGTTGTAAAACAGGACGGAAACCTGGTAGCTTTAGAAATGATGGACAAAGCATTCGAAACTTCGGATTCTGAATGGAGAGGCATCGGGAGAATAGAGAATTCAGGACTGGTACTCAGGAAAAAGTTTGAAGAAAAAGATGCAGCAAAAAAATACAAAGATATCTATGCCTCTTTAGTTAAGGATATTCGAAAAAAAGCCGAACTAAAAGACAAAAAGTGTTGTATTTGCGCAGCTATCCTCAGAGGGAAAGCAAAACCTCCCCAATGTCCGAACTTCGGACAAACATGCACCACACACAGTCCGACTGGCCCATGTATGATCAGTCAAGAAGGAATGTGTTATAACTGGTTAAAATACTCAAGGGCTGGAGGTAGTAGACTTGCATGAACTTTCAATTGCTTGTGAGATCTTTGAACAAGTAAGTAATTCAGCTACATCTCACAGAGCAACGAAAATTAAGCAAGTGATTCTCCAGATTGGAAGGTTAACACACACTAATCCTGAGCAACTGAGTTTCTGTTTCAAAGCCATTGCAGAGGGAAGCATTGCAGAAGATGCAGATTTCAGTGTAGAAATGATACCTCCTTCTCTGGAATGCGAGTGCGGATATGAGGGAACTGTGAACAAATCGCAGATCCGAGAAAGCAGCGAACTCAAAAGCGAGCTTCTTGCTTATACAGCAGCTATGGAATGTCCAATTTGTGGAAAACTGGCTCATATTATAGGCGGAAGAGAATTGATAATTAAAAGCATTGAGATCGAAACAAAAGACGAAGATTTAGCTGAAAACAGGTAAAAATAAGCCTTTAAGTGATATATTATGTTAATGCATGTAATCCATATGGAATACGATGTTTTCAAAGCAAACGATAAAATTGCTGAAAAAAATAGACAAAATCTTGACAAGCATCAGATCTTTTCAGTCAATGTCATGGGAGCAATAGGATCTGGAAAAACAACTCTAATTGAGGAGGCAATTAAACATCTCAAAGGGAAGTATAGAATAGCTGTAATCGCAGGAGATGTAATCGCGGAAATGGATGCTTCCCGTTTTAGGAAACTTGGGGTATCGACAATTCCTGTAAATACTGGAAAAGAGTGCCATCTGGATGCAAAGCTATTGGAAAAGGCCCTTAATGAAATAGATCTTGAAAACACGGATATCCTTCTAATTGAGAATGTAGGCAACTTAATCTGTCCTGTGGACTTCAAACTAGGAGAGCATCTAAGGATAGTAATCGTAAGTGTAACAGAGGGAGATGATATCATCCTCAAGCATCCGATGATCTTTAAAACTGCAGATCTTGCAATCATAAATAAAGTTGACATTGCATATGCAGTTGACTGTAATACAAAGAAAATGCAAGAGGATATTCTTTCCTTAAATCCTGATGTTCCTGTTATCCTGACTTCGAAACACGACTTTAAAAGTCTGGAAACCTGGATTAGCTTTATAGAGCTTAGTTTCAAGAAAACTGCGGAGAAATAAGATATATTAGAAGAGCAAAAAGCGGGAAAAAGGAGACGTATATGAAACCCAATGTCATTTCTCTTGAGCACGGTGCAGGCGGAGAGATAATGCAGGTACTGATAGGAGATATAATCCTTAAAAACTTCCGCAACAAAAGTGCAGGTTCTGTTGGGCTCGAAAACCTTGATGATGGGTCCACTGTCAGGCTTGAGAATTTCAATCCCGCATCCGAACTCGTACTGACTACTGACAGTTATGTGATAACCCCTTCCTTTTTCCCAGATACTAATATAGGAAGACTTGCAGTTGCAGGCACAATCAATGACCTCACTGTTATGGGAGCAAAACCACTTGCCCTTACCTGTGCTGTCGTAGTTCCGGAAGGTTTTTCACTCCAGAAGTTCGAAGAGATAATCAAAACAATGGATGAAACTGCTTCAGAAGTTGGCGTGCCTATAATCACGGGAGATACAAAGACAGTCGAGAAAACAGCACTCGATTCTATTATCTTGAACACTGCAGGTCTGGGTATTACTGATAGCCCTGTAAGAGATTCGGGGCTCAGCCCAGGTGACAGAGTCCTAGTCACAGGTACTGTTGGAGACCATGGGATTTCTCTTATAGTCCACAGGGGAGGTTTTGACTTCGATACCGACCTGGTTTCAGATTCTGCACCCCTATGGAATCTTATAAAGCCTATTTTGAAGCTTAGAACACTAGAAGGAGAGCCTGTAGTCACGGCAATGAAAGACCCAACACGTGGCGGGCTTGCAAACTCCTTGAACGAAATGGCAACAAAATCCAGAACAGGTATCCTTATTGAAGAAGATTGGATCCCATTTAAGCCTGCAGTTTCCGCGGCCTGTGAGATGCTGGGTCTTGATCCTCTTGAGGTTGCAAACGAAGGAAAAGCAATAATTGGAGTAAAATCCGGCTTCGAAGAAGAGGTTCTCTCAATTCTTAGGCAGCACCCTTACGGCAGAAATGCCGCTATTATCGGGGAAGTTACTGCAGAAAACAAAGGAGAAGTAATCCTGAAGAATCGTTTCGGTGGCATGCGCTATGTGGATATGCCTTCCGGAGATCCGATTCCACGCGTATGTTAACCTAATTGTGCCTGTAAAATTGAGATTCAGCATCCTACTGTTTGTTTCGCTCACTTAAGTGGACTTATTTATTTGTTATTTATTATTGTTACCTATCAACTTTAAATGCTCAACGAATTTTTGAAAGTATGGGATTTATCAGTGTATCATAACTATACCTAAAAATATGGTCTGCAAGTTTTCAAAGATGTGTAATTGTAATTCATACAAAACTGATAAACACAACTTAATAATTAACAATTACAGAAAATGAGCTCCACCAAACTTACTCATTAATTTGCAACACAGGAGTGATTATTTGCTTTACCCGGGTTGAATAACTACAGAGGATTATCAATAAACTCCTAAATTTTGTCATATTAGAGGTTATATACAAAATGACCCGTGAAAATAAGAGGTTTATTGAAATCTGATGCTTATTAAAATATTATAGAGATTTTGACTAAAGAAGATATACATTCTTGTGCTAAAAATTATTAATTCTTCTGAATTTCGCACGAATATAATTAATTAAGAAGGAGTTAGTGGATGCTTTCCAGAAAAAGAAAACCGGGCAATCTCACAAATTTGCCATAAATTCACATTTAAATTTTCACATACTGTATATTTTTAGGATTTTCAACATGTTATTTTCGTTCTCATAACACTATTTAAGCGTTGAAATTTTACCGAAAAATAAGAATACTGACAAAAAAAGTAACCTGTGTAAATGTTTAGTTTTTAATTACATAACTTTTGAGTCCTAAGTTTTTAGTATTGTGAAGACGGAAGAACCTGATATACAGAACAAAAAATGATTGATAGATCAGAGAAAAAGGGAATAAAATCGAGGAAACTGAAAAAACAAATAAAATGAGCAGAAGTGATAAAAAGATAATGAGAGTATTGAAGAAAATTTGATAAGCCATAAAAACCAATAACGAAAATATATGACAAAAATTCTCATCCGAAAAGCCAAAAAATCGGATATGCAGACAATTGAGAAGCTTCTATCCACTTACTTTCTTGACATGGAAGATCTTGAGCCAGAAGATTTCTTGCTGTATGAGATCGATGGAAAAATTACAGGATGTATTTCCCTTATAAAAACTAAACTTCGTGGGGAAAATATTATGGAGATTCATTCCATTGCAGTCCATCCGAACTTCCGGGGAAAAGGTATTGGAACAAAGTTGGTGAAACATCTTCTGAAAAATATAGAGAATAATTCATTCGATTTTTATGCGAGGACAACTGTTCCTAGATTTTTTGAAAAACTTGATTTTGTGAAAATAGAAAATTCTGAAAAATTTTTTCTCTGGGAAGATTGCAAAAGTTGTGACCATTTTGAGAAATGCACTCAGTATGCGATGAAATATTCTTACAATCCAGTAAAATTCTACTCATCACGAGTTATACAAAAAAGTAATGTTGATGTCAACAGTGATGAATAATTTCCCATATTTAACGGATCAAATTTACAAGCTATCAATATTTAGGAAAAATTCGAGGATTGTGAATAATGCTGAAAGAGAATGAAATTTTTTTGATAAAGGTTTTGAGTTCACAAAGCTTGAGTATCATCGAAATCTTCAAGCAAACAGGTTTTGAAGGAGAAATGTCAGAAATATATCCAGCTGGAAAGTTTCCCAAAATCACAGAAACTCTCCGGAAGAGAAAAGCAAGCTTGATCTTTTAAAATTCATTTTCCAGATATGTACATAAGAATGTCATATATTTTCAATATGGCAGTAGCTTATTTGATCTAACTTTTAATGAATAAGAGTGGGCAAATGGACAAATAAATTGTATATCTACGTACATTAGCATACATCTTTGGGCCTCTGTGAACATATGTGTATATCTGCGAAATGTAGAATTGAAGGTATTTAAAGACTGTTCTACAAGAAGTAATTGTCCCTATGGAGTAATCATTGGAAAAAAATGTCTATACAGACCAGATAAAACTTTAGATATACAAAGGTTGCGGGATCTATGAAGAATTTTGCCCTCATGGCATTATAAAAGGTAGCTATTGTTCGTAATCAGTCCGTTTTGGAAAGTCTTAAAAGTCTTACAGTTTAGTGATCCAGGTAAATAAATGTGTTTTTTTGTCTTAAAACTTATGCATTAGTTAAAGCAATGAATTCTTTTTTATCGCAAAAGGAAAGGGTAAAGAATCAATCAAATTTTACAGAACTTTCGATGTACTGCCGAAAATCTAAATTTATATGCTCCTTAAACTTTAATTAGATATGCGTTGCTATTAAAAATAGTATCCCTCCTTCGAAGGATACGCTACTATAAATTGTAGAACACTCCCCATCACAGCATCTCTTACAAACTCTTGGATGGAGCAAAGTTTATGATATGAGCACATCGCATTAGATTAATATTCAAACTGGCCAGCATACTTATATGTCCAGTCTATTAATCCAGGGTAACTCTATACCTTTTGTTTTCACAACAAAAAACAGGATTCATCGTTTTTACTGATGTATAGATTTTGTGTCAAAACTTATGTATTTGTGAATCACTATAGTTGCAAGACTTATAAAGCACTCTAAGGTCAACTTATAAGGAATAAAAGTTACGTTTTATGGATAAAAATAGCTATTTTCCAGTTTTAACAGTGTGTCTAATATTTCTATACAACAATTTCTTGATATTAGTAACTTTACAGAAAAATCGACACATTAACGCAATAATTTTAAGTCTTGAAGCACAAAAAGCAGAAATTTATTCCTGCTCCATCAGCAATAAAAATAATCTATTTTACATCCATTTATCCTCTTTCTGAAGAAAGTTGTGTATTCACTTACCAAGGCTACCTGAGTAATTACGTTTTTTCTACCTTTTTGTCTCAAGTTTCATTTTTTAACGACTTACTTTTGTTTTCCTATTTCGATTTGTTTGAAAATTTCCTTTACAAAATTTTCTTTAGAATACAGATAAACAGATGCAGGAAGCCCGGTATTTGAGATCATATAGAGTAAGCTCATAGCTGTCCTGTTAAGTATCGGGGAGCAGTTTAAAAGAGAGCTCCTTGATATCCTCACCATTGTATCCAGAGATTTTATCCCTGTAAGGTAACTTTTTATACCCATACTTCTCTGACTTTTTTCAAAAATCAGATCTATCCATGTATTCATCTCATCGATCAGAAGCTCCCTCGTAAGATCTTCGGTAACTATGCAACTTTTCCCATTTTTGATATTTTTGAAGAACTCTCTAAAATTATTACCCTTTGCAAGAGTGTAAACCTGTCCGAGCTTTCCTGAATGAGTGTCTGTTGTCGCAGCAATGCCTTTGTTGAATCTTTCAGCAAGAGCAATTGTAAGTTCATTTTTCGTTTTTAGCTCATGCATGTTATACTCAAGTACAGGAAAAAACTTTGCCAGCCTTAGTACTGCAGATGGTTTAGGTTCCTGATGAAAGTCGAACCAGAAAGGATGATTATACATGAAAGGCAATCTTCGATTCTTGAGGTATCTAACAAAACTTTTCAAATCTCGTTCTATTTCGGCGATTTCTCGAAGCTCGAAGAAATCCTCCCTATCAAGCTCGAAAACGTTGACATGCAGCTCGTGTCCTGCAAATTTCGGGTCAGCAACACTCATTTCAACTCCTGAAACAAGTTTTTCCCTATCCCATCCAAGAATCTCGTATGCCCCTATTGTATCGTGGTCTGTAAATATAATGTAATCCATTCCCATCCCAAGGGCCTTTTCATAAAGACTCTCTGGATGCAGATCCTTTGCAGGAAGCACATCAAAGGAGCAGGTAGTATGCACGTGCAGGTCTGCTCGCCTCCAGCCCTCTTCTATAAGCTCCTCTGCACGGTCCGAAGTTATTAGCTTCTCCTCATAATTTCTTTTTCTTCTCCCCATAGGTGTTAATCCATCGATTTCAATTTTTTTTGGATTATTTAAAATAAGTTTAAATTTTTTTCCAGTATAATATATTCTTTTTTAGATTAAGGTTTGTACGGAAAACTTTTATGAGTATTTAAAAGTTATCCAACTCCTATAGCGATTTTTTAAGCTTTTTTCTTGTTTTAAAACTATATACACGTTTTTCCTGGTCCATAATATCCTATTTATAAATATTTGGAAATTGTATAGTTTTTTATAAAAAAGTTATAAAATATTGATCAATTTAGAAGCTAAGGAATATCATCTACATAGCGTTTGAAAATGACTCCAAACAAAAAGGAAACTAGTTTTGGAAATATATAATGGAGTTGTTTGATGAAAATGCTCATTATCCTAGCTTTGACAAGTGGGTAAAAATAAGTACCTTTTTATGTGAGATTCGGTCAGATACATACAAACATAAAACAGAGAACATCTCCCATAATTTCTGAAAAAATATATGCTTTCCTATCATATCTATTCTTGCTGTTCAATCTTTTCATGAAAAAATTAATTTTTGTGAGATTTTAGCAAAGTATAAAGAGAGGTTTTGTGTCTCAATAACTTATTGATAATTTTGTTGAGCCATAAGCTCACAGATAATTTTAGCATCGAAGAAGTTGGAAAATTTTTGAATCAATAAAAAAATGATCTACACCTAAATCTTGAAATATTCAATGAAAAAGTTCTTTATCAAATTCTTGAAATTTTAGGAAATAACAAAGAGAGAATTCTCTCTGATATTCTGAGCAGTCTATTTTCTTTTTATGATATAAAGAAGCTGATCTAAACTTGTACTGGACGAGTATACTCTTCACTATCTATATACCAATTAGAAAAATAATGATATAGTATCACACAGTATAACGAATTTTGATAAACGTCTATATATTTAAGTATTAAAAAGAGTTTAAATTTTTTAGCATTAATTTTAATTCATCCAAACTTTTACTAATTTTGCTCTTAAAAAACAGTAGGAACTTCTTCAATTAATAGTGGACAAATTTGATGGAATTGATCCCTTAATCAATTGAAAATATTTTCGGATCATTTTTTAATCCATATACTTAACAAAACCGTTCTTTACTAAATTATTTGTATTTTAAGCTACTTTTTTACTATAAATAGGGAACTAATTCATGCAAAATATAATATGTATAGAACAAGTATAGTATATATAGAACAAGATATCATATGTTTTTTTGCATTAATTATCGGGGGAAAATTTTCTTAGAAAATAAATCATCAATTATTTCAAATTGGTATGCCTTAAAATTGGTACAAAATACTGTTTTGAGTTTGATGCAATAGATATTGATGGTGATCATCTACATCTGTTCGTTTGTGCTGAACCAAAAGATTCTCCTCCAAGAGTGAGGCAAATTATAAAAAACATCAAAGCAAGAAAAATGGTTAATAACACGATCAAATCAAAAAAAATATTTGGAAGTGAATTGTGGAATAAAGGAGGGTATATTGGAACCTTGGGTGATGGTAAGATTTTCAATTTCATTAAAAACGATGTTGAAAATCAGGGAAATTAATAAGAAAAAAAGTCATATAAGCGAATGAAAATATTTGATTTTGAATAATCTCTTCATATCCAGGACGATGGCGTGAACATACCCAGTTGCTTGCAGCGGGGAGCACAATCGCAAATATGAGTTTTTATTGTGGAATACGCAGGTAATATTGAAAAAATAATGCAGTTGATCAAAGTTTATTCTAAGATATACCTCAACCAGCTAATTTAGCACGACTGAGATATATGGAATGTTAAATTCAAAAAAGCTAAAATGCAGTAAAATCTATCTATTAAAAATTTAAAAATAGCATTATATATATTTATCACAAAATTGATTTATTTTATTAGATCCTGACTTCAATATTCAAATAGATTCTCATTCAAAATGCAGAACTTATCTTACCACTTATCTCTGTAACATTTTAAGTTCCGCGTCAGAAAATATGATTTTACAGCCCAATTCCTTTCAACATCATTCAGCAATATACAGATGGAGCAAGTTCCCTTGACCGATAATGACATCTTACTCTGGGATGAAACATTATTTAAAGACCTTTCCGTGCTTGAACCTGACTATCTACCCGAATATTTCCCTCATAGAGATTCACAATTGGATGCACTCAAGTTCACTCTTAGGCCAGCTCTGCGCAGCATGCGTCCTTTGAATTGTTTGCTTGTAGGCCCTCCTGGAACAGGAAAGACCAGTGCAGTTATGAAAGTTTTTAAAGAAGTCGAAGTTTACGCCCCCAATGTGGTTGTTGTAAAAGTTAATTGCCAGATTGATTCCACACGCTTTGCAGTAATCTCGAGAATTTACAGGAAAATTTATGGGATTTCACCGCCTAATTCTGGAATTGCATTTCGGAAAATCTTTGAAAATGTTGTTAATTTCCTTATTTCTTCAGAAAAGATTTTGCTTGTTGCTCTTGATGACCTCAATTATCTTTGCTATGAAGGAAGGGATACCAATGAAGTGATGTATTCCCTATTGAGGGCTCATGAACAGTATCCTGGAGTTAAAATAGGTGTAACCGGAATTGTGAATGATACTTCTGACCTATACTGTATAGATTCCAGGGTGAATTCAATATTTTTGCCAGAAGAGATACCTTTCCCGAAGTACGAGGATGCGGAAATTCATGATATTCTTAAGGACAGGATAAAGTATGGATTCTATCCAAAGGTAATTTCTGATGAATTACTGAAACTTGTTGTCTCGTATGTAGAAAAGACAGGAGACCTCAGAATTGGAATAGATCTTCTTAAGCGTTCCGGTTTTAATGCCGAACGCAGGGGAAACCGTACGATTGCCCCTGAAGATGTAGAAAAAGCATATGAAGCATCAAAACTGCTCCACCTTTGCTGGGGCATAAGCCTCTTGTCATATCCTGAAAAACGTTTACTCGAGTTAATTGCAAGAAAAGGAGAGATTCAGGCCGGTGAGCTCTACAAGTCCTTCCATGAACTGCTGCATCTAGGATATACCCGTTTTTACGGAATTGTTAATAGGCTCCAGGTGCTTAACTACGTGGATGCGGATTTTTCTGGTAAGGGTCAGAGAGGCAGAACCCGAATCATAAAAACAAAGTATGAGACTGAGGATATAATTAACTGCCTTGAAAGGAGCTGAATATATAATTTTAATTCTCATGAATATATAAAACCTTGAAAAGAGAGATTTACATGGATTTTTGGTAAAAGCTAGAAAGATTATTCTCCAGACTTTAATTTTTTGAGGCTAATGTTAAAAAGCACAGCTTGAAAACTGTGCCTTTTCCTAATTAGCCCGAATTAATCTTGGGATTTATTTTAGGAATTACATCATTCCTGGAGGCATTCCGCCCATTCCCGGTGGCATTCCGCCCATTCCTGGAGGCATTCCGCCCATTCCTTCTTCTGGGCCAGGAGCTGCACGAGTAGAAGCTATGACATCGTCGATCCTTAGGATCATAACTGCAGACTCGGTGGCGGCATTAATTACCTGGGTCTTAACTCTGAGAGGTTCAACTACAAAGTCTTTCCACATGTCAACAACCTTACCTTCGAAAACGTTAAGCCCTGCGGTTTTAACCCCCTTCTCATGTTGGGAACGAAGCTCCATGAGCATGTCAATGGGATCGAGTCCGGCATTTTCTGCAAGAGTTCTTGGGATAACGTCGAGAGCTTCAGCATAGGCCTTTACTGCAAGCTGTTCTCTGCCTTCAAGGGTTGCTGCGTATTCTTGGAGCCTTAGTGCAACTTCAACTTCAGGAGAGCCGCCGCCTGCAACGAGCTTTCCATCCTCAATTGCAACTGCTACCACACGAAGTGAATCTTCAAGAGCACTGTTTATACTTTCAACCACGTGTTCTGTGCCACCACGCAGCAGGATGCTTACAGCCTTTGGGTTGTGGCAACCTGTGACAAAGGTCATGTGGTCGCCTCCGACCTTCTTCTCCTCCACGAGTCCTGCGTATCCAAGGTCTTCAGGAGCGACCTCATCTAGGTTAGTAATGAGTTTGCCACCTGTTGCTCTTGCAAGCTTTTCCATATCGCTTTTTTTAACCCTCCGAACAGCAAAAATTCCTGCCTTTGCAAGGTAGTGCTGGCCAAGATCTTCAATCCCCTTCTGACAAAAGACAACATTTGCCTTGCTATCGATAACCTTCTGAATCATTTTTTTTAACATCTGCTCTTCCTGGTCGAGGAAAGACTGAAGCTGGTCAGGAGAGGTTATAGAGATTTCCGCATCTACTTCAGTGTCCTTGAGTTCGATTGCGGTGTTAAGGAGCATGATCTTTGCATCCTTAACTTTTTGAGGCATATTGGGGTGGATTCTTTCCTTATCAATGATCATGCCTTGAATAAGTTCGGAGTCTTCCACCTTGCCACCGACCTTCTTAACAACATTGATATTTTCTTTATCAATAATGTTCTTTCCGTTTGTGTCAACAATGCTTGTGACAGCATCAACTGAAATTTTAGAGAGAAGCTTTTTGGCGAACTCCGCAGCTTTTCCAGTCATTGCAGTTTCAGAGATGCTGATTAGCAGGTTCCGGTCAGAAAGTATTACTGGCATTGCCAAGGAGTTAAGAACTTCCACGGCTTTTTCGGCTGCAAGTCTGTACCCTGATGCAATAAGCGTCGGGTGGATTTCCTGCTCGATTAAGTCTTCAGCTTTTTTCAAGAGTTCACCTGCGACTACAGCTGCACTGGTAGTACCGTCTCCGACTTGTTCATCCTGGGTTTTAGCTACCTCTACTATCATCTTTGCTGCAGGGTGTTCGATGTCCATTTCTTTGAGAATGGTTGCTCCGTCATTTGTAATGACCACATCTCCCATTGAATCGACGAGCATTTTGTCCATACCCTTGGGGCCTAGGGTTGTTCTGACCGCTTCAGCTACTGCCTTTGCAGCCATGATGTTGTTACTTTGGGCATCTCTGCCTCTAGTTCGCTTACTTCCTTCTTTTAAAATGAATATTGGCTGTCCTGCCACGATTTACTCCTCCATTAATGTGAGTTTGGAATAGCTCTTGAATTAGAATCGCAGTTTACATGTTTGTACTTCTATATAAATTACTCCTATTGATAACCCTGGTATATAGGGATTGTTGGGATTGATTTTTTCAAAGGACAGATCGATAAATCAGTTTTGCACCAATTTTTTCGCAGAATTTTTAAGTGCTGGCTATAAACAAGCCCGATTAAAAAATTTTAAATTTTACTTCATGATTATTGTTGATATTTACGTTTTTTCTGGAAGGATTAAATACTCATCAATAAACTAAAACTATTAATTAACTGGAACTATACTTCTCCCTTTATAACCAGTAAAATGAAAATAAAAACTGAGGACAACACAAATTAAATCAAGAAGTCTATTATTTACGAATTTTGTCAGTTTCGAAACCATTACTATAAATTATAAAAATGTCGAAAAAATATTCAAGATAATGAATTCGTAGATTATGACAAGAACAATGACTCCACTTTCGGTATAGATACAGCCAGTTTACTTTCTTATCTTCTGGATTGGGGAGTATCATTGATATAATAACTTTACCTGATCAGTAGTTCCGATTTAATTTAGTTCCAGATAACTATTCTTAGTTGTTTACAATTTACCTCAATAGTTATAAGAAAAAACGTCATCCATACATCTCAATCCCATTTTTTTGTAATCGCCTTTAGAAAATAATATTATAGATTTATGACGTAAAAATTATTAATAGCCTTCGCTAAACTAATGTGAAATTTTTTTGAGACAAATTATAAAAATAAAAATAGATAATCTATAACGAAGCGTGAAATTTATTTTCCACTGAAATTTTATTAAATAATTAAGGAGCAATTTTAATAAAATATTTTTTAATGAATCCACTTCGTATTTTACCAGTTTAATAATATCTGACTGGTTACGGATGTTTTTTGATGAACTGTAATCTCAAAAACTTACTTTGTTACATTTAAAATGTGATATATTACCCATTATATTGCAAAAAGAGAGTCATTGCAACGGGTGATTTGGAACATAGTGAATATTTTTCACTATATATCCCTTTTTATACATCCCATCTTTATCTGTATTAATAGAGTATTTACTTGGAAAATTTGTTTATTGAACCCACTTTTATTTGTTGCAATAAGCTGTATTCTTTATCCTGGTTTAATATTGCCAAAATATTGAAAGTTGATCTCCTGCACTTAAATTTATATTCAAACACATTAGAAGTATTTCCATTTTCCATCTTATGATTTTTCAATAATTTTCTAAATTTTTTGTTGAATTTAGCTGCAATTACAAATTCCAGTTTGTCCTCATCCATTATTTAATTAACTTCCCACTTAAATAATGGTTTATCAATTTATAAAAAGAATCCCACTTTTACTCCCATTATTTCGATCCTTCAAAATAAGTATACCCATGAGAATCGAATCTTCTTTGCTCAACACATTTATGTTAATAACATCAAATATTAGCTTAGAGTTTCCAATTATGCAGTAGGTGCAAAACGGATATTCCCATAAAGTTCCATTCTTCGGTTTTAATCTTTATTATATATGAAGTGTCTATGCTCCCATAATATGGAATATCATGTAAGTGAACAGCAATGTATTGAACCTTATTATTAAAATCCTTAATCTTAAAAATTTAATCATTTATTCTCCAAAATGAAGAAAAAAATGTTGTTAATGTAATTGGATTTCATATTCTAAAAAAATAGGATATCTGAAAGAATCCTTATTTTTAGTATTCTTGCCCTTCGATCAATGCTTGCAGATTCAATAAAATGGGTAGAATATGTTGCAGCATGAAATAACGCATTAAGAACTTTTCGATATCTATAGTTTGCATCACTAGGTAAATTTCTTATATCAACGGTACTAAATGGTTCAAAAGAGATGTATCGGAGATGGACTGATATATATAAGCGAAGTTAAATCGTTTTTCGTTGTCCTAAGCAATCGTTTCATTACCTTAAATAACTCTGCATATATTCTTTGATTTGTAGAAATTATTTTGGAACTACGGAAATTGGGATCTTTAAGCTCAATTCTATTTGAGACCAGTAACTGTAGCCCAGAAAATTATCGGCACTTTTAATACCACATAGATCCGCTTATAATTCATGAAAATAAATTATCTAATAGAAGGATAATATAATTTTCTAAAAACAGATTTGAGATAACAAATAATGAAAAAAAGAACCTATTAGCAATTGTGTAAAGTAGATGTCAGCCATAAAAAGAGTCAGCACTCCAGCACTTCATGAAGCAATTTCATTGCCTTTTTCTCATTTTCGCCCCCACACTTGAAAGCTAAATTTCCATAATGCTGGATCAATTCGAGGTATTTTTTGTCACCTGAGAGCTGGTAGCGGGTTGCATGAACAGTAGCCTCAAGCACTGCATTGAATCCTCTATTTGGAATCATAACATTTTTTTTATTCACATCATTAAGACCTGTATCCATAGGAATAAGATTTGCTACCAGGGTCTGATCTGTGTTCATAACATTAATGCATTTGAAAATGATCCAAGCTGCAGCTTCTTTCAGGATAGGAAAATTGAGCTTATGAGTAGTCACATAGTCAAACTCGGAAGGTTCAAGGTCGAAAAAAGTTGAACGTACAAAAAGGAGAGGATTGTAAATTACGTTTGCTGCCATATATCCTTCTTTAAGGACGTTTGCCCAAGTATGGCTGCCTCTGAAAAGTCTGACAAAATACCTTTCATCTTTCACGATTATTCCGATTGGAGCAGCATTAGGATATTTCAGACCTGTGCTTACAATTGTTTCGGAAATTCCTTCCAGGATTCCGAATGCGGAAATATCTACAGTGGAAAATTTACTTCCATACTTTGTATAGTCAGAGAAAAGTTTGGTCAAAAACGCAGTCCTCCCAAAAGGGCAATGAAAATTCCGGCAATAACTATGTCAGCTGTTGAACCTGGATTGATTCTCTTTTTAAGAAGTTCGAGGTCAAATTCCTTTACTGCGGGAAGTATAGATGCAAAGTCTATGATCCTATTGTCGGAAGGCTTTTCATAGGCCAATAGAATCTCACATGCTTTGGATGATACGTAATCTGCAGTAACTTTATCAAATTTAGTCTGGATAAAAGTATCCCTGTGCCTGGAAAGCAATTTCAAAAAGGTATATACTATAGCTTCGTTGATATCTGAGTCTGAACAGTTCAAAACTGAGTATTCTACTCTTGAATTTCGGGATTGCATGAACTTTATTATACTATTTGCCCCTTCAAGGCAGCAACCGAATCCTGATATCCATTCACCTGCAATCATATCATATCTTTCGGCCATCCCCATGAGCTCATAAAGCGTAACTTTTTGTCCCCTGATTTTGACAGTTGATTCGGAATCTCTAAGGCTAAATTCATCCACACTGTTTACCCTGACTCCTGCCATATCGAAAGCCCTATAAAATTCGACAGCATCCTCACAGTCTGTTGCCCTGACTATAAAATGAGCACGTGAAGCAAGATTTTCAAATTCTTCTGGTGAAAGCTTACAACGGACTTTCTCGCATGAATGTAATAATTCTCCCGCAGCCATTGACAGGGGAATCAGTAATAGAAAAGCTCCAAAATGAGTATTGCCCCCCTGTTGCCAGGCAGAACTCTCACAAACTGCACTTCTGAAAAGTGCCCCTATTCCACTCCTGCTTCTTGCAGCCATTTCAATTGCAGGGTAAACACTCACTGAAGAAGCTATAAAATGCTCAAAACAAGTATCCGGATAATTATGTTCCCTATCTACATTCCCTGGCTTGGGAGAAGCAGAGACCTCCAGTAGCATAGCAAGCTGGGCACAACGAGCAATAAAACTTATGATCTGTGGGTCTCCCGCCCCTTTAGGCATGGGACAGGAAAAATCATTATTAATGAGACTCATTTACAGGGATCCTGGCATTATCCAGTAAGTATTCAGCCAGTTGCTTTTTAAGTTTCATGTACTCTACATCAGAGAGACCAATTGTGTTTAACGCACCATCCCGGAGCCAGCATGGCTTGGTGATTTTACAACACCAAACGAGGCTTCCGAAGCAGGTATCTCCTCCAAACTCCAGCATAGTTCCCTTCGCAAAGTCAAACTTCGTCTTGGTAAATTCTTCTGCTGTATAACCTAATTTTCGGAATTTTTCGTGCACAGGGCAGGGTTTAACAGGAAGGCAACAAAAAGCCAGAGCTCTAAAGTCACCGTCACTGCAAACGTGCTTAGGAACATTATACCAGCCAATGGATTGCTGATAGGAACTAACGCTTTCTACCAGCTCCCTTATAAGTTTAGGATTCTGCACGACTCCCCTGGCAACAGATACCATGTCAGCACCGCGGGAAAACATATCCTTTGCTCCCTCAAAATCAGTGATCGAGTTATTACCTATCAGGAAGAGCCTTGTAGCATCCCTGTAATTACTGATCGCATCAAGGTCAGCCCCAAAATCATCTAGGCTGGCATCAGAGTGTATTATGTCAGCACCTGACTGATCTATGAGCCTTGTGAGCTCGATGTCATTAACAACATTTGACCTCACTTTTACTGAAAGTACAACTCCAGTCTCTTTTATCGCCTTGATCCAAGTAGAAAGTCGTGGAAAATCATGAAGTAGAGCTTCCCCGATTCCGATCTCTAGCATTTCTGGTTGCCTGCAATGGGCATTTAACTCAAGGATTGCTCCCTCTTCTTTTATGAGTTTTGCAGCTTCGATAAGGGGTTCGAGTTTAGTACTTCTGACATTTACCGCGACTGCATTTTCGGACATGATTGCCCGAATTTCCTTTTTTATAAGTGCCATGGGTTCATCGGAGATGAACTCTTTTCTACCCATAGCTACTAGATCTGATGCAATAGTAATTGAAGCTTTATCCAGATTGAAAGCTCCAAGAACTACCAGACCTGCATTACTTGCATACTTATTAGCAAAACTGCTATCTACAATCCCTGCCATTGAAGCTAGTGCGATAGGATTTTTAAAACGAGCATAGTCAATATGCAAATCGAACAGACAATCACTCATGTTTTACCTCTTAAAAATAAGCCTGGAAACTGACAAAAAATAATATTCATTGTCAGATATCAAAAAGTAATGATAATTTTCTTTCGACAATCCTTGAAAAATGGAAAAATCCATCTATAACTTACGGACAATAATACATATATATTAATATTTTGATGCATTCAAATTCATAAATTTATATCAAGTACAAGGAACTTATGTAACTTTATAAGTTGACCTGGTAATAGAATCAAAATATCACAACATTATTGTAAAAATATCCTGCTTATCAACTTTGGAAATGCATGTTCCCAAAAAGATATATATACCTAAAAATATCAATGCCAATTGATAATTAACATGCGAGAGAGGTTGGACGGCTGACGGGCCTTCTGGTCTGAGGAAAGTCTCCCCACCACTCCGGGCACACGAACATCTGTAAAGGATGTCGGGCGAGAGCCTAGGCTCTGGCACAGAAACGAGAACCATGCCCTGAAAATGCGATGATACATACGTTGAGGTCTCAGGGAAAGTGGATGAAACGGCGAATCCTCGTGGGTGCAAGTTGAAAATCGGGAATAAAGAACAGTCCGGAATCTCCCGGTTATATTTGGAAACGCATAGCTGAATGCCGTCACTGCAAGAGTCCTCAAGGACCTTTTCCTACACTGATGGGTGGCAGGAAATTTTTGCAGGAACAGAAGGGAGCTTATGAGCCTCACTCGCATAAAATTATCATAAATTATTTATTATGTTCTAATAACCTTAGAATTCATTGCTTTCCCATCATTTATTGGCTCTTGCTATTTCGAGTAGGCAATATATTGTGGTGTTTGCTTTAACTATAAATTCAAAGTCAAATTTTTGATGTACTGCTTATAATTAGATTCTTCGGATTGTGAAATATATCTACTTTACAACTTATTGATATTCATGATTTCAAAGAAAATTGTGTACACTGCATAATTTATAGAGGATTTCGATAAACTCATTAATTAAGTCATGTGCTTATAAATTGCATGTAAATGACTAGTGAAAATCAGAGGTTGATCGAGACTCTCAATAGTCACTTCCTTGATTGTGGGTGCAATACATATAATATTTGAAAACATTAGTTTGTGGAATACCACATTCAAGCTTGATATCATCTCTTTTGTGTAGTCATCTTGAACTGAACAATTGTTCTCAACCCACAAAAACAGAGAAAAGCCATTTCGTTTAGTTTTAGGGATTTTATTTTGGAGGCATGTTCAGCCAGAAAAAATTAAGCAATAACCACTGGACATAACCTTTATAGTTTCTATTGATCACTACTTCATCCAGATATTTTTCAAGAATTTCCCTGTTGCTAACAGCCAATTTGAAAGAGATTTCTGGAAAACGATGCATTACCTTCTCCAACTTAAGAGAACTGGCAAGGTAGTTCCCAAACTCCTGCCTACATCTTGATTCGTATTTTTGGATGTAATTTAACTTTCTGCCATACATCATAACGTCTGCAATGGTCTCCGCAGCAAGTTGTCCGGATCTAATAGCATAAGCCATGCCTTCTCCTGAAAAAGCTTCTACAAACCCCGCAGCATCCCCGCTAAGAAGAAGTCTTGAATTTATTGTTTTTCTTGCTATTCCACCTAC
>Ga0182010_10000667_pt1 | contig 19357 bp, 12 predicted proteins | sample 611E1MmetaG_FD_120488 | JGI IMG/M metagenome (GOLD analysis project Ga0182010, IMG submission 120488) | Permafrost microbial communities from Stordalen Mire, Sweden - 611E1M metaG | ecosystem: Environmental > Terrestrial > Soil > Wetlands > Permafrost | place: Sweden: Stordalen | collected...
AGAAAGCCGAGTTAAAAAAACTTGTCATTTCCTGAAGCATGCTGCTTACACTCCCGATTAAGTCTTATCAACCTTAAACCATTAATCTATTCGCACGAGTAAATTCATATATGCCCATATCCCCGCATTTTATCATAACTTGTTGTAAATAACTTTTTTCAAAGCTGAGTAATGCGGTTTGTTGAGATTTCCTGCGGCGCATAACAGCCCGACAACCGCCGCCAATCCGACGATACGGGTGCCTTTGATGTTTTGCAGGCGTTGATCGATGCAAAATAATATTGTTATTTCAGCGGAGCACTCCAAGACTAGGGAGATATCACAGTCAACGTAATTCCGATGCTGGTAACTCCGGCAAGAGAGGCCGTAATTTCGGTTTGTCCCGGTTTTAGTCCGGTAGCAAGACCCGCCGCAGAAATAGTGGCGATATCAGTATACGTACTCATCCAGTTTACCTGAGAAGTAATATCCGGAGTAGAGCCGTCGGAATAACTGCCAATGGCGGTGAATTGCTGGGTTATTCCGGTTGCCAAATTAGCAACGACCGCGCGCGACACCGCGATGGACTGTAAAGTCGGGGCGGGGCTGGGGGTTATTTCTAAAACTACAACATTGCTGATTACGCCGTTGATGGCTGCGGTAATATCCGTATTGCCCAGAGTAACAGCGGTAGCCAAACCGCTGTAGGAAACGCTAGCGATAGCTGGATTGGAACTATTCCAGATGACCTGACCGGTGCAATCCGCAGTTGTGCCGTCGCTATAAGTTCCCATCGCCGAGAATTGTACGGCAGTGCCCATCAATATTTGAACCGGGGACAACTGCGAAATAGCAATGGAAACCAACTTTACCGCGGAGGTTGTTTGAGTCGCAGTGGTGGTAGTGGTGCGCGGGACGATACCGGTTAACGTCGTCCTGGCAGGAGAGCAGGCGCCCGTAAATAAAGTTAAGACAATTAATACCGCTGTAATCCGACAACAACCGATAAGCCCTGCTTGTGTTCTTTTCATAACAATTATTCTCCGTTTTGCTCAACCTATCCGGGGACGGAAATCAGTCAAATTTAAGAATACCGAACCAACGATATTGAATATAATCATACATCAGGCTGGCAAAAAAATGCCAGTCCATACTTGCTACAAATCCGTTTCTGAGGAACAGGCGGGCATATTGATAAATAAATGACGGAAGGAATATAATCATTTCAATTCTTTCATATCAGGGTAAGTTATTTTCTACCGGGGAGCATAAAGATGAACCAGATAAAAATTGACCTGGAACGTGTTTTGAGCGATATCGACCGCAATATTTTCGGCGGTTATATGGAGCTCGGGATGAGGGACACCCGGTTCAAGCACCTGGATGTTTCGGAATCCGAACTATCCGCCGAGGTACGGAAAGTACTGGAACGGGTGAAACTTTCCAATATCCGCTTCGGAGGTAATTTCTTTTCGGGATACAGGTGGCGAGATGGAACCGGGCCGCGCCGGGAACGACCGGCAAGGCATGAATTAGCCTGGCACAGCGTGGTATCAAACGAATTCGGCACCAATGAATTCATCCAACTATGCCGAACGCTGAAAGTCGAACCTTATCTGAATACCAATTGCGGCGACGGCGACATGAGGGAAGCCGCCGATTGGGTGGAGTACTGCAACGGCACCGGCGACTCTGCACCGGTAAAGCTGCGCCGCCAACACGGCTTCGACGCGCCGCATAACGTGAAATACTGGAGCATCGGAAACGAAGTCGACAGCCCCGGCCAAATAGGTTATAAAACCCCTCAGGAGTATGCCCGTGCGGTTACCGAATTCAGCAAGGTGATGAAATGGGTTGACCCATCAATTAAACTGGTCGCTTCGGCGGCTTGCAGCTGGGAGGATTTTCCGCTGGAGCCGCAATTTCTTTACAGGAAAACCGAGTGGGTAGAACGGGCACAATTGATGCTGGAACAAGCCGGCGACAGGATTGATTACATGGCCCTGCATAAATATGCCCATCCCTATACAGATGATCCGTATGAAACCCTGACGGCCTTTGCCGCGGGCTTTGAAGAGCACCTGAGCGCCTATGAAGGATTAATCCGGGCGGTCAGTCTGGAAAGGGGCATCAAACACGCAGTTAATATTGCGGTGGATGAATGGGGCATAATCCGCATCCCGGCCGAATTACGCACGCCGGCTCCCATCGAAGTTAATGCCGACCGCGCGGGGCAACCGCATCTTCCTGCCGCGGGGAAAGAAATTCCCCGGAAAAAAGGCCGGACGACAATCACCATGGAGGATGCAATACTGACGGCGCTGCACTTGAATACGTTTATCCGTCATGCCCGCTGTGTCCGGATGGCTAACTGTACGTCGATGCCGACGCCGGCATGTCTTAGTTTTCCAAATCCGGAAAGCAGAGTACTGCGGCAATCTATTTACTTCCCATTTGAGCTTTACAGCCGCACCTGCGGACAACAGGCGCTGGATGTTTTGTGGTACGGCGACACGTTTTCCGCGCAATATAAGGACCGTGCCTACACGGGGCTGCGAACCCTCGATGTTTCCGCCACGCTGGATGAAACGCGCAAGCAGCTCGTGGTATATGCGGTAAACCAGAGCCGGGATAAAGCCATGGAAACAACGATTTCACTGTCCGAAGGGGCTTTCGCGGGAAACGTAAAAGCCATGGCAGTCAACGGACCGGATATCAAATCCGAGAATACGCCAGAAAAACCTGATGAGGTTGGGGTGCGGGAGACGGTACTCAAAACAGCGGACAAGACTTTGACAACAACTTTCGAACCACACTCGGTCACGGTGATGGTGTGCCCTGTCGGCTAAATGGCAAATAAATAATTCATCAGGATTTTGTGCCGCAGGCGCCCGGCCGGTGATGATAACAAATGAAACCAGTATCTGCGGAGCCAATTATGAAAAACAACGGCGCACCTTCCGGCGCGCAAAGTCAAAGAGCCCTTAAGAAGGAAAAAGTAAATAACTCCATAGTCCGATTAAGGGACAATTTCGATTTTGACTGGAAATTTTTCAACGGGGACGCAGTCGGCGCAGATAAGCCGGATTTCAACGATACCGACTGGAGAAACCTGGATTTGCCGCACGACTGGAGCATCGAAGGGCCGTTCCGGGAAGAGCCCGATTCAATGACTTTTGCCCATCTTCCCACGGGCACCGGATGGTACCGGAAACATTTCAACATCCCGGCCGCGTACCGCAGTAAGAAAGTAACGATAGAATTCGACGGGATATACCAGAACAGCGAAGTCTGGATTAACGGGCAATATCAGGGAAAACGGCCGTACGGCTACATCGGTTTTTATTATGACATCACCCCGCATTTGAATTTTGGCCGCGAAAATGTGATGGCGGTGAGAGTGGACAATTCCCACCAGCCGAATTGCCGCTGGTACTCGGGCTCGGGAATCTACCGGCACACACGGCTGACGGTCACCGATAAATTGCACATCGCCCATTGGGGTACGTTCGTTACTACACCCCGGGTGGATAAAAAGTCGGCCGCTGTCCGGATAAAAACCGTGGTTCAGAACGAAGGCAAAAATGACATCATGTGTACGCTGACCACCGGCGTGCTGGAATGTGACGGCAAAGCGGTACAGACAACGGAAACAAGCCGGAACATCGCGGCCGGCGAAGAATATGAATTCATACAAAAAGTAAAGATAACTAATCCCAGCCTGTGGTCGCCGGAAAATCCATATCTTTACACGGTACGCAGTATGGTGAAAAAACAGGACAAAGCCGTAGATAATTACGATACTGTGCTGGGAATCCGAGAAATTGAATTCGATGCAGATAAAGGATTCCTGCTAAACGGCCGGCAGGTGAAACTGCACGGGGTCTGCCTGCATCACGAGGCCGGCGCGGTGGGCGCGGCAGTACCGGAACGGGTCTGGGAAAGGCGGCTGGAAAAACTGAAAGCAATGGGCTGCAACGCCATCAGGACGTCGCATAATCCTTATTCTCCGGAATTCATGGATTTGTGCGATAAAATGGGTTTTCTGGTAATGAATGAAATATACGACGAGTGGAAAGAACCGAAACCGCAGACACCGGACTACGGATACAGGATTTATTTCGATGAATGGTCGGAGCACGATGTCACGGATTTTGTTCACCGCGACAGGAACCATCCCGGCGTTGTAATCTGGAGCGCCGGCAACGAAGTAGTCGACCAGGTCGTGCCCGCCGGCACAGTGACTCTCAAGAGACTGATAAATATTTTTCACCGTGAAGACCCGACACGGCCGGTTACCGTGGGCTGCGACCGCATCGCCGCGGAACCTGATGCGGTGCCCCAAAAATTCCTGAACCTGCTGGACGTGGTCGGCTATAACTATGTAGACCGGTGGCGGGACAGATACGAGAAATATTACAGCACCGACCGGCAGGCTTTTCCGAAGAGAAAATTTATCGGTACGGAGAACGGGTCACTGGGCGGCGCCCGCGGCGATTATGCCTATTTATTCCCGGCGGAACCCGGAATTATCATCCGCCGGAACAGTAACCGATGGCTTGATTTCGAACAGATGTGGAAATTCGTCAGTACCTATGATTACGTGGCCGGAGACTTCATGTGGACCGGCATAGATTACCTGGGTGAGTCCAACTGGCCGAGGAAGGCCAATACTTCCGGAGTGATAGATACCTGCGGTTTCGAAAAAGATACCTACTATTTTTGTCAGAGCCAGTGGACGGAGAAGCCGATGCTCCATTTGTTCCCGCATTGGAACTGGCCGGGCAAGGAAGGAGAAATCATTCCGGTGCTCTGTTACACGAATTGCGACAGCGTGGAATTATTCCTGAACGGCAAATCACTGGGGGTTCAAAGCTACTGGTTCCCGCGCTCGGGGATGCAGGGAGAATATCAAAACTTTCCGGCGCGCAACAGCGTACCGCGCACGACCTCCGACCTGCACCTGACATGGACGGTAACCTATCAGCCCGGCAAACTGAAAGCGGTAGGCATAAAAGACGGAAAGACCGTCATCACAGAAGAAATTTCGACGACCGGGAAACCGGCCGCGATTGGACTTTGCGCCGACAGGAAGATAATAGCGGCAGACCGGAGGGATATCGCGCATATCACAGTCAACATCCTGGATGCGCAGGGACGAACCATCCCGGCAGCCGATAATGAAATTACCTTCGGGATTCGAGGAGCCGGTAAAATTCTGGGGCTGGATAACGGGGACCCCGTAAGTCACGAAGATTATCACATTAACCGCAGGAAGGCATTTAACGGTCTGTGTCTGGCGATTGTGCAATCGAGTGCAAAACCCGGACCAATTAGCATTACCGCGACCTCTCCGGGGTTGAAATCAAACAGCCTCAAAATCACAACTACATAGTTTTTTAAAAGGAGAAATTCAGTGACTGCAGTTAAACGGGTATTCAAGGTAAACGGGAAGCCGTTCTTCCCGGTAGGCGGGCAGTCTTCTTCTTCCAGCGCGTATAACGACACCGAGTCCGAACCGGCTTTTGAAGCGGTCAAGCTGCTGCATGGCAACACGCTGCTGACCGATGTTTACTGGGAGGTAATCGAACCGGAAGAGGGGAAGTTCGACTTTTCCAGCATAGACCGGCTGATTGCCAACGCCAAACGGCATGGAGTCAAATTAATACTGCTGTGGTTCGCCACATGGAAAAACGGGAACATGGACTATGCGCCGGCATGGATAAAATCCAATCCGAAACGTTTCAAACGGGTGCTGGCGGCTGACGGCAGCGATTTGTGGGTGCTTTCCTCTTATTGCAAGGCAAACCTTGAAGCTGATAAAAAAGCTTTTACAGCGTTTTGCAAGTATTTAAAAGCCAAGGACAGCGCAGAGCAAACCGTCATCGGCCTGCAGGTGGAGAATGAAGTCGGGATCACCGGCAGCGACCGCGATTACAGTGCGGAAGCCCTGTCGGTATTTGAAAGTCCGGTCCCCGCCAAATTATTAACCGCGATTAATACCGCCGGTAAGGGTGCGGTCTACGATATCTGGAAAAGGGAAGGCGCGAAAAAATCGGGTAACTGGCCGGAGGTATTCGGGACAGCGGCCGGCGAATTTGTGAGCGCCTGGAGTATTGCCAATTACGTGGACAGCGTAGCCGCTGCCGGGCAGGCATTTTATGACATCCCGATGTACATCAATGCCGCCGTCAGTATTGTGAACGGCTGGCGCGAACCGGTGCCGGATGAAATACCCGGCTCGGGAATGCCGGTGCCTAAAGTGCTGGATATTTACAAATGGTTTACGCCGCATATAGCCCTGGTGGCACCGGATATCAAACACGTCGATTACCGGACATACGAAGAGCTCTGCGCGGCTTATGCCCGCGACGATAATCCCCTGTTCATGCCGGAAACGCCGCCGATGTTATATGTGTTCCGCGCCATCGCAGAATACAACCTGCTGGGATTCCACCGGATGGGCGGTTTGGAAGCCATCGCCGCAAAAGACGGCTCGGTCAACCCGGAGTCACAGATCGGCGTGGACACCGTCCGCTGCATCGCCGCCGTAATCCCGCTGCTGCTGAAATATCAGGGCACCGGTAAAATTCACGCCGTGATTCAGGAAGAATTCATGTCGCAGCAGTGGCTGAACCTGGACGGCTACCTGGGGCGCATCCAATTCGGAACCGGAAGGAGAACTACCGGTGGAACAGACTGGCGGCATATGCCCGGGGAATCGGCGTTTAACTGGCAACTCGACGCCAACCGCGGGCGCGGGCTGGTCATCCAGGCAAATAGCCACGAATTCTATCTGGTCGGCGCGAACTACCGGCTTTTCCTGCGTCCAAAATTTTCCCAGGTTAAGAAACAGGCGGCAATCTATAACGATGTCCACAGCCGGGCGCTTAAGGTAGACGAGGGACATTTCGACGACAAGGGGAAATTCATCGCCGACCGCCGGCGCAACGGCGATAATGTCTCTAACGGCCTGTGGGCGGAAGCCGACATCGGGGTACTCAGGGTGGTAACCTGCGATTGAGTTATTTGCCAGTCCGTCAGGTTCCCCGGCACAAATAAGCTAAATCAAGGGAAAACATGCGAGGGGATGAATCCGCGCGCCGCAATTAGGCGCGGCCGGCCGGAGCCCAGCGGGCCTCCAGTTCTGCGCGGCAATGTTCCGGATCGACCAAAAACTGGAAAAAGCAACTGGACACTAAAAGGAGCTTAAAAATGGAAGAAACACGCAAAGGGTTTATTTTATCTAAAAAAGAGGTGGAACAGGAATGGCGCATCGAGCATACAGCCGGCGCGGAAGGCCACCACAACATGCAGGGGTTCGGTTTTCTGACTGTGGCGACCGAGGCGGCGACGCACGGGATGGTGGGGAAAGAACTTTCAAAACATCTGATGCTCGGCCTGGATATGTTTCCGCCGGGGGGCGGGATTAACGAGCACACCCACGTCTTCAGCGCCAAAGCACCAATTTTCGACCACGCTTATTACGTGATTTCCGGCCGCATCCAAGCGACAATCGGGGACGAAATCAGGACGGTTGGGGCTGATTCGCTAATCTATTGCCCTTCAAATGTAAGGCATGCTATCCTTAACGTCGGTAAGACCACAGCTAAAGTGCTGCGGATTGCGGCCTGCGGCGAAGGCGCTGTTATGGGTGGTTGGGCAAAACAATAATATCAGGAGAATTATGATGGCGAAGATTGTAATCATCGGGGCAGGGAGTCATGTTTTTGCGAGCCGTTTTATCACGGACATTATTTATTATCCCGAACTGAGGGACAGCACGATTACGCTGATGGATATCGCCGCAGAACCGCTGGAACTGACCGCGGCCTTCGCCAATCGAATCGTCGCGCAAAACAAATTTAACACGAAAATCGAGTCAACGACAGACCGCCGGAAAGCGGTGGACGGCGCAGATTATGTTTTTATCACACTGAATGCCGGATACAAATGGAAAGAAGCCGACCGGGCGGTAACGCTGAAATACGGCGTCGACCAGGGGGACACGGCGACGATGGGCCCGTGCGGGGTTTTCAACGGGGCACGCCACGTACCGGCCGTGCTGGATATCTGCCGCGACATGGAAGAACTCTGTCCGGGTGCATGGCTGATGAATTACACCAATCCGATGGCGATCATCTCCTGGGCAGTCAGCGACTACACGCGCATCAAGAACGTAGGCTTGTGCCACAGCGTGCCGAATACGGCCCGTACCCTCGCCCGTTATATGGGTATCCCTTTCGAGGAATTATCATATCTGGTAGCGGGCATTAATCATTTTGCCTGGTTCCTGGAACTGAAACGGCACGGCAAAGACGTTTATCCGCTGCTGAAAGAAAAACTGAAGGACCCGGCAGTTTATGCCGACCCACAGTCGCATTACGGCGGGCCGGATATTGTGCGGGCGGAGGTCTGCAAGGCTTTCGGCTACTATGTCACCGAATCCAGCGGCCATATCGCCTCTTATACACCTTATTTCCGCAAGAAACCGGAAACGATGAAACAGTACGGGATAAATACCGGCGCACAATATCAAAGCAACGCCAAACTGTGGATGTCGCAGGACAACGATAAGGACGATAAACTGGCGGAACAGCTGCGGACGAATTATCAATTCCCGCTGGACCACAGCACGGAATTCGGGTCGATAATTATCCATGCGATTGAGACCGGAGAACCTGCCGTGATTTACGGCGACGTGAAAAACACCGGACTGATTAACAACCTGCCGAAGGGATGCTGCGCGGAAGTGCCGTGCCTGGTGGATAAAGAAGGGATACACCCCTGCCCGGTGGGGAACCTGCCGCCGCAACTGGCCGGATTGAATATGAGCAACGTAGCGGTGCAGGAACTGGCAGTCAGGGGCATTATGGAAAAAGATAAAACAAAGATTTTCCAGGCGATTTTACTGGACCCGATTACCGGCGCGATGCTGACCATCGATGAAACAAGGCAGATGGTAGACGAACTATTTGAAAACAATAAAAAGTTTACGCAAGGGTACAAGTAGAAAGAGGAAGATCTTTTGAGTAACTTTTAATAATTCTCTCTTAATCTCCCAAGACAAGCTCGGGACTATGTCCTTACAAAGGAGAGAAACTATGGTATTCCGCTCACGAGTCTCAATGGGCGAGAGGACTGAAATTTATAATTTATCTAAACACTATCAATAATTTCCATTGTTTTGAATAGCAAATGCGAACCGATTGAATAACTTTTAACAAGGATTTTATTGAACCACCAGGAGACCCTTCGCTACGCTCAGGGCGTGGTGAAGGATTACATTCCCGCTTCAGTTGAAAGAAAGAGATTCCGGTTTTACCGGAATCTCTTTCTTATTATCTGGACTTTTTCTATCAAACAAACAAGGGGTTTTACTGCATAATCACGCCGGAGTCCACCTGGAGGCACTGGCCGGTGATATTCCGGGAGACATCGGAAACTAAAAAGGCGACGGCATTGGCGATATCTTCAGTAGTCTGGTTCCGCTTGAGCGGGGCCATGTTGGCCATGGCATCGAACATTTTATCCTTGCGTTCCTGCGCCATGTTGGAGAAGAATTTAGTCTGAACCATACCCGGGGCGATGGCATTGACGTTGATGTTGGACGCCCCGTACTGGTTGGCCAGTCCGCGGTTAAAGGCCAGCACAGCAGCCTTAGCCGCGGCATAAGAACCGGGGCCGCCGGCCATTTTGGCGACGATGGAGGAGAAATTAACGATTTTGCCGTATTTATTTTCCACCATGGTCGGAATGACCGCTTTGGCGCAATTCATCGAGCCGTATAAGTTTACGGCAAAGTCTTTTTCCCAGATTTCCTGTTTCTGCTGCATGAATTGCGAGCCCATGCCGGCATTCAACCCGGCGGTGTTGACCAGAATATCGATTTTACCGAATTCCTTCAGCGCCGCTTTAGCCATTTCCTCAGCTTCGGCAAAAATAGTGATATTTACTTTGACTGCAATTGCTTTACGGCCCAGCGCTTTCACGGCTTCCACCGTCTTAAGCGCACCTTCCAGGTCCATATCCGCCGAGACGATATCGCAGCCTTCTTTCGCCAGCATAAGACAGATGGCATTCCCCATGCCGACCTGACTGGCGCTGCCGGTAACGACGGCGACTTTACCTTTTAATCCTAAATCCATGATGTTCTCCTTAATTTTAATTGTGCCGTTTCAAATATCAATATCTTGTGGTTGTGATAAATTTATTTAATACGCACAACATATTTTATCACGTTTTTACGGCCATAAGTCTCTGGCGACGTCATCCAGACCGCCGAGGGCGAGCAACTTGGCTTTACTGGGCTTGGTGGTGAAGCGGTCCCAGTCCAGGGAACCGAGCCCCCAGTAAATCTGGGCTTCGATATCGGCAATGGAGCCTTTGAGCGGGCCGTCTTCCTGCGGCGGTTTACCCACAATCCGCGGGTGCGGCGTCCAGTTCAGCTCGCAGATACCCTCGCGCAGGTTGAACGCGTGCCGGATGTTGGCCGTCCTTTCGCCCGCCAGCAGCATCTGGTCCATGGTCATATTCCAACCGGTGGCGGCGTTCAAAAAGCCCAACAGCCTGTCCCGGCTGCCGGACCAGCCGCCCTGGAAACACATCCCGGTCAAATTAACACAGTGCCGGAAGATAACGAAGGAGCCGAAACTGAGCATGTGACGCCCCGGTGTGGCATCCATTTGGTAACGGGCGGCGGACATCGGGTAACCGTTGCCGCGCGGCAGCCGCGGGTCGTGCATACCGGGTTCCTGTCCGCCGACATGGACGGCATATTTCTCGGCACCCTTGCCGATTTTTTCGGCGGCTTTCTTCACACCGTCCGCCAGGATATCGCCAAGGCCTTCTCTTTTCACTACTTTATCGGTCATGGCAATAATGGCCTGATGGTTGCCCCATTTCAGGTCGATGCCACCGGTATCTTTCAAGGTGATAATGCCGTTTTCGTATAATTCCATGGCAAAAGCGATAACGCTGCCGCCGGAAATCGTATCGAGACCGCCGCGGTTGCAGATATCGTTGGCCATCGAAATCGATTCGGTATCGTTGTTCAGGCAATTACAACCGAAGGCAGCGGCCGTTTCGTATTCGGGGCGGTGGCAGCCGGCAGCATATTTGTATTCCCCTTCACCGGCTTTCAATACCGCTTTGCAGGCGACCGGGCAGTGCCAACAAGCGTGCCCTTTCTCTACGCGGGCTAAGAATTTATCCTGATGAACACCTTCACGGTCGGGAAAATCAATAACGCCGATGCCGCCCCAGTTCTTGACGGGGCTGTCGCCGCTGTGCGCGGAACTGTAGTTGCTGCTGCTGGTGCCGTACTTGCGCTGCCCTTCAATTTCGGACATGCCGTTGGGACGGATAACCTGCCATTGTTTCATTTGCTCGGCCCGGAGCGTGGATATCGCTTCTTTGTTAACGATCGGAACCTCTATCTCACCGCGGGCAACAATGGCTTTCAGCTTCTTAGAACCCATCACCGCACCCAATCCGGAGCGGGCAGCGGCGCTGCCGTGGTCGGTCATAATCCCGGCAATTAACGAGACTTTTTCGCCGGACGGCCCGATGCAGGCCACGCGGGACGTGCTGCCGTATTCGGCCATCAAGGTGTCTTCGGTCTCGTAGGTATCTTTGCCCCAGAGGGCGGCGGCGTCTTTAATCTCCGCCCGGCCGTTATCGAGAAGCAAATACACCGGTTTAGGCGAAATGCCGGTAAAAAATACCGCGTCAAAACCGGAAAACTTAAGATAGGAACCGAAGTAGCCGCCGGAATTGGCATCTCCCCAACCTCCGGTCAGCGGTGATTTGGCCACAACCATGTAACGCGAGCCGGTGGGGACGCCGGTACCGGTGAGCGGCCCGGTGACAAAACCGAGCATATTCTCCGGCCCCAGCGGGTCGACGCCGGCTTTCATCCGGCTGTATAAAATCCTGGCGCCGATGCCGTAACAACCCAGGAATTCTTTTGCCATTTTTTCATCTGTGGGTTCTTCTTTGATTTCTCCGGTAGAAAGGTCAACAAACAGGATTTTACCCATGTATCCGCCAGTCATATTGCTACCTCCGCATGATTAATTTAACAATATAATAGCAGAGTCATAGCGGGATACCAAGTATGAAGGGAATTATTTGGGTATTTTAGGAATATACGACAATGATTAGCGTGGTAATTTTTTACAAAATCAGCACCCAATAACCCATCCCCCAGACAAGACTTGGGATGTTGTCTCTTTTTCTTTTCCCTGTACATTTTGCCTTAAAAGCATACATCAACATTCGGTTGAGTACTTCCGACTGCGGCCTTAAGGCAAAAGAAGGTTGATTAGCGGGGCTGCGCCCCTCTACACATCATGCTGCGGATGAGTACCTTCGGAATCAAGCCTTGCTTGTTACGAAATATCGCCGCTATTATAAAATATCACCATTACCGGTAACAGACGGAGGCTACCAGCCCTGCTGTTCGGTGCGGTTGATGATATCCATTTGCTGCTCGGCGGTGAGGTCGACGAAATAGACCGTGAAACTGGCCACACGGACCATCAAGTCCCGATAATTTTCGGGTTCTTTCATCGCTTTACGCAAAGATTCGCTTGATATTATGTTAAATTGGATGTGGTAGATGCCCTCTTCCTCAATAGCCCTGATGAATGCCATCAAATTATTCACATCCCGCTCAGTCGCGACCAGTTGCGGGCTCAGCCTCAAATTTAAGGGGCCGCCGAGCGCAAACCGGTGGATGGGCATTTTGCTGGCCGATTTTATGACGGCGGTAGGCCCGTTTCTATCCATGCCCTGTACCGGCGACATTGTATCCGCCAGCGGTGTCGGATAGATGTGGCCGTTGGGCAGGCTGCCGACATTATGTCCGTAAGCTACAGTATTAGACCCGGTGGTCATCGCCCCCACCCACCTGCCGCCCCACTTCGGTAACAGTTCTTTCTGCGTGTTAATCCAATCGACGCTGTCGTACCAGGTGTCCATCACGAACGCCGCCCATTCGTCGGCATAATCGTCGTCGTTGCCGTACTTGGCCACGCCGTTGATACACAGCTGCCGCAGGTTGTCATGGCCTTTCCAATTATCTTTCAATGCCTGAATCAATTCATCCCAGGTAACCTTCTTCTCGCGGTAAATCAGGCGGTCGATGACGCCCAGCGAATCGGCGGTATCGGCCAGGCCGGCCAGGAAAGCGCCGTAAGTGGTGAACCACGAACCGCCCTGAGTGATATCGATGCCTTTCTGCAGCGGCCCTTCGGACAGAGAGGAACTGAAAGGCGCGGGATAGAAAGCCGACTGTGTTTCTTTGGGGATTTTCTGTCCCTGCGCCAGGTGCTTCATCCAGTAGAAAACCTGGTTGCGGAAGGCCTGCCGGACACCGTCCATGGATTCAAAGGTGCGCGGGTCGCCGGTAACCGGCCCGATCTGTTTGCCGCAGATGGTGCATTTGCCGTTGGAGATTACCAGTTCCATGATTTTAGCGACGACGTTGACGCCCTCGAACAGGTTGCCCATAGTAATGTGCGGCAGGTTGGTCTCGGTGCAGCCCAATAAAGAATATTCGCGCCAGTCTTCAATGGAAAGTTCGGGATAACCTTTAGCCAGCAACTGCACGCCTTTCTTATCGCCGAAGAATTTCGGTTTACCGCGGCCCAGCCGGACGAGTTCCACCGCTTTCCGCAGGTATTTATCCGGGGTGCCGGACCAGATGCGCATGCCGGTTTCGGGGAGCAGGATGCCGAGTTCCTCGTCGCATTCCAGACAGAGGGTGGTAACGTCGTTGCAAGCATCTTTACCGTCGCGGGTCTGGCCGCCGATGGTCAGGTTGTTACCAAGGCCCATGCCGGTCAGGATTTTCACCGAATCCCAGCTGCGCAGACCGGTGCAGTTGGTATGAATCCAGAAGCATTCCAGCAATTCCAATGCTTCGTCGTGGGTCATTGCTTTTTCATCGATTACGGATTTCTTGTAGAAGGGATACATATACTGGTCGAAGCGGCCGAAACAGTGCACGCTGGCGGATAATTCGCAGGTAATCAATACATGCATCATCCAGACGGACTGCACAGCTTCCCACCAGTTCCGGGCAGGATTAACCGGAACCTGAGCGCAGACTTCAGCGATGCGTTCCAGCTCCTTCTTACGTTTGGGATCGGTTTCTTTGGCCGCTTTTTGTTTCGCCAGGTCGGCATAACGTTGGGCATAGGCGATGGCGGCATCTATGGTAATTAACACCGCTTTATAAAAATCTTTCTTTTCCTGCACACTGTAATGGTCGTACGGCTGGTCGACCTGAGCTAAATAATACTCGACCTCGGCTTTGATGCCTTTAAGGCCGATGCTAAGGACTTTTTCATAATTGGCCATCTGGTGGCCGACATCCCCGAACATCTGCCAATCGGCGATATCGGGAATATGCGGACAGGAGGAAGTGGAGGGGTAGGCCTTCTCTTTGCTGATTTCGTCCACTTTTTTCAGACAATAATCCAGTAGCAGTTTCTTGTTTTTGTAATAAGGGATAATCACTTCCCGGATTTCCTTACGTTCTTCAGGCCGGATGATATGCCGGTCGAAAGCGCGGGTTTGCGGGTCCATCACCGGGTCGTCCATTTCTTTTTCCAACCAGCGGGTGGTGGAGCCTTCAATGGTCGAGCCGCGGACTTTGCTGTTAATGTTGCCGACAATAAGTTCATCATCGCCGATAAAAACGGTCTTATCATTCAAATAAGTCTGATAGAAATAAGCGCTTTGCAGGATACGCGGTTCTTTGTCGTATTTATCGCCCAGTTTCATCTCGGTGCGGACGCGTTCCAGACAAACTTCCGGCGTGCGGATGGCATTCTCACGCAGCCGCTTGACACGCTCCGTTGTTTTCGGGACAAAGAGCTCCTGCCAGCTGCCGATGGATTTTGCGTTTTTTTCATTCGATGCTATTGCCATTTTGTGCCTCCCTTTGAGAAATGCCTTCTTTTATAGTTTTTCCTGAATCCGTTTAATCTTCTGCCGGATTGACACGGCGCTCCGCTTTATTATAGAATTCCAACCAATTCCCCGATTAATAATTTAGTAATTCAATACGTTTTAATTGGTCGTTCTCCCCTAAAGCGGTTGAATATATAATAGGTCTAACAGGTGAGAATAACCATGACAAATGTCACAGGCTAATTTAATACTAACTGAAAACTGCGCACGATCCAGCGCGGGCGATGAAATTAAAGGAGCGATGATGGAAAAGAAAGCGAAAAACTGGTGGGATAAACTCGGCGAGCCGCAATACGGCGATGAAATGGTGATACGCGTGGAGCGCGATATCGTGAATTTCGACCCCTATTTTACGGAGGGGCTGACCGGCATATACGGGGCGTGGCTGGAAAGGCTGGTCTGCGACGACTGGACGATGGACCCGGCGGAATGGAATTACCAGCTGGCATGGCACCCGGCGAAATACCAGAAAGGCAACCTGGCGGAAAGCCTGGAGTTCCCGGACCCAGCGACACACGTCGTGCACCTGCGGAAAGGAATCCACTACCCGAATATTCCGCCGTCGAACGGACGGGAATTTACCTCCGACGACGTGATGTTCCACTACCACCGGATTTACGGGCTGGGCGGCGGTTTTACTACACCCAGTCCTTACCGCGACACGGACATCAGGTTCAAAGATTTGATTTCGATAAATGCGCCGGACAAATACACGATTGTCTTCAAATTCAAGACGCCGAATCCCGATTTCATCATGGAAACGCTGCACAACGTCAGCCTGGCACAGTGCATGGAAAATTACGACGTGGTCCGGGAATACGGCGATATGCGAGACTGGCACCACGCGCTGGGCACCGGACCGTTCCTGATCAAGGATTTTGTGCCGGGAAAATATGCCTCGTTGGAAAAAAATCCGGAATACTGGGGACATGACGAACGGCACCCGCAAAATAAAATCCCCTACATCGATAAACTGAAAATTGCCATAATCCCCAACGAGGCCGAGGCCGTGGAAGCAATGGCTGCCGGCAAAATCGACTGCATGAACCAGATTTCTTACAAAGGGGCGCGGGCGCTGCAGAAAACCAACCCTGAAATTATACAAATCAGGACACCCGGGGCGCCGGCGCTTTCCATCCAGCCGCGCAACGACAAACCGCCGTATAACGACCTGAGGGTGCGCAAAGCGCTGCAGATGGCCATCGACCTGCCGACTATCGCCAGGACCTATTTTGAGGGCGCCGTGGACCCGGAACCTTCAAATTTGACCGCCAGCAAATACATGATGAACTGGGGCTTCCCCTATACCGACTGGCCGCAGGAACTGAAAGACGAATACGCATATAACCCGGCGGAAGCAAAACGGCTGCTGGCGGAGGCCGGATATCCCCACGGCTTCAAGACAAACGTGGTGGTTTCGAACGACGCCAATATGGGGCTGCTGGAGATTGTAAAGTCTTACTTCGCCGCCGTCGGCATCGAGATGGAAGTAAGGGTGATGTCAATCCCGGACTGGGTAAAATTTGTCGAAATCGATAAAAAACACGACCAGTTGATATACCGGCCGTACGGGCCGTTCGGGCATACGTATGCGCCGCTGCGGGCTATCACCCGGTTCCAGACGGGCTATTCCGCCAACCACATGATGGTCGCCGACCCGGTTTTTGATGCTTTCTACCCCAAAGCCCTGGCCGCGAAAAACGAGACGGAACTGCGGCAGGTGCTGCGCGACGCCAACGAGCGCGTCACCCGGCAGCATTACGCGGTATCGTTATTATTACCCCTGCAATATTCACTCTGCCAGCCGTGGCTGAAAGGTTTTCACGCTCAGGTCCATTCAATCTGGATGGGCTCCGGCGGCCCGAGCATGCTGGGCTTCTACGCTTCGCGGTTTTTTGTGGACCGGAAACTGAAGCAGAGTATTTTGGGGAAAGGATAGAAAAGCAACGGACATAATCGTAAGAATCGAAAAACCGGATGATTACCACCGGGTCGAAGAAATCACGAGAGAGGCATTTTCTTATCCCGGCAGAATCGAACGCGGAGGGATTGGTTCTCCCTATGAGCATTGGATGGTTCATGAATTGCGTAAACGCGACGGCATCAGGGAATTGAGCCTGGTGGCGGAAGCAAACCGACAATTGGTCGGTCACATTATTTGCAGCAATGCCCGTATTGAAACACCAGACGGCAAAAGCACCTCTGTGCTTAATTTTGGGCCGATCAGCGTACTGCCGCAATATCAGCAAAAGGGTGTCGGAAAAGCCCTGATGTACGCGATGATTGATAAAGCCAAAGGCAAAGGTTATGGCGCAATCATGTTTTTTGGACGCCCGGAATACTACCCGCAGTTTGGATTTGTCGAGGCGGCCGAATATGGCGTAACAGACCCTGATGGGAAGAATTTTCCGGCATTCATGGCCATGGAACTGACGAAAGGATACCTTGCTAACATGCGCGGCGGTAAATATTTTGAATCGGATATATTTGACGATAGAAAAAATGGCGCGGCAGTAAAAGAATTCGACAAATCATTCAGGTAAATTGCAATCGGGGCAGAGCCTTTTAACGAAAAGGGGGAGAGATTATTGTTCTCTCCCCTTTTTTATTATTTCCCCTCAAAGAAATTTCTGGGGCCGTTAACCAACAGGGTGCTGAGGATTTTTTCCGGCACCCCCATTTCCCGCAGCTGTGGGAAAACTTTTTCTTTGATATAGAGGAAACCGTAGGGGTTGATTTTCTTTCGCTTGGCAGGTGATCCGGCGGGCGAGGGCCGCGATAAGAACCGCGCCAGCGACCAGTCGTGGGAGACGCAAAGCCGATCGGCGTAGCCCATATCAATCAGGGCTTTCAGGCAATTGGTGCGTTCCTCGGGGGTAATGCGACTGCCCGGATAGCGGTCCAGTCCCAGGAAACAACCCTGGTCTAAAATCCAGGTCAGGTATTTCAAATCGGTGGTGTCGTTGGCATGGTCGATTTTAACCCGGCCCATCTTAACACCTTCCTGTTTCAGGATGGCGATTTGCTGGCGGGCGATTTCACCGGCCATGGCGGTATGCAGCATGATGGGAACTCCTGTTTCCAGGTGAGCGCGGGCGATGGCCCGCAGCACAATGGCTTCGCCCGGCAGGACGCCGGCGCGGTCGCTGGCTTCTTTTAAAACCCCGGCCTTAATACCGGTGCCGGCAATACCCACCGTGATATCTTTAATAAATGCCTGAGCGAATCGCTTCGCAGTGATACCGGGGAAAAAGCGGGGCTTTTCCAGCGCCCAGCCGCTGATTGCAATCACATTCACGCCGGAAGCGCGGGAAGCTTCCGCCATCAGTTCCACGTCCCGTCCCAGGTCCATAGTAGTGGCGTCAACGACAGTGTTGATACCCCCGGCATGAGCCTTTTTTAATCCGTCGATAATATGCTTTTTATAGGCCGGCTCCAGCAGTTCCGGGTAATTCAGCGTCAATGCAGTCGAAGAATCCTGCAGGTGTTCGTGACAGAGCGTCACCCCCAGGTTTTTGGTATCCAGCGGACCGAGCACAGAATTTATGATTGTCATCGTTTCTCCTCCAGTGCCTGAATAATACCATTTGGGAAACGAAAGTGGCAAGCAGAAAAAAGTGCGCCCATTAAGAACTGTTACATTCCCCCCTCTCTCTAACTCTCGCCCACCAGGGGCGAGAGGACTGAGGTTGGGGCTACATCAAGTGGAGAGAAGAGGCGAACGGGAGAGTCTGAAGAAACAAGGGAAATGTGGCTATGAATAGTATTTCATGGTAGAAACAGGGCCAGGCTGGTTTGATTGATTCCTGCTTTCGCAGGAACGACAATAGGAGGAAGTCCTCCCTCAACAAGTTCGGGACAAACGACCTCGTGACTCTCTGCATTGGGGAAGTATCGACCAAACTAAGCTCATTGTACACAGATACGGCAACCGTAATATAATTAAATCAAATCTACATTCAGGGGGATATCATGCCAAAAAAGTACCTGGCCCAAACCATCGGCGAACTGCGAGCCTCCGGCTACGCTCCCGTTTCCGTCAAACAGGAATTAAGACGTAATCTCATCAAAATGATGCAGGCGCACCGCGAAGTGTTCCATGGGATTATCGGTTACAGCGACACAGTTATTCCCAATATTGAGAATGCTATACTTTCCGGGCACGACATGATTTTCCTCGGGGAGCGCGGGCAGGCTAAGTCGCGTCTGATGCGTGTGCTGATGCAGCTGCTGGACGAAAAAATCCCGGCGATTAAGGGCTGTGAAATCAACGACGACCCGTTCTCACCGATATGCAAACACTGCCGCGACATGGTAGCCGCCAACGGCGACAAGACCGAAATCGTCTGGCTGGGCCGGGAAGAACGCTACTCCGAGAAACTGGCGACGCCGGACA
>Ga0182010_10000669_pt1 | contig 19327 bp, 14 predicted proteins | sample 611E1MmetaG_FD_120488 | JGI IMG/M metagenome (GOLD analysis project Ga0182010, IMG submission 120488) | Permafrost microbial communities from Stordalen Mire, Sweden - 611E1M metaG | ecosystem: Environmental > Terrestrial > Soil > Wetlands > Permafrost | place: Sweden: Stordalen | collected...
AGAATCCACCTCCGCGGCTGATGATCCGCCGGCCCATGCCCCAGTTCTCGGTGCCGCCACCCGATACATAGCGCGACCCCACCGCCATGTCGGCGCCCGCGTCCAGCGCCTGCAGAAGCCGCGGCACATCGGCCGGATTGTGCGAAAAATCCGCGTCCATCTGCACGATGCGGTCCCACCCTTCGGCCAGCGCCTCGGTGAAGGCATGCATGTAGGCAGCGCCCAGGCCGGCCTTCTGTGTCCGGTGCAGCACGCGAACCTGGTGGTCGCGCGCGGCTATCTGGTCGGCCAGGTCGCCTGTCCCGTCCGGCGAGTTGTCGTCAACTATCTCAATCGTCGCATCCGGCACGGCAGCCCGCACAGCGGCAACGATGGGTTCGACGCATTCGCGTTCGTTGTAGGTTGGAATGACGATGAGTGTTCTTGGCAAGACGGGCTCGCGACGGGTGCTCTAAGTCTGGGGTGCGCGGCCGGCGAGCGCAGCTCGCACGTCAGCCTGGTCAGACCGTACCATCATTTCGATGAGTTCGCGGAACCGCACGCGCGGTTTCCAGCCCAGCTTGGCAGACGCCTTGCTGGCATCGCCGCGCAGGTGGTCCACCTCAGTCGGACGCAAGTAGCGCGGGTCGGTCTCGACGTATTTCTTCCAATCCAGGCCGAGCGTGCCAAAGGCGATGTCCAGCACCTCGCGCACCGAGTGTGACTCACCCGTCGCAATGACATAGTCGTCAGGCCGATCCTGCTGCAGCATCAGCCACATGGCCTCGACGTAGTCGCCGGCAAATCCCCAGTCGCGTTGTGCGTCCAGGTTGCCCAGGAACAGCTTCTTGTCGAGCCCGTGCAGGATGCGGGCTGCCGAGCGCGTGATCTTGCGCGTGACGAACGGTATGCCGCGCCGGGGAGACTCGTGGTTGAACAGGATCCCGCAGCAGATGAAGAGCCCGTAGGCATCGCGGTAGTTCTGGCACAACTGGTGGGCAAAGACCTTGGCGCAGGCATAGGGACTGCGTGGCTGGAACCGGGTATCTTCGTTCTGCGGCGGTGGCGACGAGCCGAACATCTCGCTGGAAGATGCCTGATACAAGCGGCAGCGCGCCCCACTTTCGCGCACCGCCTCGAGCAGTCGCAAGGTCCCCATCGCCACCGTATTGGCGGTGTAGTCCGGTACGTCGAAGCTGACCCGCACGTGGCTCTGCGCGCCCAGGTTGTAGATCTCGGTCGGCTGGGTGTCCTGGATGATGCGATTGATCGAGCTGGCGTCGTCGAGATCTCCAAACACCAGGCGCAGGCGGTAGTCGGTGCTATGCGGATCCTGATAGATGGGATCGATGCGTTCGGTGTTGAACGAACTCGAACGCCGGACAATGCCGATAACCTCGTAGCCCTTGAGCAGCAGAAGCTCAGCCAAATACGAGCCGTCCTGACCTGTGATTCCTGTGACCAGTGCGCGCTTCATAGCGCCCCTTTCTCTTTGAAAGAACTCATTGAGGTTTCATACTACAACATCGCGAAACAACGCCAGTTTATGCCGCCTACTGTCCTCGGCTGGATGGCTTGCCAAGCTCTGCTCCCGCGTCTGCGGGGTTGCTCGTCAGGGCTTCACGCAGCGAGCGTTTCCCGGCCACCACCTCGCCTGTCAGGGCGTTCAGCTCAGCCAAGGTGCGAGTGGCGTCTTTGGGCTTGGTCGACACGCCCCCAACCTTGACGGTCGCCCCGAATGTCGTCACCACAAAAATGCGGACGGCCTCGAAACGTTCAGTTGGAAAGGCGGCGCCATAGAGATCAACCAAGTCGATCACGTCCCGAGGCGCACGGCCTTGCAGCACCGCGGTGGCCCAGGTGCTGAGAAACTTGGCCTGGAAGTTCCTGAAAGTCCCCAGCACGGCCGCCGGACTCACCCCTGGGGGAAAACGGCCTCCCGCAAGCGGCGCATAGAAGGCATCGGGCGCCGCTCGGCCAGCCAGGGCACGCGCCTGGACCAGGCGATAGATCACCGTGGCTGCCACACCCGGATCCTCTACCAGCTCATGCGCGTCGCGCAGGCTCACGCCGTCATCTCTCAAGACATAGCGGTTCTCGCGCAGGTTGGCGAAGATCTTGCGTTGCTCAGTTGAGCCTTCGTCGAACTGGATCACGCCAGCCGGGCCGGTTCCCACCCGCCACTCGCGCGCGATCACTTCCATGGCGATGCGGTAGCCTTCGACAAGAACCGGCGGAGGCGCGTCCGCATCAGAGAGGAGCCCAGCCGTGCCGACGAAATGCGCGACATAGGTAGCCAGACGGCCGGCCAGGGTTTGTGCCAGCGCCTTGTCGGCCGAGGGATCGGCAGGCAGGCCAAGCCACGGCAGATATGGGCGTTCCTCGATGCCGCCGAAGGTCTTGGGCAGGGCCAGTCCGCGCCCGTAGGGCCTGGGGTCGAGCCCCAGAACCAGACAGGTCGGCTCCGCGGCGTTGCGGCGCGCGGCTGCCGCAAAAGCTTGTCCGTCGGCGCTGGCCTCGCGGACGAACTGTTTGGCCAGATAGGATGTCCGCAGCATCTCGAAAGCGAAGCTCGACTCAAGCATCTGAGGCAGCGGCTGCACGGCCTCGTCCCTTATGTTGAGGCGACGCACGACAGGGAGTGTGCCGGCCAACTTCCCCGCGACCGGTGCGAAAAGAATGTATGAATCGGCCGGCCCCAGCGGTTTGTCGGGGTTGGAGTGACAGCCGCCCATGGCAGCCAGGGCGAGCAAGGCGGCAAGTCGGAAGGACGAGCTGGACATCGCGCCCTACTCTATCACCCTCTGACGCGATAGCGCTGCGTCGCTCAACCGCTGATTGATTTGTCGAGCAAACCCAACGAAGATCAAGTGAAGATCCCCGTGGCATTCCGCGCCCGCCTTTGTCCAGCCCTGCTCACCTCGCTTTTGCTCGGGGCCTTGGCACCTGTCCGTCCCGCGCTGGCCCAAAACGCGGTGGTGCTCCCTGACCTCTACGCCCCGCCCGAACTCGCCGTAGAGGCCGCCGCCGTGTCGCTACTCCTGCGCTCCTATGTGAAACCCGGTGAACGGCACCTGGTGCCGAGGCACGAGCTGGCCCTTGCCATCGAGGCGTTCACCGGCCGAGCCCCGCGCGGCAGCTTGACCGTGACCAACGAGCTGGCACCTCGTCTGGCCGAGCAACTGGGCGCTGACCGGATCCTGGTCGCGCAGTTGCAGCAGTCGCCCAAGCGCCTGATGGCAACCGGCCTGGTCTACGGTCCCGCGGGCAAACGAGTCGGTCGCATTTCGGTGGGCGTGGCCGTGGGTGAGCTTAGCGCCATGGCTCGCCAGATTGCCGAGCGTCTGGCCCTGACCATCGGCGCCACCGTGGTCGAGCTTCCCGCGGTTGGCTTGGCTGACCTGCGCCCCTTTGTGGCAGCACAGGCCGCGTTGCTGGCGGGCGACGCAGTCGTCGCGGCACGGGCCATCGAGGTCGCGCTGCCCAATGCAGCCGAGCATCTGCCCGCCGTGCTTGAAGTCCTCCGGTCGCTCGCCGAGGAACCCAGCCTGCCCAAGCCGACGCGCGTGCAGGCGCTTCTGCTCATGCGCGACTGGGCCGCTGCGGTTGAGTTGGCCGACGAGGGCTTGGCATCTGATCCCAAGAACGTCGCTCTGCGCGCCTCCAAGGTGCGCGCCAAGGTTGCCTTGCGGGATTTCGACGCCGCACAGAGCGAGCTCGACCTGCTCAAGAGCGCGCGCAATTTGCCGGCGGTGATGGTCGCGCGGGCAGCGCTGGCGGTCGAGCGGGGCGATCCTGTGGAGAAGCGCGATGAGGCGCTGTCACCCTTGTTGGGCCGGCCCGCCTCTGAGTGGCGCCTGGCCTTGCCGCTCTTGGCCGCGTCTGCGCCTGGGACCTTTGGACCGCAAGTGGAGTCGGCTGCCTTGGCAGCCGCGCAGAAGCTCGCGCCGCAGGAGCCAGGCTTGGCGTCCAGTGTGGCCACCCGAGCTTTGGCCGGCGGCGCGGCGGTCAGTCAGGCGGCTCCTCTCATCAAGGTTCAGGATTTGAGCACGGAGCAAGTCAAGGCGGTCGGCGCCCGCCTGGACACAGTGGGCGGGTCCGACCCGGCGGCTGCGGCGCTGAGCCAGGAAATCAAATCACGCCAGGACGAATCAGTACAGGCTCTCGCTGCGGGGCAAGGGCCGGAAAAGCCCGCGGGTCCGCCCTCTACCCTCGCACGCAATTTGCACCCGCTCCTGCAGAAGTTCGACCTGCTCTACGAACCGACGCTGACCGCGGTGAGCATCGCGCCGCTACCGGGAAGCGGCCAGCCCTTCTACTGGCCCTTCTTGGTTCGGCCCGAGAGGCTTTCGGCCGGGCTGCTGGAAGCGCTCATGCGCCCGCCCTGGGAGCTTTCTGCCTCACGCTCGAAGGTCCGCACCGAGGAACTTCCTGCCAACCGGGTCACCGAAGACGCGCTTGCGGTCTTGGCGCACGACCTGGGCAGCGAGGCCGTGCTCATGTACCGCATCCAGCCGGCCGGGCTGGCCCCCTGGGTGGACGTCGAGTTGATCCTGTTTGACGTTGGCAAGCAGAAGGTCTACCGAGCCAACAGCTCACTCATCGGCCGGTCCACCGGTCTGGTGATGTTCAATCCCTTGGTCGTCGCTTTGTGCCTGTTGGCCCTGCTCGGGTCCGTGGCTTGGGTGATCGTGCTTTCGTTCCGTGGCGCCATCGTGGTGCGCGTGCAGTGGGATCCCGATTCCAAGGAAGAGATGTTCTCGGTCCTCATTTCACGCAGCAACAAGACGCCGGTGATTGAGAACCCCGCCACCTACCAGAAGAAGCTGGAATGGCTGGGCCAGCGCAAGCGGCGCTTCGAGGCCTGGCACGTCGAGCGCAGCACGACGTTTCGGGGCATTCCCAAGGGCAAATACTTCGTTCACCTGTACGGCATCTACACGCGAGGTCGCCAGGTTCTGGTCTTGAGCGAACCCTGCGAGGCGGTCGAGGTGTTCCCCCGCAAGACCGCCTTCGTCGCCTTTAACCTGGAGGCATCCGAGGCAGAGTTCAAGATCACGGTGGTGGACGACAGCGGCCCGGTCGAGGGAGCGCGGCTATGGGTCGACCAGGATCGCGCCAAGGCAGCGGCGACGCCCAAGGACGGCAATGTCACCCTGAAGGTGCCCAAGGGCTATCACGTCATCCACGCGACCGCGAAGGGAATCCTGGTCGATCGGCCGTATCACGTGATCAAGGCCAAGGTCCACGAGATGACTATCAACTTGGTGTGGGAGCGACGGCAGGAACACGCGTCGCGCGCGCTGGAGCGCCAGGTGGACGACGCCCTTCCCTACCTGACCATGTCGCGCAAGACCCCGGGTGTTTCGCCGGGCGCGGCCACCTCGGCCCCAAACAGCGACGCGATCGCGATTCCGCCGGCAAGCGGCGCCCCGGCCGGCTTCCCGGCGGGAAGCATTCAAGGCCCGCTCGGTCGTCCGTTGCACGCGCCCCATCCGCCAGCCGCAGCCCGCGCCGCTTCACCGACACGCGGACCGACGCCGGGTCCTCGTCAGGCCGTCGCGCCCACGGTCCTTGCCAATCCCGCCTCACCACCCTACCCTGCGCGGCCGCAGACAGCGGACAGAATGACTCTTCGTCCGCTGGCCCCGCAGCCGGTCACGCCGGGCCCGACGAGCGAGCCACTTGCGGATCTCGATACGCCGGCCGACCTGGAACCCAATCCAGCCGCGCCCGTGGACCTGGGGGCACCCGTCGATTTGGTGGGACCGCCTGGCCCTGACCGTCCGGTGGACCTCGTGCCTCCCAGCAAACCACGACGGACGAGATAGCGCGAGCTGACGGGCCTTGTCCGACGACGAACCCGTCAGCGAGGTCACCCGCTGAACCTCCGGCGTGCCCCGTGGACGTCAGATCCGCGGCTTGCGCCTGCGGACAAGAGCCAGTGCGAGGCCAGCCAAGACGAGTCCTGCCCAGCCGCTACTCGAGGTTTGCCCCACCGTGATGCAACCGCCGCCGCTGCCGGACGAGCCGGAGGACCCACCCGTGCCCTTGCTCCCGCTGTCCGTGTTCCTACCGGGCGAGACGGCAGCATCGGCGGGAGCGCTGGCAGATCCGTCGCTCGCGGTTGCGACATCGGCCGCGCCCGCGTCGGGCTTCCCCGAATCGGCTCCTGCGCTGTCCGCGGACCTTGCCGCATCGGCCGAGCCCGCGTCAGATCTTCCCGAATCGGCTCCAGCGCTGTCACCAGGCTTGGCGGCATCTGGCGCAGCCGCATCGGGTGGGCCCAAAACAGTGCCAGCATCAGCCGCAACCCCTGCTTGATTTACCACGAACGTGTACAGCGCAATTGAAGAGCCGTCGGTGGCGGACCACACCTTGATAAAGTACGTGCCAGCCGCTGCAGCAGTTACCGGATTGCCCTGTTGGATCGTCGCATCGTTTGGGCCAAAGATCGCAATCCTGGTTTCAATGTAGGGAGGCCATGCCGTCTGCGTAACGGTCAAATCCCCGACAACCGTGGTAGTCAACGCGAACCAGTCAACATCCTGTGTCCCGGCCGTTTCTTTTGAGGGGGCAATGGTATCTGAAACTGGGACCCCCAAAACGATAGGAACTGCTCCGGAAGCACTGTTTATTCCTTTATCGATATCATTTCCCGTCTGCGCCTTGTCAAGACTTGTGGCGAAGGTATATGGCGCAATTGAAGAGCCGTCGGTGGCGGACCACACCTTGATGTAATATGTGCCGGGGGCTGCGGCAGCTACGGGATTGCCCTGTTGGAGCGTCGCATCGTTTGGGCCAAAGATCGCAATCCTGGTTTCGATGTACGGCGGCCATACCGTCTGAGTCACGGTCAAATCCCCGATAACGTCAGTGGTTAGCGTGAACCAGTCGATATCCTGCGCCCCGGCGGTTTCCTTTGAAGGGGCGATGGTGTCCGAAACGACAGCCCCCAAGACGATGGGAACGGCTCCAGTAGCACTGTTCTTCCCGCCATCGATATCGTTTCCTGTTGCTGCCTTGGCAAGCGTTGCGGTGAACGTGTACGGGTCAGTCGAGGAGCCATTGGTGGCGGACCACACCTTGATGTAATATGTGCCGGGGGCTGCGGCAGCTACGGGATTGCCCTGTTGAAGCGTCTGACTATTGGGGCCAAAGATGGCAATCCTTGTCTCGATGTAGGGAGGCCATGCCGTCTGCGTAACAGTCAAGTCCCCAACCACATCGGTGGTCACCGAATACCAATCGACCTCATCTGGTGCGGAAATCGTTCCCGTCACCGGCGAACCGAGAGCGACAGCCGTGGTCCCGTCCGCCGCAACTGGGTTGGCGGCGAGGAACAGGGCCAGGAAAACCTGGATGGTCCACAGTCGACGGAATGCTTCTTTCATGAGTTCTCTCCTGTAGCAGGCAACGCGCAACTCGATGCCGAGGACGTGGCCGCGAATCGGCTATCATAGCGGGGCTGACAAAAATTTTCGCACAGCTCGCTTCGCAATACAAGAAACGCGGGGGGCGGGTAGTGGGTCAGCCTGAGATGGAAGCCGGGACGCATTCGATCGAGGGACGGTCAAGGGGGCGATAGCGACCAAACTTGACGCACCTGCGAACCGCGCGAGGATGCAGCGATGTCGACGGCCATGCAGGAACGGGAACCGAATCCAGACCCGTTCGCAGAGTTCAGGCGGGCGTTCGCCAAGTATCAGGAGAAACAGGCGGCATTTGATTCCTACGAGGAACAGATCGGCAAGACCGGCGGCGTGTATGTCGGCAGCCAATCCTGGAAGAAGCTAGATCTCGTGCGAAGGGTTGCTTCAGAAGGATTGTGGGTTAGCGGAGTGTCCGGTTACTTCAATCTGTTGGGCGCAGGAAACGCCGCTACGCCCTGGCTAGGCATGAGGCGGAAGAGGTCGCGGTTTCATGATTTCACGAACAGAGAGGAAATTCTCGGCCAAGAGCGGAAGCACGTACACATCGACTTGCTTGCCGAGCACGGTTTCCAGCAAGTGGCGGAGTCGCTTGACGTCCGGGGACTCCGTGTCGGGGCCGAGTACGACCCAGGCCGACAAGATATGATCGCCGTCTGTGCGGTTGTTTCGTATTGCCCCTAGCAAGAACCGCCGTGCGTCCGCGTCGGTAGGCGGGAAGCGGTATCCGACGAAAATCACCTGACCAGCAACCTGAAGGGCGTTCACCGCCGCCTCACGAAGGTCCTTCAGAGTATCTGCGTAGAGGCCACGCTTCTTTGGGCCAGGAAGGCCGATGACGACCTCGCGCGTTCCCAGGTATTCAAGGGCAGTCTCGGGTTGGCAGGTCATCTCGAAGCCGCCCCCACCCACGTTGGTGCTCCAAGTGAGGCTGCCGTGGAGTTTCAGGACTGGCGCCTTGTCCTCATCGTGGGCCGCTTTGATCGATGTCTTGACGTTTTTGGGGTCAACAACGCTGAGACGGCCTTCGCTCGTCTGCAGGATCTCGGGCACGGCGTCGAAGTTGAATGTGATCACCGTGTGGTTCCAGGCGAGCTGAGATTGCGCCAGGAAACGTAGGGGGCCCACCGTTCTGTTTCGACGTAAGCTCCTCGGAGAAAAATCGAGCAGTCGGTCGCAAGTGCTCGGCGACATGACATCGCAAGCACCTCAAAAGATTCAAACCCGACTCCCGCTGCCCCTTTCAGAATTGCCTCAACCAAAGCCGACTGATGGGATGGACTGGAAGCCTTTCTTGAGTGGGCGGTCTCAATGATGTCCAGAAACTGTTCGGCGTTTTCCCAATACCCCCTTTCCTTTCCCCACCGAAAGGCGTTCCGTGCGCGCATGTTGTCTCGCACCAGACAAAACTCGCTGGCGCCCATCCTAGCGGCGTGGAAGCTGAAGACGGGCGGCGAAGGGTTGCTCTTTCGCCCGACCGTTGCAGACCGTGGTGGTCGGCCCGACTTGGGCATGGCCCCTGCGTTCATGCGGCCCCACACCCTGATCCGGCATCTTCGGGATGCGCTCAAGACCTGCGGCCTGCCGCCCCTGACGTGGTACGAAGCCACCCGGCATACGTTCGCGTCTCCGTTCGTGCTGGGCGGTGGTTCCCTCGAAATGGCTGCGCACCCTCATGGGGCACAGTTCCGTGACCACGACCGAGCGTTACAGCCACCCACGGCCCGACCTGTTCGCAGAGGCATCCTTCCATGCCATGGACGTGGACCTTTCCCAACCGGCGGGCGACGTGGTAGCACTTCCGCCGGCCCCGGGAAAAGTTAGCTCCAGAATAGCAACCACGCGACGAGACACCGCAGAGAAGAAACTAGCCCAACTTACCGAAACTAGAACGTTCGGCCCCGTAGCTCAGGTGGATAGAGCGGCGGTTTCCTAAACCGTAGGTCGCCTGTTCGAATCAGGCCGGGGTCACAACGAAATGAATCGGCGAGCGAAGCGCGGCTTTGCCGCGCGGAGCGAGGGGGGCGCGGGGGTGTGCGAGCGAAGCGAGCCACACCCCCGATACAGCGCCCGGCGGTTTCCTAAACCGTAGGTCGCCTGTTCGAATCAGGCCGGGGTCACAACGAAATGAATCGGCGAGCGAAGCGCGGCTCCCCCTGCGGGGGCTTCGGGACGGACAGCCCACCCTGCCCGCCCCGCGCGCTTCGCGCGCGCCCTCGTTGCCGCGCGGAGTGAGGGGGGCGCGGGGGCGTGCGAGCGAAGCGAGCCACACCCCCGACACAACGCCGGTCGCCTGTTCGAATCAGGCCGGGGTCACCAAACTCCTCTTCATTCTCTGTGCGATTCGCGCCGGCTGTGCTCAAATAGCGGGCCGCAATGCCCCGGTCCGCCCCGACTGACATCGCGCAACGAAAAGCCGACCACCTGCACATCGCAGCCTCGGGCGCGGGCGGCTTTGCGCGCACCAGTCTGCTGGAATGCGTGCAGCTCGTGCACACGGCCCTGCCCGAGTTGGCCCTCGACGAGATCGATCTTTCCACTACCTTGCTTGGCCGACGCCTGGCTGCCCCGCTCATGATCGCGGGCATGACCGGCGGCACCAAGGAAGGCGGGACCATCAACCGGATCCTGGCTGCTACCGCCGAAAAACTCGGCATCGCGTTCGGGCTGGGCAGCCTGCGCCCCATGCTGGATCGGCCCGCGCTCGCGGCCACCTTTCAGGTACGCAAGCTCGCGCCCTCGGTTTTCCTTTTCGCCAATCTGGGTCTGGCCCAGTTGCGCGAAATGAAAACCAGCGAGGTGACCGGGGCCATGGATCGCGTGGCGGCAGACGCGCTTTGCATCCACCTGAACGCCGGACAGGAATTGGCCCAGCCAGGCGGCGACTGCGACTTCCGCGGCGGCCTTGCCACCATCCGCCGCTTGTGCGCGGATCTGGGACGGCCCTTGCTCGTCAAAGAGACCGGCTGCGGTATCTCGCCGTCAGTGGCGCGCGCCCTGCAAGACGTCGGCGTGTCCGCCATCGATGTGTCTGGCGCGGGCGGCACTTCGTGGATCGCCATCGAGTCCTTGCGCGCGCGCGGCAAGCAGGCTGCGCGCGGCCGCGAGCTGCGCGAATGGGGCATCCCCTCAGCCGCCTGCGTGGGCTGGCTGGCGGCATCGGGCCTGCGCGCCGAAATCGTGGCTTCCGGCGGTGTGCGCACCGGCCTCGACGCTGCCCGGGCGCTCGCGCTTGGAGCTCGTGCGGTGGCGCTGGCCCAGCCAGCCCTGGTCGCGGCTCGCCAGGGCGGCGAGCGAGGCGCGCTGGCCTATCTGTCGGGAGTTGTCGACGGCCTGCGCCGGGTCTGTTTGCTTTCGGGCCAACGAAAGGCATCCGACCTCGTCCGCGCCCCACGCGTGATCACTGGTGAGCTTGGGCAGTGGCTTGCGCAAAGGCCGGCATGACGGAAGCCCCGACCACCACCGGCTTCGGTCACGGCAAAGTGATCCTGCTGGGCGAACACGCGGTCGTGTATGGTCAGCCGGCGATAGCGGCGGGCATGCAGGTCGGCGTGCGCGCCCACGCCAGCGCAGGGGCAGGCAGCGTGCGCGCCCCGGCCTGGCAACTCGATATGCAGGTGGGCGACGACTCGCCCGTGAGTACCGCGATCGATCGGCTGTGTCAGCGACTGGGCGTCGCCGGCCGCAGCCTGGATTTTTGGCTGGAAGCTGAGGTTCCCGCCCGTGCTGGTCTGGGCAGTTCGGCAGCCATGGCGGTGGCCATTGCGCGCGCGGTGGCTGCCCGCACCGGCGCAGGCGAGGATGACGTGCTGGCCGCCGCGGCGATGGCCGAAGCGGTCTTCCACAAGACGCCCTCGGGAATCGACGCCGCGGTAGCCAGCCGAGGCGGGGTGGGCCGTTTTGACCGGGACACAGGCTGGCAGGCCATCCCGCTCAACCAACCCATCGAACTTTGCGTGGGCCTTTCCGGACAGGCGCGCCAGACCAGCGATCTGGTCAGCGCCGTGGCCCAACTTTGCCAGCGCGTGCCGGTCGCGCGTCGGCTTGTCGACGCCCTGGGGGATCTGGCCCGCGCCGGGATGGACGCCCTGGGCAGCGGTGATAGCGAGGCGCTGGGGCATGGGTTCAACATGGCCCATGGTCTGCTTTCCGGGCTGGGCGTGTCCACGCCCGAACTGGACGCCATGGTGCGCGCCGCGCGCGCCGCCGGTGCCCTGGGCGCCAAGCTGACCGGCGCGGGTGGAGGTGGCGCCGTGATCGCCTTGGCCCCTGAGCGCGGCGAAGAAGTGTTGAAACGCTGGCGCAGCATGGGCTGCTATGGCTTTCTTACTCTGGTAGGCAAATGAGTATCTACAATCTTCCCCTGTCGGTTACCGCACGGGCGGGAACCAACATCGCTCTGGTCAAGTACTGGGGCAAACGCGACCCGACCTTGAATTTGCCCGCCACTGGCAGCCTGTCGCTGACCCTGGCCAATTTCGGCAGCGAGACCACGGTGCGCTTTGCCCCCGACGCCGAGGCTGCCGAGGGTGGCGATCGCATCACTCTGGACGGAGCGCCCGCCGAACCCCGTTTCGCCGAGCGAGTGCGTCGCTTCCTGGGTCTGATTCGCGAGCAGGCGCGTGTCGGCCTGCCCGCCGCGGTCGCCACCCGCAATAGCGTGCCCACGGCCGCCGGCCTGGCATCTTCTGCTGCCGGCTTTGCAGCCCTGGCGCTGGCTGGCTCGCGCGCCGCAGGCATGCGCCTGCCCCTGCCCGAGCTGTCCGCCTTGGCCCGCCAGGGCTCGGGGTCAGCCGCGCGTTCGATCTTCGGCGGCTTCGTCGAGATGGCGGCGGGCGAGCTTGCTGACGGCAGCGATGCCTGCGCGCAGGCGCTTTTGCCTGCCGATGCCTGGGATGTGCGTCTGGTGGTGGCGATCACCGCCGAGGGACCCAAGGCCATTGCATCGGGCGAGGCCATGGAACTGACTGCAAAGACTTCGCCCTACTACGCTGGCTGGCTGAAAGCGGTGCCGCGGGACCTGGCCGCTGCCCGCGCCGCCGTGCTGGCGAAGGATCTGGCGAGCCTGGGCCAGGTGGCTGAGCGCAGTGCCTTGCGCATGCACGCCTGTGCGATGGCCGCGGATCCGCCCATCGTGTACTGGAACGGCGCCACGCTGGCGGCAATGGAAACCGTACGACGCTTGCGCGCTGCCGGCACGGAAGCATTCTTCACCATCGACGCGGGACCACACGTCAAGGTTCTCTGCGCGGCATGCGAAGCTGCGCTGGTCGAGCCAGCGCTGGCAGCGACGCCTGGGGTTCTGCGCACGCTGGTGCTGGCGCCTGGGCCTGGCGCCGAAGTGGTGCGCGAGGAGCACCGATGAGCGGGCGCACTACCCTGGTGGGTACGCCGGTGGTCGCTGCCCCGGGCAAGATCTTCCTGGTGGGCGAATATGCCGTACTCGACGGTGGCGTGGCCGTGCTGGCGGCGGTGTCGCGCTACGCGGTTGCGCAGTATGTTCCCGGGACCGAGCCACAGTCTGCCGTGGTCGGAGAAGCCGTGAAGCACTCGCTAACGGCGATTGGCGAAGCCTCGGCTGCCTTGCCGCCCGGATCCGTGCTGGTAGACACGGACGCATTCTGCCAGGGCAAGTTCAAGATCGGGCTGGGGTCAAGTGCAGCCACCGCGGTCGCCACGGTAGGCGCCATGTTCGAGACCGCCGGCCTGTCTATCGAACACATGCAACATGAGGTCTTTTCGACCGCCGAGGCTGCCCACCGGGCAGCCCAGGGCGGCGTGGGCTCGGGCGCCGACGTGGCCGCCGCTGTCTATGGCGGCTTCATCAAGTTCATGCGGCCCTCCGAAGGCCCCCCCATCGTCGAACCTATCGCCGTGCCAGCCGGCCTGCACCTGGTTGTGTTTTGGACGGGAGACTCTGCTGACACACGCGAGCTGGTGGAATCCGTGCAGTCCTACGCGAAGCTGGCGCCGTCGTCCTACCGCATGCTGATGGGCGCGCTCCGTACCACGGCCGAACGTTTCGTGAATGAGCTTCACGCGGGCCGCGCTACCGGCGCGGTGGTGGCTGCGGGACGCTATGGCCGGCAGCTGGCCGAGCTGGGCAAAGCCGCGGGGGTAAAGATTGTCACCGAGGCATTCGAGCAGGCGGCTGCCCTGGCCCGTGAGTTGGGAGGCGATGCCAAACCTTCAGGAGCCGGGGGTGGTGACGTCGGAGTGGCTCTCTTCGCCACGCCCGAAGCCGCAAGCTTGTTCGCCCGCGCGTGCCAGCCTGCGCTTACGGTACTAGACGTCTCCCTGGCCAGCTCGGGAGTCTACCGCCGCTCTGGGGAAGAGCTGCCGGCCGCGGCACGGGGGCCCTTTCATGTCGGATAGCTCACGTATTCCCGAGTTCCGTCGCTTGTCGCTGGCGGATCGGCGCCGCGAGTTGGCGGCACGTGCGGAACTGAACAGTGATGATCTGGCGTTGCTCGACACCGGCGGCCTGGCTGCGGCAGACGCAGCCCGCATGATTGAGAATGTCGTGGGCCTCTACGCCCTACCCTTGGGCGTGGCGCTCAACTTCCAGATCAATCAGCGCGACTACCTGGTTCCCATGGCCGTGGAGGAACCGTCGGTCGTCGCCGCGGCCTGCTACGCAGCCCGCATGGTACGCGCTGGCGGCGGCTTCTCTGCCACCGCCGACCTGCCGGTGATGATCGCCCAGATCGAGCTGCGCGAAGTCGGCGACCCGGCTGCGGCACGCGCTCGTATCGAGGCTGCCCGTGCCGAGATACTCGCGCTGGCCGACAGCTGCCAGGCTGTTCTGGTTTCCGTCGGTGGTGGCGCACGCGACCTGGAAGTGCGGCACGTAACCGGCTCGACGCAAAACCGGCTGGTGGTTCACCTGCACGTGAACTGTCGCGACGCCATGGGCGCCAACTCAGTCAACACCATGGCCGAAACCGTGGCGCCTCGTCTGGCCGAGCTTTCCGGCGGCCGGGTCGGTCTGCGCATTCTCTCCAATCTGGCCGACCGGCGCCTGGTGCGCGTAAGTGCCCGTGTGCCTTTTGCAGCGCTGGCGTCCGACAAGGGAAGCGCCGCCGGCAACCAAGTTGCGGAAGGCATTGCCGCTGCCTCGCGGTTCGCCGAAGACGATCCCTACCGCGCGGCGACCCACAACAAGGGCATCATGAACGGTGTGGATGCGGTGGTCATGGCCACTGGCAACGACTGGCGCGGCGTGGAAGCGGGCGCGCACTCCTATGCCGCACGCGACGGCCGCTATCGACCGCTGGCGACATGGAAGGTCGAAGGCGAGAGCCTGGTGGGACGGCTGGAGATGCCCATGGCAGTGGGCACGGTCGGCGGAACCTTGCAGGTGCACCCAGGGGCGCGACTTGCCCTGCGCATTCTGCGGGTTTCGTCTTCCCAGGAGCTGGGCATGGTAATCGGCGCCGCGGGTTTGGGACAGAACCTGGCCGCCCTGCGCGCCCTGGCCACCGAGGGCATTCAGCGCGGTCACATGAGTCTGCACAAGCGCGCGGTGGGCGCCCCGTCGGCTGACCCGAAGGGAAACCGGTCGTGATCCGTTCGATCTTGCGCAGCGGACGCCGGCGTTTGGCCGGCAGAGCAGGTGGCGATGGGAGCACAGAATCTGCGCTCGGCGAGACCCGGTCCGCCCTGCCCTGGTTGGACCCACCCGCCGGGCCTTGGCCGGTGGAGCGCGCCTACCACTACTGCGAGGAGTTTGCGCGCGCCCACCACGAGAACTTCCCGGTGGCTTCCCGCTTCGTACCCTCGGCCCTGCGGCCCCATGTGGTTGCGCTTTACGCCTTTGCCCGCGCGGCTGACGATTTCGCCGACGAGCCGCAATACGACGGCCACCGCAACCAAGCGCTGGATGCCTGGCAAGAGGAGCTGCACCGATGTTTTCACGGCGAGCCCCGCCACCCGGTGTTCGTGGCCCTGCACGACACCATCGAGAAGCGCAGCTTGACCCTGCCGCCCTTCGAGGATCTGCTGTCGGCTTTTCGTGCTGATCTCGAAGTCACGCGCTATGCGACCTTTGCTTCCTTGCGGGCCTTCACCGCGCGCTCGGCCGAGCCGGTCGGACGCCTGCTTTTGGGGCTATTCGGCTATCACAACCCCGAGTTAGTGCGCTTCGCCGACGAGATCTCAACCGCGGTTCAGCTTACCAACTACTGGCAGGACGTGGCCGCCGACGCCGCCCGCGACCACATCTACATTCCCGGCGAAGATCTACACTTCTTCGGCGTCAGCGAAGCCGACATCAAGGCGCTGCGGATTGCAGCGCCCATCAGTGATCTGATGCGCTTCGAGGTCGCGCGCACCCGCGCCCTGTTCGAACGCGGCCGCCCCTTGCTGGGCAAGCTGGGCAACGACCTCAAGTTCGAGCTGGGCCTCATCTGGCTAGCCGGCATGGCGATTCTCGACAAGATCGAGGAGGCCGATTTCGACGTGTTCACCCACCGTCCGGTCATCGGCAAGCGCGACAAGGCCAAGATCCTGGCCCGCGCCGCCAAACGCTGGGCCGCGCGCCTTGATCTGTCGGCGTTGCGGCGTTTCTGGCCGTGACGAAGTTGGCTAGCCGTCGCTGGCCACTGTCCCATGACTGAGCAGCACGATCCCTATCAAGCCCTTCGCCACCGTGAGTACCGCTGGTTTCTTCTCGGTTCGGCGCCCCTGTTCATGGCCGCGCAGATCCAAAGTCTGGTGATGGGCTGGCAGGTCTACGAGATGACCCATGATGCGCTGTCGCTGGGCCTCATCGGTTTGGCCGAGGCCCTGCCTTTCCTGGGCCTGGCACTGTTTGGCGGGTGGGCGGCTGACCGTTGGGAACGGCGCAATCTGTCCCTGATTTCGATGTCCGTCTTGCTGGCAGGCGCGGTAATCCTGTTGCTCCTCAACCTAGGTCAGCTGCCAAGCGCCACCTGGCCGTTCTATCTGGTGCAGGGGCTGGCGGGACTGGCACGCGCCTTCTATCGACCAGCGTCGCACGCGCTGAGCACCCAACTAGTTCCGCGCGAGGTTTATCAGAACGCGGCCACCTGGCGCAGTTCGGTTTTCTTTTCCGCCACGGTGGTCGGGCCTGCGCTGGGGGGGCTGCTGTACAGCTTCGCAGGCCCGCTCTGCGCCTACGGCACCGAGGCTGGGTTCATCGCGTTCAGTCTCTTTGCGCTGGGCCGGGTCGGTCGACGGCCTCGTCCGCCGGCACCCGAAACATCGTTTGCCCGCAGCCTAGTTGAAGGCGTGCATTTCGTCTTCTCGCACCGCCTGATCCTTTCCACGCTCTCACTCGATCTATTCGCGGTGCTCTTCGGCGGCGCAGTCGCACTCCTGCCGGCATTTGCCAGCGACGTCTTGCACGTCGGCCCGCGCGGCCTGGGCCTGCTACGCGCGGCGCCCGCGGTCGGCGCAGTGCTGATGTCCATCGTGCTGGCCCACTGGCCCCAGTCGCGCAGCACCGGCAAGACGCTACTGTATTGCGTGGCAGCCTTCGGGTTGACCTGGATTGGCTTTGCCTGGTCGACCAGCTTCCTACTTTCCTGGGCGCTGCTGGCGGCCGGAGGTGCCTTTGACAACGTCAGCGTCGTCCTGCGCGCTACCCTGGTGCAGATGAAGACCCCGCCGGAGATGATGGGGCGGGTACAGGCCATCAACGGCTTCTTCATCGGCAGCAGCAATGAGCTGGGCGCCTTCGAGTCAGGCGTGGCCGCGCGCTTGTTCGGCCTCATACCCAGCGTGGTCTTCGGCGCCTGCATAACCCTGGTGGTGGTCGCGGTCACCGCTTGGCGGGTTCCGGAACTGCGCAAGCTCAGTCGGCTGTAGCGCCTCCTGCGACCTTGCGACCTACTTCTTCTGCTTGCGCAGGGTCGCCAAACGCTCGGCGATATCGCGCTCGCGGCCGTTGTTAGACGGCTGGTAGTAATGCCGCCCTTGCAACTCTTCGGGCAGGTAGTCCTCGACGACGAAGTGGCCTTCATAGTTGTGCGGGTACTTGTACTCCTTGCCAAAACCCATGGATCGGCCGAGAGCCGAGCTGGGGTTGCGCAGGTGCAGCGGCACGGGCAGGGCACCGTGCTCTTCCACGTCGGCTTTGGCCGCCGCATAGGTTGTCACCGCGGTGTTGCTCTTGGGCGCCACCGCGAGATACACCGCTGCTTGCGTGAGCGGAAGGTGGCCCTCGGGCATGCCCACGAAACGAAGCGCGTCGGTCGCGGCCATGGCCACACGCAGGGCATTGGGATCCGCGTTGCCGATGTCCTCAGCCGCAAATATCACCATCCGGCGCGCCACGAATAGCGGGTCTTCGCCTGCCTCCAGCATGCGCGCCATCCAGTACACCGCCGCGTCAGGGTCGCTGCCGCGCATGCTCTTGATGAAGGCGCTCACCACCTCATAGTGCTGGTCACCCGCCTTGTCGTAGGGCAACGCCCGCCGCTGCAAAGCTTCTTCGATGGTCCTCGCATCGATGGACTTGCGGCCCTGCGGGTCGGGCTGCGCGATGGCTGCCGCCGCCTCCAGCGTGGCCAGGGCCTGGCGCGCATCGCCCCCGGCCTGGGCTGCCACAAGGTCGCGGGTGGCCTCGGAACACTCGATGGACTCAGCCCCGAGGCCGCGCCGGGGATCGGCAAGGGCGCGGTCGATGATGGTGCGCAGATTCTCCTGGGAGAGGGGCTTCAGTACCACCACCTTGGCGCGTGAGAGCAGCGGTGCATTCACCTCGAAGGAAGGATTCTCCGTCGTGGCGCCAACCAGAATGACCGTGCCCGCCTCAACATGAGGCAGAAGCGCGTCCTGCTGGGCCTTGTTGAAGCGGTGGATCTCGTCGATGAACAGCAGAGTTCGCTGCCCGCGCATGTCCCGCCGCTCAGCTGCCTCGGCCACGGCTTCGCGCACTTCCTTGACCCCGGCCATCACCGCGGAGACCGCCACGAAACTGGCGTTGGTTTCCGCGGCGAGCAGTCGTCCCAGCGTGGTCTTGCCCGTGCCCGGCGGCCCCCACAGGATGAGCGAAGTCAGCTCTTTTCCGTCGAGCGCACGCCGCAGCCAGCGCCCCGGACCGAGCAGGTGGTCCTGGCCAACAAACTCGGCCAGAGAAATGGGCCGCATGCGCTCGGCCAGCGGCTGGCCGCGCCGGTCCTTGCCTGCGGCATGGGCGAAGAGGTCCACGGGCAGATAGTATAGCCGCTGGCTTCGCCCCGTGGTTGCAGTCCCGGTCCGCTTCACGGTAGACCCGCGCCAAGATCCAATGTTGCGCCACAGTTTCACGCTCATCCTCGCCCTATGCTTCGGCCCCTTGACCGTCGCCGCACAGCCCAACCGACTGGCGAGCGACAGCGCCGCTGCGCCACCGTCTGCGGCCCCTGCCCCGCCGTCGTCCACACCTCCGCCTTCCAACCCGGCGGAACGACCAGCGTGGCTCAAGGCGCGCCTGGATGCGATCCTCACCGCCCCTGCCCTGGCCGGGGCCAAGGTCTCGGTGTTGGTCCTCGACGCGGAGAGTGGCAAGCCCATCTACAGCCGCAACGAGAAGAGCGGGCTGAATGCCGCTTCCAACGTGAAGTTGGTGACCAGCGCAGCGGCGCTCGCCCTGCTGGGCCCCGAGTTTCGCTGGAAGACGGCTGTGCTCGGGCTGGCCCCAGCCGAGGGTGGGCGCGCAGTCAACCCCGCCGGAGAGTTGCAAGGGGATCTGTTTCTGCGCGCCTCGGGCGACCCAACCCTCACCACCCAGGATCTGGCCGAACTGGCCAGCGAGCTTGGTGCCATCGGTCTGCGCAAGGTTCACGGAGGCTTGGTCGTCGATGCCAGCGCGTTTGACAGCGCCACCGTGGGACCTTCCTACGATGAAAAGGACGATTCGGCTGCTTTTCGCGCGCCCTCGTCGGCCGCGTCGCTCAATGGCAACGCCGTCT
>Ga0182010_10000671_pt1 | contig 19313 bp, 19 predicted proteins | sample 611E1MmetaG_FD_120488 | JGI IMG/M metagenome (GOLD analysis project Ga0182010, IMG submission 120488) | Permafrost microbial communities from Stordalen Mire, Sweden - 611E1M metaG | ecosystem: Environmental > Terrestrial > Soil > Wetlands > Permafrost | place: Sweden: Stordalen | collected...
AGCTTAACATTTAAAGAGCCTTCAAACTTTACCGACGCTGTCGAAATAAAACCGGATGGTTCTCACTTAATGGAGTGGTGGCGCCGCGCCTCCTTATGGGGAGATCCTCTGGAAATAATAGAGGAAAGATTCCTCGAATATATCAAAGCAGGCCCAAGGGGTGAGGAAATACATTGGGCGGGCCATGATTATAACCCTACAGCTATGTTGCCCTTCATTAAATGCCCGACGCTGATGCTTCTTGGAACTAAAGAGCCTTTTTACAATGGCCCAGAACAGCTCAAGAAGTTATTCCCCGAGGCCAAATTTACCATCATTGAAAATGGCCCAATTCATGTCACTCGTGTCATGCCTAAAGAATTTGCTGAGGCAGTCCTTGACTTTTTAGGAGAGCGGGCTGTTTAGTTTGATTGATTCTGTCGTGCGCTCTGGTAGATATTCCTGCCAATTACTTCTAAAGAGCAAAAGGCGATTAATAATCAGTAAAAAAGAGCCTAAAAACAATTGCATATAAACAGAATAATGACTTTTCGCAAATATAATTGGTTAATGGTGGCATAATCCAAATATCGAATCTCAAAAGAGGGAATCGAGATATGCAATATCGTAAATTTGGGAAATTGGATTGGGAAGTGTGTGCGCTGGAGTTTGGGACTATGCATTTGTCGGTTGTCAACAAAAACCATAGCAACGTTGATGAACCAGAAGTAATTCGAATGATGCGCTATGCGTTTGACCATAGCGTCAATTACGTAGACTCCTTGAACGGTTATCATCAAAGTAATAGTGAAGTCGTCATCGGTAGATCGCTGAAAGATGGCGACCACGCTTCTAGTTTGTTAATGTCTGATAAAACTTCCTAAAAATAAATAATATTCGCCAAGGCGAGAAGCCATATTATATTAGGTAATCAGTCTTGTTCATTTTCACCTAAAGAATCATTGATATTGCGTAGGTGTTCATCGTAAAATCAGATTAGGTTTCGTTCATTAGTCCCAATTTGAAAAGCGCCCGGATCACCAGCGGGCGCTTTTCAATTCCCGAGGTGAAAAATGCCCGTTGTTAATAAAGAAGTATTCATCAATGCGACATCAGTGGAAATCTTTAATTTTGTCAGTAAACCTAGCAATTTACTACAAATTTGGCCCAGTTTGGAAGAGATGAAAGAAGTGAAATTATTTCCAGATGGTGGTTACAATTTCTTTTGGAAATACAAGATACACGGGATGCATTTTACTGGTACCGGCGAATGCGTTGACATTTTCCCTCATCTTTGGCTTTCTTCCAAGACCCATGGTTCAATCGAAAGCACAACTACCTGGACATTCCGAACGAATATCAATCAAAAAACAATGGTGACACTTACGGTAGACTATCACATTCCTTCTCCCCTGCTGCGCTTTTTAGCGGAAAGCACTATCTCCAAGGTGAACGACCGAGAATCCGGGTTGATATTGGAAAATCTCCGCGCTAAGTTTGAGAAAGTAATGTCTAAATAATTTCTAACAACCCCTGATTTACATACAAACACCTCCCGGTATTAGGTCATAGTACTATTGGCTTTTTCATGTCAACGTCTTAAACTCATCGTGGGATTAGGATATTCATTCTATCCTCCCAGTTTATTTTAGAAAGCACACTGAACGTCATATCCGTGGGTGCTCCTCGTATCAAGAGACTAACTTGGAAGAAATTTGGATTAAGTGCGGACGGCATTTTTACGGCTTGGCTCTTAAGAACTCGACTCGTAAAAATTTGTAGAATGCGGGGGAGACCATGGACATAGTAGTAGACGGCGTTATTATCCATAAAGAAATTCTAACTCTCAAAGGGTTGATAAAATTAAACCGCCTAAACCTTGGAGATTTTAAACTCCGAGTAACTGGATCTCGAAAACCAAAGAATTACTGTGCTGATTCTTGGAATGTATAACCACAGTCTTTCGTACGAAATCTTCCGCCGTTGGGCGATATATTGTGGATGCTCTCCTTGATTCTTACTAATATTTCACCATACGGTCATTGTGTCTGTTTTATTGAGGCTCTATCAACTTTCCCGTCCAGAATTGTGTTGTTTATTTGATGCGCAGTTACAATCTTGCCCTTATAATCTCACTGCTTTGCGCGCTTTTTCCTTATAATTTCCGATATACATGGGATGACGACGCCATTTTGTAATATTTTTTATCTTGCTACATCGAACATTTAACTTTATGGGATATAACAAAACTCCTTAAAAAAGTATTTTGAATTGAAAACGATACACAACCGAAAATTCAGACAACTGATTCCTGGCACGGACTACCATTAGACGAAAATTTGCTGGACCAATGCCACTACTGATTACCCAAAGAGAAATTAGTTGTTGGCATTGTTACTTTACATTCCGTTAAACTGTAAAGACACAATTCATCGTCTTGTTTAACGGTGTCGTTCCAGATAAAAAAACAGCTTAAACCGTGTCCTTTAAATGCCGAACGATAGACACCGTTAATTTTTATCGTTTTCAACAAACAACTGATAATACACGTTTTGATAGACAACGTTGCAAGTGGTTGATTTATTATTGAATACTTGGCTGGCTATGTTGGGCCACCTTAGCGTCTTCAGTACAAGAAAGGGCAAGTTTTCAAGATGTAGGGAAAATGGTCACCAAAATGGTCACGCTTTTTTGTGCGGACACAAAATATTGAAGCTAAAATGTTGTTTGTTTTTGTTTGCCTTTGTACGGTTTATGAGGCTAAATAACACGATTACCTGCAACTTTTAATCAGGTGGTCCCGAGTTCGATCCTCGGACGGCTCAGTTAACAAAACGTATACAAAACGTCTGCTGAAGTAAACATAACCATCACAAAAGTGATTATTCAGTTCTCTCTACCGAAGAGGACGATACCTGGAACTCTTTCAGGAAGAGTCTTTTCAATAGTCTTCCCATACTTAGCGCAATTAAACAGACTGCGCTTGGCGTTGAGTTGCCTTCGCGACCACTGGAATGGCGTCACAAAGCGAAGACCTTGGGGATCTCGCTTCAGAAGCGTCCCGCAGTGATTGATAAGACGTCTCGATCTCGATGCTGAATCTGGTATTCGAAGTGGCCATTGCATGATCACCGCAATAATAGCCACGTGTTATGGACTCGCTTACTTGCGTTAATATTCTCGTTTAATCACAAAAAATGAGCCCCGAATTGTTCCAGCTAGTTTAGACTTCTGCCTAGCAAACTTAAACTTCCCTTCTAATTCCTTTGGTACCTCCATTCCCTCAGAAAGCTTAAAACCAACGGCCCGATTCTTGGGATTATCAACGGTATACATGACGTTGACTACAAGACCATCTTCATAAAAGACGTAGGCAAATTTGATATTTTCCACTTGAAAACGTGACGTTTCTAAAGGTTTGGCCGCAAATTCAATATTGCGTTCTTCTTTTAAAATTTGGTTCACATAATCGATGGTCTCCCGGCTTTCGCTAGCTGGTACAATCATAAATTCATGCTTGTATTTATTCATAAAATAACGTGCTTCATTAGCGCGTAAACCAGCAAGCGCTTTTGCTACGGGTAAAGACTCTAAACCTATTGTAGACACAGTATTAAAATCAACGATATAGTGCATTTCCATCCCTCCTTTTATCTTATTTTAAGGCCTATAAGTGGAATAGTCATAAAATCGTCAGTGAAATTGTAACAAAACTATGGCAATTTGGTCATTAGATAGTATGGTAAAATCAAGAATGATATGGTCTATGGAAGCATGTGCCATCGAATTACAGTCTGTTAGGGCTGCGGCCTCAAGTCGCGGTCCGATACCAAACGCTTTGATGCTGGTTGCAATTCACCTGTTTGCCATCAGATTTATGACGAGCTCACGGTCGGGTGTCACTTATTCTGATTTGTTCAACGCGCCGAAATTCTATAGATTGAGACAAAATTCAATTTCAAAAGTTCTGACTATTGTCACTCCATCTCCAGCCAACGGGATTCGAACCCCTAAAATGGCAACTTGAAACTCTTAGAAAAAGTTCGACCCTTCATCACCCACAGCTCACCACGCTCAAATTGACAATACTTGACTCTTTTTTTCTGAATTATATCCGCGCTTTATTTTTAAAGACTAAATCGTATTAAATCCATAACGACAATAAACAAACTAAACCACCGAAGTTTTATACTCCCGGTACTCGGGTAAAGAAAAACTAAGAAGCGCTGATACTCACGGCAGCGCTCTTTAGTTACAACGAACTTTCAAGTTCTTTTCTGGTCCCTGGACATTTCAGCTTTTATTCAGCAGCTCGAAGAAGGCTTTGGAATCTAAGATTGTTGCGGTGTGATAAAAGACTTTTTCCAGAAGATATTCTGCAACATCCTGGTCGCGGTCAGCGCAGCAATCGGAGATAACGTAGAATTTTAGATCGATTTCTGTCCCGCACCGCACGGTTGACAAAATATCGCCGCTAGTATGTATACCCATCAGCACGAGGGTATCGACGCCCAGTTTTTTCAGGCGCTCAATAATGTCGGTTGAAGCGAACGGGGCGCGTTTCCTTTTGGTCAGCACAATTTCCTGTGGTTGGCGTATTACACGAGGATCAATTTCCTGCGCCGGTGTTCCTTCTCCCCTGCGTATAAAAATAACGGGCAGCCCGGCCTGGCGCGCTTTATTCAGTACATTATTTACTCTGGCAGTGAGCTGGGTTTGGAAATCTGCGGGGAAAGCCCCGAGCATATCTATCTGGTAATCCATGGCAATGACGGCGGTTTTCTTTTTAATGAGTGTTGACGGTCCGGGCATTTGAATGTATTCTCCTTTATCTTTTTCAATATTTATAGCAGAATATTAAACCATTTTCGCTAGCGAAGCAAGATTTTTAGATGGGTTAAGGATCCTACTCTCTTTAGTTCTCTCTCATAAGAGGACTAGCTCAGGGCACTATAATACCTTTTAAAGAAAGACGAACCAAAATCTTGACAAATACCATCGTCTCCCACACACTAAAGCTGTGAAGAGCAGGAAAAAAGTGATTGTAATCGGGGCGGGGGCAGGCGGGATGATGGCGGCGGGACACGCGGCGGAATTGGGTGCGGAAGTACTGTTATTGGAAAAGACTGAGCGCCCCGGTAAGAAAATCCTGATCAGCGGGAACGGGCGCTGCAATCTGAGCAACACGTGCGATCTGGAAAGTTTCATTAATCAATACGGGGCGAACGGGCGTTTTCTATATCCTGTTTTCAGCCGGTTTTTCCGCGATGAATTACTGGCATTTCTAAAGCGTTACGGCGTTGAAACAATAGTCAAATACGAAGGCAAGATATATCCTGCCTCGGAGAATGCCCGGGAGATCGTCCGTGTCTTTTTGAGTTACCTGGACGAGACCGGTGTCACGTTGCAACTGAATACCGGCGTGAATCATATTCTGGTTGAGGGCGGGAAAGTAGCGGGGGTGCAAACAATCACAGAGGTTTACCCTTGTTCTGCGGTGATTCTGGCCACGGGCGGAGCTTCACATCCGCAGACCGGTTCTACCGGTGACGGTTACCGGATGGCCAGGGAATTGGGGCACACAATTATTAAACTGCGTCCCGGACTGGTGCCGCTGATGGTGGAAGAAACTGAAGTGGTACAAAGTATGATGGGCTCCAGTTTGCGTAATGTGCGTTTGACGGCATTTCATGGCCGCGCCGGGGAAATAGATCCGGAACTGGTGCCCATTCAAAATACCGGCAGAGGGATAAACGGCAAGAAACCGAAACCGCCGGTCATCGAGAGCCGCACCGGGGATGCTATTATTACACACTTCGGCTTGAGCGGGCCGATTGCGCTGGAAATGAGCCTGGCAATTATCGATGCGCTGGAAAAGGGCCCGGTCAGTGTCAGTATCGACCTGAAGCCGGAAATCAATAAAAACAAGTTAATCTCTAAGTTGCAGAACGATTTTAACCTGCACAGCAAACGTACGTTTCAAACGCTCATGAAATTCTACCTTTCGCACAAAATGATCGAGCCGTTCGTGGCTTTATCAGGCATTCCTGGTGACAAAACAGCGAATCAGATCAAGGCGGAAGAACGCGAACGGATCGCGGGATTATTAAAATTTTTACGGTTCAATATTTCCGGGCCGTATTCGATGTCAACAGCGATGGTGACGGCAGGGGGGCTGGCGCTGGAGGAAATAGACGCAAAAACAATGGAGTCCAAGATCGTGAAGGGGTTATATTTCTGCGGCGAGGTGATGGACATCGACGCAATCACCGGGGGATATAATTTACAGGCGGCATTTTCAACCGGATGGGTGGCGGGGGAAGAAGCGTCCGGAGAATAAACTCGATATCTAACTACTGATTCTAAGATCGGGATCAGTTTATAACGATGGAATAATTAGAGATATTTATGCTCTCGCCGTTGATCAAAGTGACGATAACGATGGTGTACACGCCTTTCCCCTTACTCAGTGCGGGGCTGATATTGGCCTGAATAGCAAATTGGCCGGAAGTATTGACTTCCCACTTACCGGCAATGATAGCCTGGGGCGGCAAGTTGGTATATTGCTGGCCGGCAGGCGGCGGGGATATGACAAAAGTCAAACGGTCGCCTAATGAATAGCCGTCGGTATAGGCGGGATCAGTGGTAAGTTGTGTATTGGTCAGTGTTTGCAGCGGCGGGTCGTAGGCGATACTGATGTTATTAATTTGAATATCCGTTGATGTCAGTTTGCCGAGTAAATTAAGATTGCCGTTACTGATGACCGGAGCGCTGTAATAATCAACGAATTTGCCTTCGAATTGCTGAACAATTGCCAGTCGTTTCCCATCATAGGCGATTCCCAGACTGACCGTTGTGTAGGATTTGTTCAGGATGGTATCGCGGTGATGCCAATTTGAACCGGCATCGTCGTACACCATAGTATGTTCAAGTGACGCGATTTCCGTACGTACATCGATGGCTTGGTAATGAGCCGGGTTATCTGAAGGATTGAACCAGCCGCTGTAGGCGTTATTTTCGGATTCAGAGTTCAGGCCGCCTTCAAATGTATAGCGCTCATAAGGTTTTGTGCCGTCGGTGTCCCAGTGAGAACCATAGTAATTATCAAACATATCCTGCGCGTGTTTTTGAGCCGCCGCGTTAAAGGATAAAGTAACCGGTGGCAGCCCGGCGGTCTGGCGGTCGGTGTTGATCAAGGAGAGTTCGTATTGGAACAGCTCCAGTTCTGCTGCGGTCGGTTTATCAGGTGCATCGACCGGCACATAAAAAGCGGAAGGGAAAATGGTAGAAGTGCCTGTGATGGTGGGTTTGGTGGTTATAGCGGTGGTGACAGATACCAAGGTGGTTGTGTTTGTGGTAGTGGTTGTTGTCGTTGCAATTGCAGGGGTTGTTGGTGTAATAGCAGTTGTTACCGATGTGAGGGGGGATTGCGGAGTTGTTCCGGCAGTACTGCAAGAGCTGAGCAGGACGGCGGTTAAAACTGAGCATACGAGTAATATTCGTTTCATATTTACCTGCCTTACAGTGTTGTATCAGTCAACGGGAAAGCATCGATAAGCCTACTTTATCATAAAGCTGCGCTAAAGGCATGATCCCGGACAGTTAAAATCGTAATGGTAGTACTATAGTTTTGTGTTTACTAACAAGCCAAAGCTTTGCATTATGGGAATCTCTCTCTAACAGGCTTTGCTTACTATATCAGTTTCAGGGGATTCGCAACACTTTGCATATTCTTTTTTAACCTGATAAGAAAAGTTCACATGAATATTCACGTGCAATTATCTTTATAGAAAAAGACATGATATAATTCATCCTTACATTGAATATCATAAAGATGATAGATACATAGAAACAATCCAATAACAGGTGAGAAGGTTTATGGTAAAGGTAGAAAAACTATCCGGGAAAGGAAATTTATATAGTACCGGGGCATTTATCTCGAAGGTTGGGTACGCATTGGAAGTACCGACTGGCGCGCCTGAGGGTTTAAAACAAATTCACGGACAGATAAAAATTTTAACTGACGACGATCAGTTCAGGCCAATCTGGAAATATGCGCGGTTTACTTTACATTTAAAAGATAAGCGGCAATTGGAATTGTGTTGTACTAATTTCGAATCAACTACTTCGATCTGTGATATTGAAGCGAAAACCGGTTTAATCAGTGATAAATCCAGACAAACGTCCGTAAATTACGGTTTAAAGCCAATTGTCAATAGTCACTTTTAATCCAAAGCACCGCTGATATTAACCTGAATGTATTATTGCTATTGAATTGTAACTAACATATAATCCATGTATAGTTTCATTTTCATAGTAACCAGACTTCTTTGAAAAAGCGCCCGGAAAATTATGCGGGCGTTTTTCTGTTCTGAAACGACTTTGCCTTTTTTTGATATGAGGCATAAATGCCGTCATTCACTAAAGAAGTCATTATCAATGCGCCGTTAGAGTCAGTCTACACATTTGTTAGTAAGCCGTATAATTTACCGCAGATCTGGCCCAGTTTAATCGAGATTACAAACGAGAAACTACTGAGTAACGGCGGTTACAGTTTCCACTGGAAATATAAAATGGCCGGCATGCATTTTAAGGGTACAGGTGAATGTATCGATATTGTGCCCAATTTGTGGTTCACATCCAAAACCCAGTGCCCGATTGACAGCACGCATACCTGGACGTTTCGATCACGAGAAAATAAAACAAGGGTAATATTAACTGTTGATTATCGTATGCCCGCACAAATTTTGAATCGATTAACCGAAATAACTCTGAGATAAGAATGAAAAAGAAGCGGAATTGATATTAGATAATTTAAAAATAAAGTTCGAGACAAAAGCAGAGGATTGTTAGCTTTATTGTCAACGGGCAGGCAATGAATATTCGATCGATTGACAATCGCTTTAAACAGGATTATTTTAATAAATACATTAACCCAATATCGTATTATGGATGAAGGAGGGTAAAATGGAAAAACAGGGTTTAGCCTCAAATCCAGATTTATGGTTACTGATGGGTAAAATACACCACAAGAGGGTGCTGGTCAGACAAAGGGAAATAGGGAAATACCATATTCCTACCCGCCAGCTTTTTGTTTTGCGCCTGATCCAGGAATTAGGTGCAAAGGCAACATTATCAGAAATAGCGAAAAGGGTTGAAAGAAAAGTCGACGTGATTTCCCGGCAAACCGTGATGATGGAAAAAGACGGACTGATAAAGAGAACCAGAGTCGGCGCTAAGACAAGACTCTTGAAAATAGAGTTGACTGAGAAAGGTCTGGAATTGGTAAAATTCAGTGGTAAAAGTAAAGTAATGGATGAAATAATTTCCGTGCTGAACCAGGACGAGCATCAGCAATTGTATACATTGCTGAGCAAGATTTTAGTTAAATTAAATGAGTATCCGATTTAGGTAATTTAGTTACCAAAATTGCCTGAAAGTACAATTGCCTTATCTGCATTAGCGTTATAAACTGATGATATCGTGCAGTTGTTTCACTCTATACCGTTTCTTTGGAAAGCAACCAGATGCCATGCTGATGGGCGCTTTTCGCGATAAAGAAGCAAGGAGAATAGCTTGGAAGGAATCTGTCCCCAATGCGGTTCGCATTACTTCGGTTGGTCTCTGGATAATCCAGAGAAACAGAAATGTGAAAAATGCGGCGGCCCTTTGACGATAATACGGGATGGCGTGATAATCCCCAAGGAAACACCGCCTTTGCAGGATAATGCGCCGGTTAAATTTTTAAAAGTGCCGCCAATATAGCTGTATTGCCTGGCTCCGTTTTTATTTTCTTTTTTGAATTTACAAAAGCTGTCTATTAATTATTCCTCCGATTGCAATTCTATTAATTACCCTGTCGTCATTTTGCTGCAGGCGTTTTTATGTATTTTTGTAAAATATCTGTAATCGATAATACGAGTTCGCATGAATGTTCATCAGATATTTTCTTTATCGAAATTGCCGTGCTATAATCTCCGCAAATTTGAAATGCGGGGAAGTAGTTTATGCAATATTCGTTAAAACTGGCAGGATTTTACTTGAAACCCGGCAGCGCAGAAGAAATGTTTTATACTGATGACAATGGCGAACTGTTCATCGGCCGCGTAAAAGATGTGGATATTGGTCGAACCTATCTGATAGAAGTGGGCGAAAAGCGGCTTGGCAGTTGTTTCCGCTATATTATGAAATGGTTAGATGACGACGAAATACCTTCGAATAAAAATAAATCAGCCGGCGGTGAAGAAACCTGATCGTAAAATGATTTATCAAATTCCTCTTACATATTTATCCTTAAAAGTACTGACAACCGTTGTTCGACGAATTGACTCCGGTCAGTAACAATGTTATCCTTCAAATTAAACTGGTTTGAAGGTTGTGAAATGCCAACATTTGTTATCGGTTTTTGGCGTTGGTTCGCGTCCGGATTTGTTTCTGACGTTTCTGTAAATAATCGAGAACAATATCATGGTTGAAGACCCAAACCGCGGGCCTGACGCCGAAGAGCCGCGAAAATCAACAAATGCAGCCGGTGAGTCTTCCCAGTATACGGAGCAAGTCGGTACGTTTACCGCGCTGCGCTTCGGTAATTTCCGTTTGCTGTTGACCGTCCATATGTTAGGGGTGGCCGCGCAGTGGATTCAGCAGCTGACGATTAACTGGCTTGTTTACAACATCACCGGTTCCGGCACAATTTTGGGTGCATTGAACATGGTGGGGACTTTTACCTCGTTGGGAATGATACCGGCGGGCGGTGTATTGATCGACCGTGTCAACCACCGTAAGCTGCTGCTGATGTGTGTAACCTGGATGTTAGTCATTACGCTCGGCCTGGCGTTTATTTTACTTACCGGGCACCGTCAAATTTACTATCTGTTTATTTTTGCTGCTCTGGCAGGCGTCACACTAACTGTTTTTATCAATCTCCGTCAGGTAGCAGTCTTCGACCTGGTGCCGCGTGCGGTTACGCCCGGCGCTATCCCGCTGCTGCTGACCGGGGGCGGTATCATGCGTTCGTTCGGTCCGGCTATCGGGGGATTTCTGATTCTCTGGTTTGGGCCGTCCGGGAACTTTTTCCTGCAGGCCGGGGCATATGCGCTGCTTACCGTGACAATTATACAAATGCGTTTTCCGGCACGGGAGGTTTCCACTGTCCGGCTTTCCCCGTTACGGAATATCCGTGACGGTATCCGGTATGTTATGAAGGAAAAGGTGACACGGACTTTTATGTTGACAGGTTTCATTACGCCGCTTTTTACTGTGCCAATCATCACCATTCTGCCGCCGATTTATGTGGTCAAGGTTTACCACGGCGGACCGGAGATCCTGGGGATGTTGTTAGCGCCGGTCGGCATCGGCGGTATTTTCGGGGGAATTTTTACGGCTTCGCTTTCCCGGTTCGAGCGGCGAGGCGTGGTACAGGTCACTGCGCTTTTTCTGCTGGCCATGTCGCTGGTGGCTTTCGGATTAAGCTCAAAATACTGGGTTGCTTTACCGCTGCTGGGTCTAGCGGGGTTCTTTGAAGCGATTTTTCTGACAACGAATCAGACGTTGTTAATGCTTTCGATACCGGCAGAATTACGCGGCCGGGTGATCAGTATTGTCAATTTAAGCGGCACCTTTTCTTTCCTGGGCGGGCTGGCCGCTGGTATAGGGTCTGACTTTTTCGGCAGTCCGAAGCCGGTGACGATCATTATGGCTGGCAGCGCAGCCTGTGTGGCGATTCTGGTGCTGATATTTTCGCCGACGATCCGCAATTACCGGTTGAGCCAGGGGATTGCAGCAGGGACGATGAAAAAGTCAGAGGATCGGGCGTCCTGAGAGATGTTTTCAATAATGAGTTTTCATTTATTACCGATGTTGGTTTTATAGATTCCCGCATTTACGTGACCGATAAAAGAAAATGCCCGCGATTTAGCACTTTTATAGCCAGCAATACGAACGGCCAGGTTCGAAACCCGCCCTTATAATTATTGAGCTAAAGATATACGAATATCCAGTTTAAGCCGTTCTCGATATCAGGCATTTTTCTGTTTAACTTCGATGTTGGAAAGTTTCTCGACGGCTTTGACGAGAGCCTGGGTACCGTACTTGCCGTCGCCGGTTGCTTCCAGTGAAGTAAACCACTGGTGAACTAAAGTGGTGGCGGGCAGCGGAATTTTATTAAGTTCGGAGCCTTCCATCACGAGCCGCAGGTCTTTCTGCAGCAGGTCAACCATGAAACCGGGCTGAAAATCGCGTTTGATGATCTTGGGCCCCAGGTTGGAAAGCTGCCAGGAACCGGCAGCGCCGCCTTTTACCGCTTCAATGGCTTTTTCCAGATCAAGACCCTGTTTTTGCGCAAAGACCAGTGCCTCGCAAACTGCGTTTAGATTACCGGCAACGAGGATCTGGTTCATTAGCTTGGTGGTTTGTCCCATGCCGTGATCGCCGACATGGATGATATTCTTTCCCATTGCCTGCAGGATAGGCAGACAGCGGGTGAAAATATCGGCTGCGCCGCCGACCATAATAGAGAGTGTGCCTGCGATGGCGCCGCCTTCGCCGCCGCTGACCGGAGCATCGAGCATGTGCGCCTTCTTTTCAGCCAGCCGCTGCGCGATCTGCCGGGTAGCCCGCGGAGAAATCGTGCTCATATCGATAACGACAGCGTCGGGATGGAGGCCCTCGATGACGCCGTTTTCGCCCAGAATGACACTTTCCACATCGGGGGTATCCGAAACCATAGTGATGATCACAGGATTTTTTTCGGCGACCTCCCTCGGAGTTTTCGCTGTTTTGGCGCCTTCCGCAGCCAGGCGTTCAGCTTTCGCGGCGGTGCGGTTATATACTGTTACTTCGAAACCGGCTTTCATCAAATTACGGGCCATCGGGATGCCCATGATGCCCAGGCCGATCAAACCAACTTTTTTCTCCATTTTTATCTATTCCTTTCCGGTTATTTACGGCATGTTTCCCATATTTTATATCTTTCGTGCGGAAAATGTATACCTGGTTTGCGTGTTGTTATATTTATTTCCGGTAGCAAACGGAGACTCAACGCCCCATCCCCTTAGACAAGCTAAAGGGATATTGCCTCTGACTTTTCTTGATTCAATTCTAGAGGCACGAGCCCAGCATAAGCCACTGGACGTTTGCCGGTGACTGAATTAATTAGCTCTCCGTGGCAAATCACTAACACCCGCTTATAGTTAAAATATTTACGAAAAACAGATAATGACCTTTTTCGCATACTCGACAGTGTTTCCCATGGTCGGGTTTCTCCATCCGGCCATTCGCCGTTAAGACGATAAAAATCTGCCTGAAGCGTTTCGACATCCTTAAGTGTTTTCCAGTGAAAACTTTGGTCTGGAACCCACTCATGTAAATCAAATTCCACTTTAAAAGATGCTTGTAACGCAGAACGTATTACTAGAGCGCTGTGTAATGCTCTGGTTGCAGGGGAAGAAATAACTATTTCCGGTTTAAAATCTTGAATTTTCGGCAGTTGTTGGATTACTTGATATGCACCTAAATCTGTGAGCGGTGCAAGGTCTGCGCCCCAGCCAGGTGCGTTCCATTTTCTAGGTCCTGAATAGTCTGGTTCAGCGTGTCGCATCAATAAAAAAGAAGTCATAATATCCTCCCAAAAAGAAACAACTAGATGTGAGTTGATGAAAGTTAGAATATCATATCATTTGATGATGTCTTAAGTAAAAGTGAATAATTTTTCATCGAACTAACACTTGTCTAATATCAGAATGCGGGTTTTTATGATGGATATAAAACTGGGATGTTTGTTAATCGATGCAATCAAAGTTATGATACCCTTTGTCTACTTTATCAAATTAAGCACCTAAAACGTGTACCTTCAAATTATCAGGTTGCCAGGCGATATTATGGTTACAGGAGCAGGATTTGTCCGGTTAGCACCGTTGTTGGAATTAATTTATTATGATGCCTCGGCAACGCTTTTTTGTGATAAAGGCTTCTTGATTGACAATTTGGCGAATAGCAAGGCCAGGCCATAAGATAGTCCAGCAACTACGGAACCGGCAACAGCATCCATAATGAAATGGTTTGCTGTGGCTATTATTGTGACCAGCATGAGCAGCGGTAACAAGATACCCGCCAACTTCAACCACCAGGCCTTTGCCATACGAACAGTTGCTATTCCCACCAGGAGCGTCCAGGCCATGTGGAAGCTCGGCATCGCTGCGTACTGGTTGACCATGGAAGCGGGCAACGATGATGTGTTAAGGTTTATCAGTTGGTATTTAGCCAGGGTGTCAACGAAACCCAGATTAGGAAACAACCGGGGTGGGGCCATCGGATAAAAGACAAAGCCCGGGAATCCTATCACGGCGGAAATGAGGATAGCATTACGTGCAATCGAGTATTGCTCTCGATGGCGTTTGTACGCCCAAATACCAAAACCGATAAATACAGGGAAGAAGAGAAGCGTATATAGTGCGTTTACCAGTTGAATCAGGAAGTCGCTTCCAAGGAACCAGGACTGTATCCCTGGCTCCCAGAAAATTTTCATCCGTGTCTCTAAATCGATGACATTGTACGCATTATGAAAAGCTAAAAATTCCTTATCCGGTAAAGCATCCTGTATCAGCGTATAAACTGCGTAAACAAGCAGAACCAATGTACTCTCACGAATGCCACCCTTCCACCAGGACGGCCTTAGTTTCTTCAGTAACCGATAAGCTGCGGATGTGTTCATTCTTCGTGTTGTATACACCTGTAAAATATCTCTATATTCATCATTTCTACCTGAAAATAAATGTCTTCTACGGCAATTATCATCCCATATACCTTTTTCAAATGACATCGATTATCAAAGGCATATATGTCAAGAATAATAGCATGAGGAAGGAAATGGGTCAATCTAATGAACGATTTTTGAAAGTGGATTATCTATGTTTTCCGGCCACAGGACGGAAAGTAAATTAAGAAAACCCGGCAGATGTTGAGTTTGATTTTGAGTGTAGATTATGGATGGTAGCGCACGCGCAGTTTTGAAGGGGCTGTGTCCCTTCGGCTTCGTTCAGGGACATTGTAACTAAAGCCTTGCCTAAAACGGAATATCGGTTTTTTGACTGGTGTAACTTGTTACCACCAAAATGTTTTGAATTAATTAGCATTTTGCGTTAGTATAGAATCGCGTTATTTGACAACTGTCTGATGTTTAATCAATAACCGCCTGAAGCAACCATATTTTTCGCAAATAAAACATAAGAGGGAAAGACAACATGAAAACAAGAAAATTGGGTTCGACGCCGCTTAATCTGTCCGTGGTCGGTCTGGGCACCTGGCCGATGGCCAATACGGAAGAATTCGGCTGGGGGCCGCAAAATGACAATGATTCCATCGCCACCATTCACCGCGCGCTGGAACTGGGCATCAACTGGATCGATTCCGCGCCGATTTATGGACTGGGGCATTCGGAAGAAGTGGTTGGTAAGGCGCTAAAAGGAATGTCTAAAAAACCGATTCTGGCAACGAAGGCTTTATTTTACTGGAAACCGGGGCAAAAGGTTGTATTACGGCTGGATCGGGAACGAGTGCGGCGGCAGTGCGAGCTGAGTATGAAAAGATTAGGCGTTGATGTCATCGACATGTACATGATCCACTGGCCGTTCTGTGTTGAATATCTTGAAGAGGGATGGGAAACCCTGGCCAAGCTGGTGAAAGAAGGGAAAGTGCGTTACATCGGTGTATCTAATTTCTCTGTGCAGCAAATGGAAATGCTAAAGCCGATACATCCAGTGGCTTTCCTGGAACCGCCCTACAGCATGATCGAACGCGGAACTGAAGATGGATTATTGCCATACTGCCAGGAGAATAATATCGGTGTGATCACTTACAGTTCTTTGCAGCAGGGTCTGCTGGCGGGTGTTCCTTATAAGCTGGACAGCCTTCTCCCGCAGGATGAAAGACGGCGCGGGCCGCATTTTAAGGAACCGGAGTGGGGTATTAACATGCAGTCAGGATACGACCTGGCGGCGCTCGCGAAAAAGTCCGGGCACACTGCCCCACAAATGTCGATTGCCTGGAATCTGAGACGTCCGGAGGTTACTTCGGCAATTACCGGACCAAGGAATCCGTCCCAGATTGAAGATACAGCCAAAGCGGCAGATTGGCAGTTAACCAAAGAAGACCTCGATGCCATCGAAAAACTGCTGGCGAAGCGGAAAGAAGCACTGGCAGCAGCCAAATAACTGTAGACCATTGTCAAATCGAGGTTTCACTGCGTAATATGAATTGGTTTCAAACAGCAATCAAATCGCTTGAGGAGCTGCGTCATGTTCTTGTTGCTTTTGTAAGGCAGGTACGATGGCCGGTCACTTCGGTGATCGGCCGTTTCCTGATGCGGTCACACATCAATCAAACCCACTTGACCATGGCCCGCATCTTTTTTCTGATTGTTTTCTATTTCGTCTGGGTGAATTCATTTTTTATTGCGGCGCTCGTTTTGATGCTGGCAGCATGGGCGCTTGATTGTCTGGACGGCGATCTATCCAGGATGCTTGGTCACGATTCTTCGATCGGTGTATTTGAAGATATTATGGGGGATAATCTGGCCTGCCTGGTTTTTCCTTTAGCGCTGATTCAGACCGGGCTGCTGAACGGAGTGATCGGCGGGTTATTTATTTTCGCATCTTTTACCAATATATGGATGATCAACCGGAATCAAGATGAAGCAGGGCTGGTGTTTCAGCTGCGTAGCAGTATGTTTGTCAGTCTTCCGGCGATCTTTATCTGGGCTTTAATGTTCGGCTACATATTTTTTAAGTTCAATATTTTTAACGGCAGTTTCCTGGTTGTGGCGATATTGCTGTGCCTCTCAGTCGCCGGGAATTATTTTCAAATAATCAGGGCAAGATTGTAATTCATTCTCCTGAAAAAAATACCGCCCGAAACCGGGCGGTATTTTTTAATTGATTAAAATTATGGTTAAAGTGGAGTATTATTTTGCCTTTACAGAACTCGGCAACGTACCGTCAAAATGCACTTTGCCGCCTACGATCGCAAAGTTCTTGACGTAAAATCCCGGTACATCTTTCTCGTGGTTATTAAAATAGTTAATGATGTCTGTCTCGTGGCTGTTTACGGTGTCTGCAGAAATGGGCAAGCGTCCGATTTTGACAGTATCCGCATCCAGGCTCATCTGGCCGTTAACGACACTGGCGTTACCTTTAATATAGATCGGTACTTCTTTGGCTACGATGCCAGCTTTTTTCACGGTATCCAGTGCTTGCTGTAAAGAGCTGCTGTTAACGCCGTGAGCAGCGCTGTATTTATCCAGGTTATCCATCATCAGTACTGCGGCTACTTCAGCGGTGCCGTCCGGATTAACGCGCAACTGGAAATCTTTTAGCGGGAAATTGGGGTCATGTGTTTTATCATTTAGTACTGCTAAAACTTCTGCCGGCGTGAAATCAACATTCACCGCCTTGGCCGGGCCGTAGGTTTTCTGGTTCTCTGCCAAAGAGACCGTATCGACATTGTTGATTAATTGCACACCGCTTTTGGCGACGGCGCTCTTATAATCCTGAGCCGTATAGGTCGTGCCCAGATTTGCCGGTTTGTTTGAACCGAACAGATTTGAGATACCAGGCACGAACCCAAAATATCCCGCGACCAGTATTATTACTACCACCACTGCGACAATGCCGATGATGAATCCCAATAGTACCTTCACGTTTGCCTCCTTTGCGAATAAAGTTATTATATTAGTTTTTAAATAAGTTTGAAAGTAAATTTTTGTAAAAAAAGCAAGTCCGAAAATATTTATTTTTTCGAGCATGCGTGAAACCGATATCCCGGTAAATCCTCTTTGCCCGGATCAAAGCAGACACAAAACATGGAAAGGACTAATCCTTTTTTTTTGTAAATATAATACTTAAGGTCATTGCCTGTAAAGTATGCTTATGTTAAATTAGTACTATCGAAGGCTAAGAGGCTAAGAACCGTTATCTGTAATTTGGTCACTTGGGTAATGGGGAGCCAGTAGTGAAACCGACTTACAAAAGTCGGTTTTTTTTGTTTTCAGAGATAGATATTTTAACAGTCAACAATTTGAGGTGAACCGCTGGTGCAGACAAGCTCAGGCGGTATCTTTACCGCAATGATAAAAAACAGGAAAATAATAGCAGCTGCGGGTATCATCCTGTTGTTGATATTTGCTTTTATACTGCTTATAATCAGCAGAAACCTGGAGAACCATCCCTCAATCAAAATATTTGTTACGACCAATGACCAGCATGTTACGGAAGCTCCCGGACTTTCGCTCATTACAGGATCAACGGTGACCTGGAGATATAAAGTAACTAATACCGATAGCGTGCCGCTCAGCGATGTCGTTGTTAAAGATAGTGCAACGGGTGTTAATCCAGAATATATTTCCGGTGATATCAACGGTAATAATCTGCTCGATCTTAATGAAACCTGGACATTTGTCGCTAATGGCATTGCGGTTAAAGGTCAATATCAAAACGTCGGTATGGTTAGTGCCAGGTACGGCGGCAAGACATATACTGCCAGTGACCGCTCATATTACTACGGTCAAATCCTGCCAACGACAACTCCGTCTTCAACTGTAATAACATTACCTCCGGTTACTACCACGAATGTTGTGACTTCAACTTTGCCGGCGGTAACGACTACAACCGTAGTGACCACAACACTGCCGGCGGTAACCACAACAACGGTCGTCACTACCCCGGTCATATCAACGGTAACGACAACCTTACCCCCGGTCACGGCCACGAATGTCGTTGTAGTAACAATGCCTGCAGTCACGACCACAACCGTAATAACAACAACGCTGCCCGCGGTAACCATAACTATGTCGCCTGAAGCGACACCAACGACAACGCCGACGACCACTCCGACGACCACTCCGACGACATCGACTACGTCTACAACGACGACAACTCCTACGACAACGCCGACGACATCGACTACGTCTACAACGACGACCACACCTACGACAACGCTGACGACATCAACCACGTCCACCACCACAACAACTGTTACGGCAACTCCGACGACATCGACTACGTCCACAACTACCACAACTCCTACGACAACGCCGACAACATCGACTACGTCTACAACGACCACCACACCTACGACAACGCCGACGACATCAACCACGTCCACAACCACCACAACAGTTACGGCAACGCCGACGACATCAACCACGTCCACCACCACAACAACTGTTACGGCAACGCCGACAACATCGACTACGTCTACAACGACCACCACACCTACGGCAACGCCGACGACATCAACCACGTCCACAACCACCACAACAGTTACGGCAACGCCGACGACAT
>Ga0182010_10000675_pt1 | contig 19285 bp, 20 predicted proteins | sample 611E1MmetaG_FD_120488 | JGI IMG/M metagenome (GOLD analysis project Ga0182010, IMG submission 120488) | Permafrost microbial communities from Stordalen Mire, Sweden - 611E1M metaG | ecosystem: Environmental > Terrestrial > Soil > Wetlands > Permafrost | place: Sweden: Stordalen | collected...
ACCACAAAAGCTTCGCATCAATGTGCATGCTCGCCTTGATCGGCATCGCCTCATATCTGGTTTTTGTTCATCGGCTCACGGATTCGTTCCGTACTTCCTCCCCACGCTCGGTCACCCTCACGCGGTTGTACTTCCCTTTGCTCGCTGTGGTCAGCTCGCAGGAGGACTTTCACCCCCAAGACCGCGCCCATGCTGGGCGCACACATTCTCCCCACCTAAAATGCGAGGATTCTCAGCTTCCGACACTCTCAAGGGCAGAGACCTTATGCAACCAGCCGAGATCTTACTTCCTGCTTCACCGAGCGGCCCGACAGTACCGTCTCTCTATGCCCTATACAAGCAGCATCCAATTCTGGGCAGGCTAACCGGGAGAGTCCCTCCCTTAGTATGTTCTTTGCTGCATTTGTATCAGCATTTTCAGTATGCCCGCAAGCCTGACATTGAAACACTGCTTGAGATGGGCGGTTGTCCGAGTCGATATCCCTCACTACGAACACTTCTGACTCGTATGCTGCGACCGCACAAGAACAAGGAGTCCTCCACTCCAACCCTGCTTATATCCAAGTTTACGTGTTAGCTCTCCCCATCCCTGATCAAGTATTGCCTTGTTGAGTCCCTGACTTGGCATTTACGTTTCGTCCTGGCTTCTCAACGGTCCCTTTTGCTGACTTGGACATTTTGCTTACCGACAAGTCCTCATATACACACAATAGCGTGGTTTTTGCTCAGTGCGTATGAGGACTTGTGGAGGTAGTCTTCTCTGATGTTGTCAATATGCCAGTGCAGCTTCCGAATCTTCTTGACTAGCTTACGCCAATTGTTTGAGAACTTCACCTTCCTGGACAACTGGCGCTGCAAGCTCGCAAGTTTCTGCTGAGCTGACTGAAAAACGTTAATCGGCGGGATGAATGTCCCATCCGACAAGGCAATCACTTCTTTATGCCAAGGTCTATGCCGACTGCCTTTGTTGAGGGATGTACCGGATCGTCAATCTTGCTCTCTGTCTGGATGGAGATATACTTCCGCTTCATTTGTTTCGATGTAGCTTATACGTTGCGGTAGCTTCATCACTCATGCTCCATCATATCCATAAAGCCATACAGAATTTCTGAAAGTATATCAAATTTGATCGTAGTATGGGTTTTGATAGAGGCCGAGTAATACTTGTTAGATGATCGCTGCTGCTTGGGTCAAGTTTATTGAAGCTCCAGGCCTTGTCAAAATTCACAATTGTTCACAATCCCCTCATAGTGGGACCACATAAATTTGCTATCATGTAGGTGATAGAGGGCATATTGTATGCTTCGTACTATCGTAGCTTTTGATTTTCTGTAACCTGTTACGGCTTTCAAACGTCTATATATTAAACATCAGCGAAGGAGGATAAGATAATGAATAAGAGTTTTTGCCTTATTCTTGTTGCAGTCATTTTGATCCTGTCGAGCGCTTTGCCCAGCCAAGCAGAGTGGCATGGAGGGCATGGAGGGTTTTCTTTCAGAGGCAGCATATGGGTCGGGCCAGGATGGTGGGGACCTTGGGGATATCCGTATTCTTATCCTTATTATCCCTATTATGCTGAACCGCCTGTAGTTATCGAGAAGCAGGCACCAGTTTATGTACAGCCGAACCGTCAGCAAGAGGAGTCGGATTATTGGTATTTCTGTACAAAGCCACAGGGTTATTATCCGTATGTCAAGAGATGCCCCAGCGGCTGGTTAAAAGTCGTTCCATCTGCGCCGACGGAACGTGAGACAAATAATGATATCGAATCATCTCAATATGACAGTCATGAAAAAAATAGTCCGCCACCAGCTCCGAACAAAGAGAGGTACTAAGTATGACTAAGCATAGAGGAAGTTTTTGGTTTTTAACATCATTGTTGCTGGTGGTGCTGAGCGGTTGCGCGACAGTTCCTAACGGACCTACTGTCACAGTATTGCCTGCCCCTGGGAAACCTTTTGCGCAATTCCAAGACGATGATGCTATCTGTCGCCAATGGGCGGCGCAACAGATTGGTGTGACTCCACAGGAAACTGTTAATCAGAATATCGCTACTGGGGCTGTTGCAGGCTCGTTGATCGGTGGAGGCCTCGGGGCAGCCATCGGATCGGCCAGCGGACATGTGGGAACAGGCGCAGCAATCGGTGCTGGAACTGGACTGCTTTTGGGGACGCTGGCAGGCTCCGATAGGGGATATGCCTACGGCAGAAGTGCCCAGCGTAGGTATGATACCGCATATCAGCAGTGCATGTATGCGAAGGGGAACCAGGTCCCAGGAGTAGTTGAACCTTCACGGCGCGTTCACAGAAGAATGCCTCCTCCGCCTCCTCCGGACCTTGATAGCACACCGCCTGACTATCCCGGGAGTTATGATGCTCCGGGGCAGCCTTCGGGGCAGTAATACCCTAATCGCAGAGAATTGCGGCAATAATAGATTGACATATTTCATGCAGCACGCTATCGTCAATCTATTATTGCCCGTGATCAGCTATATCCCAAGCCTTTCTACATCCTTATCAATAAATCTCATACAGAAGAAACATGCCAACCCGGCAATCAAAATAGCGATGGGCGTTATCAAGAGTGCGGTCCTTAAGCCCATGAGATCGGAGATTCGGCCTATGATAATTGGCGATATTGCGTCGCCCAGGGCGTGAATAAAAAATATATTTACTGCAAAGGCCATGGCCCTGATGGCCGGGCTAGTGACATTGACAATGATTGTGTTTAGCGGTCCGGTGCTAAGGAACAGGAAGAATTCAGCAAAAAATATGGCTGCAAAGCAGATCGCAGTAACTTGCGTCGTCAATGCGTAGATGGTTATAGGGACCCCTATCAGAAATCCCGATCCTGAAACGAGCAGATACCCGTTGCCGCTCTTTTTCTGAAAGTAGTCGCCGAGCCATCCTCCGGCAAGGGTGCCAGCTATCCCGGCCGCTATAGTAACGATACCGAACATGACATTCCCGGTAGCCACGTCAAGGTTGTGCATTCGATAGAGAAAGGTAGGCACCCACTGAGCCAGGCCTCCAAGCGCGAATGTCATGGCCGCCATGGCGATGGTATTGACTATGAAGGAGCGATTCCCGGTAAGCTGCCGATAACCCGCGGTATTCAGTCCGTCCCGACTCTCGGCTTCTCTGTCACTTTCTCCACGAACGGGCTCACGAAGGAACCAGAGGGGAAGAGACAATAAAATACCGGGGACACTCACCACAAGAAAGGCAGCGTGCCATCCCGCATAACGCCCGATAATTCCACCCAGGAGATAACCAAGGGCGCTGCCGACTGGGATTGCGAGATAAAAGAGCGAGAGTATCCTGCCCCTTTGCATTTTAGAAAAATAATCGGCGATTATGCCGGGTGACACTGTGCCGAAACTGGCCTCTCCTATGCCGACCATCGTGCGGGCAGCAAGCAGCAGCCCATAGCCATTGGAAAAGCCGGCTGCAGCAGTGGCAAAGCTCCAGGCCAAAAGACCGAACGAGGCAATCCTGACGCGTTTCAGTCGGTCGCCTAACCATCCGAATAAAGGTGCAGAGACCATGTAGCAGAGCATGAAGACGCTGCCGAGGGAACCGAGAGCGGTATCCGATATCTGAAGATCGGACTTGATGAGGGGAAAGACGGCATAGATGACCTGCCTGTCCAAATAGTTCAGCAGGTTGGCGGTGAAAAGAACCGCCAGGACATAGTAACGATACCTTGATTGAGTTGAAGAAATGCCCACTAACAGGGTTATGAGTCCGGTATTTTTCCGAGGGCCTCCTGGGCAGCCAGCATTTGCGCCTCTTTCTTGCTTTTGCCCGTCCCTCTTCCGTATATGGTTTCTTTTATCGAGACTTCTGCGGTAAAGACCTTTCGATGTTCCTCTCCTTCCTGATTCACTATCCTGTATTCCGGCAGGGTACCAAATAGCGCCTGACAATGCTCCTGGAGCTCGCTCTTGAAGTCGTAGCCTTCATTCTTCTCTATTACATTGGGGATCTTATCCTTGTAAAGCCGGAGTATCAACGTCCTTACTGTTTCATAATCACTGTCGAGAAAGACAGCACCGAAGAGTGCTTCAAGCGTATCAGCGAGTATCGACCGCTTCAGCCTGCCGCCTGTAGACTCCTCTCCCCTCCCGAGACTGACGTAATCCCCTAACGACAATCCAGCAGATATATCGTGGAGGACCGACTTGTTGACAAGATATGACTTCATCTTCGACATTTCGGCCTCATCGAGAATGCCTTCTGCTGTAAACAGAGTCTCTGCGATTACCAAGCCCAGGACTGAATCGCCGAGGAATTCCATTCGCTCATTATGAGCGGACTGACTCCCGGTATTTTCATGCTGGAAAGATTTGTGTGTCAGGGCTTCACTGAATAACCGCCGGTCTCTGAACTTATACCCTAACAGGCCTTCAAGTTCGGACGGCTCAGCTATATTTCTTGAAAATGAGGCAGGCATTCGTTCCGCCAAACCCGAAAGAGTTGGAAAGTGCATACTCAAGATTGAGCTGTCTGGCCGTGTTAGGAACGTAATCGAGATCGCACTCCGGATCCGGGTTGTCGAGGTTGACTGTCGGAAGTATCAGTCCATTGACGATGCTCAAAACGCTGAAGATAGCTTCAACGCCACCGGCTGCGCCCAGGAGATGTCCTGTCATCGATTTAGTCGAGCTCACGCAGAGCTTGTAGGCATGCTCGCCGAATACCTTTTTAATAGCCATGGTTTCAAGCTCGTCGCCGTATTTGGTCGAGGTCCCATGGGCATTGATGTACTGAATCTTCTCAGGCTCTATGCAGGCATCCTTCAGAGCAGCCTTCATGCAGCGCGCAGCACCTTCGCCTTCCGGTGCAGGTGATGAGATATGGTAAGCATCGCCGGACATCCCGTAACCGATGATTTCAGCGTATATTCTGGCGTTACGTGCTATAGCGCTCTCAAGGCTCTCAACGACTATGACACCAGTGCCTTCACCCATAACAAAGCCGTCGCGGCCCGAATCGAAAGGCCTGCTCGCTTTTTCAGGATCATCATTGCGGGTCGAAAGGGCCTTCATAGCCGCAAAACCTGCCACAGCCAGCGGACATATGACAGATTCGGAACCGCCGGCGAACATAGCATCTGCGTCGCCCCTCTGGATAATCCGGAAGGCCTCGCCTATGGCATGACTGCCGGTAGCACATGCAGTTACCACCGATGAATTGGGTCCCTTTGCTCCAAGATGGATCGAAACATTTCCCGAGGCGAGGTTAATACATACCATGGGTATGAAAAATGGCGATACTCGGCGGTGCCCTTTTTCGAGCAGCGCCTTGTGATAATATTCGATGCTGTTGAGACCCCCAATTCCTGAACCGATAAAAACGCCTACCCTTTCGGCGTTCTCCGGCGTGATCTTGAGGCCTGAGTCTTCATGGGCCATCATCGACGCGGCCATGGCCAGGTGGATGAAACGGTCCATCTTCTTTATTTCCTTGGCCTCGATGTACTGAGCCGGGTCGAAGTCTTTCACTTCGCCTGCGATGCGCACGGGGTAGGTCGAGGCATCGAACTGGGTGATCGGGCCGATACCCACTTTCCCGGCAGCGGCAGCCTTCCATGAAGCCTCAGCCCCGATACCGAGGGGCGAGACAAGGCCCAGCCCCGTTATAACAACTCTTCTATATTCGTTCATCAACCGTTAAACTTTTTTAGATATATATTCTACCGCGTCTTTTACCTTGGCTATCTTCTCGGCATCTTCATCCGGAATTTCGATATTGAACGCTTCTTCGAACGCCATTACGAGTTCAACAGTATCCAGTGAATCCGCGCCGAGATCTTCGACAAAGGAAGCCTCGGGGGTTACTTCGGCCTGGTCGACACCAAGCTGTTTAGAAATAATCTCTTTTACTTTTTCTTCTACCATTATGTCCTCCCTTTTTTTCAATGTTGTTTAATGTGTATCCGCTGCGGGACAGATCCCGCATCCCTTAAATTACATGTACATTCCACCATTCACATGAATGACCTGTCCGGTAATGTAGCCACTCTCGTTCGCTGCAAAAAATGCGACGGCATTCGCGACATCGTCGACCGTCCCGAAACGGCTCATCGGAATCGATTTCATCATTTCTGTTTTCACATTTTCAGGAAGCGCATCGGTCATAGCCGTTGTGATAAACCCCGGTGCGACGGCATTGGAAGTGATCCCCCTGCCCGCATATTCCTTGGCTACGGTCTTGGTCAGTCCAACAATCCCGGCCTTCGATGCACTGTAATTTGCCTGGCCCGGATTTCCCATAAAGGCCACTATAGATGCGATATTTATAATCCTGCCATATCTCTGTTTCGACATCAATCTGACAGCCTCCTTAGAACAAAGGAATGTTCCCTTTAGATTGATATTGATAACAGCATCCCAATCCTCTTCCCTCATCCTCATCAACAGCCCGTCCTTCGTGATGCCTGCGTTATTAACGAGGATTTCGACTTTTTCGAATTCCTTGGCCGCAGTCTCGAAGATTGCGCTCACATCTGAAGCCTTGGAAACGTCAGCCCTGGCAGGAATACTCCTGACCCCTAGGGTCCGGAGATAGTCCGCAGTCTCCCTGGCGATATCCAGGTTCACATCAACAACAACAATGTTGACACCGCGGCGCGCCAGCGTTTCGGCTATGGCCTTTCCGATGCCGCGTCCCCCTCCAGTTATAACCGCTGTATGACCCTTCATCAATAACCCTCCTCAGAAAAGTCGGCTCCAATTTTAACGGAGTAGTATACCTATTTCAGGTCGAAAATATCCAAACTACCCGCCAGGCCTCGTCGTCCGCAGGTCATTTTGCCGTACAATCGATTTCTCCGGGCATCATGCAGTTCCATCCGGAAGATGAAGTACAATTTTCGCACATCGATTTTCCTTTAGTCAATCGCGGCGAAGGCAGCGTGCTTCACCTTATGATATACTGTGCGCGTGGAACCGGCCCCGAAAATAATTTTCACACTCGGCACCTCTACTCGGAGCGAAGAGGACTTCATCGAGATTCTCTTTCTTTACGGAATCGCTAATGTAATCGATGTGCGCAGTTTCCCGAAGAGCAAGATACCCACCTTCACTCAATCCTATTTGTCCAATCTGCTTCAGAGGGAGAGTCTGAAATACTACTTTCTCGGTCGCGAGTTAGGTGGCCTGCGCAAAGGCGGTTACGATGCTTATGTCACAACGGATGAGTTCAACCTAGGCATAGACAAACTGGAAGAGATCGCGGCCGGTGGCACAGCCGCGATAATATGCGCCGAGAAATTCCCCTGGAAATGCCACCGCCGCTGGATTGCCCGGGAACTCCATCACAGGGGCTGGACCATAGAGCATATTATTGATAAAGGTAAAGTCTGGATACCGAAATAGATCGTAGGAGCGCGGCACTGCCTCTCCCAATCTTAAATTTCCACCAATATATTATCTATCAGCCGAGTGTTTCCCATTTTGACGGCTACGGCAAGGAGATATTTCTTTTCCGGGAGGACACTTTCTTCAAACGTCTCGGGATTGTAGACCCCCGCGTATTGGACCTCGCTGACTAGTGGTTCCGACTTAAGCATCACATTCATGTGTTCAGTAACAGATGCGGGCATAACGCCATCCTTAACCATGTGCGCGGCTGACTTGAGCGATTTATATACAACCGCAGCCGCTTCTCTTTCTTCCGGCGAAAGATAGCGGTTCCTGGAACTCATGGCCAGGCCGTCGTTCTCACGCACTGTCGCGCAGGTGATACACTCGACGCTCATGTTCAGGTCCTTCGTCATCCTTTTGATAATCTGCGCCTGCTGGAAATCTTTCTGCCCGAAATAAGCCCTGGTCGGCAACGCCAAATTAAAGAATTTGCAGACAACCGTCGCAACCCCCTCGAAATGTCCCGGCCTGAACGCACCGCAAAGCCTGTCCGATAAGCCCCTGACCCCGATGTAAGTCGAAAAACCTTCCGGGTACATTGCCGGCACTTCCGGTACAAAGAGTATATCTGCGCCGGCAGATTCGAGCTTCATAATATCGCTCTCAAGGTCTTTCGGGTATTTATCGAAATCCTCACTGGGGCCGAACTGCGCCGGATTGACAAAGATGCTTGCCACAACTACATCATTTTCACCTTTGGCGACCTTAAACAGAAACAGATGGCCGCCATGCAGGGCACCCATGGTCGGAACTAGCCCTAAAGTCTTGCCCTGCGTCAGCAGCCTTTTGGATGTCTCCTTCATTATGCGGGGGGTACGAATGATTTCCATGAAATACTCTATACACATTTTTACGATTAATCAAGTTAGTCTCTCCCGCACTCTTCCTGAATAAATTCTAAATATACAGCCTACCGACAACGGCAATCGGACCAAAGATGTTGGCCCCTATTTTTATACATAATGATATATGTTATTTATCAGCACTTCACAATGAAATCCATTTTATGCTAAAACATACGAAGCGAGTTGAAGAGCAGAGACGTCCGGTGGAAGTCTCGATAAATATTTTTGGAGGTTTTAATGGCAAATAAAATCGTTCTTGCCTATTCGGGAGGTCTCGATACATCCGTAGCGATCAAGTGGCTGAAGGAGACATATAATGCAGAGGTGATAGCCTTCTGCGCCGACCTCGGCCAGGGAGATGACCTGCAGGCCGTAAAGAAGAAGGCATTGCAAACCGGCGCTTCGAGGGCCTATGTCGTGGATGCGAGGGAAGAGTTTGTCAGGGATTATGTATTCCCGATGCTCAGGGCTAATGCAATCTACGAGGGAGTATATCTGCTCGGAACTTCGATAGCAAGACCGTTGATCGCTAAGAAACAGATAGAGATAGCGATCAGGGAAAACGCCGATGCGGTGGCGCACGGAGCAACAGGCAAGGGAAATGACCAGGTGCGCTTCGAACTGACATATTATGCGCTCAAGCCGGACATACAAGTCATCAGTCCTTGGCGAGAATGGTCTTTCGATTCTCGCCAATCCCTCATCGATTATGCGAAGAAACATGGCATCCCGGTGGAGGCGACAAAGAAAAAACCATACAGCACCGACCGCAACATCCTTCACATCAGCTACGAGGGCGGCATTCTCGAAGATCCGTGGGCCGAGCCGCCAAAAGACATGTACACCATGATGGTCCCACCCGAGAAGGCACCCGACAAACCGACTTATATTGAGATCCAATACGAAGGCGGAAACCCGGTCAGGCTGAACGGCAAAGCGCTATCGCCGTTCAAGTTTTTCCAGCAGCTTAATCAGATCGCAGGATCAAACGGTATCGGAAGGGTCGACCTCGTCGAAAACCGCTTTGTTGGAATGAAATCGAGGGGCGTCTACGAAACCCCGGCCGGCACTGTTCTACATGTCGCGCACAGGGCCGTCGAGTCTCTCACCCTAGACAGGGAAGTCCTGCACCTCAGAGACTCACTCATACCGAAATTCGCGGAACTTGTCTATTACGGCTTCTGGTTCGCCCCCGAAAGAGAAATTCTTCAGAACACTGTAGACATGATACAGAAGGATGTGGCGGGCACCGTAAAACTCAAGCTCTATAAAGGTAATTGCCTCGTCGTCGGAAGAAAATCTCCGAAGTCGCTCTATCATCCGGAACTAGCTACATTCGAATCTGAAAAGATATACAACCAGAAAGACGCCGAAGGATTCATCAAGCTGAATGCACTTCGGTTAAAAGTACGGAGCATGCTGAGGGGACAGTAGAACAAAACCCTCCATCTCCCCTTGAACTAAGGGAAGGCAGAAATATTTCATAATGGATAACCGGCAGCACCGAGCTGCAATACTGGCTCGCCCTAACCTTTATCAACACATCTGTCCGATTAGAGTTAGGCAGCTGCTTTCGGCCTTCCGCACACCGAAGAAAATCCTTGCTGCTTCCCTGAAGGAATTGCTGCAGGTGGAAGACATCAAGGCATCCAGTGCGCTGGCCATCGATGAGTTAGATTCGTGGGACCTTATCAACCGGGAGCTTGCAAAGATCGAAGAGCTTGACGTCGGGTGTGTAACCTTCGACCGGTCGGCATATTGATAGTAGAGGCTGCCCGGGAAGCGGATCATTTATAACAGCACACTATGCCCTCTAACAGGGCAAGGAAGTGTTCACTTTCCCCGGAAGCATTGCGACCATGAATGCAGTGGAAACCAACAGCCTCACCAAGAAGGGCGCAAAACTGGTCCAGAAGGTCGATGATATCCTTGAAGAACTGACGCCGCTTCTGAAAGGACTGCTCAGGTCCTACCGGAAATCAGAAGTGTCGCGGCGTCACTGAAATTGTTACCAATCTGGGCGGACTTGAAATAAATTACGAAGAAAAGGCAATATGTAATGCTCTGGGCAGCGACCCGCGCCACATCGATATTGTTTCCAGGGAAACCGGGATAATGGCTCAGAGAGTATCGGGATTTTGCTCGGCCTCGAGCTTAAAGGTGTGGTGGAACAGGACGGAAGTAAGAGCTTTTTCATAATGTAGACACGATAACCCTGGATCAAAATCGACTTCGCAGGCACTATCTGTAAATCAGTCCTGCTGATCTCAGGAACGGAAAATGGCGCTGAAACGCGGCAACTAATTTGCTTTCGCAATGATGTAATAACATAAACGTTCAAGGCTCGGAACTTGCTGTAGGAGGGGAATGGCAAGAAGATTGATGGACCTGCTGAGGGTCCTTGCAAAAGAAATTATAGAGAAGGGGTACGATGCCGATGATGCATTGAAGAAGATCAATGTTGTCGACATCGATTTCATAACCGTTAAAGAGGAACTCCAAGCATTGGAGCTGTCAAAACATATAGACGAAGCTGAACTCGATACGATAAAGGCGCTACTCGCATATATCCTTATGAGGGATTCTGATCTCGAAGTCGAGGACGTCTATGCCTTTATCTTCGGCAGAGGGCGCCAGATCATCTGGAATTAGCCGTGTTCACCCTGAATTAGGAGGAAGATTTTTGAAATCTCTGGTCATAGTCGAATCGCCTGCAAAGGCGAAGACGATAAATAAAATACTCGGAAGCGATTTTGACGTGAAGGCCTCGGTAGGCCATATTAAGGACCTGCCTGCAAAGGAACTCGGGGTCAATGTCAATAAGGACTTTGCTCCAACTTATATCATAATCCCAGGCAAGGAAAAAATCGTAAAAGAACTGAAAAAGGAGGCGAAGAAGGCCGAAAGGATCTACATCGCGACAGACCCTGACCGCGAAGGAGAGGCTATCGCCTATCACATCGCCGAAGAGGTCAAGGACCCCAAGCATCCCGACAAGATTTTCAGGGTCGCCTTTCACGAGATCACCAGCAAGTCGGTCAAGGACGCGATAAGCAACCCGGGTTCAATCGATACTGACAAAGTGGATGCACAGCAAGCGAGGAGGATACTCGACCGCCTCGTCGGATATAACCTGAGCCCTTTTCTGTGGAGGAAGGTGCGCAGGGGATTGAGCGCAGGCAGAGTGCAATCCGTTGCCGTGCGGCTGGTCGTCGACAGGGAGCGCGAGGTCGAGGCCTTCAATAAAGAAGAATACTGGACCATCGAAGCTATTCTCCAGTCGTCCAAGAATGCCGAGTCGCCCTTTCCCGCCAGGCTCTTCAAATACGACAATTCTCTCGTTGTTGACCGCGATGCCCCTGAAGACAAGCGTTTCCTCATCGGCAATGAAGAAAAAGCCCGCAAGGTCGTCGATAATATCACAGGCAAGGAATGCTTCCTGGCGAAGATTGACAAGAGGCTCAAGAAAAGGACCCCGGCTGCGCCCTTTATTACCAGCACACTCCAGCAGGAAGCGGCCCGGAGGTTGCGCTTCCCGGCTAAGAAGACGATGATGATAGCACAGCAGCTTTATGAAGGGGTGGAACTTGGGCCGGAAGGTTCCGTCGGTCTCATAACTTATATGAGGACCGATTCGTTCAGGACCGCTCCGGAAGCGCAGCAGTGGGCCAGAGATTTCATCGACAGAAAATTCGGCAAGGACTATGTGCCTGAGAAACCGCCTGTTTACAAGAGCAAGCAATCGGCACAGGAAGCGCACGAGGCAGTAAGGCCTACCTACGAGGAAAAAACACCCGAGCAAGTGAAGCCGTTCCTCGGCAGAGATCAGTACAACCTTTACAAACTTATCTGGAACCGTTTCATCGCCAGCCAGATGAGCCCGGCGCAGCTTGAGCAGACAACCTTCGTCATCGGACTGAGAAACAATGGCGCGGAGATGCAGGGCACAGAGTTCAGGGCCTCCGGGATGGTCATCAAATTCCAGGGATTCATGGCACTGTACACCGAGAGCAAGGACGACATAGAGGATGAAGACGGCGGATTGCTCCCTGCCCTTTCCGAAAATGATCCACTCGAACAGAAGGAAATCAAGCCTGTTCAGCACTTCACGCAGCCGCCCCCTCGCTACACCGAGGCGACACTCGTAAAGGCGCTTGAAGACAAGGGGATCGGCAGGCCGAGCACTTACGCCTCGATCCTTTCGACGATCCAGGACAGAAAATACGCGCAGAAGATTGAAAATAGATTTTCGCCCACCGAACTCGGCGTCGTGGTCAACGATCTGCTCGTAGACAAGTTCCCTGAGTTAATCGATTACAATTTCACGGCGACGATGGAGAGCGAACTCGACGATATCGAGCAGGCTAAGTTGAACTGGGTCAGCGTCGTCAAGGACTTCTTCATCCCCTTCGATCTCGATCTAAAGGCGGCAGCAAAGGACAAAGAGAGGGTCAAGCCCGAAGATATCCCGACCGATATCGTCTGTGAAAAGTGCGGTTCGCCGATGATAATAAAGTGGGGCAGGCACGGAAGGTTCCTCGCGTGTTCGGGCTATCCTCAATGCAAGAATACCAGGCCGCTGAGCGGCGACCAGAAGCCGCAAACCGCGGAGGAGGCCCTCACCGGCGAGAACTGCGAAAAGTGCGGATCACCTATGGTAATGAAGACCGGACGATTCGGCAAATTCATTGCATGCTCCAAGTATCCCGAATGCAAGACCACCAAACCGCTCTCGACCGGAGTCAAATGCCCAGTGGACGGAGGAGACATAGTAGAGAGGAAATCGAAGCGCGGCAAACCCTTCTGGAGCTGCGGCAACTATCCGAACTGCACATTTGCCTTGTGGTACAAGCCGGTGCCCGTAGAGTGCCCCAAATGCAAGGCCCCTTTTATGGCCGAGAAAAGGAACAAGGCGGGAGAGGTCTTTCATGTCTGCTTAGAAAAGACCTGCGGACACAAGGAAGAAGTGAAGCAGCCGGAATCAGCATCGTAAGATACGGCATGGACGGGACTGTTTTTCAGCCAGATCAATTAATCCATTTGAGCCAGTTGCATCTATGATATCGAAATCAAATCTTCATGCAGTGGAATGATTGCCCTGTTGCTCACGCAAACGTGTGGCCCCAGGTCATCGGTCTGAAAAACAGTCCTGTCCATGCCACATTACTTCCATATCCCAAAAAATGCATAAACCTTTCATCATAGGCATCGGAGGCGCACACAGCGCTGTCGGCAAGACATCCCTCGCGGCCGCGATCATCAGACACTTGTCACAGCATCCCGCCTATCCTTTCGGGAAAAAGCCTTGCCTTGGCGCAGTCAAATACACAAGAACAGAGCTTTATGCTTCCCTTATCGAAGACGAAGCCGTTATCAAACAGGAAGACAAAGATACGGCGCGTCTGTCCACCGCTGGAGCCGAAAAAGTTCTCTGGGTCAAGTCGCCGCGAGAGGAACTTGAAGAACCGCTCTCACTTGCCCTTTCCAAGCTCGCGGACCTCGATGGCATAGTGATCGAAGGCAACAGCGCAATTGAGTTTGTGAAGCCTGATATTGTAATATTTATATTTGGGGAGTCGAAAGAAAACACCAAGATTTCCGCGGAAGCGCTTGTGCGACAGGCCGATATCTTCATCGCTCCGGAGACGGTATCCCCCATCACTCGAACCGCTATAAGTAGCACGGCGAAATGGGTTACGCTGAATGATTACCCGTATGTCTTTGACGACCGGGCCGTACAGGGTATAATAGCTCTCATGGAAACAATCGATAAAAATAAAGAGATAGAGCGCCTTCTCAAGGAACGGTCCGTTGACGGGAAGATTTCGTGCACACTGGCGCGGAAGATCGCAGAGGACCTCAATGTGCCATACGGGGATGTGGGCTCGACAGCGAATGGGCTGAAGATCAAGATCAAGAGCTGCGAACTCGGCTGCTTCTGATGGGTACGATACTCTTCGAGCTCGCGCTTACCGGCTATTTCATCGCAGCCATCATCGGCATCATAGACCTGTTCAGGGGAGGAAAAGAATCATCGAAACTGATGATCGCCTTTTCCGCTGCCGGGTTTGTACTCCATACCGCTGCCATTATATACAGGTATGTCGCAGGCGGCCACCTACCTGTAACGAGCATGCACGAGGCGGCCTCATTCTTTGCATGGTGCGTGGTCCTTATTTACTTCTTTCTGGAATTCAGGTATAAGATCGGCATCATGGGCTCATTTATTCTCCCAATAGTCCTTCTTTTGATGATAACTGCGGCGTTCCTTCCTCGTACGATGGCGCCCCTCGCTCCCGCTCTCAGAAGCCACTGGCTGTGGATACATACTATTTTCGCCTTTGTCTCCAATGCCGCCTTTGCGGTGGCCTTCGGCATAGGCACCATGTACCTTCTACAGGAACATTACCTTAAATCGAAACACCTGCACGGACTCTTTCAGAGGCTGCCCAGCCTGCAGGTGCTGGACGAAATCAACCATAAACTGATAAATATAGGATTTCCATTCCTGACCATGGCAATCATCACCGGATCACTCTGGGCCGAAAGCGCATGGGGACGCTTCTGGAACTGGGACCCCAAGGAAGTCTGGTCTCTCATCACATGGTTCATCTATGCGGTAGTGTTACACCTCAGACTTACGGCCGGATGGAGAAAAAAGAGGGCCGCGATGCTGTCGGTTATAGGGTTTATCGTGGTATTGTTCACCTTTTTCGGTGTCAATTTTCTCTTGAAGAGCGTACATACGTTCCAATGAACATCCTCGTTATAGGACTCAATCACAAGACTGCATCCGTCGAAATCAGGGAGAGACTCGCATTTAACGGTCCCAAGCTCGAAGAAGGATTGCTCGCCATCAGGCAACTCAAGGGAGTGAACGAGGCCGCCCTGCTTTCGACCTGCAACAGGGTGGAGATATATGCATCCGTATGCGACGTCATGACAGCGGCTGAAGCGGTGAAGGACTTCATCTCCGGCTTTCACGATATCGTCAGGCCTGAGTTCGAGAAGTCCCTTTATGTCTATCAGAGTGAGGATGCAACACGACATGTCTTCAGGGTATCATCCAGCCTCGATTCCATGATCATCGGAGAACCACAGATTCTCGGTCAGCTAAAAGATGCGTTCGAATTCGCCCTCTCTAAAAAGACGACGGGGGTCATACTGAACCGGCTCATGAAAAAGGCGATCTCGACCGCAAAAAGAGTGAGGACCGAAACCAGGATCGCCGAGAATGCTGTGTCTATAAGCTTTGCTGCAGTGGAACTCGCTAAGAAGATTTTCACTGAACTCGCCGGTAAATCGTTTATGCTCCTGGGCGCCGGTGAAATGGCGGAACTTGCAGCGAGGCACCTCATAAATAATGGCGTCACCGACGTAAAGGTCGCCAACCGGACATATGACCGAGCCTGCGAGCTGGCGCAGGATTTTTGCGGCTGTGCCGTGCGTTTCGAGGATTTTGTCCATGAGTTGGTCCGCACTGATATCCTCATCTGCTCCACCGGGGCTCCTTCCTTCATCCTTTTTAGGGATCAGATGCAGAAGGTGATGAAGGAAAGAAAGCACAGGCCGGTTTTTCTTATCGACATATCGGTCCCCAGGAATATCGATCCCGAGATCAATAAGATCGACAACGTCTACCTCTATAATGTCGACGACCTGCAGGAAGTGATCGAAACTAACATTCTCGAGAGGAAGAAGGAAGCCACGAAGGCTGAAACTATCATCAACGAGGAAGTCGAGAAATTTGCCCACTGGGCGGCCACGCTCGATTCTGTCCCTGTCATCGTCGCTCTCAGGCAAAAGGCCGATGACATCAAGCGGGAGGAGATCGAGAGATTCAGGAATAGGTTCCCCGATCTCGACAAAGACAAAATGGAAGCAGTCGAAAACCTGGCCAATTCAATAACGAACAAGCTGATGCATAATCCGACCGTTGCTCTCAGGGAGAGCGCAGAAGACCGGGAGATGATAACGATTATTATAAAAAAACTATACGGGATAGACGGTGAAGATGAAGAATAGGAAAATAATTATCGGTACTAGGGCAAGCAAACTTGCGCTGTGGCAGGCTGAGTGGGTAAAGTCCGAACTGGAGCGCCTCTACCCCGGCATCAAGGTGGAGCTTAACAAGATCAAGACGACCGGCGACAAGATACTCGATGTGCCGCTCGCCAAGGTCGGAGGTAAAGGACTCTTCGTCAAAGAGATAGAAGAAGCGATGCTCAGGGGCGAGGCCGACATCGCGGTGCACAGCATGAAGGATGTTCCCACCGACCTTCCGGAAGGCCTACACCTTGCAGTTATCTGCAAGCGCGAAGATCCCCGTGACGCCTTCATAACTGGCAGGGGCGAGGCAGCGTCACGCGCGGCTGATGCCACTGTCGGGGCTCATCTTGATGCGCCTACCAATTTTAATAATTTAAAGCAAGGCGCTGTCATCGGCACCAGCAGCCTCAGGCGTTCATGTCAGCTCCTTCACATCAGGCCCGACCTGAAGATAGAGCAACTACGCGGCAATCTCGATACCCGCATCAGGAAGCTCGACGAAGGACAATTCGACGCAATCATCCTTGCCGCTGCGGGCGTCAAGAGGCTTGGATGGTCTGAAAGAATTACCGAGATACTCTCTACTGAAACAAGCCTGCCTGCAATCGGACAGGGAGCCATAGGCATCGAATGCAGGACCGCCGGCGACATCAATGATCTCATAGCACCGCTTAACGACCCTGAAACGTCTACATGCGTGCGCGCCGAGAGGGCTTTTCTTAAGAAACTCGAGGGCGGCTGTCAAGTCCCTATCGCCGCATATGCAAGACTCGAAGATAAGATCCTTGTGATGGAGGGTCTGGTGGGCAGCGTAGTGGGAGATATCATCATAAAGGAAAAAATAGAGGGAACACCATCCGACGCTGAAGCCCTAGGCCTTGCCCTGGCCGAAAGACTGCTTTCACGCGGGGCGAAGAAGATACTCGACGAAGTCTATGCCAGGGACTATGGTAATGGCGCACCAAAAATAAAAGGAGATATAGCCAGCTAAATGCACGAAATAAAAAAAGGTAAAGTCTACTTAATCGGAGCGGGTCCGGGCGACATCGGCTTGTTCACTCTTAAAGGGCTCAGGTGCCTGAAAAAAGCTGAAGTGGTTGTGTACGATTTCCACTTGAATGCTCAAATCCTTAACTACATCGACCATGACGCCGAATTCATCTATGCAGGCAAGCAGGGCGGTCACCATGCGATGACCCAGGATGAGATAAATCAGGCGCTGATCGATAAGGCTAAGGAAGGCAAGCTGGTATGCAGGCTGAAGGGCGGAGATCCCTTCGTCTTCGGACGCGGCGGTGAAGAGGCCGAAGCACTTGTCAATGAAGGTATCGAGTACGAGTTGATACCAGGGGTGAGTTCCTCGATTGCCGCACCTGCCTACGCAGGCATACCGCTCACACACAGAAAGTATTCTTCTTCCTTCGCAGTAATCACAGGCAATGAGGATGCCGATAAGGGTGAAAGCTCTCTCGACTGGCCCCATCTTTCAAAGAGTTTCGACACGCTCGTCTTCCTCATGGGTGTGAAGAACCTGCAACGGATCACCTCCAAACTGCTGGAACACGGCAAGCCCTCGGATACGCCGGTAGCGATTGTACGCTGGGGCACCAGGCCGGACCAGAAGACTGTCGTAAGCACGCTGGATGCTATAGCCGACAAGGCCGCGGCCGCGGGAATAAAGCCTCCCGCCGTAATGATTGTCGGCAATGTTGTAAAGCTCAGGGAAACGCTGAAGTGGTATGAGAAGAAGCCTCTATTTGGCCACCGCATGCTTATCACCCGCGAGTATACACCAGACTATGAGCCGCTGGAAGACCTCGGCGCTGAGGTATTTGAGTTCCCAACCATCAAGACCGTTGCGGCGGAAGATTACGCTGCGCTCGACGAGGCAATCGACAGGATCGAAACCTACCACTGGATCATCTTCACGAGCGCAAACGGATTCGGTTATTTCATGCGCCGGATTATCGACAGGGATAAAGATATCAGAGACCTGAAAGGCATAAAGATATGCGCCATCGGCGACAAGACCGCAGCAGCGATCAGAAAGTCCGGCCTCAGGGTCGATCTTGTGCCTGATGAATTCAATGCCGAGGGATTGATCGAAGCATTCATCAAAGAGGCGAGGAACTCAGTTCAAGATACGAGATACAAGACTTCCAACCTTGAGAGCTTGAGGATCCTTCTCCCTCGCGCCGAGACTGCGCGTGAGATATTTCCGGACCGGGTCAGGGAACTCGGGGGAGAGATTGATTGTCCCGTGGCTTACCGCACGATAAAACCGGAAAAGCATGGAAAACGTCTTTTTCGCTTTTTGAAGTCGGGGCGAATATCAGTTGCCACTTTTACGAGTGCAGCCACGTTCTCCAACTTCGTTGAAATCATGGGAGGCGAAGCGCTCGATTTCCTAAAAGATGTCACCATCGCGGCCATCGGACCCGTAACAGCTAAGGCAATAGAGAAGAGCGGGCTGAAAGTGACAATAATGCCCAAAGAAGCGACCATAAAGGCGATGGTTGACGAGATAATCAGGTGGGCGGCTATGTAGGGCAGGGCTTGCCCTGCCCTATGCCGGGAGCCGCAAGCGGCGCCCCCTACTCCAGCCCGTAAATTTTGATCTTGTCCAGCAGGTTCTTATAGCTGATGCAGAGCAGTTCAGCTGACCTGGTCTTGTTGCGGTTGGTCCTGCGAAGCGCTTCTTTTATCTTTCGCTTCTCGACATCCTTTACCGCATCCTTTATGGACAGGGACGATGTTTTTTCCTCCACCTCGAACTCGGTAAGCAGCGGGCCTACCACGTGCTTGTCGATTACGTCTCCTACAGACATCAGGACCGCCTTCCTCACCACATTTTTCAATTCCCTCACATTACCCGGCCAGGTATGGTTCACCAGCAGGGCAAGTGCATCGTCGGAAATCTCCCGTATCTGCCTGTTCAACTCCGTGCCTGCATCCAGGATGA
>Ga0182010_10000676_pt1 | contig 19280 bp, 20 predicted proteins | sample 611E1MmetaG_FD_120488 | JGI IMG/M metagenome (GOLD analysis project Ga0182010, IMG submission 120488) | Permafrost microbial communities from Stordalen Mire, Sweden - 611E1M metaG | ecosystem: Environmental > Terrestrial > Soil > Wetlands > Permafrost | place: Sweden: Stordalen | collected...
CCTGAACATCTTATGAGATGGCCCTCCCCCTGGAGCGATGGTTTCCCCGGTTGGCACCTTGAATGTTCTGCAATGAGCATCAAATATCTCGGTGAAGAGTTTGATATTCACGGAGGCGGAATGGATCTCATGTTTCCCCATCATGAGTGTGAAATAGCCCAGTCAACAGCTGCTCTCGGAAAAGAATCAGTTCATTATTGGATGCATAATAATATGATTACCATTAACGGCCAGAAAATGGCACGATCACTTGGCAATTTTATTACTCTCGATCAACTTTTCAGTGGTGATCATCCTGTATTGGAACAGGCATATTCTCCCATGACAATAAGGTTTTTCATTCTGCAGGCTCATTACCGGAGTACAATTGATTTCTCCAACGAAGCTCTGAAAGCAGCGGAAAAGGGATACCAGAAACTGATGAAAGGTGTGGAATCACTCGAAAAACTTAAGGTGTCAGATCATTCAACGGTTGATATCATCAGACTGAAAGAAAAATGCTATGAAGCCCTGAATGATGATCTGAATAGTCCTGTTTTATTGTCCCATCTTTTTGAGGGAGTCAGAATTGTAAATTCAGTTATTGATGGAACAGAGAAAATTGACCTTTCCGGTTTGGAATCTTTAAAATCATTATTCAGTTCATTTGTTTTTGAGATCCTGGGATTAAAAGATGAAACAACCGGGACCGGTGATGAAAAGCTGACTGGTGATCTGATGAAGATTATAATCGATTTAAGACAAGCCGCAAAAGATAAAAAAGACTGGCCCACTTCCGATAAAATTCGAAATGAACTGAAAAGCGCGGGGGTCGTATTAAAGGATATGAAAGAGGGAGCGGAATGGGATAGAGAGTGAGGATGGGAGTTAGACCCCCTATGATCCCCCCAAGGGGGGATGAAAACGCAGATATAAAGGAGTTTACAGGAAATGGGTTATTATGGAAACAGGGAATTGGTTAGAAGAGCCAGGGTATTAAGGTGTAATATGACCAGGGCAGAAATAATCCTTTGGTCAAGGTTAAGAGAAAAAAAAATTAACGGTTATAAGTTCAGAAGACAACAACCAATTTTTGATTTTATCGTAGATTTTTATTGTACCGAACTTAAGTTAATTATTGAAGCTGATGGAGAAATCCACAATCTTCCTGAAAAAACAAATTACGATTCAAAACGAGACAACATTCTTAAAATCAATGGATATCATATTATTCGGTTGACCAATCTGGAAATTGAAACCGAACTTGATTCAACGATTAATAAGATAATCCTATATATAAATGAGGTTTTGTCCCCCTTCCAGGGGGACCACAGGGGGTCACACAAATGAAGAACAAACTAGAAAAGATGGTTTTGTCCCCCTTCCAGGGGGACCACAGGGGGTCACACAAATGAAGAACAAACTAGAAAAGATGATTTTGTCCCCCTCTCAGGGGAACCACAGAGGGTCTTCCTATAAATCCTCCGTAATCCATATCGGCTCCACCCCCCTCGGTGGCGACTACCCTATCCGTATACAGTCGATGACAAACACCGATACCCTCTACACTAAATCATCTGTTGCACAGTGCATAAGGATCATCGAAGCCGGAGCTGATTATGTGAGACTAACCGCACAAGGTACCAGGGAAGCAGAAAACCTGGCTGTGATTAAGAAAGAGCTTAGAAAAGCCGGTTATAACACGCCGCTGATAGCTGATATTCATTTTAATCCGGATGCTGCCGAAACAGCTGCCCGGTTTGTTGAAAAGGTAAGGATCAATCCCGGTAACTATGTCGATAAAAGGGCTTCTTTTAAAAAACAGGAGCTTTCTGAAAAAGAATATAACGAGGAACTTGAAAGAATCCATAAGAAGTTACTGCCTCTTATAAACATCTGCCGTGAAAATAAAACCGTAATCCGTATCGGAATTAATCATGGTTCCCTTTCCGATCGCATAATGACGCGCTTCGGAAACACACCAAAAGGAATGGTATTCTCTGCTTTGGAGTTTATCAGGATTTTCAGGGCAGAGAACTTCAGTGATCTTGTACTTTCAATGAAATCGTCCGATACTGCAATAATGATAGAAGCTACCCGGATGCTTGTAAGCATGATGCAGAGAGAAGGGTTATCCTATCCCCTTCATCTTGGTGTTACAGAAGCCGGGGAAGGAGAAGACGGGAGAGTAAGATCATCTGCAGGAATAGGAGCCCTCCTGGCTGAGGGAATAGGTGATACAATACGTGTCTCCCTGTCTGAAGATCCGGAAAAAGAGATTCCTGTTGCTGCAAAGCTTGCAGGATTTTATCCCAGAGGAATATCCGAAAAAGCTCCTGATAAGCCATTAACCTTTAAGGTTCCTTCATCCCGACCGGAAATTCTTAAACGAATAAATGGCCCCCTGGTTGTTTTAAATATGACTTCTTTTCCCGATTTAGATGCTGAAGCATATAGGAATGCTGGGTATAGCGTGAATACTTTAACCGGAAAGATCAATAAAACCGATGCTTCCGCAGACCTTCTTATAGTTAAAAATTGTCCGGAAAATATACCCGAAAATGTTTCCCTTGTTTTGCCCTACAGGATATGGAATGAAAACAGGGGAAATGACAGAATATTTCCTTTATTCTCTCCTGAAACTTTTTATGAAAGTAAATACAGATCTGAGAAATTAAATGTGCTGCTTACAGTTCCTGGGTTCAATATTGAATATCTGAAAAAACCCGATCCGTCCAGCTCACTGGTTATCTTCACTTTTAATCCTGAAACTGAACGTTATGCCGCTGATTATTTTCTCAAAGCTCTCGAAGAAAACGACCTGAGACATAACATTATCCTGAATCCCGTATTCAGCGAAAATAATCCCGGGGATCTTCAGATTAAAGCCTCCGCCCTTTTGGGCCGGTACATTCTCGACAAAAGAATTTCTGGCATTTGTGTCTCCAATACCGGGGCAATTGATTTCAGAGAGATCACTTCTCTTTCTTTTTCAATACTTCAGTGCACCGAAACCCGCATCACAAGAACAATGTACCTTTCATGTCCTACCTGCGGACGCACAAAATTCAATCTCCAGGAATCTGTTAAAAAAGTGAAAGAGGCCACCGGCCATCTGAAAGGATTAAAAATCGCAGTAATGGGATGTATTGTAAATGGTCCGGGCGAGATGTCAGGAGCCGACTATGGATATGTCGGAGCAGCCAATGGGAAGGTGCATATCTACAAAGGGACGATTCCGGTCCTGAAAAACATTCCTGAAAAGGATGCTGTGAAGGAGTTATTAAAGGTTATTGAGAAAGATCAGGCTAGCCTGTAATCAAGCTGCTTTTTCTGCAGATCAGCCTTTACAACTTCAATATTAACCCGGTCGCCAAGAGTGTAAATTTTGCCGGTCGAACGTCCTTTTATGCAATAATTCTCCTCATCATATTCATAAAAATCGTCTGCAAGCTCGCGGATATGGATCATCCCTTCACACTGATTCTCAATTATCTCCACATAAATCCCCCATTCCGTAACTCCTGAGATAACTCCTTCAAACACTTTCCCTGTCTTATCGCTCATATACTCAACCTGTTTGTACTTGACAGATGCTCTCTCTGCCTCAGCTGACAGTCTTTCCATCTTTGATGAGTGGTCACAAAGCTTTTCATATTTATCCTTGCTGCCCGGATTTTCTTCAGCAAGATATGCAGTCATCAGCCTGTGCACCATCATATCGGGATAACGACGAATAGGTGATGTAAAATGTGTATAGTATTTAAATGAAAGTCCGTAATGACCTATATTATCTGTCGAATAGATCGCTTTCGCCATTGACCGGAGAGCAAGTGTTTCAATAATATTCTGTTCCTTTTTACCGGCCACGGAGTGAAGCAATTTATTCATAGCTTTTGGCAATGATGTTTTATCATCTTCAATCAGCTTATAGCCAAAACGTGTAATGAAATGGCTGAAATTGCTAATCTTTTCGGGATCGGGTTTATCGTGAATACGGTAGACAAATGTTTTACCCCGTAGCTTTTTCCCTACATACTCTGCAACATGCTTATTCGCAAGAAGCATAAATTCCTCAATAAGCTGGTTTGCAGTCCCCATATCACGGAATTTTATCCCAAGCGGTTTCCCTGCATCGTCAAGTTCAAACTGCACTTCAATCTTCTCAAAAGCGAAAGCGCCCGATGCAAATCTCTTTGTACGGAGCTGTTGTGCCAGCCGGTGAAGCAAAAGAACCTCATCCCTCATATCTCCGTCCCCTGTATCGATTACCTGCTGAGCTTCGTTATATGAGAATCTATTATCGGAATTTATTATTGTTCTTCCAAACCATTCATTAATTACTTCAGATTTATCATTCAGCTCAAATACAGCTGAATAGGTAAGCTTATCTTCTGAAGGATTAAGTGAACATATATGATTTGAAAGTCTCTCAGGAAGCATTGGAACTACTCTGTCTACCAGATAGATTGATGTGGCTCTCTGCTTTGCCTCCTCTTCCACTAATGAATCCATTTTCACATAGTGGGTCACATCAGCGATATGAACACCTACTTCCCAGTTTCCATTTTCGAGTTGTTTGAGGGAAAGTGCATCATCAAAGTCTTTAGCATCGGCAGGGTCAATAGTAAATGTCGGTATTTTGCGGAAGTCGCGACGAACTTTAATATCCTCTTCAGTGATCTCACCCGGTATTTTTTCAGCGTCTGCTTCAACCTCTTCCGTAAAGCTATAAGGAAGTTCAAACTCAGCAAGAATTGCATGCATCTCCGTTTCGTGTAGACCCGGGTAACCAAGAACATTAATTATCTCTGCAACAGGATTTTTGGATTTTGGGTCCCAGTCAACTACTTTGGCAACAGCTTTCTGGCCCTGTTTTGCACCATTTAGTTTTGATGTAGGTATAAACAGGTCAAATGGCATGTTCTTGTTATCGGGAATAAGAAATGCAAAGTTGGGCATGATCTCAACTGTGCCTACAAACGAAGTCCTCCATCTTTCAATAATCTCCACCACTTCTCCTTCGGGTCTCGATCCTTTCCTCTTCGCATAAAGCCATACTTTTACAGTATCGCCGTGAAGAGCTGTCTTCAGGTTTTTAGCAGTGACAAATACATCATCTTCAAGGTCATCGGTAGAGATGAATCCGTAACCCATACGTGTCATGTCAACAGTGCCGGTTATATAACCACGGGTTACCTTAATTTTATACTTTCCATGAAAAATTTCCTGTACCTTGCCTTGCTTGGCAAGCTCTGTCAAGATATCCGATACCATCTGTTTTCCGGGAGAATCAGTAATATTCAGACGCTTTGCGATCTGCTTATAATTAAACCCCTGGTCGGGGGTTTTGGTTAACATTGCAAGTATTTGTCCGATAAGCGATTCCCGTGAAGTGCCTGAATCTCTACCGGCCTTTCCCTTCTTACTCATATTTCAGTTTTTGCGAAGGTACAAAAAGGAACAATAAATTTTAATACATTTGGCTGATAATTGGAATCCAATGGCTGGTTTGGAATCAATACTATCTCAATCTACCTCAATAGTCACCCGGAAAACCGGAAACGAATACGTGCTGGTACCGATTACAAATAATATAGCAGATATGAACAGTGTTTATACTCTTAATGAGACCGGAGCTTTCATCTGGGAGCATATTGATGGTAAAAGAAGCGTTGAGGAGATCATCGATGAATTAACAAATGAGTACAATATCGATAAACAAAATGCAGAGTCAGATGTTCTTACATTTATTGATAATATGAGTAAATATTTAATTATCAGTTAATAGAAAAATTTGTCAAAACGATTTTTTTAGAAAATTCTCAGTAGAATATGAGGAACTACAATTTAAATATTGCAGGATATAACATCGGCTTCGAGGCTGCAGCAAATGGTCCGGACCTTAAGCCATCGGCAAAATTCCTCAGAAATATCAACACGAGTAATGGTTCGGATATCCTTATCCGCGTTCATTCAGAGCCCTTTAGACTGCCACGAGGAGCTGAAAGGGTTTTCCGTGCACCTTATGTCGAAGAGATAAATGGCATCCAGTTCAATAATGAAACAAATTTCTGGAGTGTCTGGAAATACCATTCCGAACTTTATATCTGGACGATCTTCCCTCTCTCTGTATCTGAAAAAAATGCTGTTTTAAAATTTTCACTTACATCAATGGAATGGGACCTCTGGATTTATGGCGCCCAGGATGAGACAGATCCTTTAGAGTATCCCCTTGACGGACTTATATTATATTACTTAACAGTCATAAACGGAGATATCATGATCCATGCATCGGGAGTTAACAACTCAGGACATGGTTATATTTTCAGCGGAGTTTCGGGAAAAGGGAAATCGACAATGGCAAACCTCTGGGATAGTTTAGGAGCTAAAGTAATACACGATGACAGACTTATTTTAAGAAACACACGTGGCGGCTACAGGATGTTCAATACTCCAATTTATAATAATGACGAACCTCGTGAATCAACCATTAACAAGATTTTCATTATTGAACATGGTCCCGAAAATATGCTGCTTCCATTAAAAGGCGCCAATGCAGTTACACAGGTAATGGCGAATTGTATACAGCATAACTGGGGCGGAGACATTATCGCCAGACTTCTTGGCTCCATTTCGATTATGTGCGGGACGATTCCGACATCAAAGCTTTTCTTCAAACCCGACAGAAGTGTAATTGACCTTATCCTCGACAATGAATAACTGGCGGAACAATCATGCGATTGTGAAAGATATTGGGCTCACTTTACTCTCCGAAGGAAAAACTATAAGAATAAAAGCTCATGGTTTCAGTATGTACCCAAGCATTAAACCAGGTTCTCTGATCTTGATTGAACCGCTGAATATCAATGGTTTGCCCCGGCCGGGTGAGATTATTGCAATTCGTCGGGAAAACGGACTTATTGTACACCGGCTTTCTAAAATAATAAGAAAAAATGAGGTGGCGTACTATATTGCACGAGGAGACAGTAATGCTTATGCTGATAATCCTGTCAAAATAGATAAAATAGCTGGCAGGATAATACGTGCTGAATCCACCGGGGAAAACCCGGTTCCTGCAAATGTCAGCATTAATACAAAGCCAAATTATTTTATAAACAGAATAAGGGTTATTTGCATAATTTTATGGAAGAAAATCCATTAGCTTGCCCTCCAATCCCGCCTAAGAGGGAGCATGGGGCGAAAAAAAGGGATATGAAAAAGAGCTAGATGAAGCAAAAACTTAAACTATTCAGTGAGTCATTAAAACTTGTCTGGAACAGCACACCCGGATGGACATTTGCAAATATTGTCATGTCTGTGCTACGGAGTGTTTTTCCGTTGATGCTCATCTGGCTTCTGAAAGTAGTTATTGATGATATAACCAAAGCTGCCACAGCTGTTCATTCCGTTCCGGGCATAAACATAATATTACCAATTCTGGCAGTAGCCGCAATCTGGTTTCTCGACGAAGCCTCCGCTGATTTCAGCAATTATGTCCGTAAAAAACAGGCAATGAAGCTTGAAGTCTATATGTATGGTTTGTTACATTCAAAGGCAATAAAGCTTGACCTTATTAATTTTGAGCGCCCTGAATATTTCGATTGTCTTTCACGCGCCTCCGGGGAGGCGCCATGGCGGCCAAACAGCATACTGAATAATCTGGTTTCAATGCTTAGAGGTCTTCTCTCTTTATTGCTTATGGCCGGACTTATCTTTACTCTTCACTGGACATTAGTGCTGCTCCTTCTTGTTGCAAACATTCCCGGAATCTGGTTAAGGCTATATTATGCTGATATCCTCTATAATTTTCAAAGGCAGCAAACTCCCGAAGCAAGAAAATCAGCATATTTCAACTGGCTTCTTACCGGTGACAGGCCTTCCAGGGAACTTAGACTTTTCGGGCTGGGTAAGTATTTCATCAGCCTCTTCAGGAGCTCCTTCCTGAAACAAAAGGAGGAAGAGATTAATATCCTCAGAAGAAGAACACTTATCGAATTTGTTTCTAACCTTTTCAAAGCATCAGCTCTTTTAATTTCCCTTTTGTTTATCGCACGACAAACAATAAACGGAAGACTGTCACTCGGCCAAATGGCTATGTTCCTGCTCGCTTTCAGGCAGGGGATGTTATATATTAAAGAGCTGTTCGGTTCGCTTGCAGGACTGTATGAAGACAGTCTCTTTATCGGTGATACATTTGAATTTCTTAACCTTAAAGAATATATCACTGCTTCTGAACCTGTTATAGTGCCTCTCCCGTTAAAGGAAAAAATAGAAATAGATAATCTCTCCTTCACATATCCCGGGAATAGCTTCACCACAATCAATAAGGTCTCATTTGAGATAAATAAAGGAGAAATAATAGCTCTTGTCGGACCAAATGGTGCAGGTAAAAGCACTCTTGTAAGGCTGTTATGCAGACTTTATGATCCCGATTCGGGAAAGATAAAATATGATGGCAGTGATATCAGGAATATTGAACCGGAAGAGTACAGGAAACATTTTTCAGTTGTTTTCCAGGACTTCATGCTTTACAATCTTAGTGCAGGGGAAAATATCAGGTTGGGAAATATTGATGAAAAGAATCCTGCAGGGAAAATAAAAGAATCTGCTACAACTACCGGGATTCATCATCTGATAGATAATCTGCCAAATGGTTATGAAACTGTTATAGGCAATCTGTTTGACGATAGTCGCGAACTAAGTTGGGGTGAATGGCAGAAGATTGCACTTGCAAGAGCTCTTTTCAGGGATGCTAATATACTGATCCTCGATGAGCCATCGAGTGCACTGGATGCCGACACCGAATATGATATATTCAGTAGGTTCAGGGAGATTGTTAAAGGCCGTACATCAATTCTCATCAGTCATCGGTTTACAAATGTCAGCCTGGCCGACAGGATAATTGTCCTCGATAAAGGTGCAATTGCAGAATCGGGTACGCACGATGAACTTATGAAGACCGGCGGGATCTATTTCACAATGTTTACAAAACAGAGCAGCAGGTTTAACAAATGAAGAACGAGGAGAGGATAAAGGACGAAGGGTATCTTCTGCTGGAATTATGCCGGCTTGAATTCAGTGATAAACAGATAAACAAAATAAGGTCACTTATTTCTGCAATAACAGACTGGAATTATTTCAGGAATCTCGCCAACGAGCATGGCGTGTCAGCTCTGGTTTGGAATAATCTTGAAAAGCATCAGCTCCATTCGGGAATACCTGAGGATGTGGCTTTTTTCCTGAAGTGTTCCCTGATGCGTAGCCTGAGCATGAATACTTTCAATACCGAATCAATGGGAGATGTTCTGCGGCTACTTAATGCCGTGAATATTAAAACGGTAATATTAAAAGGTCTTGCACTCGAAAATTCCGTTTATGGAAGTTCGGGATTACGTCAGATGTCGGATGTTGATGTTCTGATAAACAGGAAAGAGTGCATCAAAGCAAGAAACATTCTTATGAGTAACGGTTTCGAATCACTCCCTCTGAAATCTATTTTGCATAAACCCATTATGGCCTATTCCGGGAAGCATCTTCCTTCGCTTATTAAGAATGGGACCTCTGTTGAGATACATCATGAGCTCTTCGGAGGGATGCCAAATAGCCTTTCCAAACTATTGTATGATACCAGTTATGAGGTTGAGTTAAGAGGAGAAAAAGCCTGGTTTCCACAGCCTCAGATCTTTTTTCTTTATCTTGTCAGGCATCTTTCAATTCATGAGATGAATAATGAATCGCAGCTCAGGCTATATACCGATCTGGTTGTTCTGATAGAAAAATATAATGAAGAGATCATAAATGATACCATCCTGAAGCTTGCCTCCATGGCTGGAATATCTGAGACACTTGCGTGGCATCTTGAGCCGTTAAGAGATATGTGGGGTATCGCCTTTCCAGAATGGATTAATGATTTTATTAATAAATGGCATAATCAGGAATTTATTGATAGGTTTTATTTCTTTCTCAGGAGTCCAAAGGCCAATCCCCCCGGTGATAAGGCACGATTCTATCGTTATATTGTAAATGATATTCCAGGATTCCATCGTAAGATTCTGTATATTTTAGGAGATATCTTTCCTTCGATAAGATTTATGAAGGATCGTTATAAATGTAATAGTACCCTGAAGGTGTTGATCTATTATCCCCACAGGATGGGGAAGATTTTGTGGTTGCTTCGCTCCCCAACCCCTCCCGCTTTGCAGGATATGGGTTCTCTGTGATCATCTGTGTAACTAAAAGAGTCAGATAGCACCTTATTCTCATTGCTTCATAATTTTCAAACTTCCAACTCCCTTTCCCCGACAAGTTCTGAATCGGGGCTAATATTTAAATAGTTGTTTTCATGAATAAATAGAAATTCTATCTGTGAGGATCCTCTCCCGGGAGGAGTTAGGGTGGTTTATTTTATCAAGCCTTATCAGTGAAAATGAATTATTTTCAAGCAAACTCTAAAATAATTCTAAAATTATTTGGTATTTGACCTACTTTTTGTTTAATTTTATAACAACAGTCAATTGTCGAGGTAATATTAATTCTGGTAATAATGAACAAGTTTCAAAAAGAGACCTTCAAGCTGAGGTTGCTAAAACTTGCGACGTTAAAAAGTACCGGGGCACCTGGTGAACTGGCTTTAAGATTTGAGATTAGTGAGCGAAGCGTCAAGAGGATTGTAAAAGAAATCCGGGAGGAGGGAACAGACCTTCGGTACAGCCAATCGAGGCGATCTTATGTGACAGATGAAGATTATCAATAATATGTTGTATAACATATCGATCATCCATTTTTCTGTCCCCGGTGTTTTTTAAACTTGTATTATAAAGTCGTTGTCATATTGAGTTAGCATGGGTTTTAATTTAGTAAATATCAGCATCGTGAAGCGGACTAACAGAAGAAGTTTTAGGAATTTCTGCTTTTTAGTGCTTTCTGCTTTTTTTGATCTTTCCTCGCTGCATTTTTCGTGCTTTTAGTCTCGTTCTTTTGAACCGTAGGTCGTCCTGACCGAGACCCCCGCCCCGGGAGAGTGCTGATTATCTCCCGGGGTTTTTTTATACTTCGTCGGGATCGCAATGACCGTGAGCAGATTCTGTGAATGGGATTATGGGATTGAAGCGTATATAATAAAGTTGGTGGTCATTGCGAGGATCCCGATGAAATCGGGAGACGAAGCAATCTCATGTAGTAGCATGAAATTTAATTAAATAAGGCCACATTTTATATCGATATTCCGGTGCGCTGCACCTTTATAATATCCGACTGTCCTTTTCTACAAATATTCCGGTGCTCTGCACCTTTGAAATCTCAGAGAATTATCTTTTTAAAAATATCAGGATGCTCCTAATCATTCAATTTTTAATGAAGCGGCAGCGCCGCGAAACCTGCCTGTCGGCAGGCAGGTATTTATAGAAACGTATTTTTGAAAGATAACCTGAGGTGCAGAGCACCGTAATATTTATTTCTACGTATTGAAACCACTGCCTAACCATCTAATCAAACCAGGTTTTAGTAAGGTCATTTCTTAATTTCATATTGTTAGACTTCTTCTTTCCAGACCAAGGTCTAATATCGTATCAGTATTCAATAACCCGGAGCGAAGTAATATTTCATAATCCTTAGTGAGAATATTGAAGCAAAAAAACAGACACAGAGATCATATTCATAAGTGCATGAAAAATAATACAAATCAGGAATCCCCTTTTATAATATACTCGGGTAAAAGATAAAATAAACCCGATTGCTAGCTGGGGGAAAATAAGTAAAGGAGCGATAAAGTATTGACCCACTTCAACGAACTTATAATTACTTATGTGAACTAATCCAAATGTAATAGACAAGAAATAAAAAATATATTTGAAATACTTATTCCAAAAAGAAATAAATTCTACCCTGTATTTAAAAACTAACTGATATAGTAATAAGAATAAAAAGGCAAAAGTCATTATTGTAATAAAACCATTGCAAACTTTATGGATAATAAGGGCAATCAGCGTCGAGACTGAAAGTGCAATATTAATGGGATCAAAAATAAGGGATAATCTGAATATGACCTCTTCCAAGATTGGTGCAATAATCACAACTAAAAGAAAAAAAATCCAAAGATGTTCTTTTAGTGAGGAGGGAACTTCAAACGTTTCATCAATTGGGAGAGTTAATATAACTCTAAGTATTGTGATGTTGATTAAGTTGACTAATCCTATAAAAAGAAGAGAAAGCAAATAGATTTTTATAGCAGTGCCTAAAACATGTGTGTCTTTTCTTTCAATGGATTGATATTGCGGATTTAGAATAAAGTGGAAAAATTCGGAGGGGTTGAACATTGTAAAAACTTAAATTAACTTTTTGCCATTCAAATTTAAATTTAGATAGTTTTTTCTTTTTTATCCATGCATTTGTTGATGTTTTTATTTCTTCCACCAAATCCGGAATCAGGTAATTTACATTATATCCGATCAATATATGTATATGGTCAGGCATAGAGCCTATTGCAAGCATTTTATGTTTATGGTTTTGGACAATTCCCGTTATATACTTCTCCATATCATCTTTCCATTCCTTTTTAACCAGGGCATTCCGGTTCTTTACTGCAAAAACAAGATGGAAATAACATTGTGTATATGTATTCGCCATTGGGTTAATTTTTTATATTCCGGTGCGCTGCACCTTTAAAATATATAACTACCATTTTTCTACAAATATTCCGGTGCGCTGCACCTTTGATATTCCTGAAACCATTCGTTTACAAATATTCCTGTTTACCGCACCTTTGAAATCTCAGAGAATTATCTTTTTAAAAATATTGAGGCGCTCCTAATCATTCTATTTATGGTGAAGCGGCAGAGCCGCGAAATATTTTGTAGAAACGCTGCAAACACCAGAGTGACATAACACGGTGTATATATATTCGCCATTGGACTGATTATTTATATTCCGGTGCTCTGCACTTTTGTAATATCTTACTGCCATTTTTCTACAAATATTCCGGTGCGCTGCACCTTTGATATTCCTGAAATCATTCCGTCTACAAATATTCCTGTTCACCGCACCTTTGAAATCTCAGAGAATTATCTTTCTAAAAATATTATGGCGCTCCGAATCATTCGATTTATAGTGAAGCGGCAGAGCCGCGAAATATTTGTAGAAACGTATTTTTGAAAGCTAACCTGAGGTGCAGAGCACCGTAATATTTATTTCCATTCGTAGATATCAATAAATTAAGCTCTGGTTTAGTCGATATTGGCAATTAATGAGCTTTAGTTCTTCAATCTTAGAATAAATAATCCGTCTCAATTATTTAGGTTTCCTTTGTTCATATATTTTCTGATTAACTATACAACTTGATCGACGAAGACTCTTTCTCGTATATATTTTTGATCTTCAAATACCTGCGAAAAATAGAATTTAATTCTTTATTAGTGTAATAATACAAGACAATATATGCTATTTATGAAAATATGTGAGGCAATACACAAATAAATGCCATTTGAATACCTAACCCTTAAATAACCCCAAAAGCATCCTGTGAATATATAATTCATTATGAATAGAGGAAACAGATAGAAATACTTAAATGTTATATTGTAGTTTGCCAGATGTAAAAATCCAAATAATAAGGCTTGAAAATAGAAAACAACTCGAAATTTTAATATGAAAAAGTTGATTATTTTAATAAGGAAAAGGGAGTCTTTTCGAAAAAGCAAAGATAGGGAAAAATACAAAATTAGTGAAAGGGTTATAGCTAGGTAAACATTGGATATTAAACGTTTAAAGACCAGCAAGGAAATTAATATACTAAATGATAGTACCAAATTAAATTTAGAATACCGTAGGGGAAGTCTGAAGATTAACTCTTCAACTATAGGATATAATAAAGAAATCTTCAATATATTAAATAAACTAAAATTTATTCCTTTTAAAGATGGAAATAAATTAAAATATATTAATGGTCCGCAAAAAAGTAGTCCTAAAATAATGTCGCTTGCCAGAAGAATAAGGAATGATTTCCAGACCATCTTTAAAAATGAAGAAAGTGATTTAATATCAAATTGTTTCTCAAGACTTGGGTTTTTGAGAAATATAATAAAATCACTAAAATCAATCATTTTCAATTTGAAAATTGATTAATTGTTAAGTCTATGCTACTAGTAACAAGTAAAGAGAAATGCAAATTAATAATTGCATTTCTCTATTATAAAGATACTATAAAACTTCAGAAAGAAATTTAAGGGGTGCCAACTTCCTAACTAATCTACCTAATGCGTATCCAACTTCATAAGCAGCATTGAATCCTCCTGAAATTTGTACCATTTCAGATAATTCTAATTCTTTTAAATTTTCCATAGCAATTAATAATTATTTATTATTTTTTTAATTATTCATGATGTCCATCAAGACCATCTTGGAAACCTTTGATCAAGGAAACTACCGTTCCTGCAGTAGCTCCAACTATTAATCCCAGATAATAACTGAGGGATTTCCCTCCATCAACAGAAATCATTTCTTTTGATGTAAGTTCTATGACTCCAAAATTTTCCATAATTAAAGGGTTTAATTAATTTAAAACAATTTAAGGTGTTGCCGTTGCACGATTGTATCCTTCCTTTACTCCCTCAACAAAGTCAAGAATTTTTTTAACTGAAGGCATAAAGGCTGATATTATCAACATTACAAAACCACCATTACATTCTTTTAGCTCATTTTCACTTAATTCAGTTAGACCAAATTTATTTTCCATAACATATTTTTTTTAATTAAAATTAATTTATTCCTCCTTTCTTTCTCATGCCGGGGGCTTTAGCATGGTAATATTACCATACTAAGGTCGGAGAGCAGCGTACGGAAAAAAAGGATTTTGGAAAGAAATTTTGCCCCTCCGCCATTTTCTTTTAATTCAGGATAAGTAAGCGGCCGGAGTGAACATGTCACATCTATGTCATACGGCTGACGATAGAAAAATGTCTTTGCCGATTTTGAATATGCAATTGGCACCCCTCGTAATCTTAACTCATCAATCAACTCGTAAAGACTTGTACGGCTTACCCCTAACTGTTTTGCGAACTCTTCAGGAGTTCCTGTCTTCTGCCTCGATACAAGCTTGTGCATCATGCTGATGCGATCGAGATATTCAAATACTTTCATATTATCTGGTTTATTATGAATTTACGTTTTCTTTAATATCAACAGACTGATGCATCCACATACTCCGGAATGGACCCTCTACTACAGACAGGTCGGCCAATGACCCATCCTGTACAACTAATCCTTTATCCAGCATTATAACCTTATCAGCCATATTAATTGTTGAGAGCCTGTGGGCAATCACAATTACCGTCTTAGATTCATCCCTTAGTAATCTGAGTGTATTTTGTACAAATATCTCTGCAAGTGAGTCAAGCGAGGAGGTAGCCTCATCAAGGATCAGAATTTCCGGATTCCGGTAAAGCGCACGGGCAATAGCTATTCGTTGCTGCTGTCCACCTGACAATGCGGCTCCATTCTCTCCCAAATAGGTATTGAATCCATGCGGAAGCTGTTCTATAAATTTTGTCATCCCGAGTTTATCACATACTTCGATTACTCTGGTCATATCAGGATTAAAATCCCCGACAGCGATGTTATCCACAACATTCCCGGAGAAGAGATCAATTCTCTGTGGCACCACAGAAACAATCTTTCGCAAAGACTGATTGTTAAGATGACGAAGGTCATAACGACCAATACGAATATGGCCTGCTTGAAGTGGATAGATGTTTTGCAATAATGAAACCAAAGTAGTTTTACCGGAACCACTCTCCCCTGTAACGGCAGTTATCTCTCCCTTCTTTATCGTAAGATTAAGGGAATCAAAAACTTCAACCCTGGTGCCATACCGGAACTTTACATTCTCAAAATGTATGTCATCAACCATTTCTGGTTTAAGCTCTATCTTATTTGCCTCATCCTCTATCTCCAGATCAAAAATTTCGAAAAGTCTGTCAGCGGCAATCCTGGCATCCTGAAGGGTACGGTTAAAACCTATTACAGATGTAACAGGACCAGTAAAATATCCTACTACCGAATAAAATGAAAGCAACTCCCCCGGAGTAATCTGTGAGCCAATTGCATATCCCGCCCCTACCCACAAAACAAGAATTGTAATTAATTGTGAAATAAGACTCGTAGAACTTGATGAAAAAATATTATTTAATCCTGATTTGTAAATTATCTCAAGAAGATTTACAAATCTGGTCTCGGTTTTCAGGTTGGAAAAATCCTCAAGGCCGAATCGTTTAATAGTCCCTGCTGAGTTGAGAGATTCCACCAGTTGTGCCTCAAGATCTGCAGCCCGTTCCATAACCGTTCGCTGCACCTTCCTGTTTAACCTGTTTGAGATATAATATATAGTAACATAGAGAGGTACAACAATAAGCATGATAAGTGCCAGTTTCCAGAAGAAGATAAACATCAGTATAAAAGAAACTATCAGGATGAAGATATTAAGAATGAAGTTTATTGATACTTCATTAACAAATACACGAATCTTTACCGCATCACCAATTCTTGATATTATTTCCCCTGTCCTCATATTATCAAAAAAGGTCTGCGGCAGCTTTAAAAGATGCTGATAGTATCCAAGAATAAGTGTTGCATCAATTTTTTGTCCTGTTTTTAAAATAAAGACTGACTGGAAAAAACTAAGCAATAACCTTAATACAATGATGATCACCATTGCAGCGCCAAGCAGGTTCAAAAGGCTAAGGTTTCCCCCGGGTAAAACATTATCCACAAGCTTCCCTACATAAATTGACATTGCGAGACCTAAAACAGAGAAGACCAGCGCACCCATAAGCGATTGTAACAGAATGCTTCTATTGGGTTTTATCAAACTCCAGAAACGAACTGATGTTGAGACCTTTTCATTTTTAACAGTAAATTTCTCCCCGGGAGCAATGAGCACCAGTACTCCCGTCCATTGTTTTTTGAATTCTTCATGTTCAACCTTATGAACAGCACCATCGGCCGGGTCCATTATTTCAATGTACTTATCTGTAGTTTTAATTAAAACAACATAGTGATGTAGCACCTCCTTCACTATTATATGTGCAATTGCAGGTTTTGGAATTTTGAATAAGCTATCCCAATCACCCCTTACTCCCTTTGCCAGAAAACCCATTTTTCCAGCTGCCTCTACAAGTCCAAGAACATTCGTCCCTTTCTTATCCGTTCCGGCAAGTTGTCTTATCCGCGCCACAGGCAATGCCAGGTTGTAATGGGCGGCAACTGAGGCAAGACATGCTGCACCGCAATCGGTAATATCCCTCTGCTTTACTTTAATTGTCATATTCTTACTGTTCCTTTATATATGTGTAAGGATTGAACCATTTGTCCGCTTTATCGAATAATAAATGATACAGGCTTCTGCGGATCACCTGGATCCTTGTATTCAGGCTCATTCCCTTTTTAATATCTGCTTTATAGCCGTTCTTTAATGAAAGGAATGTCTTTTCAGGTTTACATTTAACTTTGAAATATGCCACTGAACCATTTTCAACTATCATATCGTCTGAAATATCAATTATATCTCCCTGCAGCATTCCCCACTCATTATAATTAAAGGCATCGACCTGAATTCTGACTTTCTGCTTTTCATGAATAAGACCTATATCAGATGGTTTAACAAAGCAGGTTGCAACAAGCTCTCCTTCAGGAGATATCTCAGCAATCTTCTGTCCTGAAGTAACTATGCTCCCGGTCTGAATATCGGAACTTTGTATAATCTCCCCGTCTGTCGGAGCAAGTACTATCCTGTTAGTTAATGCCTCGGAGCATTGCTTTAAATCGGCAAGTAGCGTAACCGATTCATTTCGTCTCAAGGTTAAGTCGTTCTGCCATAAAGATTTTTGAGATAATAATATCTGATTCAGATTATCTTTCTCAGAATTCAGAGAATAGAGGCTGTTTTCATATTCAATCTCAGGAATTAACTGTTGATGATAAAGAAGCTCGTTCCGCCTGTGTTCCGTTTTTTTCTTCTCATATTTCTGAAACTGCATCTTTTGCTGATTTCTCAGATTTTCAAATTCAGCCTTATAGCGTTGTGTAATTAGTACGAAATGAAAAGACGGATTTTCTAGTGAAGATATTTTTGTCAGTTTTCCGAGATCCAGCATAGAAGAGTCATTTTCCCCTATCCTCTGTATCAATGAAGCATGCTGAGCCCTGATTGTCTCTGTATCAATGATTAAAAGAGTGTCCCCCCTTTTTTTAGTTTCTCCATTGCGTATGGATGCATAGATAATTTTCCCCTGAATAGGGGTATAAACGATCTGCTTTTCAATATCCGACTGAAAGTAGCCTCTGGCCTGAACTGAGACATCCACATAAATAAAAGGAAGAATGCCAATGCCAATCAGTATCATGCCAATAATAATCCAATAGATAATCCTGCTCCGTGATGTTATTTTTATCATGTAAGTTTCAAGACTGTATTTTGATATTGAATATGGTATCAGGTCCATAATGATGTACTTAAAGTTTGGAGCAAATTGAGTTTTACACAACAACCCCTCCAAGAGGGGCTAAATTGAGTAAAGAAGTACTGTTACTAATAATTTGAATAGCAAATTTCTTAGTCCAGGCTTCCAGCAGCTTACTAAATTCTTTATTATCCACTTTTTTAACTTCTAGCACTTACAAAATAAAAGCTTCAGGCACTTTAGGCACTCCTAAAAAAACATTTTATTCACGATTTAGAAACACAGCTATCCAAATTTACAAAATATTTCAATCAAACGGCTTAAAAATGTGATTTTTTAAAGCAAAACTCTAAAAAATGCAGAAATTTCTATACCATATATTATATAGGAACCTTACATAAGAACCGTTGGTCGTCCTGACCGAGACTTCGCGGTATCTTTCCTCAAGTGGATTTGATTATGGGATTAAAACCCCCTCTGCCGCTTCGCGGCATCTCCCCCGGAGGGGGCGAAAAACTCCAGGCAAAGTAGATTTTCTCCCCCCCCTTTGGGGGAGTGGCCGAAGGCCGGAGTGGTTGATTCTTAGCTTAGTTTTAATTCATAACCGTTAAACCAGATTTATAAAAATTCCTTTCTTTAATTCTCTGGATTACAACCTAAAGCTAACCTGCAAAACATTATAATCAACCACCCCGTCACTCCTGCGTCGTGACACCCCTCCTTCAAAAGCTAATCTTTATACACATCTTAAGGGGTTGGTAGCAAATATTGAGCTTACTATTAATAAATGAACTATTTAGATAAGGATAGTTACTACCTGTAGAGATTCCTCGCTGTCGCTCGGAATGA
>Ga0182010_10000679_pt1 | contig 19262 bp, 18 predicted proteins | sample 611E1MmetaG_FD_120488 | JGI IMG/M metagenome (GOLD analysis project Ga0182010, IMG submission 120488) | Permafrost microbial communities from Stordalen Mire, Sweden - 611E1M metaG | ecosystem: Environmental > Terrestrial > Soil > Wetlands > Permafrost | place: Sweden: Stordalen | collected...
AAACGCACCCACGGTGATGTCGAACGCCCCAGCCGACTTTCCTGCGATCCACAGCGCCTTCTCGATAACCGCCAGGGTTTCGGGGGCGACGACCACACCCTCCCGACCGGCGGCGGCGTTCACGCGCGATACGTCGGAGGTCGGACGCCAAGTCGTCATCAGTGCCTCCAGCCGCTCCATCTCTGCAAACGCCGCCGTGGCCGCGCGTTCGGCGACGGCTTCATCGGTGTGCAACACGTTTATGCGGCAAATCGTGCCCATGCACCGGCGCGCGTGTTTGAATAGTTGTAGCCCGCTGCCAGGGGGCTCGCCCGGCTCGTCCTGGATCGGATTGGGAAGATCGGCTGCGCTTGGGGCGTCGGCGTGGGCACCAGGGTCAAGCCCTTGCGTCCCCAGCCAGACTACGAGAGTCAGGCACAGCGACGGTGCTTTTCCTGCACCCGAAAATCTGACGGTCATCAGGACACGCTACCACGCCCGCGTATGCCCAGAATCGCGACATCGTCGACCCTGATCGGGCTTCTGGTGGAGACGATCAGGCATTTGGGCGGGTTCTCGGCTGCTGCGGACGCTATCCTTGGCGGATCGTGGGCTGCGGCATCGCCGGCGTACTCCGTGCGGGCAAGAACGCGGACATGATCTCGATGGCCACCTTGAACCGGCCGTCGGAATCGACGCGGACCAGGCCCATCCGGACCAGCTCGTTGAGGTCGCGGCGCAAAGTCTTGCTGGTCTTGGAGGCGTACAGCTTGGCCAGGTGCGGGTTGAGCAGAGGGATCTGGTCTATCGCCAGGAAGTTCGCCCGATGCGCTGGTGCAGACATCTGGAGAACCAGGTCACGGCGGCGGTCGGTGGTGAGACCATGAGCGCCGTGGAAGGCGCCGTGGACGAAGTTGATCCAGGCCACATCGATCTGCTGGTCGCGCACGACGTTGATTTGGTCACGCAGACCATCGACGAATCCCTGCATGGCGTAGCGGATGAACGGGATCACGTCGCCGCCCGAACGGCTGGCCATGTCGAGCTGGCGGTAGTACTCGGAGCGGGTTTCGTTGTAGTGATTGCTGAGCAAGTGCGCCGCGGGCATGGGCACGCCCGCCGAGACCAGGATAGCGAACTCGATCAAGCGGGCGGTGCGGCCGTTGCCGTCCCCGAATGGGTGAATCCAGGCCAGATACAGGTGCGCGAGAATCGCCGCCAAAATGGGCTTGATGACCCCGTGTTCCGCGTCCGGCTGGAACGAGGGATCGTTCAACCAATCGACGAGATGGTGCAGAAGGTAGCGGCAGTCCTCGGCGGGCGCGCCACGGTAACCCATGACACCGACGGAATGGCTGCGGATCGCGCCCGGCCGCACCTCCGGTGTGGTTTCGAGCTTGTTCAGGACTTGGGCGTTGAAGGCGCAGATGCGATCGACGGTCAGGGCGAACGGCTGACCGCCGAGGATCTCGGCCCACAATCCGTTGAAGGCTTCGATGATGTTCTGCACCTCTTGCCCCAGGTACTGCTTCGAGGGTGGCAAATGCAGGGTGCCGTCCATTTGCTGGCGCACCTGTTCTTCGGACAGGGTGTTGCCCTCGATGGCGGTGGTCGCGCGCGCGCCCTTGGCCAGGAAGACCTGGTTCAGGCTCTGGGCGGTCTTGGGCTGAAGCGGAACGCCGGCCAGGTGCTCGCATTTCGAGCGGGCTTCACCGAGCAGAATCCAGACGGCCGCCGGAAGCCGCTCTGAATTCAGGCTGAAGGTCAGCCAGGGGTGACTTGTCTCGTACTTGCGACGTTTCTTCATGATATTCTGTCCACAATAAACGCTTGTAGATACAGTAATTTAGGCGAGAATAAGGACGGCAGAGTGTCCAAGATGATGTCCACAGATTCGCATGGGGCGAATTCCGAAGCAAGGGCCTCTGCGGCGCGGGGAGCCTGCGATGCCTGAGCGCCCCACGCAGGTGGGGAGCGAGATCGTCCTATACCAGACCGAGGACGGGCAGAGCCGCATCGCCGTTCGGCGGGAGGGCGACACCGTCTGGCTGACCCAGCGGCAGATGGCCGAGCTGTTCCAGAAAGACGTTCGCACGGTCAGCGAACACGTTCAGAACATCGTGGACGAGTGCGAAGTGGACCTGGCGGCAGCTATCCGGAAATTCCGAATAGTTCAACCCGAGGGCAGGCGCGAGGTGGCGCGAGCGGTTGCGCACCGAGGACCAGCTTCTCTTTCCCGATCCACGCGGCGGGGTGCTCGCGAACAAGGTCCTCAACCGCTGGTACCGCGACCTTGCCACAGCCACGGTGCCCGTCACACCGCCGGCGGCAGCTACGCCGTGATGGGCGCCGGCCAGAAGGTCATTGGGGCGTTGCTCGGGCACAGCGATAGCGCGTCCACCGAGCGCTACACCCGCGTCGCCCAGAGTGCGACTGCGGCGTTGGTCCAGGCGAGATGGCTGCGGCTTGGGGGCGGGGAGGGTGGGCGGTGAGGCTGTGCGCCTGGTGGCTGCACTAGGAGGCCAGAACGTGCAACAATGGACCGGATGGCAAATGAATTCCCATGCCTCTACTGCGGTGACCGCGAGAGGCCAAGGACGGCCGAGCATGTGCTCCAGAAGGGGTTGGGGGCGGAAATGATCCTTCCGGAGGATGTCTGCGACGAGTGCAACACGAAAGTGTTTTCCCCGTTGGACGGCGACCTAGTTCGCTACGTTCGCACAATTGCATACTGCGACCACCCCGACGTGAGGGTGACTCGAACGTTCCTCCAGGAAGCGCACCCATTGGTCTTTCAGGATGGCGCTTGGATCAGTGTGAGGGTTGAAAAGAATACCCGCTGGGTGATCCTGCCGCAGATAGTCTTCCTAGGTGGAGGACGGCTCCAAGTATCCCTGGACACCTCGGCGGGAAAAGATGCGGCTGTGGCGCTCTTGGCCAACATGCAGAAGGAGCTAGCGGAGCCTTCGACGCTGAATCCGCTAAAGACAACCATCGTAGACAACCGGCAGAGCGAGGTGGCGATCCAACCAGCTCTCATTCGGAGTGCTCCACGAAAATACTGTGTCAGGGCGCACACTCGTGAGGCAGCGGACGAGGTCGCTGCTGACGTAGCAACAGGAAGGCTATTGGCCAACTTGAGATCCTTGAGTGCGGCGGATGACCGGACATACGAGCGACCCGGCGTGCTGACCACCCTCTCTGTCAACCTCGGCCACATTGAACGAGCCGTGGCAAAGGTGGCGCTGAATTTCGTATGCAAGATCGCAGGACCCGGCACCGCGAGAAATACTGCCTTCGATAGGCTTCGTGCTTTCGCGCTGTTGCCGATCCTCGATGGGAAGAATGAGTTTGTCATGTGGTACGACCGCGCCGAGGCCGATAGTGCTAGCTTTCTGTCGAAGCTCGCGGTCGAAGGGCACCACTCGCTCGCCGTGCTCGGTGCCGGAGATATTCCGTGCGTCTTTCTCGCTCTCTATGGCCGCCCGTTCATGTTGGTCCGGCTCACGTCCGGACCAGCGCCTGGCGTGTTGCCGCATAATCCAGCCGTTGTGGCGCTGTTCGATTATCGGAGGAAGACTCATGAGATTGTCTCAGCTGCGGATGCACCCTTGGCCTTCATCGGGCGGTTCTCCTTGCGCCCCAACGACCGAGGGCCGTGGGAAGCACCCTAGACGGCAGGGAGCTGGGTCACTCGTAGCCCCGAGCGCGACCGCGGCCCTGGTCCAGGCACGATGGCTGCGGCTTGGGGGCGGTTTCCGTTCGCTCTCACCTTCCACTCTCCCCCAGCGAACGGAAGCCGCGTTCCCTCGATGGTTGTTCGGAGGTATACTGCCGCGCGGTCGATAGAACGTCCATGGCTCCTATGTCACATGCATCTGGAGGCCCTATGTCGAATCGTCTGAGTTCTGTTTTCATGGGGCTGGCCGTGTTGTCCGTGTTGGTCGTCACCCTGGATTCGGGGTTACCCCGGCCCGGCGAATTTTTGGAGGTCGACGACCAATGTTCCTGGGCCGACCGGTGAAACGCATCGTCGCCCGCCTGCGGGCTGAAACCGAAACTGGTTTTGAAACTGCGGCATTGCCGTTGCTGCGCGTCGTCTGGCCCGAGGCGGTCGGCTCTCCGCCGCGTAAGGCTTTGGACCACGATGGTCTGGACGTCCTCTGCTGGGGGGACCGACAATTCCACTTGGTCGTCCAATGCAAAGGCTTTCACGTCCGGGAGCAGGAAATCGGAAGCGCGCAGGCTCTTCAATGTCTGAACTCGATACAGGCGTTTGCAGCCAGTGGCCACCTGACCCAAATCTATGTCCTGCTCACGAATCGCCCCATCAAAGGCGCGACGATACGAGGCCAGCTCACGGCGGCGTTGCAGAAACTGCGGGACGACAGACGCGCCCTGGAGACGCAGCTCTGGGACCCAATGGATCTCGTCAAAGCTGCCGCGAAGGCTCTGCGCGTGCCCGTGTTGGAGGAACTCGCAGGGCGCAACAGCAGCCGGGCAAATGAGGCACAAGGTAGTGACCTGTTCGTATGCGATCCGCTGGACGAGGTTCCGTATGAAGTCTCGAATCTTCTTGTTGACCCGAATCGATTGCTCAACCAATCGAAGGCCGCCAAACGCGAGGGCGATCCTTGTCGAGAGATTGCCGAAAAGAGCGCTCGGCTGCTTCTCATGATCGGCGAGGCGGGTCTGGGCAAGACCACGGTAGCTTTGCGGTCGCTCAGCTCCAACTCTAGGGGGATAATCTACGCGCGTGCCGCCACGATCACGAGTCTGGCGAACGGCAAGGGCCTGCTGGAGGGGATCTTCAACCTCGCGGCGGTCGTCGATTCCTACGACGACAATCAGCGCGGCGACGTCGCCATTTTGGCTCACGAAGTTGCCGAGGCGTTGCTGCGCACGCCAGACTCGCCCCTGGCACTCGTTCTGGACGGCCTCGATGAATCGACAGTGGTTGCGAAGGAACGCGGCATGCAACGGCTGGCCAATTGCCTTCGCGATTTCGCGATACCAGTCGTGCTCATTGCTCGGAAGGAATTCTGGCTGTTGAGGAAGGCGGACTTCGCGAGTGCGATCGGCGATATCGCGAGAATCGCGGAGCCGCGGCGGTTCAGAATGACGATGGTGGAATTGCTGCCGTGGTGCAATAAGCAGATAGCGAACCTAGCGCAGCGATATCGGGGAATGCTGACGGAGCCCGTGGAGCAATCCAGGCTTGACGAGTTCGTCACCCTTGTTTTGAGTAATGAGTACGAGGCCATCTACGGGGACATCCCCCGCCGGCCACTCTTCCTGGCGATGCTTCTGAATTGGGTGCGTGGTTTTGGCGCTACGAGAGCCAACCGCGTTGCCCTCGTGGAGCATCTGATATCGGCCAAGGTGGCGCGAGATGTTGTCGCACCCCTGGCGCCTCCTGGTGAGGGGCGGCTGGCGATCCTGCCGGATGTGGATAGCATCGAGCAGACACAGGACGTTGCGTGGCATGCCATGCGTCTGGCGCCGGGATACCCTACCCGGCGTCGAACCGAAACGCACCACCACCTGGCGCCGGGATGCCCTACCCGGCGTCGAACCGAACGGCCACCTCCTGGCGCCGGGTAACACTCCCAGCGCCGGAGCGCCGCCGTCCCGGGAGCAAGAAATGACCGCGACTCCGCCAGGCAGAATCGCCCAGCGCAAACCAGCTCAGCGGGCGCTCATTCAAAGGTGGCGCAAGTTGCAGCGTGGTCTCTATTCGCCCAAGAGCGAGCAGGAAGATGTGGAGTCATGACTCCTTGCCGGCCCGGGTCTGGACCGAGGCTGGAATGGTGACAGCGGCCAGGTTGTAACTGACGCGGAAAGAGTGGACGGCTCAGCGACCACTCAGGAGTCCCGCCACGAGATCCCTAGGTCCCGTAGCACCTCGGGCAGAAGCGTTTCCGACGGGGCACGCACCGCGATCACGCCGGGGATCGGTGCCGGCGCGTGGGGGTCAATGGAGAAGACCGGCTTGCCCCGTGATAGGGCGGATTCCACCAGCAGCTCTGTCACGCCCACCGAGAAACTGGTGCCCACGAAGATGAACAGCTCGGCGTCGGCAGCGGCGGCGCAAACGCGATCCCACTGATAGTCGGCGTGGCTGTCGTAACACTCGTCGAACCACAGCACGTGCTGGCGGAGCAGAGAACCGCAGGCGGGGCAGAGAGGCAGATTCTCCACCACCGGGTCACGCACAAACGCGGCGAGATCCACATCCGCGCGCGCCAGCGATCCTTTGGGCGCCCCGAAGCGGCAGCCTTCACTCACGCAGCGCACCCGGTCGGCGCTGCCATGTACCTTGACCAAGTCGAGCGACCCGGCTTGCTCGTGCAGGGTATCGATGTTCTGGGTGATGAGGAGGAAGCTGCCGCCTGCGGCGCGCTGCCAGGTTTGCAGCGCTGCCAGGGCCAGGTGCGCAGCATTGGGGCGCGCAGCGAACACAAGATCGAAACGGCTTATGTACCAGCGCCATGAGCCAGCCGGATCTTCGCGGAAATAGCGAAACGTGCCCAGTTCGGTCACATCGCGCTTCCACACTGCGCCGGGATCCTGACCGCGAAAGGTCGGGATGCCGCTGGCCAGGCTGATTCCCGCGCCGGTCGTAACCACGATCGACGACTCGCGCGCGGCTTGCAGCGCCTTCACGAGCGCATCGGCGGAACCTGACATGGGTTGTGTCTACCTGGCAGGGCCGTGGTCGGCAATTGGCACCTGCCGAGGTCGAAGACTGGGCGCGCGACGGAGAGCAGCGTCGCAAGCCTGCGGCTAGGTGTCATCTATCAGGCCGTCGAAGTCAAAGAGAATGGCCTCGATCATCGGTACTAGCCAGGGGACGGCGAGAAGTGGTCCGCGACCAGCCACCAGTGGCCGCCGCGTTTTTCCAGGGTCATGAGATCGCGGCTGCTCATCCGCTGGGCCAAGCTGTAGACGAAGCCTTGGCGGCGTCGGATAAGCTGTTCCAGCGCGCTTCGGTCCCCTTGGAGGGCAGCGTGGACCAGGGTCGCATCGGATTTGTCGCTATCGTGGGTGGCGGCGAGCGGTCTTGTCATGACTGGGTCACTCATGCCTGCTTGGAGCGATTCTTCAAGTCGAGTGTGACAGATGCAGGACTGCAGAGGCCGATGGGGACGAGAAAGTCGGGGTCAGCCAGACCATGAGAATGCGGGCGCTCATTCAGCGCTGGCGCAAGTTGCAGCGCGAGCTGTACAGCCAACCGAGCGACGCCCCAGGGGTGCCGGGCAACGCCACATACCGAACCGCGCGAGATCATTGCGCGTGCGCTGGATAGCGCCCGTTTCGCACCCTCGGGGATCAATCGTCAGCCGGTGGCCTGGATTGTGGTGAGCGGCTTTGATGCCGTCCACAGGCTTGCGGCGGGCGTGCTGGAATGGGCACGCACGCTGGTGGAGCAGAAACACCCGTTGGCCGAGCGTTTCGGTTTCGCCCGCTTTCTTGTGGCCTGGGAAAAGGGCGAGGATCTGATCCTGCGCCACGCTCCTCACGTGGTTTTGGCCCACACGCCTGCCTCGGATCCCACTGGCCCGGGCGCGGCCACCATTGCGGTCACCTATATTCAGATCGCCGCCGAGGCCTTGGGACTCGGCACCTGCTGGGCCGGGTATCTTCAAATCGCGCTCAGCATGTCCCCCTCCGTAGTCAAGCTGGCCGGCATCCCCGAGGGGCGCCAGGCCCACGCCGCCACGCTGCTCGGCTATGCGAAACACGAGTACGCAGCCATTCCACCTCGCAAGGCCCTCGACGTCACGTGGACGTAGCGACTCCGGACTTGGAGAAGTTGGGGTTGGGGTAGGCACGTGGGATTCTCCAAGCCCCGCGAGTCGTGGCGCAGCCGGACGGACGCCGCCCAAATGTACCTGTCGGTCATGGCCCTGCACGCGGCGGACCTGGAGGCGTCCCACCTGGTCGAGCCGCGAGAGGGACAGCGGGTGCGCACCGTCTCGATCGCTGGAAGCGCGCCGTCAATGCAATCATGGAGCCGGACCTATGATTCCCAAGGACTTCATCACCGCAGCTGTCACGCCGTTGCTCGCGAGCGGTCGAACTTGGGATTTCGACGTGTCTTTCGATCTTGTGTGGCGCGAACTTATCGGACGTCTTCCGGGCGATCCCTGGAAGGGTAGGTGAACGCAACATGCGCCTGATCGCGCCCACCGCTTTCAAGGGAACCATGAGCCCCTTGCAAGCTGCCCAGCGCCTCGCCGGTCCCGGCGATCGCCTGCTCCCGCTCAGCGATGGTGGCGACGGCTTCATCGAATGTGTACAGCAGGGGTTGGGCGGCGACATCAATCATGTGCCGGCTGCGGACCCGTTTGGCCGCATCCGAAGTGTGCCAGTGCTGCTGTTTGCGGATGGCACCGTGGCACTGGAATGCGCCAAGGTGATCGGCCTGGCAGGGCTGGATAGGCTGGATCCGCTCAAGGCTTCCAGTCGCGGACTGGGCGATCTGCTGGCGCGCCATAGGAATGCGTCTCGCATCTGGCTGGGGCTGGGGGGCAGCGCCACCGTGGACGGCGGACGTGACTGGCCCGCGTTGACCTTGCCGCCCACCACGGTTTTCTGCGACGTCACCACCGATCTGCTCGATGCCGCGCGTATCTACGGTCCCCAGAAGGGTGCGCGACCCGAGGACATCCCGGTGCTCACCCAGCGGCTATCCCTGCTCGGCCTGCCACGCGGACCCAGAACTGGTGCGGCCGGCGGGCTGGGGGCGAAGCTGGCGTCGCTGGGTGCCGAGTTGGTAGAGGGCGCCGAGCGGATCCTTGACGTGCTGGGCTTCGAGGACGCGTGTCGCGGCTGCGAGGCCGTGGTCACGGGCGAGGGCCGCCTGGATGCCTCATCCTTGGAAGGCAAGCTGCCGGTGGTAGTGGCGCGCAGGGCGCACGCACTCGGCCTGCCAGTCGTCGGCCACTTCGGCTGCAAGGGCGAAGGCTGGGAACGCGCGGCCGGGCTTTTCGATCAAGTCAGCTTCGAGGCGTGAGGCTTCCGTCATCGTGCTCGGTCCGTGCAGGGTCAGGCGGCATGAAGCACGCGGCCCTCACGCAGAACAATACCCGGCAGCGAGGCCTGAAGGTCGACCCGCGCCTCGAAGTAGCCATGTGTGCAGACCACGACGTCGGCGGCAATTCCGGTCCCGCGCAGAGCCCGGTAGCCGATCTTGCTGGCCCGTGCCTGCGGGGCGACGCTATCTGGGACCACAACCAGCAGGTCGTAGTCGCTATCCGGACCGTCGTCGCCGCGCGCCTTGGAACCGAACAGGTAGATGCGCTCGGGAGCGTAGGCATCCCGCAGGCGGCGTACCGCCTCAGCGAGTCTCTGGTCGGAAAGGATCGGATCGACACTCATGCTGGCGCCGCCAGCGGCCAGGTTCTCCTGCTCCTGGTCGACCCTCGCTAGGCTGACGATGGCGCGGGCACGTTCGGCGAGGCACGCCGAGGCGCCACCGCCAGCAGGATGCCGCCGACCGTGATGTAGATGTCCGCCATGTTGAAGACGGGCCAGTGAACCACGTGGACGAAGTCGACGACGTGGCCATGGATCAGGCGATCCAGGCCGTTGCCAAGTGCCCCGCCTGCGAGCAACAAGAGAGCGAGGCATGCCGGCCGGGACACCCGGCGTTGAAGGCTCAGAAGAAGGAACGCCAGTCCGCCGGCGAGTTGCATTGTGGTCAGCAGAGGAGTTCGGACGGAGGACGACGCCCAACGCAAGAGGCCGAACCCCGAGTCGGTGTTCTCGGTGTAGCGCAAATCCAGGATGCCTGCCGCAAGGCCATGTGGTGGGCGGCCTTCGAGATCCATCTTGGCCACGTGCTTGGTGACATGGTCGCAGCCAACCAGCAGCAGGACGGCTGCCAACAACGCCGGCCGAAGCCGATGGGAACGCATACGAAGAGAAACCGAGCGGCCCAAGGGAGTATTCCTTCAAGCTGCGCTTCCGAGTCGCAAAGAGATCCTGGTCACCATGACCCACAACCCGCGCGCGGAAACCATCGACATGTACACAACCTTCACCTGGGAGGCGAAGTGCAGGGAGGTTTTGAAGCTGAAGCTGGACCTACCACCCCACGATGAGCCGGCCGGTCCTGATGGCGTCATCGAGCCCGTCACCTCCACGGCCATGGTGAGGACGCAGCCAGCGGGAGTTCTTGCTACATCGTTTGCTACACGAGCCGAAAAAAGCGAACAAATAAGAGCTGTTGCGTTGTGGAGGCGCCGGGTACTGCCCCCGGGTCCGAAGGCGCGCTGCTCAAGCCACTACGTGCGTGTCCGGCGAATTGAGTCTCGTTTCCGGGTTGGCCCGCCGGCCGGGCGTCCCGCAAACCAGCCTTCCCTGTGTGTCGCGACCAGGCCGGAAGACTCTGCCCGGTCACCAAGCCCGCTAAATGGCCACTTCCCTAGGTCGCAGGCAATCCCTGGGGTCGTGGTATGGTCCGTTTTTTAGGCGGCCATAGCGAACGAGTTGTCGTTCGCGTTTCTTTGTTGCCCGTTTTTACGAGGCCTCGGGCGTCCTCGGCACGCGACCTGAGTTTTGCTACCTCCGTCGAAACTATTTCGCCCCCTTGCTGATGTTTGTACGGCGATGATAGCGCCTGTCCAGGCGGGTGGCCACGCCCGGGTCGAGCCCTCGGCAATCGGTACTACTCTCGACGGCCATCTTGACCGTGCTCGTCGCGGCAGCGCCCGCCTTGGCGCTCCTCACGTGGTCGCAGAGGGGAGGCGGCTCAGTCAGTCACTCGTTCGGGTTCGTGGGCGGACAGATACCCACACCACAGGATGGACTACGACCATCCTGCCTCCATCCGCCCGCCGCCCTGTCGGGCCCGGGAGAAGTCTACTTGGCCTGCCGGTCTTCCAGGTAGAAGACGGTGATGGCGAGGCAGTGGAACGCTTCGTCTGAAGACTGGGTCACGATGGTGTCGACCACCTGGCACTGCGGGTGTTCGCGAATCCAGGCGGTAACCTTTTCGCCAAGGTTCTCTCGCTCTTGGGCCATCGTGGCCGAAAAAACTTTGACTCCATTGAAGCGTGCCGTCGTGTGCGTCTGACTTTGGGCCATCATTCTTATTCTTCCTCTCCGGACTTCTCGGTGCTACTAGCAGTACGGACAAGGCCAGTTCTGCCCTGCTGCGGCCCCGGAGCGCTCCGCATTTTCCCCCCTAACAGCCTGCCTTTGTTCACCCTATAACAGGGTTTAGGGGCCAGGGACAATCATTACGAGCAGAGTCGCGAGAAACAAGGCCTAGTTTTTCAAAGACGCTTTGCGCAATCGGGCGCGCGAAGCCCGAGGCTCGGGGAGGGTGGGTGGTCCATCCCGAAGTCCCCGCAGCCGGTACTAGGCACTGCCGGCGCGGATCTCTTCGCAAATGTCCAGATGCTCGAGCGATAGAGAGAACGCCAGCAGGTCCTCGAGAGCAGCCTGGCCCTCCTCTTGGGCGGTTGCGTGTCCAACTCGCAGCAAATCGGCGCAGATCACCAGCGACAGGCGTGAGGCCATCCCGCTCAGGCCCCTGGCCCAGGCAGTCAGGTTGATGGACCCGTATCTGCGCGCCAATCGCTGGCTGACTTCCGCGATGCGTATGCGCGCAGCTACATCGAGACCGGCGATGGCATCTTGCGCGCTCTCCAAGCCTGGTCCCTCGAGGCGCGGCGACCCGCGGCCCGTGGCGAGAGCGGCCACGACATAGGCGTGCAACTGGCTACCCGAACGCGCCGAGCCGGCGAGCCGTCCTGCCCTGGCCAGTGCCAGGGCGCGGCCTAGCCTGAACCCGAGCTCCACGGAGTCGGTGTGTTCAAGAAGCATCGGGCCGCAAAGAAGGGCAGGCGGTTGCAGGTAGGCCATGCGTGCATCACCCAGCAGAGCCTGGTGGCGCAGAACGGGGGGCTCCTGCATCTGAAGAAGGTCGCAGATGTAGAGCAGAACACGACGGAACGGCGCCGGCTGCTGGTTGGGCGGAACCGGTGCCTCGCTATCGAGGCCCATCTCTGCGGTCGTGACGGGTGGGAGAACCCCGGAATCGGCCAAAAGAGCGACCAGCGATTCAGCCCCCGCGAACTCGGGGTTGTAGCCGATGCGGCTAGGCCAATCGGCCGGGAGCCCGGTCGAGATCCGACGCAAGACCGTGGGACGGTTTTGGCTGGCCAGCTTCGCAATTTTGTCGTCACCCAACCCGCGTAGCACCATGGCCGCTGCCGCGATCTCAGCCGCGTCCTGCAGTCCCTGCTCCAGGTACAGGTCCACCAGCCGTTCTCCCGCGCGGCCGTCTTCGGGATGGAGCTGCCACTCCGCCGTCATCGCACGCGCTATTTCGCGCCAGCGCGTGGGATCCTCCGCGTTCGTCTCAGGCGACTTTCGCAAGATGTCGATGTCGTTCGGAGCGAGGCGCGCCGCCGTGTCATACGCGATGCGGGCGGAGAACTGATCGCCCAGTTGATTCTCGTAGACATTGCCCAGCTCGCGCCACAGGCGTCGCCGCAAGGGCGGGGCACGATCACCAAGGGCGGCGACGAGCTTGCGTAGGAAGGCCTCCGCGCCCCTAGGGTCGTTGAGTCGCTGATAGGCCTGCAACAGCAGCCGAACGCTGTCAGGCTGGATTGGCTGCAGTTCCAGGCTTCGCTCCAGATGCCTGCAGGCCATGGCGGCATCATCTTCCGCTGCTGCCAGCTGGCCTAGCATGGCGTGCGCTTCAGCCAAGTCGGGGTCGAGCGCAAGGGCGTACTGGAGGGCGTCGCGGGCCCGGCCGGCCCACGGCCGACCGAAAGTGACAAATTGAGCCCAGCCCAGATAGGCGTGATAGAGCGCCTGGTCCGGCCGGGCGCGCACCGCCGCCTCGAACTTCGGCAGGGATTCGGCGGCCTTCTCCACCTTGAAGAGACGCAGGCCCTCGCCGAAAGCCAGCTCGGCACCGAAAGGATCCGTCTCGGCCGACGAGGAAGGCGCCAGGGTTCGGTCGTAGGCCTGCCGCAGTTGCGGATTGGCGAGAACCTCGGCGGCGTGCTCGATGGCTGTGCGCAGAGCATCGAGCCTGGCCCGATCAGCGGCACCAAGATCGAGCTCCGCCACGGCGGCAGGTGAGAACTCGGCGGACTTGGCCGCGCAGGCGGCAAGAATCTCCGCGGTCTGGGCTTCGCGGGACACGCCCAACGCTTCATAGAGGTTCTGGCCACGGATTGTCAGGTAGGTGCGCTGGATGGCCTGTCGGAAAGCCTCGCCGGGTGGGTTGCGGTCAGCCGACAGGGAGCCGCTGCCCGCCCTTTCCTTTTCCGGCGCGATGGTGGTCGCACGTGAGGCGAGGTTCAGGGCGCCGGAGTCTCGTTGGGTGGCAGCCTCAGAGAAGCCATCTCGCGCCTCTGGCGCGGACGTTGCGGTTTGCGGCACCTGACTGAACAGCTCATCGGGGGTGTCAATGCGGATGGCGTCGATGCGCTTGCCGATCTCGTTCCCTAGCTTCTCCAACGAGAGTGAGGACTGCCACGCGTTGGGCACGGGAGCTTCTTCGGGCTCTCCGGTCGGGTCGCTCAGTTCAGCGAGGCCGGTTTCCAGCAGCGAGTCGATGGCGGCAATGACCAGATGGGCGTCGTCGCGCAACGCCAGCGAGCCCACGCTCGCCCCGGCTGCCAGAACTTGCGTGATATCGGCTCCGAACACCGCCTCGAAGCCCGCGCGATGATTGGCAAAACGATTCGCGAGCCTTACCTCGCGGGCACCGTTCTCGTCAAAGCGGCCCACCAGCTTCTCGGGCGTGGCGGTGCGGAGCAGCCCCGTGAAGATGATGCGTTCGACGTCCAGATCATGCTCGATGATTCGGTCACTGAAGGTGTCGCCGGAAACCAAAGTCCAGCTTCCCTCGTCCCAGCGCAGGCAGTCGGAGATACGCTTGCGAACCTGCGCAGCCAGACACTGCAGCACCTCCTCGGGCGTCAGCCAGCCGAGCTCGATGAGCACCGCTCCCATCCTATGGCCGCGGGCCTTGGTCTCCGCGAGCAAGTAAGCGAGCTGCCGCTGGTCGATGATTCCCTTGGCACAGAGCAGGGTTCCCAGGGCCTCCTGACGCAGATTCGAGTCGGCTGCAACAGCCTTCCCTTCGCGAAAGTAAATTTCCTTCCGCACCTTGCCGCGTGCCAGAGCGAGCGTTCCGGTCTGGCCCCCGTGCACCAGGTCCAAGAGTAGCTTGGGAATCCCTCGATCAGCCAGTGATCCTGACGTCGCTTGCGCCGGTCGCAAGGAAGGAGCAGGGGGAAAAAGGCGCACGGTTTCCGTGGCATTCGTCACGGCTGCCGGGGGCGCCGCAGGTATCGGCGTGGGATGTGCGCTCGGGCCGCGCGTGGGGATGCGCGCAGAGCCGGCTGCAAGGTGAAGAATGGGTCCGGGTGTCGGCGAGCGGGGGACCGTGACGACCGGTCGCGGAGTGTTTCCCAACGAGACGGCCCGGCCTTCGGAGACGGGCGGTGACGTCGCAAGCAGTGGCTGAGGCGTGGCGTGCACCCCTGAGGCCGTGGCTCGGCCCGGCACGCCCAGACAAGCGAGCATCGCCTCCACAAGTTCAGTCCGGGAAAACGGCTTCGACAAGAAGGTTGCGCGGACGTCCTTGTTAAGGCTCAGCGCCAAAGAGGGATCTTTGTAGATGCCGGACATCACGATAAGCGCGACATCTTTTCCAAAGGGGGCTTCGCGCACCGACCGACAGAACGCGAAGCCGTCCATGCCAGGCATGATGAGATCGGTCACAACGATCTCCGGGCGCTCGTTTACGAACATGGCGAGGCCTTGCTCGCCACTCGCCGCGTGCACCACCCTGGGCCCGAAGGGTCTCAGCCTGGCATCATCGAGGATGGCCCGCTCCATGGTACTCCGAGCCATCGGGTCATCGTCGACCAGCAGGACCGTGAGTGCCATGGCCTAAATACTCGGCTGGTATGGGTTTTTTTTTCAGGGTTTTTGTCGCGTGGGGAGCCCGCCGGCCCTTCGGGACGGACAGCCCACCCCGCCCGCCCCGCGCGCTTCGCGCGCGCCCTCGCCGGCGGCGGACCATCCGCGAGCTACGCGTCACTTGTTGCGGTTTTCCGTTGTCAGCACACTGGGGATCTTCGATTCGTCCTGAGCGACCTGGGCCGGGGCTGGCAGGGCGGCCTTGGCTACGGGTGCAGGGGCAAGGCCCATCTTGGCCTTCAACTCAGCCAACGCTGTGTCGGTGCCGGTGCTGCCAGATTCCAAGGCCTTGAATTTCTGTTGCAGGGTGTCCCCCGTCAGCTCGTTGCCCAACTCCACCGAGGCGTCAGACTCGGCCTCGATCTGATCCACCTTCTGCGCCATGCGCTCGAAGGTGTCGAAGGCGCTGGTGTCCGACAGACCTTGCATGGTGTCTTGGATCGCCTTCTGCGCCTCGGCGCGCTTCTGGCGCGCGATGAGTATGTTCTTCTTCCGCTTGGCCTCCTCGATCTTGTCGTTGAGGGTTCGCAGTTGGTCCTTCAGCTTCTCCACTGCGTCCTTCTGTAGCTGCGTCTGCTTCGTGAACTCCGCCGCCTGGGCCGCATGCTCGCTTTGGCGCTTGAGTGCCTCCCGCGCAAGGTTGTCGTCGGCGGCGCGCACCGCCAGCATGGCCTTGCGTTCCCACTCCTGGACCAGCTCCGTTTGCTCATCGCGTTGTTTTTCCAGGCGCTTCTGGTCCGCGATGGAGACCGCCACCTGCTTCTTCGCTTCGACAAGCTGGTTTTGCATGTCGGCGACGAGCTGGTTCAGCATCTTCTGCGGATCTTCCGCCTTGGAGATGAGATCGTTGAGGTTCGATTTGATGAGAGTTCCGAGCCGCGAGAATATTCCCATGACTGATTCTTCCTTGACGGGCGCTTGCTAGGGTTCAGGCTGCCGCCCGAAACTTCGACAGCGTCGGATAGTGCTTGCTGATGGCCATTCCCATGTCGTCCACGACTGCTTGAAGCTCGCTGAAGTCCAGATCCTCCAACGGCAACGAATCCGTGAGCACCACCGCGTTGCCGTCGACGCCGAAGGTGGCGTAGACCATTTCCTTGGCGTTGAGCCTGAGCAGGGTTTCGAAGAGGGCTTCCCGCCCGGCCCGGGGCAGTTCCATCACCTTGAGCCGAAACACCACTACGGGGCCGGCCAAGGAGACCAGGAGGTTCTCGAAGCCGTTGTCCTTGATGCGCCAGACGTTGTTGCCCATGTCCTCATGGGTGACGCCAAGCTTGAGCAGGTAAGACTCGATATCTTCACGCGTTTTCATGGCAATCACCTTCCTGTGGCTTCGTCGAGCCCTGTGGTTCGCAAGAGGATTTCTTGCCGAAGGGTAGACGATTCCGTGGCAGCCTACAAACCCGTTTTCTTACCGCAGACTTGCGCGGGAGGTTGAAGCAAGCCCATTCCTGTGGTACCCGGAATCGTCTATGCCTATCGATCCTACTGCCTTGCCGCGACACGTTGCAATTATTATGGACGGAAACGGCCGATGGGCGCAGGACAAGGGGCTGCCGCGCATCGAGGGCCACCGTCGGGGAGCGAACGCAGTACACGAGGTGGTGCGAACCGCGCGCGAGATCGGGGTCAAGGCCCTGACGCTGTACGCATTCTCGGCGCAGAACTGGCTTCGTCCGCCCGAGGAAGTCGCGATGTTGATGCGACTTCTGCGCGAATACGTCATCACGGAACGCGCCGAGATCATGGACAACTCCATCCGGCTGGTCACCATCGGAGATGTGAACCGGCTGCCCGGCTTGGTGCGCGAGCCGCTTGATGCTTTGGTCCGCGATTCCGTTGGCAACCAAGCCATGACCCTGTGCCTCGCGCTCTCGTACGGTGGCCGCGAATCAATCATCGCCACCACCCGCGCCCTGTGCGAGTCGGTCAAGCGGGGCGCGCTTTCGCCCAGTGATGTCAACGAGGAGTGCTTCCAGTCGGCCATGCAGACCGCTGGTCTACCCCAGCTCGACCTGCTGATCCGCACCTCCGGGGAGGTTCGGCTGTCGAACTTCTTGCTTTGGGAATCGGCCTACGCGGAATTGTATTTCACCGACACCTATTGGCCCGAGTTTGGGCGTGACGAGTTTGTGCGTGCCCTCGAATCGTACCGAGGACGCGAGCGCCGCTTCGGCCGCACGGGAGAGCAGCTTCGGCGCCTCGGGTGAGGTCTAGGGTGTGAAGCCGGACCAGAAGAACCTGCTCGTCCGGATCGCCTCGGCCTTGGTGGCGCTGCCCGTGGTCGGCGTGCTCGTGTTCTGGCGCGAGCCCCTCGGCATCGCGGCTCTGTGTCTGGTGGTGGCTGTTCAGGCCCTACGCGAGTTCACAGCCATGACCATGGCCGGTCGGCCTGGGGCCGAGCGCACGGGTGTCGTGCTGGTCGGTGCGGGGTTGTATCTGGCGCTCTATTTCCGGCCTGAGTTGGGTGCGCTGTGGTTCTTGGCCGCCACGCTGGCCGTAGCCATGTTGATACTGGTACGCGCGGTTGACCTTCCAGCCGCAGGGGCCCGGCTCTATGCCGCGGAATTTGGCGTCTTCTACATCGGTGGACTGCTCGCAGCCTTGCCTCTCCTGCACCGCAATTTTGGCTCGGCTTGGGTCGCGCTGGCCATCGCGGTGACATTCGCCAACGACACAGGTGCCTATTTCGTGGGCCGGGCGTTTGGGCGGCACAAGATGGCGCCGACCCTTTCTCCGGGTAAGACCGTGGAAGGCGGTGTGGGAGGACTCGCAGCTGGTCTCACTGTGACATTCGTGGCAGGGTGGGTCTTCATGCCTGCGCTTTCGATCGGTGACCGTGTGGCAATCGGTCTTGTCTCCGGCGTACTTGGGCCGGCGGGCGATCTGGTCGAGTCCCTCATCAAGCGCGCGGCGGGGGTCAAAGACTCTGGCCGGTCCATTCCCGGCCACGGCGGCATCCTCGATCGCATCGATGCGCTGCTTTTCGTAGGCGCCTATGTCTACCTGCACGTCAGCCTTTTTCGCTAACGTGTGCAGCGGTGACTCTGAAAGGGGAACCCTGAAGGGGTTCGCTCCCCACAGGCCCAAAACGGCAAAGCCCCCGTGGTTGTCCACGAGGGCTGCCAAAACTGGTAAGCGAGGCTGGCTAAGCTTGGCTAGATATGTTAAGCGGTTGAAGAATCTCAACCGCGAGTACAGGTCACACCGACTTGCGCCGGTGTGTTGGGAGGAGGAGCAACTCTCGGAGTTTGTGCCGCCGTTCGTTGCCTGCCGAACACGGTTAGCAACCCTCGTGCCGCCCCGGACAGGAACCCCTTCTTGCTTCGGAACTATTTGAATCTTTTGATGGTTTCATGCTATACGCACTACGACGACGAGACACCAATGGTCTCATTCCCTGACATTCACGTCATGGTTGTCGAACCTAGATGCCGGTTTTTCACAGTCCCTAAATGACTGACAGCTTTCTTGTCATCAACGCGGACGGACCCGAGACTCGCGTTGCACTGGTGGAGGACGGCCTGCTGGCTGAACTCTACATCGAGCGCAAACAAGAACGGGGCATCGCGGGGAATATCTACAAAGGCCGGGTGGATAGGGTCCTGCCGGGGATGCAGGCCGCTTTCGTCAACATCGGCTTGGAGAAGTCTGCCTACCTGCACGTCTCGGACGTGCGCGGGACGCCCGACGACCTTCGCCGGTTGGTTTCCGCGGGTGAGGGACGAGGCAGAGGTGCTGCCCAGGACGACGACGAAGACAACGAGCCGGCGGGGCCGCCGGGCGGGGCGCGCATCGAAGATCTGTTGCGAGAGGGTCAGGAGATTGTGGTTCAGGTGACCAAGGAACCCATCAGCACCAAGGGCGCCCGGACAACACGCTATGTCTCCCTGCCGGGCCGGCACTTGGTGTTCATGCCGACGGTTGAACATGTGGGAATCTCGCGGCGTATTTCCTCGGACAAGGAACGGCGCCGCCTGCGCGAGATCATCGATCAGATGCGGCCCCCGGGGACGGGCTTTATCGTGCGCACCGTGGCGGAGAACGTGCCGGAGAAAGATCTTCGCGCGGACATGGATTTCCTCATCAAGCTGTGGAACGAGATTGTTCGCCGTACCGGGAACAGCCGCTGTCCCGCGCTCATCTACAACGATCTCGATCTTCTGCTGCGCACGGTACGCGACATGTTCACGCCCGAGGTGGCCAAGCTCATCATCGATTCCCGCGCCGAATACGACAAGATCAGGAAGTTCATTGCGGCGTTCATGCCGGACTTCACCGGGCAGATCGATCTCTACGACGGACCGGAGCCCATCTTC
>Ga0182010_10000680_pt1 | contig 19257 bp, 13 predicted proteins | sample 611E1MmetaG_FD_120488 | JGI IMG/M metagenome (GOLD analysis project Ga0182010, IMG submission 120488) | Permafrost microbial communities from Stordalen Mire, Sweden - 611E1M metaG | ecosystem: Environmental > Terrestrial > Soil > Wetlands > Permafrost | place: Sweden: Stordalen | collected...
AGGCGGCTAGCAGCACGGCGATCCGCAACCGTTCGGGCATGGCCGCGGCCAGGGCGTCCACCTCGGCCATGGTGGCGATGGGCCGCTCGGGGGCCCGCTCGACCGCCGCCCCCCGGACCTGGCACGGGCTCTTGGCGATCAGCTCGTCGACCACGGCGGTCCGCATGATCGAGGAGACCAGCCGGTAGGCCTTGGCCGCCGTGGTCGGGTGCTCCCGGGCGATGCCGGCGTGCCACAGCCGCACCGCCGACGGCGTGATCCCGTCCAGGGGGGCGTCACCGAAGACCGGGGTGATGTGGCGGCGGAGCAGCCACCGGTAGAGCTCGACGGTGCGGACGGCCAGGTCGTGGCGGGCCCCCAGCCACTCGTCGGCGTAGGCGCCGAACGCCACCGTCGACACCCCGGGCGTGGTCGCCGTCACCGGCCGCGCCGTGTCGGCCGGGCGCCGGCGACAGCGCCGGGAACGGCGTTCCCAGCTAGGTAAGCAGAGGACGAATCGGGGGCAGCGTCAGCCGAGGAAGGCACCATCACCGGTCGGCCCCCGTGACTCCCGTGCGCATCAGAGGCGGCCGGAGCACGTCCGCCGGTCCTGCCGAATAGAGCTGCGCCGGTCGGCCCCCGTCGCGGGTGGTGGTGCCGTCCGCGGGCACCACGAACCCGCGGGTCGTGGTGACCTTCCGGTGGAAATTGCGGGGGTCGAGCTCCACACCCCAGACCACCTCGTAGACATTCCGCAACTCGGCGATGGTGAAGGGATCCGCACAGAAGGCCGCGGCCAGCGGCGTGTACTCCAGCTTGGCCCGGGCGCGCTCCACCGCATCGGCGAGGATGGCGGGATGGTCGAAGGCCAGCTTGCCCGCCAGGTCGTCCACCGGCATCCACCGGGCGGCCGCGGCATCGCTGCCCGCCGAGGGAAGGGGAAGGTCCGGCGCCAACGCCAGGTAGGCGACGCTGACCACCCGGCCCCGTGGGTCGCGGCCCGGGGTGCCATAGGTGGCCAGCTGCTCGAGGTGGGCCCGGAAGTCGGCGAGGCCGGTCTCCTCGGCCAGCTCCCGACGGGCGGCGGCGGTCAGGTCCTCCTCGGGGAGGACGAAGCCACCAGGCAGGGCCCACTTCCCCTTGAACGGCGGGATCCCCCGTCGGATGGCCAGGGCCATCAGGGAGTCCTCGCGCACCGTCAGGATGGCGAGGTCCACGGCCACAGCAGCCAAGAGGATGTCCGGCTTCATGTCGAGCGACCTTAATCGTCAACTTGACGAGAAGCAATCGCTGATTTATCGTCACTATGACGACACCCGCAGGTGGCGTCCCGTTCCGGCACGCTAAGCCGGCCCGCTACTAGGAGAAGGCGACTACGTGACGACGACATCCAGCGCACCGAGTGAGAACGTCCAGCGGGACCGGGCGGTGGGCGCCGTGCTCGCCTCCGCGGCCGGGGACGCCCTCGGCGCGCCCCATGAGTTCGGTCCGCCACTCGGGCCCGACGTGCAACTCGTGATGAGCGGCGGCGGAGCGCTGGGATGGGAGCCCGGCGAGTGGACCGACGACACGCAGACTGCCCTGGCCATCCTGGGCCCACTGGCCCGGGGCGTGTCGCATGACCGCCTGCTCGGTGAGGTCGAGCAGGGTCTGCTCGCCTGGATGGCGAGCAGACCCCGTGACGTCGGCGGTCAGACCCGGACGGTCCTGTCGGAGGCACTTCGCAGTGGGAAGCCGCTGGGCCAGGTGACCTCGGAATGGCAACGGCTCCATCCGGATGCCGCGGGCAACGGCAGCCTCATGCGGACCGGACCGCTCGGGCTCCTCAACCTTCCACGGAAACGCATCGCGGAGCTTGCCTCCTCCATCTCCGCCTTGACCCACGCTTCCGATGACGCCGTCGAAGCGTGCATGCTCTGGACCGACGCCATCCACCGGTCGATCACCGCACCGGCCGACGCCCCACAGGGACGCGACTGGCTCGACCTGGTTGCCAGCGGCATCGACCTGCTTCCCGCCGGCCACCGAGACCTCTGGCGGGCGAGGCTCGAGGCCTGTTGGACCACGGCCCCCGAACAATTCAGGCCTAACGGCTGGGTGGTCAGCGCCCTCCAAGCAGCGCTCAGCTCGTTGATCCACACCGACGTACCGCTGGAGCAGCCCTGCCGGCACCTTCGCCGGTCGCTCGAACGGGCGGTCCGCATCGGGGACGATACGGACACCGTCGCCGCCATTACCGGTGCGCTTGCCGGCGCCCGGTGGGGTGCGACTGCCGTGCCGCTGGAGTGGCGCCGAGACCTGCACGGAAGGAACACCTATGCCGACCCGGCATTTCGACTCTCCGGTCTGGATGGCCTGGCCCGCCTCGCCAGCAACCACGGCCGGCCCGACTCAATCGGCTGGCCCGAAATCGAGTCACTCCTCCCCTACTACCAGAAGCACTTCCACGCAGATGCAGTGGCCGTTCCACTGGATCGCGGCATCACTGTCGGAAACGTCCACGCTCTGGTCAATGAGCTTCCCTCCACCGATGTCGTCGTCTCACTCTGCAGGATGGGCCGCATCGATGTCCCCGATCACGTGGAGCACCACGTCGTCGCGCTCATCGACACCAGCAATGCAGACAATCCGAACCTGGAGTTCGTACTCACCGACACCGTCGATTTCGTATCCGACTGCGCATCGTCAGGGAAACGCGTCTTCGTCCACTGCGTGAATGCCGAGAACAGGACGCCGGCGATCGCGGCGGCCTACCTCGTTCGGTCACAAGGAGAAGAACCTGGAAACGCCCTTCAGCACGTTCAACGACTGATTGGCTCGAGACCTCAGCAGTTCCTTGTAGAAGGCATCATGACCCTCTCCCCTCGGGAGTTTCAGCTCTGACAACGAGCACCGGGGCCCAGCTGGTTCAATTCGCAGAGGATCCAGCAAGTGTGACGGTTCCCACCCGCCGTGGATCCCAGCGGTCATCAGACCACCGATGCGGATGTCCTCAGCTCGCACAGCTGACAATGCCGGCACAGCCGGACTCCCAAGGCATGTGGACACCGGTGATCGCGGATATTGCCTGCCCCGGAACGGCACTTCCGGGCGTGCGGATAGAGGGCGGAGGGCTGTTGCCTTTCCGTTGGTCCGGCGGTTGATCCCTCGGCTACTTCGAGATGACGGCGGGTACGGAGTTGCGGATGCGAAGCGTGATCCTCGGCTCGCTCTTGGTTGGGGCAGATCGTGGACCTAGCGGCTGCCAGTGGGGCGCTGTCGCCGTGGCATCTCGTCCGTCGACGTGCAGTTGCCAGATCACGCCGTAGGCCAGGGAGTAGTCCGCGTCACTGTTGGCTCCGTCCACATAGAGGGCGACTGGACCCGTCGGATAGGCGTGGTCCACTGCGGCGACCGTCCTCGGGACCAGGTCAACTGCCGACCAACCACCGAGAACGCCCAGGTGGGGTGTTGAGACAGTGTCTGCCGCAACACTGGCACCCACAGCACCGAGAACCAGGACGCCGAAAACGGTGAGCCACCGGGCACTGACTCGCAGTGCGCCCTCGGTTGCCGGGGGTCGAGACAGAGTACGCACCTTCGCCACAGATGCCGTCGCCAGGGCGAACAGTGCCCAGAGCCAGACAACCCAGATGACCATGCCAATCGGCCACAGGACCACGTCGGCGTAGACGATCGTCAGGACCGAAGCCGTAGGAAGCGATGAGAACGTCCACACGCCGATAGTGGCCACCACGAAGGCGATCGCAGCCAGTGTGGCGAGGTCGCGTCGCCTGGCCAGCCAAGCTCCAACGGTGATGGCGACGAGACTGAGTATCACAAACACGCCGAATGCCGCGCCGTGGCTGTCGATGTGGGAGAGGAGACCGAGGAAGGCGTCGGTGTTGCTCCCTCGGTTCTGTCGGCTCAGCCAGAGGGGGTGCAACGCGGTGACAGAGGCCAGGGTCTCCAGCCCGAATCGGATGCCCAGCGTGGAATGGGTACTCAACCACTCCCAGGCGATGGTCAGGTTGCCTGGCTTTCCCGTGACCTCTTGGACTATGGGAGCGATCCAACAGAGCACGCCGATACCCAGTCCGGTGGCCAGCCATCTGGCCCGGATCGGTCCCGTCCGCTGGATCAGGCCCAATGCCAGACCGAGGACCACCAGGGCGAGACTCATGACGGTGAACTCCAGATGGGCCTGGGCTGCCACCGAGGCGGCAAGGACGAGGGCGGGCCACCACCGAAGCCTGCCGGAGCCGGCGGTGGCCGCACAGGCCAGGGTGGCGATGAACCAGATGACACCGACCGAGGGATTCCAGACCGGGTTCACGATCACAAACGACTGCGTGCACGCGATGACGGCGAGCGCGGCGACGACCACTACGGCACCGACCGTTCCTCGGAACGCCCACGCTGCCTCGATGGCCAGCATGATGCCGGCAAGGCAGAGCAAGGCGGAACCCCACAGGACGCCGTGTACTGGGTCGAGTCGGACCGGTATGGCGAGAATCCAAAACAGCAGCGGTCCGGGGTCGTAGTACGTGTGACCGATCCCACCGCTCCCCTGTGAGAACTGGCCGACGAGTGGCGGATGAAGGGTGAAGACGCTCCAGGATCGCTGGGCGATGATGGCGTCGTCGCCGGTGGCTCGCCAACCGTGACTCAGATCCTCAATCAAGGCAGACAAGAAGACGGCGACAGCGGCCATGTGGCACGCGAGTCGGCTCACCCTTCGGACAGTGCAATTCGATCGGAAGTGGCCGAGCATGACGGTCAGCTTCTCAACCGGGCTATCCGAGCCAATCGTCGCTCCTTTCAGTTCCATGCTCGGATTGTGCCGAGCCAGGCAGACCTTACCGAAACAAGGACGGCCGCCCCTTGGTCCATGTATCCCAGATCGCAGGATCGGTGGGGTACGGAGGCTGCATCGGCCGCCACTTGCAAGCTATCTTCGAAGAGTCGGTGCTGGGGGAGTGAGGGGGTCGCATGGCTTTCCGCATGATCGCTAGAACTGGACACCTTACGGCACCGGCCTTGATTCGACGAGTGGGAGAAGCCGGGTGAGGCGGCCCTCCTGCATCCTCAGCGGATCGTTCCTGCTGTTCATCGTTCTGGTGGGGGCCTCGTGCGGTGGTGGGTCGGCGTCCCCGACGGCGGTCGAGCGCGTCGTGGGTGGTCCGACCGGGAGCTACGTCGTCCCCGCAGGAATCCACAAGATCAAGCACGTCATCGTCATCCAGCAGGAGAACCGCTCCTTCGACTCGTACTTCGGCACCTATCCGGGCGCCGACGGGATCCCGATGAGGAACGGCGTCCCGACGGTCTGCGTGCCAGACCCCCAGACCGGGCAGTGCGTAGCTCCGTACGTCGACCACGCAGATGTCAATGGCGGCGGCCCCCACTCTGCACCGAACGCCACCGACGACATCAACGGGGGACAGATGAACGGGTTCATCGGGCAGGCCGAGTCCGGGCGCAAGGGCTGCCTCGACCCGACTGACCCCGCATGCACCAACTCGGCCACCCCGGACGTCATGGGCTACCACACCCAGAGCGATATCCCGAACTACTGGACCTACGCCAAAGACTTCGTCCTCCAGGACCACATGTTCGAGCCGAACGCCTCGTGGAGCCTGCCGTCACACCTCTTCCTGGTGTCCGAGTGGTCCGCCTACTGCACCGAAGAGGACAACCCGTCGAGCTGCATCAATGCCCTCCAGACAAAGCCTGCTGAGCGGCCACAGAACTCCCCGGCCGTCTACGGCGGCCAGGCCGGACCGAAGAACGCCGGGAAGAAAACCGGGCAGCCAATCTACGCCTGGACGGACCTGACCTACCTCCTCCACAAGGACCACGTTAGCTGGGGGTACTACGTCGTCAGCGGTACCGAGCCCGACTGCGAGAACGACGCGGCGGAGACCTGCGCGCCGGTCGTCCAGAACGCCAACACTCCAGGCATCTGGAACCCACTGCCCTGGTTCAACACGGTCCAGAACGACCACCAGCTCGGGAACATCCAGGACGTCGACAAGTTCTATGCCGCCGCCAAGGCTGGCACGCTACCTGCAGTCTCATGGGTGGTGCCGTCAGGCGAGGTGAGCGAGCATCCCCCGGCCCCAGTCAGCTTCGGGCAGTCCTACGTCACCAGTCTGATCAATGCGGTCATGCGGAGCCCGGACTGGGACTCGACCGCCATCTTCCTGGCTTGGGACGACTGGGGAGGGTTCTACGACCACGTGGTGCCGCCAACCGTCGACGAGAATGGCTACGGCCTGCGGGTCCCTGGGATCGTCATCAGCCCATACGCGAAGAAGGGCTACGTCGACCACCAGACTCTCAGCTTCGATGCATACGACAAGTTCATCGAGGACGACTTCCTCGGTGGCCAGCGGATCAACCCGGCGACTGACGGCCGCCCCGACCCCCGACCGGACGTGCGGGAGAACGAGAAGATCCTCGGGAACCTCGCCAACGACTTCGACTTCGACCAGACACTCCGGTCGCCAGTCATCCTGCCGGTGCATCCGAAGACGACGCTCGCCGGGACACCCGCCCCTTCCCAGGTCTCGGCGGCCGCCAAGGCCCCTGACGACGATGGGTGAATGGGATTCGTTCAGCCGAGTGATCCTCTGGAAGCTCTGCTCGGAGTCGCTGCGGAGTCGGAACCACCCTGTCCCCTGCCGGATATGTCCTAAGCCCAATCAGCTGACCTCCTCGAGAGCTCTGGACGTCGTCAATGCCAGCTGGTTGATGTCCTCTGCCTGTTCAGCTGAGAACAGTTGCGGGCGACTCAGCCCCAGAGGCTGAGAACTTCTAATCGGTGCTCAGCCAGTCGAGCTGAGCTCAACCGCTGGACGGGTCGGCTGTTGCGAGCCATGCTGCACGTTCCGCTTGATCATCGAAAATCATCCGTGCGTACCGATGGGAGGGGCCCGGTGAAGGTGCTGGTCACGGGAGGAACGGGGTTCGTCGGATCGCACACGGTCGCTGCCTTGATCGTCCGGGGGCACGACGTCCGCGTCCTCGCACGCAACCCAGAGCGGGTCCCGGTGGTGCTCGAATCCTTCGGTATCGATGCAGAGTCGGTCCGAGGAGATGTCACCGATCCACTTGCCGTGGCATCGGCGCTCCACGGTTGCGACGCCGTCGTCCACGCTGCCGCAGAGATCGGTGTGGGCGGCGCCGGAGGGCAGACAACGGACGTCAACGTGGTCGGGACGCGGACGGTTCTCACCGAGGCGCTCGCCGCCGGCATGGATCCGATCGTGTACACGTCCACCGTCACCGTGTACCTCCCCAGCCAGGATGCCGTCGTGACGCCGTCGTCGGCCCTGGCCGAACCGCTCTCCGCCTACGGCGCGTCGAAGCGCGATGCGGAGCTGCTGGTCCGGGAGCACCAGGGGCAGGGTCACCCGATCACCAGCTTCACTTTGGGCGGGATCTACGGACCCACATCGCCACACTTGGACGGCAGCTTCCAGGCCATCCTCGGCGCGCTGGGTTCGATGATGCTCGTGCCACCGGGCGGCCTCGGGGTCGTGGATGTCCGCGACGCAGCCGAGCTGCTCGCTCGTGCCGTCGAGCCGGGCAAAGGGCCGAGGCACTACCTCGCGGGAGGACAGTACGTCACCTGGGCCGAATGGACCGAGCTGCTCGGCGAGGCCGCCGGGATCGACCTCCACGGCCATGTCGTCAGCGCCGAGGACATGATCGAGATGGGCCGCCAGTTCGACGCCCAACGTGAGTTCGGACCGGTCGACATCCCGCTGTCGGAGGAGGCGGCGATCATCATGACCAGCGGCGTCCCGACCGACGACTCGGCCACCCTGGCCGATCTGGGCATGGCCTACCGTCCGCTGCTCGACACCTTCCGGGACACGGTCGCCTACCTCCGGGCCAGTGGATACCTCCCGACGCTGTAGCCCTCGGACCGGGACACAACCCCGTTCCTGTCGATCAGCACGGGCCCATCAATGCCCAGCCGGAGGCGGTTGTCGACTGCCCCAGACGCACGTGCTGACGATGCCGTCAGCTCTCGAGCAGCTCATTTCCGTTCGAGTAGAACTGGCGGAACCATCGTCGGTACTGCGCCACCGGTCCGTCGACCTTCGTGATGATCGGGCGCTCACGGTAGATCTTGTTCTCCCAGATGGGCACGTCCTGGGTGAACTGCAGGTTGGTGACCTGGTCGTTGAGCTCCGAGATCGACTCGGTCGCCGCCTCGTCCTCGAGGCGCTTCATCGAGAAGCACAGGGCCACCTCGGTCAACTCGTCGTCGATCGGCGTCTGGGTGATGTAGGTGAGCATCTCGATCGGGTCCTGGCTCACCTCGACGGCCACGATGCCGGGCCCGCAGGTGGTCGTGGTGGTGCTGACCTCGAAGCCCACCTCCGACACGGCCGTCACGCTCAGACGTTGGTCGACGACCATGGAGGCGCCGGAGAATCTGACCTCGAAGTGCTCGAGCTCGGGCGGCTTCATATCGTGCACCGTCGAGAAGTGCGACCGGTCGATGATGTTCTCGGTCAGGTCCTGGACGTGGACGCGCACTCGGTAGCTGCTGCTCCTCCACGGGGTCCACGCGGACTCGTCCGGCCGGTACCCGATCACGTCGAATGACGGAGGCACGCCGTCGGCGTGGTGCCAGACGAAGATCCGACCGTTGCACTCGCACACCTCCCAGGCCTTTGCCCCGGCCCGGGGCGGGCGGTCGAGACCCGGCACTTTGACCAGCGCACCGTCGCCGTCGAAGCGCCAGCCGTGAAACGGGCAGGCGATGCCGTCGCCGCACACGCGGCCGCCGACGCCCAGGTGGGCCCCGAGGTGCGGGCAGTGGGCGTCGAACACGCGGGCCGTTCCGTCGCCACCGCGGAAGAGGGCGAGGTCGCGCCCCAGGTACCGGACCGCCTGCACGTCGCCCACGGCAAGGTCCTCGCAGGCGCCGATGCCGAACCAGCCGTTGGGCGACGCTGGGAACGGGTAGCGGCTCGCCACGGGAATCAGCTGGTCGGGCCCGCTGCGGCCCCACGGAACCGGCTGGCGAAGGCCCGCAGGGGAAGGTCGGCGCTGGTGAGCATCCCCGGAGGCGCCTCGCACACGGCCCGCATGGCGTTGAGCGCCGGCATCCCGGTGATGGTCATGCCCAGCGAGGCGAAGTACTCGGCGTCCATCAGGCTGTGTGGCTTGCCTGAGGCGGGCAGGATCATGTGCTTGTTGATGATCACCGGATCGCCCTCGATGGTGGTGATGTAGCACCCCCGGACGTTCCACCGGGGCTGCGTCAGTGGCGTCATCTGCCACTCGAGGTGGACCTCGATCTTCGGCTCGCCGGCGGACATCCCCTTGAACTTGGCCAGGCTGCCGCCGACCGAGCCCTTGGGCAGCGTCCACCAGCCGAGTTCGACGTCTTCTGTGCAGGCACCGAGCTCGCACTCGAAGACCACGTCGTCGATGGGGATGTCCAGGCAGTCCGCCATCAAGTAGATGGAGTCGGCGAACACCGTGCAGCCCTTCTCGAGCAAGACAGGGACCTCGGGGTCGTCCACGGGCCGGCCGTACCCGACGTTCTTCCAGGTGTCGACCGAGTGGTGACAGGAGACATCGACGGTCTCCAGCACGGTCAGGTGCTCGACATACCCCATGCCTGCAGTTGCCACGACGCTCAGTATCTGGGCGAGCCCGGGGTTCATCCCGGTCCCGTAGAAGGATGCTCCCCCGCGCAGACAGGCCTCCTCCACCATCTCGGTCGGCTTCCTGCCGGACGGGTGCGGGTGGTTGCGGTCGCGATGGTGACCGGTGATCCAGTCGGATGTCGTGACGACGTTGATGCCGCCCTCGAGCAGCGTGCAGAACAGGTCAAGATCGGGCCAGACACCGTTGAAGTTCACGACGTCCGGCTCGGCCCGGAACACGTCTTCGAGGTCGCCGGTAGCGATGACCCCGAGGGGTGCCATTCCGACGATGTCCCCGGCGTCCCGTCCGATCTTCTCGGGCGAGTAACAGTACAGGCTGACCAGCTCGAGGTCCGGGTGGTCGACGATGCGGCCGATCATCTCGGAGCCGACGTTGCCCGTGGCGAACTGGGCGACGCGGAGTGCCTTCTTCGACAAGGTGATCCCCCCACCGTGCGGGCACCTGTGCCGGCGCCATCCACGGCATCTTACGGCTGACTTGAACATCTGGTGCAAGGCTCGTTTGGGGTGCTGTCCCGGTCGTGTTGAAGCGGCGTTGCCACCTCGCCCCAAGTGATCGAAGGGTATCCCCTAGCTGCCGGCTATGTCCTCAGCTCAAGAGGCTGAGGATATTCGCGACGTCCTCAGCTGGTACATCTGAGAATCGCGGCACACCGGATTCCCAAGGCTTGTGGGCACCTGTGATCGCGGATTTCGCCTGCCCCACAACGGCACTTATACGGGTCAGGGGCCGCCGCCATTCCCTGTTGAATCCCCGCCCATCATGTCGCTGTGCATCATTGAGTCATTGCCGATGTGCAGCTCCATCCAACTCGCCATGTCGTCACACCAACCAGGTGAAGAAGTGGTGGAAACAGAGGACCGAGAGTCAGTGCCCATCCATTGACGGCAGACGGAATCCATCGTCGTGGCACTTCCCCACATCATCGGGCCGGTCATATGCCCGCTTTGGAGTTCCTGGCCCATCCAATCGGCCATCGTGGAACATGCTGCACTGGCCGAGCTTGTACCCAGGCTGGCGGCAGAGTTCCCCGACCACTCCCTGCAGGCCCGCTGCACTGACGCCAATTGTTGTTGATCGGTCACGCCCGAACTGCCGCTGCTAAAGAAGATGACCCCGACGATGATGAGCACCAGAATCGCCAGGCCGATTGGAATGAACCACAGGGTAGGGCGTCCCCTGCCAGGCGATGACCTCTCGGGTGCTTCTGTCAGAGCGTCGGTCACCCTCCCATGATCAGGCCGTGGGCGTGGTTCTGAACAGGGCCATAGGTCCCGCGTATCCCTGAACTCCGGGTCAGCAGCGATTGCCGCTGGCTGACCGGCACGTTGGGGGCAGGTCCAGATTGCATTGCTTGTCGTTGCTGTCAGCCGCTGGCGGCGATATCGAAGATGGGCTGGTTGAGGTGCTGACTGCCCATCGAGCCGAGGAACGATGCGTCTCCGAAAGAGAACACGCCACCGTCCGACGCTGCGGTCCAGTATCCAGTGCCGTCTGGATTGGCGGCGATCCCGATCATTGGTCCATTCAGCGGCTTGCCACCCCTGGAGCCACGGAAGACAGCATCACCGAAGGTGAATACGCCGCCATCGCTTGCAGCCAGCCAGTAGCCGTTGCCGTCGGGAGTGGCAGCCACGCCCACCACCGGGGCATTCAGGTGCCTACCGCCCATGGACCCATAGAAGGTGGCGTCGCCAAAGGTGAATACGCCACCATCGCTGTCGACGATCCAGTACCCGTTGCCGTCGGAGGTCGCAGCCATGGCCACCGGTGTGCCCGCGTGACCCATGCCGTGGCTGGACGTGGCTTCGTCACCAAAGAGGGCTGCGTCACCGAAGCCTTGGACAGAGCCGAGACCGCTGAGTCCTTCCTCCAGCACCCAGTAGCCCCTGCCATCGGGCGTTGCAACGATGCCGATGCTGTTCGGCCACAGATCAGCCCCTCCGTGATAGCTGGAGGTATCGGCCGGCTGCCCATAGGAGACGGCGTCGCCGTACGGGTAGATGGCCCCGCTGTAAGCATTGAGGATCCAGTAGCCGCCGTGGTCGGGGGTGGAAGCCATCGACCAGCATGAGCCGCGAGGCATGGACCTCCCGGGAGGGTTGGGCGGGCAACGACTGGCGTCCGAGGCCGCCGAACCGTAGAAGGGCGCACCGAAGGAGAACACACCGCCATCTCCAGCCATGAGCCAGTAGCCAGAGGTGGAGGGGGACGCCGATGCCGCCTGCGAGCCCATAGGCCAGCAGAAGACGAGCGTCGAGACCAAGGCAAGAAGACAGGCCAGCCGTAGCAGCAACTTCAACGTCCACCTCCCAAGCGTGGCTGGACGACAGAGTGATTTCTGTCGACCCGTGCACTTAGGATCGGTGATCCGTTCATTTCCTCCTAGAGGCGAAAGTCCTCATTGCCATGACGCGTCACCGGGATCTGGCCGGTAGTCCAGGTTTGGACACATGGCCGCCGACGCCATCACTGGTGGCTACTGGCTGGTGGCCTGCGACGGCGGGATCTTCAGCTTCGGATCACCGTTCTACGGGGCGGGCTGAGTAGACCTCAAGCCGTCCCACCCGCCACGGCACTTCCATGAGACACTCGGCTGAATCACGGTTCGACGATGAACGACGGTCGGTCGCCCTGGTGTCCCACAACGCCGGTGCGTGGCGGCACTGGAACATCACCAAGGGTGCAGGACTGCGTCGAAGCAGCGACCCGACGCCCTATCCTTGTCCTCGTACGAAAGGACGGAGGTTGGTCATGCGCCGAAGAATGCTCAATGGCAAGATTCACCGCGCTCGGGTCACGGATGCTGACCTCAACTACGTCGGATCGATCTCAGTCGATCCGCTGCTCCTCAAGTCTGCAGACATCTTGGTGAACGAGCAGGTCGCTGTGTACAACTTGATGAATGGCGAACGATTCGAGACCTACGCCATTGAAGGCTCTCCTGGACAAGTCTGCCTCAACGGGGCTGCGGCCAGGCTGGCACAGGTCGGAGATCTGGTCATCATCGCCACGTTCGTCGATGTCGAAGCGGACGAACTAGCGGCTCACGAACCCAAGGTCGTCGTTGTCGACATGGATAATCGTCCCACTGGATAGGACGAGGGCGCACGTACTCACCAGGAGATGAGTACGCCTGCCTGATGAAGCCGCCGGGTCAGGCTTGATCCTCATGATGGTGTCACCTACCGCCAATGGTGTCCACAGCTCGTATGGCTGAGGACAACAGCTCGGCGCACATCCTGACTGGCTCAGCGCCTCGAGCGCTACGATCGCCTGCTGTCCCCTGCCTAGTCAGCTGAGGACATTCGCGACGTCCTCGGCTAGCCACGCTGAGGACGTCCTGGTGGTACCCACCTCCCCGAACTGAGGGCACTGGCACGGTCGCGCCTCGTCCGAACCGATCTGGGCGACGTCCGACCGGCCCGCCCGGATGCACCGTCCAGGTAGAATCGGCTCACGTCAAAGTACCGATTCCCCGCTCCGCAGACGCGAGACGAACTCGAGTCCCTCAGCGAGGAAGACCGCGTGTGGCAGGCTGAGCGTCTCGTCGAGTACAAGGATCTCCTCGAGTTCCTCCACGCCAATTGAGGCTGCAGATTCTTCCATCTGGAACCCGGTGGACGTGTGATAACAAGCTGGTACGTTATTATCAGTTAGGCGATACCTGATAATAACGAGGTACTCCATGAGCAGCTCCGATGCAGGCCTCAGCGTTTGGCCAGCCGTCGAATATGAGACGTTGCCTTGGGAGCCCAACGTCTCTGTCCCCATCTCTCGAACGGCAGCCCGTCGCCACCGCGGCCCGTACGAGGCAGCCATCGTGCCGGCGATCTCCACCCTCGAGGTACCACTCCCGCCGGAGCTGAATGCCCTGGTCGACGATGCGACGAACGAGGTCGCACGGTTTGATACCGAGTTGGGCAGCGAGATCGCACCGTTCAGAGCTGTCCTGCTCCGCTCCGAGTCCACTTCGTCGTCCCAGATCGAAAACCTCACCGCTTCGGCCCGAGCCATCGCCGAGGCAGAGCTCCAACCGTTTGGCTCGAACAACGCATCGCTGATCGTGGCCAACACAAGAGCCATGGCAGCAGCAGTCGACCTGGCCGATCGGATTGATGCCGACTCGATCCTCCAAATGCACGAGGCCCTCCTTTCCCCTAGTAGGCCGGACACCGCCGGCAAGTGGCGCGACCAGGCAGTCTGGATCGGGGGGACCCGCTACGGCCCCCATGAAGCAGACTTCGTTCCACCGCGCTCCGAACGCATTCCGGGTGCGGTCGATGACCTCGTGGCCTTCATCGACCGAGATGACATCCCCGTACTTGCCCACGCCGCAGTAGCCCATGCTCAGTTCGAGACAATCCATCCCTTTCCGGATGGCAATGGCCGAACGGGTCGAGCGCTCCTTCAGGCACAGCTACGCAACAAGCGCCTGACCCGCAACGTCACGGTCCCCGTGTCGGCGGGGCTTCTCACGAATACGGACGCCTACTTCGGTGCTCTGGACGAGTACCGACGAGGCGACCCATTGCCCATCATCGATCAGCTCGCTCGAGCTGCCTTCGTTGCCATTGAGAACGGGGGGCAACTCGTCGCAGAGCTCCACGCCATCCGAACTGAATGGGCCGAGAAGATCAAAGTACGGCGCGGAACGACCGCGTGGCGGATCACGGACCTCCTTCTCCGGCACCCTGTCATCAACGCCCCGTTTGTCGCGAAGGAGCTCGGGATCGAAGTCCCGAATGTGTATCGAGCTCTGGGACCGCTCGTCGATGCAGGTGTCGTCGTCGAGGCCACCAGCAAGAAGCGCGATCGGGTGTGGAGAGCACCCGATGTGCTTCGAGCCCTCGACCAGTTCGCCGCTCGGGCAGGCCGGCGGGCAAGACCCCAGTAGCCGTAGAGGACGCAGCCTCCACTACGAGCCCTGCGCGACGATTGAGACGTGCATACCCAGGTCTCGGAGTTGTCCTCAGCTGGTACAGCTGAGGCCTCGATGCGTACTGCGTGGGTGTTCGAGTCGATGAAGGGATCCGGGTATTCCCCGACTCAGAGTGGAGGTTGAGGTCCAGGATCACGGTCAACAGTTGTTTCCGGTTCAATCATGAACCTGCCGATTCGTTACTGCGCTTCAGATACTCAGGTGGTCGGCCGATACTGGATTCCATGGTGGCAACGCTCATTGCGTCGCGTTCGATCGGACTAGCAGGCATGTTCTTCGTCGGACTGTGTCTGTATCTACTTCCGTCAATTGCCGGCGCCGGACGGAAAGTCGTTGATTTAGGGACTGTTCTTGTAGTCAACATCCTTCTCGGTTGGACAGGCATCGGATGGGTCGTTGCTCTCGCTTTCGCCATGAGAACCCCGGTCCCGCAAGTTGAATTGGTCGGAACGTCGAATGCTTTGCGTATCCCAAACGCGTCATCAAACCAGGCGTTTGAAGTGCGCCAGCCGCCACCACCAGACTTGTACCGACAGGCGCCAGACGGGCCAGTGCGGTGGTGGGACGGCTCTGAGTGGGGACCTTGGTATGCCGCGGACTCGCCATCCGGAGCAACGACCCCGAGACTGCCTGACCTCTGAACCGCAAAGGACACCCTGTGAGCGCCAGTGAGTGGTCGGGTAAGGGCTGGAAGATTGCCGTCACCGATACAGAGATGACCATTACTCAGGCGCCGGGTTCCGTCCGTATTCGCGACACAAATGCTTCCCTGCTGAAGGTACGGCGCCGGTGGTTCCAGTGGAGCTTGCACAACATCGGCGAATCACCCGTGCGCCTGCGTGGCATCACGAAATCCGACGCGTCTGCCCTCGGGCATGCGATCCAAGGTCTCGCTCTGGCACCGGCGATTGCTGAGGCGACCACATGGCGCGCCACCGTCACTGATCTACTCGCTGCGGCGTCCGCGGAGCAACGGTGGATTCCGACTGAGGTCGTCGACTCGCTTGTCGCGATTCGTCCCGAACCCCGACTTCTCGGGCGTGTTCGAACTGCTGGTTGTGAGGCAGCCCTATCAGAGGGTCAGCTTGCGGCGGTCGGATTCCTGGACTCCGACCTCGAGGCATTGGTCGTCGAAACCAATGAGCGGATTGTGCTCGCCGAGCTCTCGTCTCGACGAGGATTCTTCGACACGATCGAGAAGAGCCCGCTTACCGACGAACAGGCGCGGGCGGTCGTGTGTTTCGACAATCGGGTGCAGGTGCTGGCCGCCGCCGGATCCGGGAAGACCTCTGTCATGGTCGCCCGGGCCGCCTACGCCGTTAGCCGCGGGTTTGTCGCCCCTGAACGGATCCTGCTTTTGGCGTTCAATAAGGATGCTGGCTCCGAGCTGCAGGAACGGGTCACGGCGCGGTTTGCGGCCGCCGGAATCGACTCGTCCGGGCTGCGGGCCTCCACTTTCCACTCCTTCGGACTGGACATCATCGGCCGAGCCACCGGCGAAAAGCCCCGCCTGGCGCCGTGGCTCGACCAGGGCGAGGACGTCGGAATGGTGCTGCGCATCGTCGATGAGCTGCGGGATGCCTCAGAGTCCTTCAGGTACCGCTGGGACCTGTACCGGTTGCTGTTCGCGGACGCCCCGACAGACCTCGCCGAGAACGTGCCGGACGGCTATGACAAGGCGACCAGTCAAACTGGCTATCGGACGTTTGCCGGTGAGGTCGTCAAGAGCCACGGCGAACGAATGATCGCCAACTTCCTGTACCTGAACGGAGTCAAGTACGTCTACGAGCAGCCCTACGACGTCCAGGTTGCGGACGCCACCCACTCGCAATATCGCCCAGACTTCTACTACCCCGACATTGGGGTCTGGCACGAGCACTGGGCCCTCGACCGTGACGGCCAACCTCCCGACACCTTCCAGGATTACGCCGAAAGCATGGCATGGAAGCGCGGCGTGCACACCCACTACGGAACGACGCTCGTCGAGTCCACGTGGGCCGAGGTCATGTTCGGTGACGGCCTCACCAAGCTCAAAGACGAGCTCACCGGGCTCGGGCTGACTTTGGACTGGAACCCGGACCGACCTATCAGCGACGAGTGGATCAAGCCCATGAAGCATGAGGACCTGGGGCGGCTTGTCAGAACCTTCATGGCTCACGTCAAGTCCAACTCGTCGACAGCGGAAGACCTCGAACGTCGACTCGCGTCCGACCAGGCACACCTCAACGGCTACCGCACCGGGCTGTTCCTCGAGGTGTACTGGCAGATCCATGCCGAGTGGGAAGGGCGGCTCGCTGCCGACCACAGCGTCGATTTCGAGGACATGCTGGTCCAAGCGGCCGGCCACCTCGAAGCCGAAACCGTCGACTGCCCCTACGACCTGATCATGGTCGACGAGTTCCAGGACGCCAGCCAGGCGCGCGCACGGCTCGTCCGCGGTCTGGTGAACACGCCCGGCCGGTTCCTGCTCGCAGTAGGAGACGACTGGCAGTCGATCAACCGGTTCGCCGGAGCCGACCTATCGGTGATGACGGGTTTCGAGGCCTGGTTCGGCCGGGGACGCCAACTGGCGTTAACAACCACCTTCAGGTGCACGCAGACGATCTGCGATGTCGCCCGGACCTTCGTGGCGAAGAACCCGAACCAGTTCAATAAGCCGATGCGGTCAGCCCACCAAGATCCGGGCCTGCCCGTCACCGTCATCCGAGCCGACGACGTCGCCCGCGCACTGGCCTCCTACCTTGACGATCTGTCCGCTGCCGTCACCAACGGGAGCGTCCCGAGCGCACGCTCCGGAAAGGTCAGCGTCGACGTTCTCGGGCGGTACCGGTTCGAGCGCGACGTCCTGCCCCGACGCATGCCGTCCAACCTGCAGGTCACGTTCCGGACGGTGCACGGGTCCAAGGGACTAGAGGCCGACTACATCGTGGTCCCCTGCATGGCCACCGGAACGTACGGGTTCCCGAGCACGATCGCCGACGACCCCGTACTCGACTTAGCCATGCCTCAACCCGAGTCTTTTGCGCACGCCGAGGAGCGCCGCCTCTTCTACGTGGCGTTGACCCGGGCTCGCCGGCAGGTCACGCTCATCGCCCCGCCGCAGAGGATGTCCCCGTTCGTGGTCGAACTCCTGGAGGACCCACACGTCAGCGTCACCGGGGACGACGTCGCCCCCGTCGAGATCTGCTCAAAGTGTGGTCAGGGGACGATGGCCAGGCGAACCGGCAAGTACGGCCCGTTCCTCGGCTGCACCAAGTTTCCGGCGTGCACGCACACACGCAAGCTGCAGTAGTCGCCGGCGATACAGGCTCGGACCAACTCAGACTCGGTCCTCAGCTTCGGTAGCTGAGGCACGGCTGAGTACGTAGAAGGGTCTCACGCATCGATCCCCAGGCGCACCCCTGTGCCAAAGTGGCCGTCATGAACCGACGGACCTCGGCTGCACTCGCCTTCGCCACCGTTGCACTCATCGCCAGTACCGGCTGCACCAAGCAGTCATCGACCCGGTCGTCGTCTTCCACTACCGGGGGGACAGCTGCCCAGCACCTTAAGTGACCGCGACCACCAAAGCTGCTCCGCCACCGACCCCGGCACCGACCACCTCGACGGCCCCAGCTCCGCCGCCTCCCCCGACCACCGCTCCGGCCCCGACCACGGGCATCCAAATCGGCCCGGGCGCCCAGGCCACATATACCGTCCGGCCGCAGCCTGCCCCTGGGTCGTGCCACTACACCTAAATCAGGTCCGGCCCGCTCCCCGATCCCCACTGCACGCCAGGCGCCGTCGATCCGCAGGTCACCCAGGCCGACATCGGCTCAACCATCTGTTCTAGCGGGTACACCTCGACCATCCGCCCCCCGGAGAGTGTCACCGAGCCGGAGAAGGAGGCTTCGGCCGCCGCCCGCCTCCAGGTCCCGCACCCGGCATGGACCAAGCTAGACAGTGGGTGTGACAGCGACCGTCCGCTGGCGTCCGATTGGAGGGGATGCAGAGGTCCCTACCGAATGGTCGGAACCAACGCCCGCCATCTTCGAAATGGTGCACCTATTCGGATTATTGGGGACTGACCAACAGTTCGAGTTCACCGACCGTCCGGGAGAGCTCGGAGGACAAGGTGCCACCAATCCGCCGTTGGAACACGTCAGCCAGCGATCGGTAGTACCAGAGTTGCTCGGCTACTGGGGCGCTGAACCTTTCCCACAACTCATCGCCGACCACGCGAAAGTCTACAAGGAGTGATCTGGCATTGTGAAGTTTGTCCGCCGCTGAGACCCGCAGAACAGGAACACTGGCGCTCTCGAGATGGAGGAGATACTGCTGCTTGCGATGGTGCCATGGAGGCTTGGGAGTCTGATCGGTGTCACTCACGGCCGCCACAATCTTGGCGACGCCATCCCCGAAGTCATCTCGGATCCGGCTCAATGTCGCCGCACCACCCTGGTCCTCCACTGCATCGTGCAGCAGTCCGGCTATGGCCTCATCTTCGGTTCCGTCGTTCTCGAGAACGAGTGTCGACACTGCCATCAGGTGAGCCATATAGGGAATCGCGGTGCCCTTTCGGAACTGGCTTCGATGCAGCTCGGAAGCAAGCAGCAGTGCCCGGTCGAATCGCTCTGTGAGCTTCAAGTTGTCTGCTCCTTCGTACTCGGCCCGGAAGC
>Ga0182010_10000681_pt1 | contig 19241 bp, 15 predicted proteins | sample 611E1MmetaG_FD_120488 | JGI IMG/M metagenome (GOLD analysis project Ga0182010, IMG submission 120488) | Permafrost microbial communities from Stordalen Mire, Sweden - 611E1M metaG | ecosystem: Environmental > Terrestrial > Soil > Wetlands > Permafrost | place: Sweden: Stordalen | collected...
GCCATGTACGTCACGGTGGTCTACGTCCACGTCAAGCCCGAGCGCGTGGCCGACTTCATCGACTCCATGCGGGACAACTACGAGCACTCCGTCCTGGAGCCGGGCAACCTGCGCTTCGACATCCTCCAGTCGGTCGACGATCCAACCCGATTCATCGCCTACGAGGCCTACCGGGACGAGGCCTCGGCCAAGGCCCACAAGGACACGGCTCACTACGTTGCCTGGCGGCAGGAAGTGGCCGACTGGATGGCCGAGCCGCGCCAGGGCGTCCGCTACGACGGGCTCTTCCCGACGCTCGAGTAGGACGGAGAAGGCGACGACGATGAAATCGAACGGACCGGTCGAGGCCGGGGGACACCCGGAGCGCGGAGCGATCGCGTCGGTGGCCGAGGGTTGTTCGGGTTTCTCGATCTCACGTCTGCCGAGGATGCTGTTCGGCCCCGGTCGATCCGGGGAGCTGGGTGCGATCGTCCGGGAATTCGGGTCGAGGGCGCTGGTCGTCGTCCGCGGCCCGGGCTTCACCGAGACTGCGGATTGGGCCAGGCTGCGGGACGCGCTCGAATCGGCGGGAGTGGAAGTCTCGGTCGAGGCGGTGCCGGGCGAGCCGTCGCCGGCCCTCGTCGACGAGATCGTGGCCCGCCACGGCGTGAATGGCCCTGGCAGTGGCCCCGCGAGTGGCTCCGGCCCCGCGAGCGGCCCCGCCCCGATCGACGTCGTCGTCGGGATCGGCGGCGGCAGCGTCCTGGACACGGCGAAGGCAGTCGCCGGCCTTCTGATTCCAGGCGACTCCGTCATGGACCACCTCGAGGGGATTGGGTCGCAGCTGCCGTACCGCGGCCCCTCGGTCCCGTTCGTCGCCGTCCCAACGACGGCCGGGACCGGCAGCGAGGCGACCAAGAACGCCGTGTTGAGCGTCCGTGGCGCCGGCGGATTCAAGAAGTCGTTCCGCGACGAATCGCTGGTGGCCCAGGTCGCGGTCGTCGATCCGGACCTGCTGGCGGGCTGTCCGCCGGAGCTGATCGCCGGCAACGGCATGGATGCGCTGACTCAGCTGCTCGAGTCCTACCTCTCGACTCGGGCGAACCCGTTCACAGACGCGCTCGCCCTATCCGGTCTGACCTGCGTCCGAGACGGATTGGGGGTCTGGTTCGAGGAGGCGGCCGCCGGTTGGGGAGCGGCAGGTTCCGGGAGCGTGGCGGCGGCCGCTCGGGAGCGGATGGCGTACTCGGCGCTCTGCTCGGGCATCTGTCTGGCGCAGGCCGGACTCGGCGCCGTCCACGGCCTGGCCTCGCCGTTGGGCGCGCAATTCCCGATTCCCCATGGCGTGGCCTGCGGGGCGACTCTCGCGGCGGCCACGCGAGTCAACATCGCCGCCCTCGAGGGGCGCGATTCCGGAAATGTCGCCCTCGCCCGATACGCCGCCGTCGGCCGGATCCTCACCGGCCAGGCCGGCGCCGGCGATGGCGAAGCGCGCTCGGCCCTGGTCTCGGAGCTGGAGCGGCTCACTGCCCGTCTCGGAGTCCCGCGGCTCTCGACCTTCGGCATCTCCGAGTCGTCGATCCCGGCCCTCGTCGCCGACAGCCGCGGCAGCAGCATGAAGACGAACCCCATCGTTCTCACCGACGACGAGATCGCCTCGATCCTTCGGGCATCCCTTTAGCAGAAGCGACTCGCGCGTCGCCGCCCGAAGGCCGCAGGGGTCTGCCCGAATTGCCGTGGGCCACAGGCCGGGCTACCGGAAGGCCGGCAGGATCTCCGATCCCAGGTACTCCAGGATGTCGGTCGTCGCGAGCCCGGGCACGTCGGAGATGACGATGTAGTTGACGCCCGCGTCGATCAGGCGGCCGTAGGTGTCGATGACCTCCTGCGGGCCGCCCACGATGGCATGCGTCTTGTACTCGGCCAGCGACTGGTCGCGCCGGTACCGCTTCGTAAGTTCCTCCGGATCGTCGCCCGCCCGCAAGAGAGTGGTCTCGACGTTCGTCGACCGGATGAGCGATCCCGCGTCGCGCCCGAACTCCTCGCAGTGGGTCCGGATGACATCGAACTTGTGCGCGTACCAGGACATGTCGTCGAGGTGACCGCCGAAGTTCGTGGCGTCGCCGTACCTGGCCGCGAGCCGGAGCGTGACCTTCTCGCCGCTGCCACCGACCCAGATCGGAGGGTGCGGCTTCTGCACACCCTTCGGTTCGTTGATGGCGCCGGAGATCTCGTAGTGCTCGCCTTTGAAGGAGGCGTATGGCTCCGTCCACATGGCCTTGATCAGCGGCAGGGCCTCACCCAGCATCCGGAGTCGCTCGCCGGGCGTCGGCGGGAAGTCGTAGCCGTAGGCCAGGTATTCGTGCTCGTACCAGCCGGCCCCAATTCCGAAATCGAGCCGGCCGTGGCTGAGCACGTCCACCGTCGACGCCATCTTGGCCAGCAGAGCCGGGTTTCGATAGCCGTTGCAGGTGACCATCTGGCCGAGCCGGATGCGGCTGGTGTCGCGCGCCAGGGCTGCCGTCGCGGTCCAGCACTCGAAGGTCGTCTCGAGCACCGGCTTGTAGTACGTGTGGAAGTGGTCGAAGAGCCAGATCGAGTCGAAGCCCAGGCGCTCGGCCGTCTGGGCGACCCGGCTCATGGTCTCGTATTGCTCGACAGGGTCCTCGATGTCGACGAGATCGAGGATCCAGCCCTGAGGCACGAACAGACCGAACCGAACGGGAGTCATGACCATCCTCCGACTGCGACCTTTGCCGACACGATAGCGCGCCAGTTGTCGCTGAGCTCGCAACGCCAGGGGTTTCGAGGGGCCGACCGGGCCGCCAGCGTCAGGGGCGGCGTGGATCGTCGATGTCTTGGGCAATCGCATCTGGCGGCGATGCCATCGGCGCGGTAACCTCTGCATGCCAAATCGAATAGAGCCGCTCGTATCAGGGAAGCCGGTGTGAAACCGGCGCTGTCGCGCAACTGTAAGCGAGGAGCGGCTGGCCACGCGTCTTGGGCAATGCCCGGGACGGCGCCACGGGGCGGATGCCCGGGAAGGCGGCCAGCAGCCACGATCCGCAAGCCAGGAGACCTGATCGAACGGCGCATGTCACCCACCTGCGCGGATCGGATGGGAGGCCTCCGGCGGCGAGGTCCCTCCGGCAGGCGGGTAATGCCGCCGGAGGAAGAATGCGAAGAACCCTCGTCGCCAGCGCGATACTGGCGACCCTCCTCACGATGCCGCTCAGCATGGCGGCGGTTCCCCAGGTCTCGGCCGCTGGGCCTACCGATTCGGATCGGGCATCCCAAGCACTGAGCTACCTGCTGGCTGCCCAGAAGACCGACGGCTCGATCGACGGCTCGATCGGCGAGACCGCGGACTTTGTGATCGGGACGGCTGCGGCGGGCTACGATCCCTCGACTCTGACGGGCTGCTCAGGTACGACCAGCGCCCTGAGCTATCTCGCCGGCGCCTCCGACGGGGCGATTGGCGATGCCGCTAAGGCCGGCAAGACGATCCTGGCCGTGGTCGCCGCCGGGGGCAATCCGGCGAGCTTTGCCGGGCGCGATCTCGTGGCCCCACTCGCGGCCCTCTACAACTCCATCACGGGCGCCTACGGCGACGGCTCCACGTTCAGCCAATCGTTCGCGATTCTGGCGGTCGTGGCGTCCGGCGGTTTCGTGTCCACCCAGGCGACTGACGAGTTGACCGCTCTCCAGGATACGGACGGCAGTTGGAGCCACGGCTCCGCACCCGTAGCGGCGGGCGGCGGCGACACGAACTCGACGGCCATTGCTCTAATGGCACTGAACGTTGCCGGCGTCCATACGGCCGACTCTACGGGCCTCGCCTACCTTCACACGCAGCAGATCGCCGACGGTGGATTCCTCTACTCGTCTGCCTACGGACCTCCGGCTGACCCCGACTCGGACTCGACCGTCATTGAGGCGCTCGTGGCGAACGGCCAGAACCCGGAGGCGGCCGGCTGGGCGCAGGGATCGAACAACGTCCTGACCGACCTGCGCACGTATCAGGGTGTCGACGGCGGCTTCACCTATCCGGGCAAGAAGAGCGAGGATGCCTTCACCACGAGCCAGGTGCCGGCCGCATTGATGCAGGTCCCGTACGGTGCAGCCGTCCGCTTCACCGCGGGGACGAGCGTCCCGACGACAGACTGCGCTGCTCCAAACCCCACCTCAGGTGCGGGCGTGAACCGCACTCCGGCGACTACTTCCACCGTGACCAATCAGTCGCAGCCAGGTGGCTCCGCGCCGCTCCTCGCAGCACTGACATGCGTTGCCTTCAGCGCGATGGGTCTTGCGGCTGTCGAAGCGCAGCGACGCGGCGTCGTCGACCGGGCCAACGGCAAGCGCGGCGACAATGCCAACAGCAAGCGCTGATCCAATTCCGGCCGTGACACCCACGCCAAGCGAGCCCGTCGGTTCGACTTCTCGCCGGTCCGATTCACCGACACCGCCGCCGCTGCCGTACAAGTCGGCGTCGCGCCCGGGACTTGTCGCCCCGCCGGGTGACGGTTGGGCACTGATGATCGCACCGAGGAAGCGGTGATGCGCCGACGTGCGGTTCTACTGTCCGCCGTGATCCTGGCGACACTGGCTCCGCTCGCTCCGTTGGCGCCGGTCGTCCCTGGCTGCGCGGCCGCGGGGTCAGCCCATGCGGCTCTGGTCGTGGAGCACGGCGACGGCTCGGTCGTGACCCGCTGCGTCGCCTTCAATGCCGGCGCCATCTCGGGCGAGGAACTTCTGAATGAGTCCGGAGTGGCCTGGTCGAGTCAGACATTCGGTGGTTTCGGCGGCGCCGTATGCGCCCTCGATGGCGAGCCGGCCCACTACGTCGACTGCCCCGGCAAGGACAGCTACTGGGCCGTCTTCGTGGCCCGCGGCGGAGGGCCCTGGCAACTCGCCAGCGTCGGCATCTCGACCATGACCCTGAACGACGGTGACGCGGAGGGCTTCCGATACGTGCCTGACGCCGGGACACCTGCTGCGCCCGTCCTCCCCTCAGGAGTGTGTCCGACGGAGGCCACCCCGACTAGCCGGTCCGTGGCGGCCAAGACCGCGACGGCAAGGCCGATCGCTGGAGCGACCCCGACCCTGCTCGCGACTAATCCGAGCGCAGCAGCCACGGCGACCGGATCGCCCGCGGCGTCTACTCCAACCGCGACGGCCTCCGCCGCCGCAGACGTAGTCGCTACCGCGACCATCGCCCTATCTCCGCCGCCTTCGGCGCCGAACCGGACCCCGTCTGGTGGCGCCGACCCAGGCCTCATTCTCGCCGTCGGAGTTGGGAGCGGGCTGGCCGGGCTAGCAATCCTGCGGCTAGCTCTAGCCCGGCGTCCGGGTCCGTGACCACCGGACGCGGTCCGTCCTCCGGAGATGCCGCATCGCACTCGCCCTACGTCGTGGGCGCGCCAGCCCTGCCTCTCCGCGTCCCCCTCGCCCCGCGAGCATGGCTCGCCTGGTCTCTCGCGGCTGTCACTATCGCCCTCGTCACCGACAACCCGGTCTATCGCGGGCTGGTCGCCCTGGCGGCCCTGAACGTTTTGCTGGCGTGGCTTCCGCCGCGTCGCCGCCTGCGGCCGCTCGCGGTGGCCGTGGCGTTCTCTGCGGCGCTGGCCGCGCTCATCAACTTGCTCGCTAGCCACACCGGCGCCGACGTGCTCATTCGATTGCCGGACGGGCTGCCGCTCGTCGGCGGGCCGCTGACGCTCGAGTCGCTCGCCTTCGGGGGCGCGCTGGGGCTCGGGCTTGTTGCCGCGCTTCTGTCGGTGGCTCCGCTCTCGCTGGTCCTCGAGCCGCACGACGTCGTGGACGCCATGCCCGCTTCGCTGGAGCGAACCGGGATTGCTGTGGCTACCTCGCTCAACCTGGTCTCGGGGTTCGGGCGGACCTTCACCGAGGTCCGCGACGCCCAGCGGATGCGCGGCTGGAAAGCGGGCGGCCTCCGATCCTGGAACGAGGTGCTTGTGCCCACCCTCCTCACCGCCATCGAGGATTCGGTCCTGCTGGCCGAGGCCATGGAGGCTCGGGCGTTCGGAGCCGGACGGCGCACGAGCTACGTCGCTTCAGGCTTCGGGCGGCGCGAGACGATCGTCGTCGCTGCGGCCCTGGCGGCGGCTGTCGCGTTCGTCGGTCTGCGAGTCGCAGGCGCCCCGATGGACTGGTACCCGTACCCGACGCTTTCGTTGCCGCCTATACAGCCGCTCGCGGTCGCCGGCTGCCTTGGGCTGGCTCTGCCCGCGTTTCTGCCGCCCGCGTTTACGCGGATCGCCCCGCCAGGTCGACCCGAATGACCGCCCCGAACGGGAGCGCCATAGCCCGACTATCCGGAGTTTCGTACTGGTATCCCAACCGGAGCGAGCCTTCGTTGCGCGAGGTCGATCTCCGCATCGAGCCCGGCTTCACGCTGCTGGTCGGGGACTCGGGCGGTGGCAAGTCCACGCTCCTGCGGCTCTTCGACGGCCTGGTGCCGCAGTTCCACGGCGGGCGCGTTTCGGGTCGGGCGGAGGTGGCGGGTCTGGACCCCTTCCGAACGCCCATTCCGCGCCTGGCCGAGCGCGTCGGGCTCGTCTTCCAGGACGTCGAGACGCAGTCGGTATACGGCTCGGTCGAACGGGAGATCGCTTTCGGCCTGGAGAACCTGGGCGTGCCGCGGTCGGAGATGCACGATCGAGTGGACAGAACGATGGTCGCGCTCGGGATCGAAGGGCTGCGCGGGCGGCGGCTGGCCACGCTCTCCGGCGGCGAACGGCAGCGTGTGCAACTGGCGGCGGTCCTGGTCCTCCGGCCGTGGCTCGTGGCCCTGGACGAGCCCACTTCGCAGCTCGATCCGGAAGGCGCGGCGGCGGTGTTGGCGGCGTGTCGCGGCCTTGCCGCGGAGGGTCGGGCGGTCGTCGTGGCAGAGCACCGACGCGAAAGGGTGGCTGCGGCTGCGGAGCGGGTGCTGAGCGTGGACGGCGGCCGCGTCACGGCGATGGCGGATGTTCGGCTCCCGCCGCGAGTTGGCGGCGCGCGGCCGAGCGCGGCCACCGGCGAGACGGCGTGGGAGTTGGACGGCGTAACCGCGGGCCCGACGAGGGTGCCGGTGCTCCACGACGTCTCTCTGGCGGGCGGCCGCGGTGAGGTCGTGGCGCTTGTCGGCCCGAACGGCTCCGGCAAGACGACGCTGCTCCGGACGCTGGCGGGGCTGATCCCCCCACTGGCGGGCACGGTGCGGCGCCCCGAGGGCCGGACGGCGTACCTGCCGCAGAACCCCGGCGCGCTGCTCCACCTGCCGACGGTCCGGGAGGAAGTGGCGTTGACGCTCCGCCGCACCGGCAGCGAGGAGGCGCCGGAGGCGATGCTCGCCGCCTTCGGGCTCGACCACCTGGCCGATCGCTACCCGCGCGACCTGAGCTCCGGGGAGCGGCAGAGGGCCGCGCTGGCAGCGACCCTGGCCGGCTCGCCGACGCTGGTCCTCCTGGACGAGCCGACCCGCGGCATGGACCCGGCCGCTCGCCGCTCGCTCGCCGCTGCCGTCCAGACACTGACGGCGGGCGGCTCGGCGGTGGTCCTGGCCACGCACGACGCCGAACTTGCGGCGGATCTCGCGGATCGGACGATCGAGCTGCACGGTGGCCGCGCCACGGAGCGGGCGCCGGAGGTGACCCCGGGCTGCGCCACCGACCAGGGCCGCGCCACCGACCCGGGCTGCGCCACCGAACCGGGCCGCGCCACCGAGCATCCTCCAGCGCCACCCGTCGGAGGCTCGCGATGAGCGTTGCCGTCGTTTCGCTGGCCGGAATCGTCCTGTTCATCTGGCCGTTCCTCGGTCTCGGTCTGCCGCCGGAAGTTCCCGCCCTGGCCGTCACCGGTGGCGCCGTGGCGGCGCTCGTGCTCATGGAGGCCGGTGCGAGACGTCTCGACTCGGGGCGCCTCGCACTGCTCGCCGCCCTGGCCGCAATCGACGCCGCCCTCCGGCTGGCGCTCGTCAGCGGGATCGGCGGCTTCAGCCCCATCTTCTTCCTCGTCCTGTGTGCGGGCTACGAGTTCGGGGCCTCGTATGGGTTCCTCGTCGGCGCCTTCTCGTTGATGGTCTCCGGGCTGGTCACCGGCGGCATCGGGCCGTGGCTGCCGTACGAGACGTTCGCCGTCGGCTGGGTGGGCGCGTCCTCGGGCCTGGCCGGGTCGCTCGTTCGCCGCCTCCGGCCCCGACGCCGGACATGGCTGCCCGATCGGCTGGACCTGGCCATCCTGATCGGAGTGGCCCTCGTGACCGGCTTCGCCTATGGCGCCCTGACCGACATCTGGGGCTGGGTCGCCTTCTATCGCGGCGTCGAGAACATCGGCTGGATCCCGGGTCTCTCCGCGATCCAGACTCTGGCCCAATTCGGCCGCTACTACGCCGTGACTTCGCTGACCTGGGATTCCGTCCGAGCGGTCGGCGACGCGCTGGCCGTTCTCGCACTGGGTGCGCCGGTGCTCATGGCCATGGGCCGGCTTCGGGCCCGGCTGGGTTACGAGATCGTGGCTTAGTCAGACGGTGTCCGCCGCCACCTCACCCGCGCCGGCCGGCTGCGCGCCCGCGCCCGCCGGCGGCTCCAGGCTCGCCACTGCCGCTTTGGGGACTCGCATCTCAAGACGGTGGGCCAGGACCAGCCAGAGGGCCAGCATCCCGTAGAGCGACGACGACTGCAGGAGGGTGGCGAGGGCCGGCAATCCGGCCGTCTTCGAGGGAGGAAACATCCACAGCAGGGTCCAGATGACCGCGCCCGCCAGCCAGGCCCCGAGCAGCGCCAAGTCGACGCGGCCCAGGCTGCGTAGGCGCAGGTCGGGGCAGTCCACGGCGAGCAGCAAGCCAACTGCCGCAAGAGCGAATGCCTGGTTCCAGAAGCTGTTCTTGGGCGCCCCGATCACGCCCGCGACGAGCGCCACCCCAAGACCGAGCGCCAGGCCGCGCCGGGTCGTGAGCCGGTCCCGGGCGAGCCACAACACCGCCAGCGTCACCAGGCCGAACGCGGCGGTAAGCGCCAGCATCGGCAGGCGGGGGTCGAAAGCATGGGCGTACAGCGGCATCGTCCGGTCCGAGGGCGTGACCAGCCGGGTCACAAAGCCGTTGATCGACTGGTTCGTGAAGTAGGAGTCCGGGTCCAGGAGGGCGGTGAGGCCGCTGCTGCCCTGGGCCGCCCACGGGGCGACCAGCGTGGCCGCCACGAGCGCGCCGAGCGCACCTGCCGCGGTCCCGACTGCTCCGCCCCAGCGTCGACCGATGACGAACGGGACCACGACAACGCCGGGGACGAGCTTGACAATGGCCGCAAGGCCTAGCAGCACTCCGCCCATCGTTCGCCGCCCCGAACCCGACCCGGCAACGGCCAGGACCACGCCTCCGGCTATGAGCGGGAAGAGGATCAGGTTGGCCTGACCGCTCGCCACCGTGCCGAAGACCGGCGGGTAGAAGCCCGCGGCCAGGGCCAGGGCGAGCCGGCGCCGTGCCCGGTCGGGCTCCCAGCCGTGGGCCCAACCGATCCAGGCCGCGACGGTAAGCCCGAACAGTGCGATCGACAGGCCCATGAAGACCTCCAGGCTGAGCTGGAAGGGCAGCATGGCGAACGGCACCATGAAGATCGCGAACGGCAGCGGATACGAGTAGCCTCCGCCGACCAGGAAGCTCAGATGTTCCGTTCTGGCGAGTTCCCGCAACGCCGCGAGGTCATACGGAGACTGGCCCTGCAGAACGAGCTTGCCCGCCAGCCAGTAGTCGTGGAAGTCGTTGAAGCTGCCGTTGGCGTTCGTCCAGGCCCACTGGATCAGCGGCATCAACATGGCTGCGAGGGCCACAAACAGAGCCTCACGCCAGTGCGCCAGGACCCCCGAAAGCGCCTCCGAGTCGCGGATCCGCCTCACCCCGCCCCTCCAGAACTGACCAACAAGCACGGAAGCCTAGCACAGAGATGCGGGCCCAAAGCGACTTCAACAACTCCGCTCTCCGGGCGACAGTAGCCCACCTCGGGCGAGGCTCAGAGGAGTAGTCGGCTGTCCGGATCGCCGGGGAGAATCCGATGTGCGCATCCCGGGTCATGCCCGCTGCCCGCCGCTGCCGTTCATGGGTTGCGGTTCGGCCGTCGACCCGCACCTCCAAACCCGGGCGGATAGTCGACGCCCTCCCGGAGGGAGAGCGGGAGGGCGTCTGGGAGCGGGGGTGAGATATCGTTGTCTTGCAGGCCAGTCCCTCGAGAGCCTCTCGATTCGCCAGCCGGCGATTTGGGGGACGCGATGCGGAGGGGATAGCGCCGCGCCCCCCGAGCGGACATTTGTCGCACCTTCGGCTGAGAGAATCCTGAAAACGAGCTCGACCAGCCCGTGGCATCGGGGTCGCGCGTCGCGACTTGCCGGTCCGGTCCGCGCCGGAGCCGACGCGATCTGCGGGCCTATTGCGTCGCGTTTCGCTATCGTGTGTTGGACCAGCCGCCGCCCCGCTTCAAGGAATCTCCTGTGGCCCTGCCTCTTCGCTCCCTGACACCCGCAGCGCCGGACCCGATCCTCGGTCTCACGGAGGCGTTCAAGGCGGACTCGCGCCCGGAGAAGGTCAACCTCTCCGTCGGCGTCTATGTCGACGACTCCGGCGTCACGCCGGTCATACCGTCGGTTCTGGAGGCCGAGCGCCGGCTCCTCGAGAAGGCAGGGTCGAAGGGCTATCTGCCGATCGATGGCAGGCCGGCTTACCGGGAGGCCGTTCGCGATCTCGTTTTCGGCGCCGACCACGAGATCGTCGCCAGCGGGCGGTCCGCTACTGCTCAAACCCCCGGCGGCACGGGCGCGCTCCGCGTGGCGGCAGACTTCCTTCTCCAGACAGGTTCCTCGAAGACGATCTGGCTGAGCGAGCCGACCTGGCCGAACCATCCTCAGATCTTTGCGATGGCCGGGTTCGCGCTCCGAACGTACCCGTACCTGGACGAATCCGGGCGCCGGGTTGACTCTGACAGAATGCTTGGCACTCTTGGATCCGCGACGCCCGGCGACGTGGTGCTGCTCCAGGGCTCATGCCACAACCCGAGCGGCGTCGATCCGGACCCGGAGACGTGGGCCGCCATCGGCGAGGTCGTCGTCGAGCGGGAGTTGCTGCCGATCGTCGATTTCGCGTATCAGGGCTTCGGCTTCGGTCTGCGCGAGGACGCCGACTGGCAGGCCGGCCTGGCGCGGCCCGGGCTGGAGTTCCTGGTCTGTTCGAGCTTCTCGAAGAACTTCGCCCTGTACAACGAACGCGTCGGCGCGCTGACCGTCGTCGCGGCCGACTCCGGGCGAGCCGCCTCGGCCTTGAGCCACCTCAAGATCGCAATCCGCTCCAACTACTCCAACCCACCGGCCCACGGCGGCGACATCGTGGGGACGATCCTCGCCGACGCAGCCCTGAGAGTTCAGTGGGAGGTTGATCTGGCCGGCATGCGCAACCGGATCCTCGGCAACCGCGCTGCTCTCGTTGACTCGCTCCTGGCCGCGGGAGTGCCGGGCGACTGGGAGCCGATCCGGCGCCAGCGGGGCATGTTCGCGCTGCTTGGCCTATCGGCCGGCCAGGTGGCGCGACTCCGCGACGAATTCGCCGTCTACGTTGTGGGCCGCGGCCGCATCAACGTCGCCGGTCTCACCGCCGCGAACCTGCCGCACGTCGTCGCATCGGTCAAGGCGGTCATCGAGAGCTGAAACCGGGGTGAGCCGGCATCGCCGCCTCGCTGCGGCATTCGCGTCGGAACTTCCTGTACCGCCGTGGCGTCTGGCGGGTGGATAATTCGATCCGATCTAGCCTGGGGAGCCGATGCCGACTCGAATCCATCGATCGCTGAGTTCGCTGGTCCGGCGGGCCGCCTTTCCGTTCCTGGTGGCCCTCGTAGCGTCCGGCTGCGTCGCCGCCACCGGCGTCTCCAGCTCCGCCTCCAGCGCGCCCGCGGCATCGGGGTCGCCTTCCGGCACCCTATCCTCCTCCTCGTCCGGCCCCTCGGCCGCGAGCGGCTTCTACCTGCGCGCATGGCAGACGCAGGCCCTGCCGCCTCCGACCACCTTCGGCTGGCTGCCCAGCGTGACCATCTCGGACGGCCAGTATGTGGACGGCATGGTGGCCATCCCCGCAATCTACCCCGGCCCGATCTACGTCGGCCTTTCGACGCGCCCGATCAGCGCCAAGGGCATCGACGAGATCGTGGCCGAGGCCCGCAAGGACGGTCTGCTCGGTGACACCGCGGACTTCGGCGCGGCGATGCCCGGTTCGGTCGTGGCCCACGTCGAGTTGACAGTCGATGCCGTGACCCACGACCTGGTCGGCCCGTTGCCGACCGATTCGACGACGACCTCCGACTCGCCGGGGACGGTGGCCGCGTTCTCGGCGTTCTGGAATCGGATCGCTAATCTCGATGGCTGGCTGGGAGCCGAATTGGGGCAGAGCAGCCCGTACGCGCCGACGAGCATTGCCGTGCTGCTGACGCCACCCACCGACGAGACCTCCGGGATCACGCCCAAGGAAACTCCATGGCCGCTGTCCGGGACATTCGCGACGTTCGGCTCGCAGTACGGCGGACAGGATCGGTGCGGGGTCGTCTCGGGCGCCGATCTCGGCAAGCTGCTGCCGGTCGTCCAGGCGTCGAACGCCCTGACCCGCTTCGTCGACTCGTCGGGCGCCAAGGAGTCGCTCCTGGTCCGCGTGCTCCTGCCCGGTGAGTCGAGCCCCTGCGAGTAGCCTCCGGACGCTCGAGGCCGGCGCGTGGATCGGCCGTCCGGATGGCGGCATGCTCCTCGCCTCTGGAGCGCGACTTCGCGCGCTGTGTCGGCGGGCGATCCTGCCGGCGCTCCTTGCGGCCTCTGCGTCGCCGCCCTCCTGAACGGGTGCCTCTTGTAGGGCCGAACGGCAATTGCATCCAGCCTATGCAAGGCGAATATAGGCTCTATGAGACAGATCCCACGGTCGGTCAAGGACCTTCGTCCCGCCGGCATTCTGCACGTTCCGTTCCGGGGCGCCGAGCTTCTCGAGAGCCCGTTGCTGAACAAGGACACAGGCTTCGACGAAGGTGAGCGAGATGTTTTCGGGCTGCGCGGTCTGCTCCCGCCGCGAACGTCCTCGATTGAAGAGCAGGTCAGCCTGGAACTGGAGCACATCCGCCGCAAGGGCGACGACCTCGAGCGTTACATCGGCCTGGCGGCGCTGCAGGATCGCAACGAGACCCTGTTCTATCGCGTGGTCCTCGAGAATCTCGAGGAGTTCATGCCCATCGTGTACACGCCCACCGTCGGGCGTGCCTGCCAGACCTTCAGCCACATCATGCGGCGACCGCGCGGTCTCTGGATCACCCCGGCCGACATCGATCGCATCCCCGACCTGCTGCGCAACGCCCGCCCGGATTCGACTGGAGCCGGGTCGGCCGTGGAGGAAGTGCGCCTGATCGTCGCCACGGACAACGAGCGGATCCTGGGCCTGGGCGACCAGGGCGCGGGCGGCATGGGCATCCCCGTCGGGAAGCTGGCCCTGTACACCGCGGGAGCCGGCATCTACCCGTCTCACACCCTGCCGGTGTCCCTGGACGTGGGTACGGACAATGAGGATCTCCTGGCCGACCCGTTCTACATCGGGTACCGCCGGCCGCGTCTGCGCGGCGCCGAGTACGACGACTTCATCGAGGCCTTCGTCTCCGCGACCCTTGATGTCTGTCCGCGGGCCGTGCTGCAGTGGGAGGATTTCAAGCAGCACAACGCGATCCGCATCCTGGACCGGTACCGGCATCGCATCACCAGCTTCAACGACGACATCCAGGGAACGGGCGCGGTCGTTCTGGCCGGCATCCTGGCCGCCGTCAGGGCGCTCGGGCGGCCGCTGGCGGAGCAGCGCTTCGTCTTCCTCGGCGCCGGCGCCGCCGGCATCGGCATCGCCCGCACCGTCCGCGCCGCGATGTCCGCGCAGGGCGCGGACGGGCCCACCATCAAGCGGGCCATCGTCACGGCCGACACGAAGGGCCTCGTGTTCGCGGCCCGAGACCAGCTCGACGACGACAAGCGCGAATTCGCTCTCGGCCCCGACGAGCTGGCCTTCTACGGCATGGGGAGTCTCAACCCGGGCGATCGGCGCGACCTGGACGCGGTGGTGGCGGCGGTCAAGCCGACGATTCTCATCGGCACGAGCGGCGTTCCCGGCGCGTTCACGGAATCGGCCATTCGCGAGATGGCGGCCCACACCGAGCGGCCGGTCGTCTTCCCGCTTTCGAATCCCACGGCCAAGACCGAGGCCGTTCCGGCCGACATCATGGCCTGGACCGGTGGCCGCGCCCTGATCGCCACCGGCAGCCCGTTCGAGCCGGTCACGGTGAACGGCGAGAGCCGCATCATCGGCCAGGCCAACAACGTTTTCATCTTCCCGGGCATGGGCCTGGGGGCCATCGTCGCGGAGGCTCGCGAGATCACCGACGAGATGTTCCTGCTCACCGCCGGAACGCTCGCCGAGATGGTTTCGCCCGAGCGGCTAGCCGCCGGAGCGCTCTATCCGGCCGTTTCTGAATTGCGCGACGTATCCCGCCAGATCGCGGCCAAGGTTGTGTGCCAGAGTCGCGACTGCGGCGTCGGGCGGCTGTACCGCGACGAGGAGGTCTTCGACGCGGTCGACTCGGCGATCTGGTTCCCGGCCTACCTCCCGTATCGCCCTCCGGCCTGACCGGCTAAGCCGCTGCGGGGCAAGATCGACAGCTAGTGGCAGAATGGCCGAAACGGCTCCCAGGAGGGCGGCGGTAGGTCGATCTCGACGGGGCCAGGATCCCAGCCGTGGACGAAGGCGGCGCACGCAGGCGCCCACGGTCCTGGGATGTTCCCGCGTGACCGCCCATGCCGCCGCTCGAACACCGCGTGCGAATGCCGCCGGCCTGGGGCCTTGAGGTTGGGCAGCGGATCGCCCGGAGAGGTCGAGATGCTTGTCGGCGTACCCCGCGAGATCAAGGACAACGAGTTCCGTGTTGGCCTGACGCCGAGCGCCGTTCGGGAGCTCGTGGCGCATGGGCACAAGGTGATCGTCCAGGCCGGCGCTGGAGAGACGATCGACCTCGACGACGCCCTGTATCGAGCCGTCGGTGCGGAGATCGTCCCCGACGCGGCCGCGATCTTCGGTCGGGCCGAGCTCGTGGTCAAGGTCAAGGAGCCTCAGCCTTCCGAGCTCGGAATGCTTCGCGAGGGCCAGGTCCTCTTTACCTACCTGCACCTGGCCCCGGACCGCGCCCAGACCGAGGGCCTCATCAAGTCGGGCTGCGTTGCCATCGCCTACGAGACCGTCACCGACGAGCGCGGCGGTCTGCCCCTGCTCGCCCCGATGAGCGAAGTCGCGGGTCGGATGTCGATACAGGCCGGTGCTCATGCCTTGGAGCGCGAGGCCGGCGGGCGAGGCATCCTGCTCGGCGGCGTGCCCGGCGTACCGCCGGCGAAGGTCGTCGTCCTGGGCGGCGGGGTGGTCGGCATGAACGCGCTGCGGATGGCCCTGGGTCTCGAGGCCGACGTGACCGTTCTCGACAAGTCGCTGCCCAGACTCAAGGAGCTCGACCTGGCCTTTGCCCCGGCCCTCAAGACGCGCTATGCGACCACGGATGCGGTCGAGGAGAGCGTCATCGCCGCCGATCTGGTCATCGGGGCGGTCCTGACACCAGGCGGCACCGCTCCCAGAATCGTCACGCGCGAGATGGTTCGGGCGATGAGACGTGGCACCGTGGTAGTCGACGTGTCGATCGACCAGGGCGGCTGCTTCGAGACGTCGCGACCTACGACCCATTCCAACCCGACCTATCTCGTGGACGGCGTGGTCCACTACTGTGTCACCAACATGCCCGGCGCCGTAGCTCGGACCTCGACCTTCGCCCTCAACAACGCGACGCTTCCGTTCACCCTGGCGCTCGCCGACAAGGGTTACCGGGCGGCGATGGAGGCCGACTGTCACCTCCGCGACGGGCTCCAGGTCTTCGCCGGCAAGGTCACTCACGAGAGAGTGGCCGCGGCGCATGGGCTGGACTTCGTGCCCCCCGAACAAGCGCTCGCCCTGTAGCGCCGTGCGCTTCGACCTCTATCTCGAATCGGGCCCGCAGCATCGCAAGACCTGGGTCTCCGTCCCGAGTCTGGCGGGCTGCTGCACCGTGGGCCCGACCACCGAGAAGGCCATCGAGAACGCGCGGACGGCAATCCGAGAGCGCGTCGCCTTTCTTGGTCGCTACGGCGAGACCGTGCCCGATCCGGAGCCGATCGAGCTCACGGTGGCCGAGCACGTCATAGAGCGGAGCCTGCTCGGTTACGGCCAGCACACGTTCGCGACCGATCTCGAGCCTCTCAGCCCTGACGAGGCCACGCGCCTGCTGCGCTGGGCGGCCTGGTCGCGCGATGAGCTGGTAGCTGCGGCGGTGGTTCAGAAGGTGCCACTCACCGTCAAGCCGGCCACGGGCGGGCGATCGGCTGCCGCCATCCTGTCGCACGTGGCCGGTGCCGAATGGGCCTACGTCAGCTCCACTCTCGGCACGCTCGCCGGAGGCGGCGCGGTGGTCGCGGCCATCGAGAGCGCCAGCGACGACCCCTGGGCTGCTCTCGCAGCGGAACGGGAGGCGTTGATGGAGCGTCTGAGCGGCATGACGCCAGAGGAGCTGGCAAGAGTCGCGGACCGGGGCGGGGGAAGACCGCCGCGCACAGCCCGCCGCATGCTCCGGCGGCTTCTTGAACACGAATGGGAGCACACGCTGGAGCTTCGGGCGCGGTTGGCCCTGTGAGCGTCGCCGTCTGAGCGCCCGGACTACTCGGCCCGAGTTTGGGCCCTCAGCATCCGAGGACTACTCGAGCGATCTCGGGGTCGATCTCTTCGGACAGGATCGCCGCCAACCGATCGACCGCTCGCTGCGCGAGCGGGCTGCCCATCGCGAAGCGCGGGTTCGGCTGGGCCGGATCGAGGTCCTCGAGTCGCGCCTGGCTGAACCGGGTCCGATGGCGTTCGCAGCAGTTGACGGTGATGTCGTCCTCGCTCTCGATGCCGTGGCCGGTGATGTAGTAGTTGCCGACTTTGGCGACCATCTCGACCGGGCCGGTTCCGTTGGCACAGAAACCGATGGGTCGGACCGCGTCCCCGCCGAGCCAGCCGATGACGGCCGTAACGAGCACCGCGGATGACTTGGCCTCGTGCCACCCGTCGCCTCGAACGATCTGGGCGACGGCGCGGCCAATCCCCGTGGCCTCCTCGTTGATGAGGACGGCGCGGTACTCGCGGTTGAGCGAACTCACCGCCTGACTTGGGCCTTTGGCGCTCGTAACGTTCTGCTGACGATCGGGCTGATCCACCGTTGTGCTCATGATTGCGGCCGTGTGCTCCTACACGTTAGACGAGCTGGACGGGTCGTCAATACCGGCCTTACGGCCCAGTGGATGAGTACTTTTGGGTTGAGCCGCAGTGGCCCGCCCGTCGCGCGGCGTCGTTGCCTCGCTGCAACAGCCGTTCGTGGCTCCGCCACGAGGGTGCGCTCATGGGCCCGTCAGACGTCGGTGTCAGCCGGCACCGTCGCAGGACCGCCGGCAGGCCCTTCCGGCCCGGTGCTCAGCCGGCTTGTCTCCGCAGACTCAGCCGGCGGCGGCCAGAGCCTGGGCCACGACCGCCTGCGCCTCCTCGATTATCCGGGCGAGATGCTCCTCGCCGAGGAAGCTCTCGGCATAGACCTTGTACACGTCCTCGGTCCCGGATGGGCGCGCCGCGAACCAGCCATGGTCGGTTACCACCTTCACGCCGCCGATGGGGGCGTCGTTACCGGGGGCGCGGGTGACGACCGCCACGATCGGCTCCCCGGCGAGCGTGGACGCCCGAATCTGGGCCGCCGACAGCTTTGCCAGGATGGCCTTCTGCTCGCGTGTGGCGGGGGCGTCGATGCGCCGGTAGGCGGGCGTGCCGAACCTCGCGGTCAGGGCCTCGTAGGCCACCGCCGGGTTCCGGCCCGTCTTGGCGGTCAGCTCGGCCGCAATCAGGCAGGCGATGAGGCCGTCCTTGTCGGTCGTCCAGACCGTGCCGTCGCGGCGCAGGAACGAAGCCCCGGCGCTCTCCTCGCCGCCGAAACCGAGGGAGCCGTCGACCAGCCCGGCCACGAACCACTTGAACCCGACCGGCACGTCCAGCAGCTTGCGGCCCAGCTCCTCGGCGACGCGGTCGAGCATGCTCGTCGAGACCAGCGTCTTGCCGATCGCCACCTCGGGTCGCCAGTCGCGGTGGCGGTACAAGTAGGCGACGGCCGCGGACAGGAAGTGGTTGGGGTTCATCAGCCCGGCCGAGCCGGCCACGATGCCGTGGCGATCCGCGTCGGTGTCGTTGGCGAAGGCCACGTCGAAGCGGTCCTTCAGAGCAACCAGCCTGGCCATGGCGTACGGTGACGACGGATCCATTCGAATCCGGCCGTCCCAGTCCACGGTCATGAAGCCGAACTGGGGATCCACGACCTCGTTGGTCACGGTCAGGTCCAGGCCGTAGCGGTCGCGTATGGCCGCCCAGTAACCGACGCTGGCGCCGCCCAGCGGGTCCACGCCGAGCTTGAGTCCGGCTGCCCGAATTGACTCCATGTCCAGGACGTTGGCCAGGTCCGCCACGTAGATGCCGGTGAAGTCGTAGCGGCCGACCGATGCGACGGCGCGCTCGAAGGGGACGCGGGCGACGCCCTTCAGGCCCGCCCGGAGGAGTTCGTTGGCGTCGGTCTGGATCGCCCCGGTTACGTCGGTGTCCGCCGGGCCGCCGTTGGGCGGGTTGTACTTGAAGCCGCCGTCCTCGGGCGGGTTGTGCGACGGGGTTACGACTATACCGTCGGCCAGGCCATCGGTCCGGTCGCGGTTGTAGGTCAGGATGGCGTGTGAGATCGACGGGGTGGGGGTGAGCCCGTCCGCGCTGTCGACCAGGACGGAGACGCCGTTGGCGACCAGCACTTCGAGGGCTGTCCGCGTGGCCGGATCGGACAGGGCATGGCTGTCCTTGCCGATGAAGAGCGGCCCGGTGATTCCCTTGCTCTTGCGATAGCGGCAGATTGCCTCGCTGGTGGCCAGGATGTGATCCTCATTGAACGAGCCATCAAGCGAGGAGCCGCGATGCCCGGATGTGCCGAAGGCCACGGCCTGGGATGGCACGTCCGGGTCGGGGTGGATGTCGTAGTAGGCGTCGACCAGCCGGCCGATGTCGACCAGCATCGAAGCCTCCGCCGGCTTTCCCGCTCGCTCGCTGACTGCCACCTCTGCCATGCCTCCTGCTGCCGGATCGTGCC
>Ga0182010_10000683_pt1 | contig 19227 bp, 24 predicted proteins | sample 611E1MmetaG_FD_120488 | JGI IMG/M metagenome (GOLD analysis project Ga0182010, IMG submission 120488) | Permafrost microbial communities from Stordalen Mire, Sweden - 611E1M metaG | ecosystem: Environmental > Terrestrial > Soil > Wetlands > Permafrost | place: Sweden: Stordalen | collected...
CGGCTCTTCGGCGATGTCACTCCCGGACCCACCAAACCTTAGGCATTCGCGCCCCTCGACGGCGGTCTGGATCATCGCGCCCGAAAGGCCCAGAAATTGCCCCCTTGACACAAAGAGGATTCGGTAGGGGACGGTCTTCACAGCGAAGATATCTGACGTGGGGCATCCGGCGGATGGCATGCTCATCGTGCGGGTGGCCTGTCGCTGAGGAGCCGGACGCCGGCTTCCAGGACGGGAAGATCACCATCGACGGTGGCCTGTACGATTGCGTGAGACGTGTCGAAGTACCGGTGCGCCAGACGGTCCCGCATGCCGGCGACGTCCTCCCAAGGAATGTCGGGTTCGACCGCCAGCACGTCGGGACCTATCCGCTTGACCGCCTCGCCGAACTCGATGAGGCGGAGGCCGACGGCGTCGAACACGAGGCCGTCGTCTAGCGACCCTCGCTTCAGGTAGCTCCCGATCGCCTCGATGGCGTCGAGGATGTCGGCCAGCCACTCGTCATCGTGCCGACACACAGTTCGATCGCCTCAGCTTCAGCTTCGGCCCGCACCGAAGGTCGCAGGCTGTCGGACGGGGCGACGTCGACATGAGTGCCAAGAATGTCGGAGATCTCTCGCTCGAGCCTGCCCAGCGAGAACAGTCCGGTACCCGGGGCCAGGTCGACCAGCAGGTCGATGTCGCTCGCGGAGGTGTCTTCGCCACGGGTGACGCTGCCGAACACCCGGACGTTCGATGCCCCATGACGACGGGCGGTGGCCAGGACCGCTGCCCTGCCTTGCCGCAAACGCCGCCCGAGGGGCGTGTCGGGCAGCCCGGGCCGGACCTCTGGGTCGGTCTCGAGCCCGAGGACCAGACGGTGACCGGTCGCGGCAACCAACCGTTCGAGCGTGCTCAGTGCAGGCTCACGGCGACCCGACTCGTAGGCACTGATCACGCTCTGTGCGACGTGGGACCGTCGGGCCACGTCCGACTGCGAGAGTGACGCACTCAGCCGGGCTCGCCGGAGCAGCGCGGCGGACGTTCGGGGCTCTCCCTCCATGGAGATCCAGCCCATAGCGGATCGTCTATTGGCGATAGCCCTTTGAGATCCGCGCCTATAACGCGCCGATATTTTTCGATCCGTCCAATTCCGGAGACGTCGGATCATGCCTGGTGAGGGCCTTGGCTGTCCGCCACCTCACGCCTGAGTCCGGTTCACCGCGGACTAGCAGTGAGTCCGATTCGGCCGCTCTCGCACCTCTCCTTGCCCCTTTGGCCTAGATTTGGCCCATGTCTTCCGGAGTGGAAGACACGACCAAGGCTTCGAGACGTCCCAAGGGTACAGGGACGGTTCGACAGCGCGGCAAAGGCAAATGGCAACTGCAGGTCTTCGTCGGGACGGACACGGAGACCGGGCGGCCCTGCCAGGTCAGCCGGTTCGTCACTGCGAGGAACAAGACGGAGGCGCAACGCAAGCTGCGCCAGTGGCCGGAGGAACTCGCCGACAGCGAGCCGATGGGAGCGGGCAATGCCGCCGTACGCTCCCTGATCGAAGAGTGGCTCCGCCACAGCGCGGCCCGGGGAAGGGCCCCGAGGACCCTTCACGACGCCAGGCGCTCGGCCGAGACGGTGATCTACCCCGAATTCGGCGACAAGAGGATCGTCGATCTGACTCCCCGTGACCTCGACGAGTGGTACCGCAAACATGCCACCGGAGAGGGCCGGAGCCGGGCCCTCAAGGCAACAAGCATCCGACGGCACCACGCCGTGTTGTCGGCTTCGCTCAGCCCGGCGGTGCGCTGGGGCTGGCTCGACTGCAACCCGGCCGAACGTGCCCATCCCCCAGTCTCGAGCGCACCGAGCTCCGGGTGCCCACCGACGACGAGGTGCGCAGCCTGCTGGCCGCCGCCACCGAGCGCGATGAGCGCTGGGGGATGCTCCTGACCCTGGCCGTCCTGGCCGGCGCCCGACGGAGCGAGCCCTGCGCCCTCCGCTAAACCGACTTCGACGGCGACTCGGTCCGTAACGGACGCTCTCTCTGCCGGGCCGGCACCGACAAGAGCGAGAAGAGCACCAAGACGGGCCGGGAGGTCGGCCAACCGCTCACCATCGTGTCTGCCCGCAGGGGAATCGCCCGAGCGGGAGCCCCAAGGCGTGGCATCGACGGCCGGCCGGGTGCTGTTCATCCAGGGCGACGACCGCGACCTGGTCTGGGTGGTGGAGTCCGGGGAAGTGGAGATCATCCGCACCGAGGAGGGCGGCAGCGAGGACCACCCGACCGTGGTCCGGTCCGGGAGCTACTTCGGCGAGCTCGGGCCCTTGTTGAACATGCCGAGGAGCGCGACGGCCAGGGCCCTGGGTGACACGACCCTGACCGGGTACAGCGGTTGCCTCTTCCGAAGTCCGTGGCCCACGGCGACGTCGGCCGGCGCCTGACCCCCTGCCGGATCCCCGCGCTACCCACCCGTCGGCAGGCGCTGCCCGGCGGACTGACGCGAGCCGGCGGGCTGCAGCCGCCTCCGACCATGTTCCCGCACGGCACCTGCTGTGCCGGGCGGCGCATAGAACGCTCGAACCCGGGGCAGTAGGGTTCACGAGGTGAGCGGCACGGACGACTCCTTCGATCTCGAATTGGCCGCCGCGTCGCTCAGGGCCGACCAGGCGGACGTACGCATCCTGGTCAAAGTCCTGGCCGACCAGCTTGGAGATGCGCTCGGCTCGCATCTCGTCGTGCAGCGGTCCGGAGGGCTCTTCAAGAAGTCGGACGAGGTCCGCTCGATCAGGATCACCCTGGAGGACGACCAGTTCGACGCCGAAGTCGACGGCACGACCCTCCGGTGCACCATCGGCCACTCGTCGGGCGGCATCCGGATCCGCAGTGAGAAGGTGGGCACGGACGAGTGGCTGGAACGGCTGCTCGCCGCCCTCAAGGCCGAGGCTGCCAACAGCCAGGCGGTCCGCCAGGCACTCGAGAACATCGTCATCGGAGGTAGCTCATGACCGACACCCCGCAGGACCTTCCGGAAGGGGCGAGCAAGCGGCTCGCCGAGCTCGAGCACGGCCTGTTCACCTCGGACCTGTCGGTCAACGAGTTCCTGCTGATCAAGGAGGTGGGATTCCACCCACTCGGGTTCGTGATGGGCTCCTCGATCTACCACACCGGCATCCAGACCCGGAAGTGGGGGCAGAGCCAGGAGCTCACCAAGCTGACCGAGGCCATGTACAACGCGCGTGAGCTGGCCATGACCCGCATGGAGGAAGAGGCCGCCGAGCTCGGCGCCGACGGCGTCGTCGGCGTGCGGCTCGACGTCAACTACTACGAATGGGGAAAGGATGCCGCCGAGTTCATCGCCGTCGGCACCGCCGTCAAGGCGGAGAACGGCGTCTCCCATCGCAACAAACTGGGCAAGCCCTTCACGTCCGACCTCTCGGGCCAGGACTTCTGGACGCTGATGCAGACCGGTCACATCCCCCAGGGCCTGGTCATGGGGACCTGCGTCTACCACATCGCCCATCGGGGAATCGGGCAGACGCTCGGTTCGGCCGGGCAGAACGTGGAGCTCCCCAACTTCACCCAGGCGCTGTACGAGGCCCGCGAGCTCGCCATGACCCGGATGCAGGACGAGGCCAACCAGCTCGATGCCTCGGGCATCGTCGGCGTGCGGCTCGAGGAGAAGTCCCACCAGTGGGGCAGCCACACCATCGAGTTCCTCTCCCTCGGGACCGCAGTGGTGAAGACATCGGGCGAGGTGACGTTGCCGGCACCCACCACCATCATCTCGTTGGACAACTGATGGACGACGTCCCGGGCGACCTGCCCGAGGCGGCCGCCCGCCGGTTCTCCGAAGAGGCGTTCACCTCGGGGCTGACCGTGCCCGACTTCGCCGCCTGCCTGCAGATGGGCCTGGAGCCGGCCGGCTACGTCCAGGGCTTCTGCGTCATGAAGTGGGGAAGCTGGCAGTTCTACCCGGGGGCTGGGCCGTACGGCGGCTACGGCCCCAACGTCGCCGGCACCCACGGGGGGTACTCGGAGAGCTGGCAGTGCCCCCACGGATTCGTCTCCGCCGAGCACCGGGTGTGGGGACAGAACTACGAGCAGCCCTGGGTCGAGGACGCGTGGGCCAACGGGTTCACCTCGGCATACGAGCGGCTGATCGAGGAGGCCTCGGCGCTCGGTGCCCACGGCATCGTCGGTCTGGTGGACACGTCGGCACCGCTGGGTGACCTCGGCGTGCTCGAATTCCGAGTGCAGGGAACGGCCGTGAAGGTCAAGGACGGGCCTCCGCCCGCCGACGGCCGGCCGTGGACCACCTATCTGGCCGGCCAGCGTCTGGCCAAGCTCATCGAGGCCGGATACATGCCGGTTTCGATTGCCGCCACCGTCGCCTCGGTTCGGGTCTGGGCCTCTTGCATCACCGCCTACCTGACCGAAGGCACCAACCCCGGCTGGACGAGTCAGGCCGTCGGAGCCGAGATCGAGCAGACGGCCAGAGCCCAGATGGCGGTGCGCCGGATTGCCCGCGAGCGCGTCCGGGCCCAGCTGGGGGGTGACTCCCTGCACGGGGCATCCATGGGCACCAGGGAGCGGGAGCTCGGTGAAGGGGACGCCGACCTCGAGTGCATCCTCAGGGGCAACCGTGTCCGCCGCTTCAAGGAGTTCGACCCCATGCCGGCTCCCCGACCGACGGTGAGGCTGTCGTGACCGGGCCCGCCCCGCTCGCCGCCGACCGGCCGGACGGCAGTGCCGGCGACGCCACCAGTGGCGACATCAGGAAGGAGATGCTCGCCGCCGCGCGGTCGCTCGACCGATCAGCGCCATCTCCTGCAGCTGCGATGACCTCGGATCTCTCGATCGACGAAGAGCTCACGCTGCACTCCATCGGCTGGGAGCCGATCGAGCTGGTCTACGGGGTATCCCTGCACTCGATCCCGATGGGCGTCTGGAACTGGGGCCAAGGGGAGATCACCCATGCGTCGAGCGCCTTCGCCCGCTCGTTCGCAGCGGCCACCGATCGGATCCATCACGAATGCGCCAGATCGGGCGGCCACGGCGTGGTCGGGGTGCACGTCGAGCGGACCGTCGACAGGCATCACATCGGTATCGCCCTGACCGGCACCGCTGTGCGACCGGTGGGTGCGAAGAAGCTTCCCTCAGCCGATTCGGTGTTCGTCTCGGATCTGTCCGGCCGTGACTTCACCCTTCTGCAAGGGTCCGGATGGGTGCCGTTGGGCCTGGCCGCCGGGGCCAGTTTCGTCTATGCCCCCCGCCGGTCGATGGGCACGGCCATGAAGCAGACGTCCCAGAATGTCGAACTGACCAACTTCACCGAGGCCATGTACGCCGCACGCGAATCGGCGATGGAGCGGATGCAGCGCTCATCCCTGGCCATGCAGGGCACCGGAGTGGTGGAGGTCAAAGTGACCGAGGGGCCGATGGAATTCGCCCACCATGCCATCGGCTTCTCCGCCTACGGCACGGTGATCCGCCTGGTGGCCGGGCAGCACCGCAATCTGGCGCCGCGCATGGTCCTGCCGTTGGACGACCCGGTGCGGGGTGTCGAGGCAACCGCCCTGCGCGGTGCATGACGGCGTTCCCGGCGAAACATCGATGACCGTCCACGTGGCATTCCTCGACCACAGCGGCTCGGACACCCCGGGCGTGCTCGGCGACCGGGCCCGCGAGCTCGGGTTCGCCACCTCCGCCTACCGGGCCGACCACGGTCCATCGGCGCTCCCGCACACCGATTCCTTCGACCTCTTGGTCATCATGGGTTCGGTCCAGTCGACCACCGACACGACCATCGAGTGGATCGACCACGAGCGACGCCTGGTCGGCTCGGCAGTGGATGCTGGTATCCCGGTGCTCGGGGTGTGTTTCGGCGGCCAACTCCTCGCACAGGTCCTCGGAGGAGAAGTGCGGCGGGCCGCCCGACCCGAGATCGGTTGGCTCCGGATCGACACCGTCGACCCGGACCGCATCCCTGGCGGCCCGTGGATGGTATGGCACGAGGACGAGTTCAGCGCCCCACCCGGGTCCGATCCACTGGCATGCTCCGAGGTGTCCCTGCACGCATTCATCCAGGGAGTTCATACCGGGGTGCAGTTCCACCCCGAAGCGACCGAGGCCATGGTCCACCGTTGGATCGACGAAGCCCGCGACGGCGAGCACCTCGGCCCGGCGGATGCCGAGGCACTCCTGTCGGGGTTCGACGCCGAGGGGAGGGGTCCCGAGTACCAGACCCGCCTGCTCTTCGACCACTTCGTGGAGCGGGCCGGGTACGCGCTCTGAGGACCCGGACCGCATGCCGGCCAGCAGGGACCGGGAGTCCCCACCCGGTGCCCGGCCGCAAAACCCCAGCGTGCGGGCCCCGCGGTTGCGCAAGAGCCGCCCACGTGGTTTGCTGTTAGCACTCGACACTGCAGAGTGCTAACGACCACGGAGGAACATTAGATGGCCAAGTTGATCACGTTCGACGAGGAGGCCCGTCGGTCCCTTGAGAACGGCATGAACAAGCTCGCCGACGCCGTACGCGTCACCCTCGGCCCCAAAGGCCGCAACGTCGTCCTCGACAAGAAGTGGGGGGCGCCCACCATCACCAACGACGGCGTCTCCATCGCCAAGGAAATCGACCTCGAAGACCCGTTCGAGCGCATCGGCGCCGAACTGGTGAAGGAAGTCGCCAAGAAGACCGACGACGTAGCCGGTGACGGAACCACCACCGCCACCGTGTTGGCCTGGGCCATGGTCCACGAGGGCCTGCGCAACGTCGCTGCCGGCGCCAACCCCATGTCGCTCAAGAAGGGCATCGAGGCCGGCGTCGAATCCGCCGTCACCTCCCTGCGCGGCATCGCCCGGGACACGGACTCCAAGAGCCAGATCGCCCAGGTGGCGTCCATCTCCGCCGCGGACACCGAGATCGGCGAGATGATCTCCGAGGCCATCGACAAGGTGGGCAAGGACGGTGTGATCACCGTCGAGGAGTCCCAGACGTTCGGCATGGACATGGACCTGGTCGAGGGCATGCGCTTCGACAAGGGTTACATCTCCCCCTACTTCGTCACCGATCCGGAGCGGATGGAGGCTGTCCTCGAGGACACCTACGTCCTGCTGGTCGGATCGAAGATCACCGCCGTCCGTGACCTGCTGCCCCTGTTGGAGAAAGTCATGCAGTCCGGCAAGCCGCTGGTGATCATCGCCGAGGACCTCGAGGGCGAGGCCCTGGCCACCATCGTGGTGAACAAGATCCGTGGGACCTTCCGGAGCGTGGCGGTCAAGGCCCCGGGATTCGGCGAGCGCCGCAAGGCCATGCTGCAGGACATCGCCATCCTCACCGGCGGCCAGGTGGTGACCGAGGAAGTCGGTCTCAAGCTGGAGAATGTGGGACTCGACCTGCTCGGCACCGCCCGCAAGGTCGTGGTGACCAAGGACGAGACGACGGTGGTCGAGGGCGGTGGCTCCGAGGACGAGATCAAGGGCCGCATCAGCCAGATCAAGGCCGAGATCGAGAACACCGACTCCGACTACGACCGCGAGAAGCTCCAGGAGCGTCTGGCCAAGCTGTCCGGGGGCGTCGCGGTGATCAAGGTCGGGGCTGCCACCGAGGTGGAGCTCAAGGAGAAGAAGCACCGCATCGAGGACGCTGTCTCCACCACCAAGGCTGCCATCGAGGAGGGCGTGGTGCCCGGCGGTGGCGTCGCCTTGCTGAGGGCCCAGGTTGCTGTGCTCGAGACTGCAGACAAGCTCGAGGGCGACGAGGCCGTCGGTGCCCGCATCGTGGCCCGGGCCGTCGAGGAGCCGCTGAAGCAGATCGCCGTCAACGCCGGCCTCGAGGGTGGGGTCATCGTCGACAAGGTGCGCAACCTGAAGAAGCCCACCGAGGGACTCGACGCCGCCACCGGCGAGTACGTCGACCTGTTCGAGGCCGGTGTGATCGACGCAGTGAAGGTGACCCGTTCGGCGCTGCAGAACGCCGCATCGATCGCCGCACTCTTCCTGACCACAGAGGCCGTCATCGTGGACAAGCCCGAGGACTCAGCGGGCGGCGGCATGCCCGGCGGGGGCATGGACGACTTCTAGGTCGGCAGTGGATCCTCCCGGCCTCGCGGTCGGCTGGACCGCCCCGATCGACCGAGAGGCCGGCTGGGGACACAGCGTTGAGACGAAGGGCGCCCGGGTGGGGCGCCCTTCGTTCTTTCCCTAGACTGTGCACCGTGACCCAACCCCTCGTTCCCTCCATCGGCTGGGGCGTACTCCACCTGTTCTGCAAAGTGGGGGACGCCACGTCCCGGGCAGGCCGGGCACGCTCCGACGCCCAGGCAGTCACCCAGGCGGTCAAGGGAGCCGAGGCCGATGGCGTCCAGGTGGTGACGGTCGCCATGCTGGGGCACAAGGCCGACCTCGGCTTCATGGCCCTCGGTGCCGACCTGTGGCGCCTTCGCCGCCTCCAGTCCGACCTGCAGGCCGCAGGACTGGAGGTCGTCGGTTCCTACGTCTCCCTGACCGAGGTCTCCGAGTACGCCGAGGGCGTCCCCGATGAGATGAAGCAGACCCGTCTCTACCCCTCACTCCCCCCCGAGGGGAAGACCGCGTTCTGCTTCTACCCGATGTCCAAGCGACGCGGGGACGGCGAAGGGTCCAACTGGTTCTCGCTGCCGTTCGAGGAGCGCAAGACCTTGATGTACGGGCACGGTTCCGCCGGCCGGAAGTTCGCCGGCCGGATCGTGCAGGTGATCACCGGCTCTACCGGCATCGACGACTGGGAGTGGGGCGTAACCCTCTTCGGCGTGCACCCCGACGACCTCAAAGAGTGTGTCTACACCATGCGCTTCGACGAAGGCTCGGCCCGGTATGCCGAGTTCGGCCCGTTCCTGACCGGGATCGTCGCCCCCGTCGAGACTGTTCTCGCACAGGTGGCTCCCGATGAGTGAGCACGACGGGTGACGGCGGCGCGTGGGACCACGGCAAGCGGAGCTCTCGACGCACTGCGCCGAGAGCTCGCCGGCATGGGCCCGCTGGTGGTCGCCTTCAGTGGTGGGGCGGACTCCTCCTTCGTCGCCTGGGTGGCCACGGAGGCCCTGGGCGCGGACCAGGTGCACTGCGTGACCGCGGTCTCGCCGTCGCTGGCGCCCGAGGAGTTGGCCGACTGCCGGGCCCTCGCCGCGGAGTGGGGGCTCCGATTCACCGAGGTACACACCGGCGAGCTGGCCGACCCTGCCTACTCCGCCAACGACGGTTCACGCTGCTACCACTGCAAGGTGTCGCTGATGGACGCGCTGGTGCCGATCTCCGAACAGGAGAACGGCAGCGAGGGGTCGACCGTGGTCCTCGGTGTGAACCTCGACGACCTGGGTGACCACCGGCCGGGGCAACAGGCGGCGTCGGAGCGTGGCGCCCTCTTCCCCCTGGTGAGTGCCGGTTTCACCAAGGCGGACGTGCGGGCATGGTCCAAACAGCTCGGCCTCCGGACGTGGGACAAGCCTGCTGCGGCCTGCCTGGCCTCCCGGGTCCCCTACGGCACGCCGGTCACCCTGGGAACGCTGCGCTCGGTGGCCGAGGCCGAGTCAGGTCTTCGATCGCTCGGCTTCCGTCAGCTGCGGGTGCGCCACTACGGGGACACTGCCCGCATCGAGGTCCCGGCGGAGGACCTGGCCATGGTGGTGGCCCGCAGGGACGAGGTCGCCGGCACCGTGCACCGGGCCGGCTACCGGTATGTCACCCTCGACCTCGACGGGTTCCGTTCGGGGAACCTCAATGCCGCACTCGTGGCGGCGTCAGGAGCAGGCCGATGATCGGTGTCAGAGTGAAGTTGATCTTCCCCGAGGAATTGGTGCGGGAGCCGATCATCGCCCGCATGGTCAAGGAGTTCGACATCGTGCCGAACATCCGACGAGCCGATGTCGGTGAGCGCAACGGCTGGATCATCTGCGAGCTCGATGGCGACGCTGCCACCATCGACGAGGCGGTCGAATGGCTTCGGAGCGAGGGAGTCCAGGTCGACCTGCTCGGAGATGTCGTCGAGAGCTGACGGCGTCCCCGATCGCCGCTCCGGCGGGGGATGCGCCGTCGGCAGGGGCTCCGGCAGAGGACCGGCGGGTGACCTGTGGGTGACCTGTGGGTGACCTGTGGAGGATGATCCGACCTTTGAGCACCTGGCTGCCAACCGCCGCAATTGGGACGATCGGGTGCCGGTTCACCTGGCCTCCCGCTTCTACGACGTCGACCGATGGATGGAGAGCCGTCCCGGCCCGCCCCTCCGTGAGGTCGACGCCCTGGGAGATGTGACCGGGCTGGACCTGGTACATCTCCAGTGTCACTTCGGCCTCGACACGTTGGCCTGGGCCGATGCTGGTGCACGTGTGGTCGGCGTCGACTTCTCGCCGGTGGCAGTCCGGACCGCGAGGGACCTCGCCGTCCGGGCCGGGCTTGTCGAACGGGCGTCGTTCGTCTGCGCGGCCGTCCAGGACGCGGCCGGGACACTCGGTCACCGGACGTTCGACATCGTCTACGTGAGCCTCGGCGCCCTCTGCTGGCTGCCGAGCGTCGAGCAGTGGGCGGCCCAGGTGGCCGCCCTCGCACGACCGGGCGGTCGCCTCTACCTCCACGACAGCCATCCCATCTCCTGGTCACTGGCCGACGAGGCGCCGTTGCTCACCGACACCTACTTCGAGGAACCCGAGCCCTTCGTCGACGAATCGGAACAGACCTACACCGACGCTGACCGACCGTTGGCCAGCACGCGCACCTACGAGTGGAACCACGGGATCGGCGAGGTGGTCACCGCCCTCGTCAACCGCGGCCTGCGCATCGACGTCCTGACCGAGCACGACTGGACGGTGCGCCAGCGGTTCCCCTGGCTCGTCGAATCGGCCGCCGGGCACTGGACGACGCCGGAGGACCGACCCCGTATGCCGCTCACCTTCACCCTGGTCGCCACCCGGTTGCCCTGAACCTCGGAGCGTGCCGACCCTGAGGCGTGGAGACCCGCCACGCCGTCAGGTGGCCGGCGGGTCCTCGGAGGACCGGATCGTCCATCCCGCGCCGGACACCTTGCGGGGCTCGTAGAAGAGACAGCCGTCCGGGCAGGCGAAGGGCAGCTGCTGGTTGGCTCCCATCCGGCACCGCTCGAGCTTCTCCTCGTGAGCGGTGGTCTGCATGATGTAATGACGGCAATCCTCGAAAACGGCCACGCTCCATTGTGCCCGAACTCGGACGGTCCGCGGTGGCGGTGCGGTAGCGTCGGGTCCGTGGGCACCGCACCCTCCACCAAACAGCTCCTGCGGTGGAGCGAGGCGCTGGCCGGCATCGCCCGGACCGGCCTCGGATTTACCGAGTCCCTCTACGAGCAGGAGCGCTTCGAAGAGATCCTGCGTGTCGCCGCCGACATCCGGACCGCGGTGGAAGAGGGCGCCGAAGGGGACCAGGACGTGGAGGGCCTGGTCGAGGAGTGGCTGGGGTCGGTCGGCAAGGGCGTGCCGGGCTACGTGACCCCGAAGGTGGCGGTGGGCGCCGCGGTGGGCAACGACAAGGGCGAGATCCTCCTGATACAGCGGGCCGACTCCGGCGTCTGGCTCTACCCCACCGGCTGGGCGGACATCGGCTACTCCGCGTCCGAGGTGGTGGTCAAGGAGGTGGAGGAGGAGACCGGCATCGAAGTGGAGGTGGTCCGGCTGATCGCCGTGCTCGACGGCCTCCGGATCGGCATGAGCCGCATCCCTCTCTACAGCCTGGTCTTCCAGTGCAGGCCGATCGGCGGCGAGCTCAAGGCCCATCCCCTCGAGTGCACCGATGTGGGGTGGTTTCCGATGGACGACCTGCCGTTCCCGTTGGCCGGCGCCGAGCGATGGGGCGAACATGTCTTCTCCGCCCTGCGCGGCGATCCCATCGAGGTGCTCTACGACACCGTCCGGTCGCCGGTCTGGCGTGGCGATCCCCAGCGGACCTAAGCCCGTCGGGCGCTGTGACCCCTACGACCCGGGCTTCTCGCTCCTTTTCGCTCCTTTTCGCCCCTTCTTGCTCCTTCTCGCTCCTTCTCGCTCCTTTTCGCTCCTTCTTGCCCCGCCTCCGTCAGCCGGCTGGCCCCGGAGAGGATCGCCCAGGCCGGAGCTGACTACACTCGCCACCTGTGACCTCTGAGCAATCGGCACCCGGGACGGCCACCGGCGGCGCGGCGGGTGGTCCAGCAGCCTCCGGTGTCACGGTGAGCGAGGTCGCCGAAGTGACCTCCGAGCTGGTCGCGGCATTCACCCGTCTGATGCCCCAGCTCTCGTCGTCCTCCCCGCCGCCCAGCCGGATCGAACTGGCCGAGATTGCGACCTCCGAGGCGTCGGTGCTCTTCGTGGCCCGTGACACCGCCGGTACGATCGTGGGCTCACTGACTCTGGCGCTCTTCCGGGTGCCGACCGGCGTCAGGGCCTGGATCGAGGATGTGGTGGTCGACGAGACGGCACGGGGTGCCGGTGCGGGCGGCGCGCTGGTGATGGCCGCCGTCGACCGGGCGTGTGCCGAAGGGGCCAAGTCGATCGACCTCACCTCACGCCCCAGCCGAGAGGCGGCGAACCGTCTCTACCAGCGCCTGGGCTTCGACGAGCGCACGACCAACGTGTACCGCCTGACGCCAGAACCTCCAGCTAGCGGGCACCGCCAGTGACCCTTTGGGTGCGAGTGAGACTCCGTCCGCTGCCAGGGTGGTAGCCATCTGCGTCAACCCCCCAACCTAGGCCTAGGGGACGGGGGATCCCTCAACGGTAGGAACCAGTTCGACCAGGAGAGCCTGGACTCTGCGGTCGATCTCGCCGACGATTGGTCGGACCTCTTCGACCGACTTCCCCGCTGGGTCTTCGAGTTCCCAGTCGACGTACCGCTTTCCGGTATAGACGGCGCAGGTGTCCCCACAGCCCATGGTGACGATGACATCTGCCAAGCGGGCGGTTTCGTCGGACAAGGGCTTCGGGAACTAATGGGATGGATCAAGGCCCCTTTCCCGCAGGATCGCAACTACCGACTGGTTGAGTTGATCACCCGGTTCCGACCCGGCGGACTCGACTTGGATGCGGCCCTGCGCATAGTGATCAAGTAATACTCGGGCGGCGAGGCTCCGACCGGAGTTGTGTCTGCAGAGGAACAGCACCACCGGCTTGTCGGTCATAGGGACTCCTTCGTCACGTCCTGCGGGACGGGGCGATCCGATGATGGCAAGGTCACGGTCACAGGCTGGGATTCCACGTCGGAGTCAGCGACGTGGTGAGGGAAGATGATGTCGGCAGCCTCGGCGGAGGTGATGTCGGGGTAGAGCATCTTGATGACACCGACGGCGACCACTCCACCCACTACCTGTGCGACAACGAAGCTGGGGACCGAGGAGGGGGCGATACCAGCGAACGTGTTGGAGAACATTCGCCCAACAGTGATGTCCGGGTTGGCGAAGCTGGTCGAACTGGTGAAGAAGTGGGCCGCCCCGATGTAGGCACCGACGGCAGCAGGTGCACTGCGGGATCGCCCACTGCGGGCGAGGGAGTAGATGACCAGGATCAGCCCCAGGGTGGCCACGATCTCGGCGAGGAAGTGGGCTGGAGAGGCACGGTCACGGGTCGAGATGCTGACGGCGGCCTTTAGAACATGAGGTTTGCAACCACCGCACCACCAATGCACCCGGCCACCTGAGCAGGTAGGTAGCCGGCGGCGGTCCGCCAACTCACTCCACCGAAGGCGGCATCGACGAACGACACCACCGGGTTGAAGTGGGCACCCGATACTGGGCCGAACATCAAGATGATGGCGTACAGCCCCGCTCCCGTGGCTGCAGCATTCTCGAACAGCTCCAGGCCGACGTTGCCAGGCGAGAACTGTTGCGCGGCGATGCCCGATCCGATGACCACGGCGGCCAGAAAGGCACTACCGAGCAGTTCGGCGGTCAGGCGACGCCAGAGAGCGAGCTCGATCACCACTCCACCCATCGGCCGGAGGGAGGATTCTGACCGTTCAGCAGCACGAGTCGCTGACCGTCTCGTCGGGCGTCCCCCCTACGGCGACCGGCTGGCGGTCCATCGGGGCGCAGCCTTCGGTTGAACATCCCAGTTCGGACTCGCCCGGGGCGTCGCGGCCAGGACCGTATAGACCTCCCACGGTGCCCCATCAGGGTCATTCACCCACGCCTTGTCCTGCACCGCATAGCAGCAGGTGGTCGACTCCTGGACATCGGGGGCGAGCCCCTCGGCCGCCAGCCGACGAGTGGCTTCCTGGACTTGTTCGGGAGTGTCGACTTCGATGCCCAGGTGATTGAGCGCCCCGGCCACTCCGCTCGTGCGTGACTCAGCGGTCTCGATCAGCACCAACTTCAGCGGGGGCGTGGCGATGGCGAAGTTGGCATATCCGGGGCGACGCTTTGCTGGCTCTGTGCCGAAGAGCTTCGTGTAGAAGCCGACGGCAGCCTCGATGTCGGCCACGTTGAGGGCGAGTTGAACTCTGGACATGCGGGATACCTTTACTAGTATTTACGAACGTCCATGCATCGATTATGATCGATACATTTACGCGCGTCATTAGGAGCGCCCATCCATGGAGAAGCGAACCGCCAGTTTCGAACTCACAGGTGCAGTGGAGTGTTGCCCCTCGGTGCTGGCGGCACCGCTTGACCTGACCGAGTCCGCTGAGTTGGCCAAAGGGTTCTCCGCCTTGGCCGATCCGGTCCGACTCAGGGTTCTGAGTCTCCTGGCCACTGCACCCGCAGGCGAGGTGTGTGTCTGCGACTTCGTTGATCCCCTCGGCAAGAGCCAGCCCACCAACTCCCACCACCTGAAGATCTTGAGCGAAACCGGCCTGGTGCAGGGCGATAGGCGTGGCAGATGGGTCTGGTACTCGATCAATCGCCAGCGCCTCACCGAGCTACGTGCTGCGATCGGCACCTGATCACACCGAGGTAACCGCAACCGCCCACAGCTGGACCGAACATCGGTCGATGAAGTCACGACCGTTCGATGTAGACCAATCAGTCCACTGCACCGGCAGTCTCGTGACCAATGGCCCTGGAGGTTGCATGGGCCCGCAGGTAATGATCACAAGGATGGCGGGATTCCTGGCTTATGCCGCTGCAGCGATCGTGGCCCTGTGGGGGGTTGCCCATGCGATTCCGACTCGCCAGGTTCTCGCGGGCTTCGAGCCAATCACGACGCACAACCGCAGAGTTGTCCTCCAGGAGTGGTTGGCGGAGGCGTTCACGATGTGGGGCATCGCTGCAGTAGTCGTCAGCGTGACCATCGTGGCTGGAGCGGGGGCAAGTGCCAGTCGGTGGGTCTACCGTGCGGCTGCCGGACTACTGCTCGCACTTGCCGTGCTGACCAGCCTCACTGGTGCCCGTACGCCGGTCATCTGGTTCAAGATCTGTCCGGTTCTGATGACCGCGTCTGCCGTTCTGCTGGTTACGGCGAGCTTGTTGTAGACGGCCGATCCTTGGAGCGGATGCTCGCTCCCTTGGAGACCGACGATGTCCCAACCGGCCAGCTCGGTGAGGCACTCCTTCATCGCATCACTTCGGGGACCGGCCTCAGCCATCTTGGGCGGGGATCTGGCTCACTCGGTTCCCCACATCCCGCTTGACGCTCCCCTCAGCGTCGATGATCGAGGACTACGGGATTGACCACGTTGATGGGCGACCCGGCGGCGAACGCATTGATCTGGTCGAAGATGTCGCTGAACTGGATCTCCCACTCATCACGGGACACATAGCCGATGTGAGGAGTGCACACCACGTTGTCCATGTGGAACAGAGGATCGTCGGTGTCCACCAGGGGCTCGGTCTCGTAGACGTCGACGGCAGCCATGCCGGGCCTGCCGGACAGCAACGCGTCGACCAGGGCACCGGGCTCGATCAGCCCAGCCCGACTGGTGTTGACGAGCAGAGCCGAAGGCTTCATGCGGGCGAGGTCTTCCGCAGTCACGATGCCCCGTGTGGCCTCGACCAGGCGCATGTGCAAGGAGAGGACGTCGCACTGCTCGAAGAACGCCTCTTTGCTCGTGGCGACCACGAGGCCGTCGGCTTCTGCTCGTGCCCGTGACGCCTCACTCGCCCAGAAGACGACGTTCATGCCGAAGGCCCGCCCGTACTCGGCCACCACCTTGCCGATCCGTCCGTAGCCGTAGATGCCGAGTGTCCTGAGCAGCAGCGAGCGCCCAACTCCGTCCTGCCAGTGACCTGCCTTCATGGAGGCGACCTGCTGGGGGATGCGGCGCATGCCGGCGATCACCAGTCCCCAGGTCAGCTCTGCCGTCGCATAGGAAGGAGACCCCTGGTGCAGGTCGGAGGATACGACGATGCCGAGCCGGGTGCACGTGTCGATGTCGATGTGTGGATACACGCTTCGCTGGCTGATCAGCTTCAGTTCGGGAAGACGTTCGAGCAAGGGCGTCCGTATCTGGGTGCGTTCACGGATGAGGACCAGGGCCTCGGCGCCCTGAAGGCGACCAGTGAGCTCCTCCACTTCCTGGACGTGGTCGTTCCATACGGTGACCTCGTGATCAGCCAGTCTGTTGAAGCAGTCGAGCGTCCTGAGCGTGTCGAAGTAGTCGTCGAGAATCGAGACCTTCATCGTTGGGAAACCTCCTCAGGCGATGCAATCGGGGTTGTCCGCAACCGGCGGAGCCATTCTGCCCCAGGCGGTCACGGATCACCCCGGGAGGCTGGGTACTGTCTCCTGCGGACCGCCCCAACAACGTCCACCGGATCACACCCGGCGGCCCGAGACCTGGTACCCGGTGGCACCCGTACCGAGTCGGCGGGCTCGGAGTCCGGCGCGCAGACCGTTCAGGGTTGAAGGTGCGGGTCGGTCGACTGTCCGTCCCTCTCCTGGCGCAGGGCTTCTTGTGCATCGAGCTCGGCGTCGATCTCCCGGGTGAGCACTTCCTCGGACCGGACCCACTGGATGACGACGGGGATCATGGCCAGCGCCATCAGGCTGTCTCCGAACACCCACATGATGGCACCACCGGTGTGCAGGTCGCCGACGAGCGACGGGCCCCAGGTCCGGTGCATGGTGGTGTAGGCGGAGAACATCTCGTGGTTGGTGGAGAGCAGGACCAGCCCGCAGAACGTGTCCACAGGTACCGCCAGCATCAGGTAGATGAGCCTGAGTCCGGGGCTGAGGGGGTGGCGACTCGGCTCGATGGCCACCACCGGCCGCCAGAACAGGTAGCCGATGACGAGGAACGCCAGGTGCTCGTTGTCGTGGGCCAAGTCGTTGGTCAGCATGACGTTGTACAGGCTCGTGAGGTGGGCCACCGGGATGAACACGGTGTAGAGCACGAACCCGGTGATCGGGTGGCCGACCACTTCGGCCACCCTCGAGTCGAGCACCCTGGTCACCACGCGGTGGGTGCCGCCGATCGTCGACCGGACCAGCAGCTCGACGGGGGCTCCCATCGCTATCAAGGGAGCGGCCCCCATGATCAGGAGGATGTGCTGGATCATGTGGTCGTAGAAGAGCGTGTCGTCGTAGACGCCAATCACCGTCTCGATGGCCACGAACACGAGCACCATGGCTCCGACAAACGCGATCGTGCGCTTGACGGACCACGGGCTCTCCGGGTCGGCCCTTCCGACTCGCCACGCTCCCCAGAGGTACAGGGTGGTGGCTCCGCCGATGAGCACACTCGGCGTGAATGCGATGGCGGTCGCTCCAAGATTGCTCGAGATGTTGGGCAGCGCGACGTCGGCCAACAAGGAGAGCGACGTGCCGATCACAGCGTCTCGTTCGTGCCGGCCCGCAAGGTGGATCGCATCCTGCGACCCGGACAGCTCGAGCTTGTTCGGCTCTGTGGCGTCGTCGGCGGGCGAGGGCGGCAGGGTCTGGGTGGCGAACAGGCAGACGAGGATGCATGTTGCGGCTGAGAACGCGACCGCGTGGGTGGCATCGACTGCCGCATTCGAGGCCGCCGGTAAGATCTGCGTCCCGACGGGCAGTGAGTGCAGCAACCCGACGGCGGCGTCGCCCGAGGCGGGCACCGGATGGCGAATGCGGTAGCCCGATCCTTGCCTTCGAACACGTCGTTGACGTTCGACAGGGTGGCCGGCAGGATGACGGCGCCCCCGATGCCCTGGAGGAACCGCCCCAGGATGAGTATGTCGTCGCCCGAACCCGAGGCTGCGGACTGTCGGCCGGATGAATCAGGAGCTGTCGGGGGACGATCGCCGTTCCGTGGCATCGCTGCGAGAGCCTAGTGGCGCGGCCTCAGGCCCCCGGGGCCGGCTACAGGTGTGCGCTCTCAGGCATCCGAGCCCGCCGCCTCCTGGAGGACGATGCCGTTGCCGTCGGGATCGTCGAACGTCACGAACCGACCCCAGGGCGCCTCTTGGACATCACCACCGATGTCGACCCCCCGCTCCTTGAACACGGCGATGTCGGCATCGAGGTCGCTCGACTCCAGTACGGTGCCCTTGCTTGTTCCCGGTGTCATCGACCCGAACCAGGTCACCAGGGTGATCGACGTCTCCGAGCCGCGTGGCCTGACCTGCACCCAGCGCCGGGTGGGACCCATGTCGGTGTCGGCCACCAGCTCGAACCCGAGCTTGTCCACGTAGAAGTCGCGGGACCTGCTCTGGTCGGAGACCGGCAACGAGAACAGCTGGACCTTGGAGACGGGCATGACTCTCAACGTAGGGAGTGGGCAGCCCAGCGGTCAACCGCCCGGACCGATCCCCGTCAGTTGATCCTCACGTCAGTTGATCTTCAACAGGTCCACGATGAAGATCAGGGTGTCGTTGGGGGCGATGCCTGCGCCCGGCGAGTTCGCCCCGTAGGCCAGGTTCGGCGGGATGATCAGCTCGCGCCGGCCACCCACCTGCATCCCGACCACCCCTTCGTCCCAGCCCTTGATGACCTGGCCCTCGCCCAGCACGAACTGGAGCGGTTGTCCTCGGTCCCACGATGCGTCGAACTGCTGCTTGGACGAGTAGGCCACCCCCACGTACTGCACGGTGACCTTGTCGCCAGGCTTCGCCGCAGGCCCCGTGCCGACGATGAGGTCCTTGGATTCGAGCTGGGTGGGAGGTGCTCCGGGGGGTACGACCACCGTCGGCTTCGTGCCGAAGGTCCCGGCCGGTGGCGGGTCCTGAACAGAAGCGGTGGCCGCCGACGTCGAGGAGGGTGTACCGGCGGCGCCGGCGGTCGACGAGCTGGTCGACGAGCTGCTGCACCCGGCCAGTCCGAATGTGGAGGCCGCCAACACGACCAAGGACCAGTTGCGAAGGCGAGACA
>Ga0182010_10000686_pt1 | contig 19197 bp, 11 predicted proteins | sample 611E1MmetaG_FD_120488 | JGI IMG/M metagenome (GOLD analysis project Ga0182010, IMG submission 120488) | Permafrost microbial communities from Stordalen Mire, Sweden - 611E1M metaG | ecosystem: Environmental > Terrestrial > Soil > Wetlands > Permafrost | place: Sweden: Stordalen | collected...
ACTGAACTCCATCCCCCGTCCCCTTCCCCTTGGAAAGGGGAAGGGGTGCGTCAAAGAGGATCGTGCATCAACGAAACCGAGCATTGCGCGATCGCGATGCACATAGCGGGGGGGTACAGACGAGTTTCGTGATTTCGATGCTCCCCCATACGCTTCTGAAAGGGTTTACTATATGGTCCGCGAGATCGACACAAGACGTTGGTCGGACTGAACTCCATCCCCCGTCCCCTTCCCCTTGGAAAGGGGAAGGGGTGCGTCAAAGAGGATCGTGCATCAACGAAACCGAGCATTGCGCGATCGCGATGCACATGGCAAGGGGGCACAAACAGGTTTCGTGATTTCGATGCTCCCCCATACGCTTCTGAAAGGTTTTACTATATGGTCCGCGAGATCGACACAAATCCTTGGCGGGGGCGTGCAAACAAGATTTGCGATTTCGATGCTTCCTTCAGAGTATAATCGGTGCCATCGAAATCGCGTAGCCCTGAGCCTGCTTTACCAGGTCGCCCCTCAGGGCTTTCGATCTCGCAAGACTTTCTTTGGTTACTTTCTTTGGTCACAAAGAAAGTAACCCCCGGAGGAACACAGCTATTCATCCGTGAAACAACGAGCCATCGCCGACAATCCTCATGCTAAACAAAATCTGGATCTTCCTCATCCTCGCAGGCGTTCTCATCGCTGCGGGGAACGATATCGCGGATGAAGCGAGAAACACCTACCGTAACGGCATCCCTCTGACCGCTGCGATCGCGGTCGAGCACCCCCCCTCGGTTCTCACACCGACGTGGCAGGGGGAGATGAGCATTCCCTCTGCTCTCTTCGCGGCGTTCTATGGCGTTCCGGAGTCCGGTGACGTGAAGGAGACGGTCACCATCACGACAGCGCCTTCCGGGGTTTCTGTCATGACGATACCCGTCAATGAATCGTCTCCCCCCCAATGGAAGTTGATGGCACAACGGTCATCGTCACGGGACCATCTCACGGCAACCATCGATCGCATTCAGTGGAGCGGGGGGGCATCGAACGGTTCGGTCCGTTTTATCGTCGACCCGATACGGTTCGTGAAGCTTAAGGCGGTGACCGCTGCGGCCATCGACTGGGCAGCCATCGCCGTCAATGTCGTGTTGGGTCTCGTGGGCGTGATGGCCCTGTGGCTCGGGCTGATGCGCATCGCGGAAGAGGCGGGAATGCTTGCTCTCCTCACGCGGTTCCTCCGGCCTGTGACGAGATTTCTCTTCCCCGATGTCCCCGCCGACCACCCCGCCATCGCCGCCATCATTATGAACACTGCTGCCAATATGCTCGGTCTGAGCAACGCGGCGACGCCGCTGGGTCTCAAGGCGATGGAGGAGTTGAACAAACTCAATCCTCGCGCCGGGACTGCGACGAACGCCATGGTGACGTTCCTGGCGATCAACACCGGAGGGTTCGTCATCATACCGGCGACGGCCATCGCCGTCCGCGCTGCGGCCGGCTCCGTCAACCCCGGCATCATCATCGGGACGTCAATCGTCGGCGCCGGGGTTGCAACCGTTGCCGGCATTGTCGCATCGCGACTCCTGCAACGCCTGCCGATGTATCGGAAGGAGAAGGAGGAACGCCATGACTGATCTCTTCCGGTCCTTTGTTGACATCCTGGCGGTCGCTGCCATCCCCGCCGTTCTTCTCCTTTTCGTGGGATGGGCCGCTTTCAAGAAGGTGAAGGTGTATGAAGTCTTTGTCGAAGGTGCGAAGGAGGGGTTCACCACGGCCATCCGCATCATCCCGTATCTCGTCGCGATGCTTGTTGCCATCGGCATCTTCCGCGCCTCGGGAGGTCTCGAGCTGCTGAGTGCCCTCCTCGCACCCGTGACGTCCTGGATCGGGATGCCTCCGGAAGCACTTCCGATGGCCATGCTCCGCCCTCTCTCCGGGAGCGGCTCGCTCGGTCTCATGACTGAACTGATGAAGGTCCATGGACCCGACTCGCTGCTGGGTGTCATGGTGTCGACGATGTATGGAAGTTCCGAAACGACTTTTTACGTGCTGGCGGTCTATTTCGGTTCCGTCGGCATCAGGAAGACACGCCATGCAGTCCCTGTTGGATTGATCGCCGATATCGCGGGTATGCTGGCGGCGGTTTGGATCGTCAATCTGCTTTTCCATCGCTGAGGTGTTGGAATATGGGTGAATCCACCCCCTTCGTGCGGAAAGCGCCCCAATGACCCGGAGGTGGAGAGACATGCTGCCTTGCTTTTCAAGAGAGTGATGGGTATCTTTTTGACCAATATGTGCGGTTTTCCGCGCATCCTCCCCTTATCTTGCTGCCGATGTCTTGATATCTTCCTGTCTGCTCTTGCTTCGGAAATCACGCACGATTCCTTCTGCATCGGAACGATGCTTTCAGCACGGGGGAATGCGGACAATATCTCAGGACGAGCCATTGTATGCATGCGCTGAATAAGCTGGTTGTCACAATGCTGCCGGCGGTTCCCCGCCCGTTAGTACGATATTTTGCCGGGAGGTATATCGCCGGGGAAACGATGCAGGATGCCATCAACACCGTCCGGCTTCTCAACGCGGAAGGGGTTTGTGCGACGCTCGATGTCCTTGGCGAAGACATTACCACCAGGGAGGAGGCCATTGCCTCCAGGGAACAATCCGACGACGTTCTCCACACCATCGTTGAGCAAAAACTCGACTCCAACCTCTCCATCAAACTCACCTCCCTCGGTCTCTTGCTGGACAAGAAGTTCTGCGAATCCAATGTCCGCGAAATCCTCACATTGGCCGCCGAACATGATATCTTCGTCCGGTTCGATATGGAGGATTCCACGACAACCTCGGACACGATCGAGGTGTATCGATCTCTGCACAGGGACTTCCCACGCACGGGAATCGTCATGCAGGCCTACCTGCGCCGGGCGGCCGCGGATGTGGACCTGCTCATCGGTGAACGGCCGAATTTTCGTCTCTGCAAGGGAATCTATCGGGAGAGGGAGGAGATTGCATTCCAGAAACGGGAGGAGATTCAGCAGAACTACGCATCTCTTCTTCGCCGGATGTTTAACGGTGGGGCGTACGTCGGTATTGCCACGCATGACACCCTCCTGGTCGATGCTGCAGCAACAGTCATACAAGAGAAGGGACTGCGCAGAGATCAGTACGAATTCCAGATGCTCCTCGGCGTGCGTCCGGATCTGCGAAGGAGGCTGGTGCGCGAGGGTCACAAAGTCCGCCTCTATGTTCCCTTCGGAAAGCATTGGTATGGCTACTCCATGCGCCGCTTCCAGGAGAATCCGGCGGTCGCCGGGTATGTAGTGAAGGCATTGTTCGTGAGAAACCGATAGCATTCTGCGTTCCCATCATGACGAAGGAGTTACCATGCCAGAAGTGAAACACAGGCCCTACGTTCCGGCGGACAGCAACATGAAGGAGTTTACGGTCCGCGCGCTGGTGATCGGTTTGTTCATGTGTGTCATCCTGGGCGCCGCAAACGCGTATCTGGGCTTGAAGGCCGGGATGACTATCGCGGCGACATACCCTGCGGCGGTGATCGGCATGGCTGTGCTTCGCATGATGAAGGGGAGCCTTCTGGAGGAGAACTTCGCCCGAACGGTCGGTTCGATCGGCGAATCCGTGGCTGCCGGGGCGATCTTCACGATCCCGGCATTTGTCGTTCTTCACATCTGGAGTTTCAAATCAGACGACATGTTGACCGAGTATCTCACGGCTGCATCGCTCATGATCCTCGGCGGTGTTCTCGGCATCATGTTCGTGACGATCCTCCGGCGCGTGATGGTGGACGACGAGGGCCTTCCCTTCCCGGAATCGGTCGCAGCGTCGGAAATCCACAAGGCGGGCCAGCGTGGTGCCGATGCCGCCATCCAGTTGTTCAAGGCGATGGGCGTCGGTGCGTTGATCAAACTCCTTGACGGCCTCGGTGTGTTCCAGGCGTCCAACCTCGATTTCCAGGTTATGGTCGGACATGTGAAGGAATCATTCGTCCGGTTCGGTCTGAAACCCGACTCGCAGAAGGTGGTCGGCGGGGGAATCACGACGATCTCTGCTCCCGCCGCGACCCCGGCGTACATCGGCGTCGGATACATCATCGGTCCCGAGCTGGGTGCGTTGAACTTCGCGGGAGGCATTCTGGCGTGGGGCCTGTTTGTTCCCCTGCTTGTCTTCTTTCTCGGCCCGCAGCTTATCGGAAATTATATTACGGCGAACGGAGGGAATGAGATGGGCGCCTGGGCCCAGTTGACCGGACATCTGTATCGCTACATCGTCCGGCCGATTGCCGTGGGAGGGATGCTCACAGGCGCATGCTACACGCTCTGGAAGATGAGAAAGAACCTTCTCCTTGGCATCAAACGGGGCGTGGCCGATGTGAAGAAGTCGGCTGGACAGAAGGCGGCGACGAAACGGACCGAAAGGGACCTGTCATTCCGCGTCGTCTTGTTCGGCATCGGCATGGTGTTCATCCTGATGATCGGACTGTATTTTTATTTCACCAACATGATCCTGGGCGCCATCCTCGCGGCTGTGGTGATGCTGGTCGCGGGCTTCTTCTTTGCCGCCGTCTCGGGGAACCTTGTCGGCATGATCGGTTCGTCAAACAACCCGATCTCCGGGCTGACGCTGGCGACAACGGTCGTTGCCGCTTTGACAATGGTTCTCGTGGGAGTGAAGGGAATCCAGGGCGTCGCTGCGGTCCTCGGCGTCGCTGCCGTGGTCTGCGTCTCGTCGGCTGTTGCAGGCGAAATGCTCCAGGACCTGAAGGTCGGACACATCCTCGGCGGTACGCCGTCGAAGATGCAGATTGGCGACATCATCGGAGTGATCCTGGCCGGACTCGTGATGTTCTTCCCATTGTATGTGCTTCATAACGCGGATCTTGCCGCGAATCCTCTGACGGGCGGATTTGGCGGACCGAAGCTCCCCGCACCCCAGGCCGGCTTGATGGCGGCTCTCTCTCAGGGGATCGTTGGCGGCGAGATGGCCTGGCCCCTCGTCATCGTCGGTATCGCGATGGGAGTTACTCTGATCATGGTCCGCGTCAAAAGCCCCATGCTCTTCTCCGTCGGCATGTACCTCCCCCTGGAAACGACTTTCGCCATCTTCATCGGCGGGATGATCCGCGGGTTTGTGGACAAGCGGGTCGCCAAACGGGGATACAACGATGCGCAGAAGGCTCGCGTGGAGAATGCCGGCATCCTCTCGGCTTCAGGGTTGATCGCGGGCGAGGCGCTTGTCGGTCTCTGCATTGCAACCGTCGTCTTTATCCGGGACCGGGTGTCGGGCGTGCCTGAATTCTGGACCATCGCCTGGTTTGAAGGAATCGCGCCCTGGTTGGCAATCCCGGTGTTCATCATCCTGGCCCTGTACCTCATCCTCGTGCCGCTGTCGAAAGCGGGACGGGCGGATGAACCGGCGCCGCCGACGGCCATCATGTAAGGCATGAACTCTACTTTTCCTGAAAGGAGCACGCAGCCATGTCACAAGCGTTGGAAGGTCTGAAGCCGGGGCTCGTATGGAAGTACTTTGGCGAGATCGCAAAGATCCCCCGCTGTTCCAAACACGAAACGGCGATCACGGCGTACGTTGTGGCAACGGCAAAGAAGCTGGGCCTTGAGGTGAAGACCGACAAGTATGGCAACGTCGCGGTCAGGAAGCCCGCGAGCCGCGGGAAAGAAGGATTGCGCAGCATCGTCCTGCAGGGCCACCTCGATATGGTGTGTGAGAAGAATAAGGAAACCGTGCACGACTTCAGCAAGGATCCCATCGAGCTCGTCCGCAAGGGGAACTTCCTCATGGCGAACGGCACGACACTCGGTGCGGACAATGGGATCGCCGTTGCGACGAACCTTGCCATCATGGAGGACAAATCGCTGCAGCACGGACCGCTCGAATTCTTCTTCACCGTGGACGAGGAGACGGGCCTGACGGGGGCGACCAATGTGAGTCCGGACTTCCTCTCCAGCAAGACGCTCATGAACCTGGATTCGGAAGAAGAGGGGGCCATTTATGTCGGTTGCTCCGGCGGCAGGGATACCATCGCAACATGGAAGGCGGCGTACGAACCGGCCCCGGCAGGAACAGTCGCCGGGCATCTCAAGGTGCTCGGCCTGCGCGGCGGGCACTCCGGGCTGGAGATCGAGAAAAACCGGGGGAATGCAATCAAGATCCTGAACAGGGTCATGATGGAGCTGGGAGCGATGGGTGCGCGCATCGCCTCCTGTGAAGGCGGGAATAAGCATAACGCAATCCCGCGGGAAGCGGAAGCGCTCCTCTTCGTGCCGAAGAAAAAATGGAACGACGCCGTCGCGCTGGTGGGGAAATGCCTGGCGACAATCGCGGCAGAGGTGGCAAGCGTTGAACCCGGTCTGGCCGTCACTCTGACGCCGGCAACAGGCGTCAGGAGGGGGAAGGTCATCTCCCGCTCTCTGCAGAAGAAATTGACCATGACGATCTCCGCCCTGCCGCACGGCGTGATCAAAATGAGCGCGGATATCCCGGGCCTCGTCGAAACATCGACGAACGTTGCCGTCATCCGGTCCGACAAGAAGTCCATCACGATGGCGACCAGCCAGAGAAGTTCCGTCGCTTCGGAGAACAGGGAAATCGTTCAATCCGTCACCGCCGTCTTCGAACTGGGAGGTGCGACCGTCACGGCGGGCGACGGGTATCCCGGATGGAAGCCGAATATGAATTCCGCGATCCTCAAGGTTGCGAAAGCGGCGTACCGTCAATTGTACGGAAGGGACCCGGAGGTAAAGGCCATCCATGCCGGTCTCGAATGCGGGATCATCGGCGAGAAATATCCGGGGATGGACATGATCTCCTTTGGGCCGACGCTGGAAGGTGTCCACTCACCCGACGAAAAGATCCACATTGATACGGTGGAGAAGTACTGGAACTTTCTCATGGCTATCCTGAGGAGCGCCAATTGATTGATCCGCGGCTCTCTCCCGGCGGCCATGATTCGCCCGCATGCTTGCAGACGGAGGTGAACCGGATGCGGAAGGGGAGGAGGCGATGACGACGCCCCGTGGACATGATGGGCCGGAAGCGGGGTTCCTCAACCCTGCGAATCGTCCCTATAGGTTCATCGTTCTCTTCTTCGTGAGCGTGCTGACGTTCGGAAGCTACTTCGCATACGACAGCGTGGGGGCGATCGCCCCCATGCTGATCGATGCCCTCGGTATCGGGCGCGAGTCGATCGGACAGATGTACACGCTCTACAGCGTTGCGGCAATCCTCTCGGTCTTCATCGGCGGTCTCCTCATCGACCGGTTCGGCACACGCAAGGCGAGCTTGCTCTTCTCCGCGCTGGTGACCCTCGGAGCCCTCATCGTGGCGCTTGCACCGAACCTGCTGGTACTCTATGCGGGACGGTTCATCTTTGGCTGGGGGTCCGAGTCCCTCGTGGTTGCGCAAAGCGCGATCTTTGCACGCTGGTTCAAAGGGAGGGAACTCGCGCTCTCCTTCGGGATAGGCCTGACCATCAGCCGGCTCGGCACGCTCTTCAGTTTCAATACGGAGGCGTTGATCGCTGAGCACTTCAACGACTATCGCTATGCGCTCTGGGCGGCGGTTGGCTTCTGCCTCCTTTCACTCCTGTCGAACCTCGTCTATAACATGATGGACCGGCGGGGCGAGAGGGTGCTGGAGTTGAAAGAGGAGGGTGGAGGGGATAAGATCGTCTTCGGCGACATAAAGAAATTCACACCCTCGTACTGGTACGTGACTCTCTTGTGCGTCACGTTCTATTCGGCGATCTTTCCGTTCACGGCTCTCTCCACGGATCTCTTCAATACGAAATGGGGACTGCCCATGACGGCACCAACCGAGGGCGGGTTCCTCTACCAGGCTTTCTACAACATCCTCCACATGTTCACGACGGCAGGGGGGACGACCACGATCATTATTTTTGCATCGATGGTCTTTGCTCCGGTGTTCGGGCAGGTTGTGGATAAATTCGGGAAGCGGGCCGCGATGATGGTCCTGGGATCGATCCTCATGGTACCGTCATTCCTTCTCCTCGGCTTTACGATGGTGGCGCCGGCGTTCCCCATGATCATCCTGGGGACGGCATTCGTTCTTGTCCCTGCGGCGATGTGGCCATCAATACCGCTGCTTGTGGAAAAGAACAGGGTGGGAACCGCGTTTGGCCTGACGACGACGATACAGAACATCGGCCTCGCCTTTTTCCCCTGGCTCAATGGGTATCTCCGCGACACGACGGCTTCCTACACAGCGAGCATGGTCATGTTCTCCTTCCTCGGGATTGCGGGGCTGATTTTTGCCATTGCGCTGAAACGTGCCGATGCCCGCGCCGGGTTCATCCTGGAAAAGCGGTGAAGCGACCACGCGATCGGGCCGGGAGAACGCCGCCTTCGCGAACCCGGAAAGGCCCAGTCCTCCCACGGTCTCATGCATGAGATGAACAACATGGACGATAGCAAGCGCATACTGGTCATCGAGCCCGTTCCGACGGATGCAGAGCTTATCGAGCTCCAAATCCGCAAGTCGGGCGTCCCCCTGACGGTGAAGCGAATTGCCACAAAGGATCTGATCGAAGGGATGCTCGCGGAGTTCCTTCCCGATCTGATCGTGGTGGACAATGCCGTCCCACGATGCGATGTTCCTGCGCTCATCCGAAAAGGGCGCGAAGAGCACCCTGAAGCCCGATGGGTTGTGGTATCCGGCCCCGGCTCCGAAGAGATTGCCGTCGAAAGCATGAAAGCGGGGGCGTCGGACTATGTCGCCAAGAAGTCGATCAACCGCCTCGGTTCGATCGTCAAGGCCATCCTCGAAGCCCCCCCCCCGCCGCCGGCGATCTCGGCGGAACAGGAGCCTGCCCCCCCTCTTCCCGCACCTTCAGGAGAGAACGAACTCTTCCGACAGGTCATTGAATCGCTGAGCGACTATGTCGCCGTGACGGATCTGAACGGGAAGCGCCTGTACAACAGTCCTTCCTACCAGGCGCTTTTGGAAGAGCCGGATACGCTGGAAGGGACGAGTTCCTTCCTGGATATCCATCCCGAAGACCGGGAGCGGGTCAGGGAGGCGTTCAAAGAGACTATCGCCACGGGTGTGGGACAGCGCCTTGAATACCGGCTCATCGATCGCGACGGGAATATCAGGTTCATCGAGTCCCAGGGGAGCATCATCAATGACGACGCGGGCAGGCCCGGAAAGATCGTCGTTCTTTCCCGCGACATTACGACGCGCCGCCGAACCGGTGAGATCATGCGCATGGTGCAGGAAGAGATTGCCCTGCTGCGGGAGGAGAATTTCTTCCCGGGGGTCGTGCGTTCTTTGGGCACCGCGCTCGGCATCAAGTATGCCCTGGTGTCGGAATGTGTCGATCGCCGGTGCGAGCGCGTGCGGGCACTTGCGTACTGGGCGCAAGGAGACCTTGCCCCGGTCTTCGAGTACGATCTCAAAGGCACTGTGTGCGAACGGGTGTTCAGGACCGGAGAGGCGCAGTACTTCCCCTCGGATGTCAAGGATCGGTTCCCCGAAGAGGAAGCACTCGCTGCCATGAATGCGTATGCGTATATGGGCGTACCCCTCCTGGATGCAGAGGGGTTTCCCATCGGACACATGTTCATCATACACGACGAGCCCCTTCCCAATGAGGACCTTGCAGCGTCGGTTCTGGCGGCTGTTGCCGCACGGGCGGCGTCGGAACTGGATCACCGGATGACCGTCCGCCGGCTGATGGAGGAGGAGGGAGAATCACGCTCTTTTCTGGAGGAACTGGCCGAGGGCGTGATTGCCATTGATCTGGAGGACGTGATCGTGTATGTCAACCCCGCGATGGCGGCATTGAGCGGGTACGCCGTGGACGACATGGTCGGAAAACTCTCCTCGACGCTCCTTTTTCCGGGTGATGAAAGGGGTGAAGTCTATGCGCGGAACGAGAAGTGGCTGAACGGATTGACGGATGAGTATGAAGCGTCTCTCCAGCGGAAGGATGGGTCTCGTTTTAGCGCGCACTTCTCCACCGCCCCCCACAAGAATCGCCAGGGTGAAGTACTCGGCGCGTTGACGATTGTGACGACGGCGGCGGCGAGGGTGCCTGTGCAGGCCCGCGATCCGGAGGAAGCCGCGATGCTCGGGGAGATGCCCGACGCGGTGTTCGTTTGCGACCCCGAAGGAAAAATTATGTTCTGGAACCGCGGAGCGGCCCACCTGTACGGGTGGTCGGCTGACGAGGCGCGGGGAAGAGAGTCGGATGAGCTTCTCCAAACGGAGGGGACGATGAAGGGCGGGGAAGCGGTTCGTACGGCCGTCATCGAGGGCTCCTGGGCAGGAGAACTGCAGCAGCGACGCAAGGACGGCGGCATCGTCGTTGTGGATGCACGATGGACCTTGATGCGCGACCCTGACGGACATCCTAAATCCGTTCTCGTGATCGCAACGAACATTACCGGAAAGAAGGAAGTGGAAATCTTCGAAATCCGTGCCCGGAGACTTGAGGGGATCGCAGCACTCGTCGGGGCGGTCGCCGCAGATCTTCATGATATCATGACGCCGATGACTCTGACCATACCCTCTCTTGCCCCGAAGGCGGACGACGAGGCGTCACGTCAGGCGGTGTCGTTGATCGCCGGCAACGCGCAGAGCGGCATCGACCTGGCCAACCAGATTCTTGCTCTTGTGGACCTCTCGCCGGAAGGGGACGGACAACTTGATCCCGCGGCGTTGATCGCGGCAACGGCGAAGTCTGTCTCCGCGTCGCTCCCCACGGACGTGAGCATTGAGACGCCTCCCCCCCGAAAGCTCTGGCCCGTCACAGGGATTCTGCCGCAGCTCCAACAGGTCCTCACGAATGTCTGCACGAACGCGTGGGAATCAATGCCCCGGGGGGGTGTCCTCCGGCTTGCGGCGGAAAACGTCTCCCTGGACGCGCAGGAGGTTGCTTCCCACCCTCCTGCGACCGCAGGTCGCTACGTGATGATCAGTGTCAGCGATACCGGGCGCGGCATCCCGCCGGAAATCCTCGAAAAGGTATTTGAGCCGTTCTTTACGACAAAGCCCCCGGGAAGAACGACTGGCCTGGGTCTTTCCACGGCAGCCGCTATCGTCCGGAACCAGAAAGGATTCATGGATATCTTCAGCGAACCCGGGAAGGGGACGATCGTCAAGTTGTATCTCCCTGCCGGAGAGCTCACAAGCCGCAAGCATGAGTCGAACCTGACGATGGTCCATGGTGAGCGTGTCCTCGTCGCTCACCAGCAGGCGTCTATGCGCGAGATCCTCCGGAAGTTGCTGGACACCCATGGGTTCGACGTGCTGAGTGCTGCTGACGGTGCGGAGGCGATCGCGCTTTTCCGGCGGTACAGGAACGAAATCCATGCAGCGATCATCGATCTGCGGATGCAGTTCATGGATGCTCCGACCACTATCCGCGTTCTTCAAGGGATGAACCCGGAGCTGAAGATCATTGCCGTAGGTGGACCGGACGATAACAATCTGCCCGGCTGCACCTTGCTGCAGAAGCCGTTTACCATCTCCTCCCTTCTCGGAGCGCTTTCGTCGAAGAAGCCAGCGGAATAGCGAGCTGACATGTTCGCACCCCCCATCCATTGCAATTCCTTCGATAGAGCTCGCTGTTTCGCAAATTTCTGTTGATTTTTGATGCGCAAAATTTATTATTAATATGTTGGGTTTTTATGGTGCGTGTCTCTGCCACTGAGGTCTGTTTTTCTTAATCTTCTTACATCCCAGGAGAGACTGAGAAGTGCACAAGGCCTTTCTGATCTTCCTGTTCCTCCTGGCAATCCTAAGCGCAGTGATCATCGGCGTTCGCGGGGCAAGCTACTATGCCGCCTCAGAGCAGGACCGTCCGTTTCACCCCCTATACGATGAGCTGAAGCCCAGCGGATTTGAAGGTCATGGGTACGGTATTGTCGGCACCGCGATGATCACGCTGGGTGTTGTCATGTATTCGTCGCGCAAACGGATGCGGACGTTGGCCGGCCTCGGACGGATCTCATACTTCCTCGAGTTCCACATCTTCCTTTGCCTCCTCGGACCCGTGCTGGTTGTCTATCACACCACATTCAAGATCGGCGGACTTGTTGCCGTCAGTTTCTGGAGCATGATGGCAGTTGTCCTGAGCGGGGTCGTGGGAAGGTATTTCTATGTCCAGATTCCGAAAGGTATCCACGGGAATGAGCTCTCCATGAGCGATTTGCACGCGGAGAACGCCAAACTCGGCCGCGTCCTGTTGGAACAGTTCGGGCTGACAGACAACATTGTCGCGAGGATCGACGCAGTGGCGATGCCGCCGCGCGACGTGACCCGCATGTCATTGATGGAGGTGGTCACCTTCTTTGTCCTGAACGACGTGACACGTCGCGCGAAGCTGCATCAACTTCTCCGGGACCTCCGCCGAAGGGGCCTGAGGTCCGACACGCTGGAACGGCTGCGCCATCTGGCGATTCGCCGGATGGTCCTGACGCGCCGCATTGCATTTCTCCAGCAGTTCAAGCAGGTGTTCCATTATTGGCATGTCATTCATCTTCCTTTCTCGATCATCATGTTTGTGATCCTCTTTGTTCACGTCGGCGTTGCCATCGCGTTCGGATACACGTGGATATGGTGACGGAATATGGAGGTCGGCGGGGTGTCCTGCTGGCGGCGGCGTGCCTCCTGCTATGGACGGGAATGGCATGGGGGCAAATCTCCCCGGGAGAGCTCTCGCGGCCTCATTCCTCCCTTGAGGGGATGGGCAAATGTACGCAATGTCACTCTCTGGGAAAGGCGATTGCAAACGACAATTGTCTGCGCTGTCACACGGAACTCAGGTCGCGCATGAACGCCGGCACCGGGTACCATGGACGTCTTGCTTCCCATCAATGCGTCGAATGCCACAAAGAACATCATGGCAGGGATTTCTCCATTGTGCGGATGGACGAAAAGGCGTTTGATCACGATCAGGCCGGATATCATCTGGAAGGAAAACATGCCGCCCTTCGCTGCAGGGAGTGCCATGCGGCGGATCGGATCATTGCACCCGATGTGCGGCAGAATGAGCTTCTCGCCCGCGGAGGCACATATCTCGGACTTTCGCACGAGTGCGCTTCATGCCACAAGGATGTCCACCGTGCACAGCTCGGAAACCAGTGCCGGCAATGCCACGGCTCTGCCGCCTGGCGGCCTGCGCCCGGCTTCGTTCACGATCGGGCGAGGTTCCGGCTGACGGGAAAGCACGCGCAGGTTCCTTGCGCGCGATGCCACGGCGTGATGGCCGATGACCACATCACCGTCAAGTACGCAGGAGTGGCCTTTGACCGTTGCTCCTCATGTCACACGGACCCCCACAAAGGCCGGTTTGTCAAACCGTGCGAATCCTGCCATACCACGAGCGGTTGGAATGAGGAACGGCCGGGAAGCTTCGATCATGCGACGACCCGTTTCCCGCTGCGGGGGCTGCATGCCGCGCTCCGCTGCGAGGCATGCCACGCCTCCACCCAGCGAAAAGGAGGGAAGGGAAGTGCGCGGGACTTTGCCGTCAAGAATTTCTCCCAGTGCAGGGATTGCCACGCCGATCCCCATCGCGGCGAGTTTGCCTTGCGTCCGCAGAAAGGGGCGTGCGAAGAGTGTCACGGCGAGCAGGGGTTTGCCCCCTCACGCTTTGACCATGCGACCGCTCGATATGCGTTGGAGGGAAAACACGCACGCGTCGAATGCCGCAGGTGCCACGAGCTCCCGGCGTTGGTCGATGGCCGGCGCGTCCCCCCGGACTTTCGTGTCCGGAAATTCCAGCAATGCGGAGATTGTCACGCGGAGGCCCATGGCGGACAGTTTTCATCGGGACCCTCCGGGGGGAAGTGCGAGTCATGCCACACGACTGCAGGCTTCCTGCCCGCTTCGTTTGGAATCCGGGATCACGCGCAGTCGCGCTTTCCGCTTGCGGGCGGACACACCGCAGTCCCTTGTGCGCAGTGCCACCCCGTCTATGCCGTGCAAGGGGGGAAGTCGCGACAATTTCTCTGGGCTCGCGAGCGGCAATGCGAGGATTGTCACACTGATCCGCACGGCAGCCAGTTCCGGCCGCCGCGGTACGAAGGATGTGCTTCATGCCATACGCCGCAATCGTGGCAATCTCTTCTCTTTTCCCATGAGAAAACGGATTTCCCCCTCTCCGGGAAACACGCGCGGGTTGCCTGCGGCGGCTGCCACACGGAAACCATGACCGTTGGCGCAAAGACCGTGCGGCGATATGTCGGCGTCCCGAAACAGTGCGTTGCCTGTCACCCGCAGGCCGAAGGAACAATGGAAGGAAACGGGAGATGATCTCCATGCGCATCAGGAAGGGGAAAAGTGGGGCGCAGCTCATCGGAGGCCTGCTGATGGCGCTGGCTCTGATGCCGTTCGTGGGATCGCACGGTGTGGCCCAGACGTCTCCTCACGGATCGCTTTCCTTCTCCTGCGAAGAGTGCCACACCGCAGACTCCTGGACGGAGATGGTCTCTCCCCCCCGGTTCCAGCATGAGAAAACCGGCTTCCCGCTTCAAGGACAGCATGCAACGGTGCAGTGCATGACGTGTCATACGACGCTCAAGTTCGCCGTTGCCGGACAGCAGTGCGTGGACTGCCATGAAGATCAGCATCGGGGAGAGCTCGGCACGGCCTGCGACAGGTGTCATTCCCCTGATTCGTGGCTGGTGCCGGATATGGTCCAGCGCCATGCACAGACCGGGTTTGCCCTGGTCGGTGCGCACGCATTTGCCGACTGCCGGCAGTGCCATACCAATGAACAGAAGCACCAATACGTGGGAGTCCGTACCGATTGTTTCGGCTGCCATCGATCGGACTATGATGGCTCGACAGCGCCCAATCATCGCCAGGCAGGATTCAGCGTCGATTGCACGGGCTGCCATAAGATGAACGATATGACGTGGGGAGGTTCGTTCGATCACGCCAGGACGGCCTTTCCCCTGCTCGGAGCCCATCTTGCAACGCCATGCATCCAGTGCCATGCGGGGAATAGATTCCGCGGAACGCCGACAACGTGCGTGAACTGCCACCAGCAGCAATTTGTCTCGGCCAGGCAGCCAAGCCATGCGGGATTCAGTACCGACTGCCTCTCCTGCCATTCGATGAACGGCTGGCAGCCGGCGACCTTCGACCACACGAAGACGGTTTTCCCTCTGACGGGAAGTCACATCAGCGTCCCATGTGCCCAGTGCCACGCGAACGGGGTGTTTGCAGGGACCCCGACGGCATGTATCTCCTGCCATCAATCGATCTTTCAGACTGCGACCAATCCTGTGCACACGGGATTCCCGACGGATTGCACCACCTGTCATACCACGATCGCCTGGCAGCCGTCAACATTCGATCACAGCAAGTCGGCCTTCCCGCTGACGGGGGCCCATCAGGCCGTTGCGTGTACGCAATGCCATGCCGGCGGCGTGTTCACGACCGCGCCCACGACGTGCATCGGATGCCACCAATCGATCTTTCAGACTGCGGCCAATCCTGTGCACACGGGATTCCCGACGGATTGCACCACCTGTCACAATACGATCGCCTGGCAGCCGTCAACATTCGATCACAGCAAGTCGGCCTTCCCGCTGACGGGGGCGCATGTGACAGTGGCGTGTACACAATGCCATACCGGCGGGGTCTTCTCCACTGCGCCCACGACGTGCATCGGATGCCATCAATCGATCTTTCAGACGGCGACCAACCCTGTGCACACGGGATTCCCGACGGATTGCACAACGTGCCATACAACAACTGTATGGCAGCCATCGACATTCGACCATAGCAAAACGGTTTTCCCGCTCACGGGAGCGCATCAGGCGCTGACGTGTACGCTATGCCATACCGGCGGGGTCTTCTCCACCGCGCCCACGACGTGCATCGGATGCCATCAATCGAACTTTCAGACCGCGGCCAATCCTGTGCACACGGGTTTCCCGACGGACTGCACGACCTGCCATACGACGACTGCCTGGCAACCGTCGACGTTTGATCACAGCAAAACGGTGTTCCCGCTCACGGGAGCGCATCAGGCGCTGACGTGCACGCAATGCCATACCGGCGGGGTGTTCTCCACGGCCCCCACAACGTGCATCGGCTGCCACCAGCCGGACTTTCAGTCAGCCGCCAATCCATCGCATACGGGATTCCCGACGGATTGCACAACGTGCCACACGACTGCTGCCTGGCAACCTGCGCTCTTCGATCACTCAAAATCAGCGTTCCCCCTGACGGGCGCCCATCTTGCGGTGGCGTGCACGCAGTGCCATATCGGCGGGGTGTTCTCCACTGCACCGACCACGTGCATCGGCTGCCATCAAACGGATTTTCAAACCACGACGGACCCGCCGCACACGGGATTCTCGACGGATTGCACGACGTGTCACACGACTTCCGCCTGGATGCCGGCGTTGTTCGATCATAGCAAGACGATTTTCCCCCTGACCGGTGCCCATGTCAGCGTCGCGTGTGCAACTTGCCACGTCAACAAGGTCTATGCCGGCCTGCCGACATCCTGCGGAAATGCGGGGTGCCACCTGAAGGACTACAATGCCACGACGAATCCGGCTCACGCATCCGCCGGGTTCCCCCTCGATTGCACGACCTGCCATACGACGACGGCCTGGTCACCATCGACATTTGCGCACGATCCCTATTTCCCTATCTCTGCGGGAAGCCATCATGCTCCCGGCCGTTGGACGCTCTGCGCGGATTGCCACCCGTCGGCGACGGATTTTTCGCAGTTTGCGTGCATTACGTGTCATGCCCACCAGCCTCAATCGAGCGTGGACGGGGAGCATTCGGGTGTCTCGGGATACAGCTATAACAGCGCAGCGTGCTATCGTTGCCATCCGAAAGGGTCGGGGGGATGATGATCGGGAAAGTGTGGCGCTGGCTCCTGTGCGCGGTCCTGATGTGGACTGCCCTGGAGAGGGCTGCCGCGCAACAAATGGAGCGCCGCCAGATCCGCGCACTGGTGACCTATTGTTCCTCGACCGCTTTCTATATTAACGCCGGACGAGTGCGGGGATTGGCGGCGGGAGATACGGTCACGGCGATCGGCAAATCCGCGTCCCCGGTCCGCGGGATCATCCTCGCGGTTTCCAGCTCGTCCTCGTCCGTGGTGATGGCTCCGCAATCGGCGCATCCCGCTGTCGGCGATAGTGCGTTCGTGGTCAAAGACGTCCTTGTTGAAGACAATCCCCCGCCTGCGATTTCGCCTGCCGGATCTCCTCCGGCAGCCCGAACGACGCCGGTCGAGAAGAACGTTTCCGGCCGCATTGCATTGCAGTACGGCGCGAGCGGCAGGTTGGGCGCTTCCATGGACTTCAACCAACCGGCCGTGCTCATGAGAATTGAAGCGGCGCGGCTCTTCGGTACGGGAATCACCTTCGCCATGTACGGAAGGACGTACTATGATCTGGCGAAGAGGTTCAGTTACTTTTCGCTGGGACCGCGCTTTGCAGTGCGTGCGTACGAGTTGTCCCTCTCGGATGACGATGGGCACTCCCTCTTCGGATGGAGCGCGGGGAGAATGGTCTCGCGCTATGTCGGCGGAATCGGCGCCGTCGATGGAGCCCAGGCAGTGGTCCATACCGGCGACTGGACCCTCGGCGGTGTGGCGGGTGCCCAGCCGAATTACAGCAATTCCGGGGTTGACCCTGCTCAATCGAAGTTCGCGCTTTTTGCCCGGTATCGATGGGGAGGTGAAGTCTTCAAAACTTCGGACGTGACGTTCGCCTACGGGCAGCAACTCTACAAGGGTCACCTTGACCGCGATTTTCTCTATGTGCAGACATTTCTCCGGCTCGGGTCGGATCTCTTTTTCTCCTCCAGCAGCGACGTTGACCTCCATGTCCTGCACAACGGCGTCCCCTCGCGCCGGTTGAGTCTCACGAACACATTCGCAACCGTTTCCTATGCGCCGCTTGCGTGGCTCTCCGTCAATGCGGGCTACGACGCATCGCGGCTGGTCTATCTCTTTGAAAGCATGAGGTCCATTGCCGATACCCTGCTCGACAAGACGCTCAAGGAGGGTTGGCGCGGGTCGGTCTATTTCCATCTTCCCCAGGGGATGACGCTCGGATTTCAGGGCAATTTCCGCCTGCCGTCCGGCGGGCAAGCGGGAACGCACACCGACGGGACGTCGTTTCGTGTGAGCGACCTCCTTGGATCCGAGGTCAATGCCGGAGTTCAATACTCCTCCATCAAAGGCATCTATACCGAGGGATATGACTGGACATGGGACATTGATCGATGGATTGGCAGGGTCATGTCTCTTTCGTTCCATCTCGACAAGTTTCACTATCTGATGCGGGGGGACGATACGCGCATGCGGACGACCACCGCCGGTGCCGTGCTCAATTGGCGGGTCACAGGCCCATGGTACCTCCTGCTCTCGGCTGACCAGGTGTGGGATGTCGCGCGCAGCACGCAGAGAATCTTTCTCGATTGCGGAATACATTTCTAGCCGGCCGGCAAATGACGGACGATACGCTTATCACGCTCGCGGTTGCGGCGATCCTGATCCCATCGGTGGTTCTGCCTTATCTCCTCCACCACCGGAAGAAGGAGAGGGAGGCGCGCGAGCGCTTTGAACGAGCCTCCATTTCGGGGCTGCAGGCCGCGGTGACTGTTCATCCCCAGATCAATGCCATCACCTGCATCGGGTGCGGAGGATGCGTCCGGGTATGCCCGGAAGGAGATGTGCTTGGCGTGATCGACGGGAAAGCCGTTCTTGTTCACGGGTCCAAGTGCGTTGGTCATGCCCTCTGCGCCGAAGCGTGTCCCGTCGGCGCGATTACCATGATGATGGCTGCTCCGGGGAGGAATGCGGACCTTCCTGTCCTGGACGAGCACCTCGAAACAAGCGTGAAGAACGTTTTCATCGTTGGGGAGCTCGGCGGCCTGGGGCTCATCAGAAACGCCATCCTGCAGGGGAGCCGGACGGTCGAGCTGATTGCCACCCGGCCGCGAACGAAGGACGGTGCCTACGACGTCGCAATCGTGGGGGCGGGGCCGGCCGGACTCGCCGCTGCACTTGCCGCACAGGCACAGGGCTTGCGTTATCTCCTCCTCGAACAAGGCGATGTGGGGGGAACCATTCTTCAGTATCCCCGCCGGAAGATCGTCATGACGTCTCCGGTCGTCCTCCCTCTCTGGGGAAAAATAAAACTGACGGAGGCCTCGAAGGAGACGCTCCTTGCC
>Ga0182010_10000688_pt1 | contig 19097 bp, 19 predicted proteins | sample 611E1MmetaG_FD_120488 | JGI IMG/M metagenome (GOLD analysis project Ga0182010, IMG submission 120488) | Permafrost microbial communities from Stordalen Mire, Sweden - 611E1M metaG | ecosystem: Environmental > Terrestrial > Soil > Wetlands > Permafrost | place: Sweden: Stordalen | collected...
CTTAGGAATTGCTTTCTGTAACTTTCACTCGTATAATACCTCGAATAGAGTTGTCAGGGTGACTGATTTGTGGGATATTAAAGGCGTAAAGATAAAAACCGTCTCAGTCCGGCACTTGCCGGAGTTAAAAGAGGACGTTGAAAAGCTACAGCGTCAGAATTTACTGCAAAAGCACCTGGCAGAAGTATATTTACAATTCAACTACGATGTGTCAGCTACTTTACCTGGAGCCTGGTGTTTACTTATTGTTGCTATGCCTCAACCGTTGACCCGTGTCGTTTTCAACTGGCAGGGCAAAGTGTACCGTTGCGATATCCCTCCTACCTATATCTGGAAAGCCGATGATGCCCGAGTCACAGATGCCCTGACGTCAATATTCCGACCGGATGGCTTCAAATTAGTACGTGTGCATTTGCCGGTTAAAACTCTTGCAGTGAGAAGCGGACTGGCTCAATACGGCAAGAACAATATCACTTATATCCCCGGCTTTGGTTCGTATCACCGGCTGGCAGCTTTTGCCACTGATTGCAAGTGTCCGGAAGATAACTGGGGTGAATTGAAAATGATGAAAGCCTGCGAAGGTTGTTTTCAGTGCGGGGAAAACTGTCCGACGGGCTGCATCCCCAAAGACCGTTTTCTGCTCCATGCGGAGAACTGCCTCACCCGGCACAATGAACGCGAAGATATTCTTGAAAACTGGATAAAACCTGACTGGCACAATGCGCTGATTGGCTGCATGCGGTGTCAGCTGGTCTGCCCGGTAAATAACAATCAACTCGCTGCAATTATCCCCGGGCCGGTATTCTCCGAGACAGAGACTGCCCTGCTGCTCCAGCAAATTCCACTGGATGCATTACCGGATGAGACACGACGGAAACTCTCCGCAATTGCGATGGACGATTCATACGATGTAATGGCACGAAACCTGGATCTATTGATAAAGAACCAAAATCTGCAGGCATAAGAACGCTTGGTTTAGTCGGAATGAAGTTTTTTGATAGATGATAAAAAATGTACCATGCGCCCAAAATGCAGGGTACTAAAACTCCCCGTATTTAACCAGAGGAAAATTATCTCAATAATGGCTCCGCTTCTGCCAGTAAACCCACCATCTCATCAGCAACTTTTTCTGCCTGCGTGCCGAACTCCTGCAGTAGGCTCTCCTTCACCCAGATATAAAACAGGTAGCGCATGCAGCGGCGGTCTTCCCTTTGCGAAAGCAAGAATTCATAATGCTCCCGGTTGATACAAATGACACCCTCACTCGGGTCATACCAGCTCCGGTAATCCGACTGCGCATTAGCCGGTGATTGCAGTTTAATGTGTGGTGCGTGCGTGGGATGATGTAAAACCGTTCTTACCGGTTTTTCTCCCGAAATCGGCGGTGGGACTTTAGCTTTCCCTTCCAGCCCATTGCCCTTTATCGAGACTCCGGCAGCTGGACCATGTGCATAAGTCTCCAGAATTCCTTGTTCTTTATATCGTACGAATTTATCGATTAACTTGCCTGCGCGGCCCAGAATAATATTGAACCGCTGCTCCTGTGATTCGGCGCTGACTTCTTCGATTAACTTCCCGATTTTCGGCTCCAGTTGCCTCAGCTCATTCACAAAAGCGCGGAATACTTCATCCTGCACAACCGCGGTTTTATCGGCTGTCCGCGCCAGGCGGTCAAAACGGATATACCCTTCCAGTCGCTGGTCGATCCACGGTAGTATATTGAAATCCTGCAAATCCTTGAGCGAGCAGATCCGTGTGCCGCCCCGTCCGTACAGGTTGATCGAGGCATCAGCCATCTCCCACGGCAGAACGTAAAGCTCAATGTAAGCCGCGCCTGCTTTCGGTACGTGCAGATTGGAAGACATCACCTTCACACCGCGGAACCGCTGCGGGTGGATTGGCTCAAAGATGTGGTTATCTGAAATGGACATTGCATACATATTTGTGCGCAAGTCGCTGGCAAACTGCTGTCCAAGGTATTCTTTGATGCGGTCTTTGGAAAGCTGGACGGCGATCTCCGGTAAAATCCCTTCCAGGTGAACAATTGTGCCGCGGTGGGTATGTTCATGTTCGCGGCACTTTTGGATAATTTCCGCGTGCCCTTTTTTCAACCACTGCCGTTTTAAAACCAGGCAACTGGATGGCTGTCCCTCTTCTGCGCTGGAAGCAAGGTGCAATTCCTCGGCGATCAACGCAAAAGCCAATAACCCGATGCCCTGCTCCCCTCTCAATGCCAGGTGCAGTTTTTCCGAATCGCCTATCTGCTGCAGAACCTGCTTCATTTTTTCGGGATTGATGCCTGTTCCGTTATCCTCGACAGTAATACTTTGCAGCGCATGCGCACCCAGACCGTTAAGAACCGGCTGGTACGTCAGCTTGATCAGGATCTGCCCATCTTCGGTCTTCGCCTGTTCGATGGCGTCCGCCGCATTTTCTACAAACTGTTTCAGAGCCTCAGATGGATTCCGACAAACATGCGCCAGTACCTCAAAAACGCCTGGTCCGGTGTGAAGTGTTACTTTAGCCATAAACCACCTCCTGCTACAGTGCCCCGGAATTATCTTAATTTACCTTTGATCAAAAAGCGTAGGTTTATTCATCTCCTGTTCGGATTTTTCGAAGGCAACATCCCAGGTAAAGCCTTGCCGGCGGTATTTTATAATTAATTCTACTTTGCGGACATCTGTATCCTGAAAATGCCTCACCTCCCGCGCTTTCAGTCTGGTCTTAATGGATTGAATAAAACCCTTTTTCTCCAGGTAATGCACTTCATCGACAGATGCTCCGGTTTTTCTGGCTAATTCAGTAATACGTAACATTTCACGAAATATTTCCTATAACTTTTCATGTAACTTTACATGATTATACGACGGTAATGCCTGTTTGTCAAGACGCGAAACAATTTGTAGGGGCGAGTTTCGAACTCGCCCGCCAGAATCCTGGTTTCTAACATAGCGGGGATAATCTTAATAGTAGTTTGCAGAGTAAACATATAGAGATTCAGGGAGAGCAATTGTCTTGGTTCTTAATGCCTGTTAGCCTCGACAAAAGGTGTAAAGTGCTACCATTGTGTGAATTGTAGACAGGAGGATTATAGACTCCTTTTAAACGTTCCCCAGTCCATTGCATTATCTTTTTCCTTGAGAGCTTTCTTCCCTTCCCGAATATCTTCTTCATCCTCTAAACACTCAAATATCAATGACCGAACTATACCGGCCACTGAAGTTTTATTGTTAACCGCGTTAATCCACATAGCCTGATACTTCTGAGAATGCAAGGTAATTTTGATTCTTTTATAGTTATCCTTGTCCTGTTTCAACTTTCCCCTCTCATCGAAACCAATATGTATCTGAATTTGGATTGAACAAGTGAGACTGCTATTTCGGAATCAGGTGTATCGATGAAGCCTTGAATGAGACTATTACCGTATCGCCGATCTTCAAACTCAGTTCTTCCCACGAGCGTTTTGTGATCAATGCCACCATGGGAATACCGCAATCCACCGTTACCCTGATCTGTGAACCGGTTGGAAAAATCTTTGATATCTTGCCCGTATAGTGATTCCGCGCGCTGCTGAGTTGTGTTTGTGCCGCCGGCAGCGAAATTGTAATATCGTCGTCGTGCAAAAACATAGTTACTTTAGCTCCGGCGGATAAATTGGAAACAACATCGAGACGCAGTCCCCCGACGTCAACTAGTGCCTGTCCTTCGGATTGCGAACTGACCACGCCGTGCATGATATTTCCGGCTTCCACAAAGTTAGCCACTTCTTCATCTACAGGATTGGAGAACACTTGCGGCGGGGTACCCATCTGCCGGATGTTCCCGTTTATCAGCACTATCACCCGGTGCGCCATCATCAAGGCTTCGCTACGGTCGTGGGTTACCATTACGGTTGTCACATTGGTTTCCCTCAATACGCTGCCGAAATCTTCCATCAGCGCTTGTCTGGTGGGACTGTCCACGCCGTTGAAAGGCTCATCCAGAAAAAGCACATCCGGCTGCAGGGCAAAAGCGCGTGCCAGACTGACTCGTTTGGCTTCGCCCCCGGATAATGTTTTTGCCTGTCTTTGCGCCAGATCGGCAATACCGAAACGCGCCAGCCATTTCTCCGTTCTGGCTTTTATTTCTTCCACCGGTAATTTCCGCGCCCGTAATCCCAGGGTAATATTGTTCCAAACCGTTGTATTAAGCAGCAGCGGTTCCTGAAAGACCACCGCCAGTTTCCGGCGCAGCTCTAATGTTGCGGTATTTTTGCTGCTCGCATATCCCTGGTACGTAATCGTGCCGGAGGCCGGTTTTATTAACAGTGCCAGGCTTAAAAGCAAAGTGGTTTTCCCTGAACCGTTCGGGCCGATAATCACCAGCACTTCGTTCTTGTTCACCTGCAACTCAGCGATGTTCAGTACTTGTTTACCGCCCAGTTTGACTGCTAAATTATTGGCTTCCAATGCCGGTGGCACAGCTTTTGTCTGCATCGGGTTCATCGTACCTTATTCCTCTGCTGAATCATTGTCAGTAGCAGGGTTACTAGATATACTATCGCCATCAGTATCACACTCAGCGCGATTGCCAATGCGAAGTTACCCTTGCTGTTCTCCCCGACGATCGCTGTTGTCATCACCCGGGTTTGTCCCGTAATATTAGCGCCTACCATCATTGACGCACCCACTTCCGAAATCACCGCCCCGAAACCGGCCATCACCGCGGCCATTAACGGTAACCTGGCCTCCAGCAGCAGTTGCCATACCATCTGTATTTTAGAAACACCAAGGGCCGTAATTTGCAGCCTTAATTTCGGGTCCAGCTGTTGCATCGCCGCTAATGTGAAACCGGCCACTATGGGGAAAGCGATGATAAACTGGGCAATAATCATCGCGCCGGGTGAATACATCAAATGCAAGAAACCCAACAGACCTTGGCGCCACAAGAAAATGCTCACGATCAAACCTACCACCACCGGCGGCGCCCCCATGCCTGTATTGACCAAACTCACAACGACCCGTCGTCCGGGGAATTTAGCTAATCCCAGGATGCTGCCCAGAGGTATACCGATCAAAAGGCTTAAAATCGTCGCCGTTCCTGAAACCACCAGTGACAACCAGGCGATTTGCAGCATCTGTTTATCGCCGTGGATTAAGAGGAGAAATGCCTGTTTGATTCCGTCAACTATTATTCCCATCAATACCCCGGTCGTAATGTCTCAGGAAATATTCGCAGATATGGTTTGTATTGTCAATAAAAAGGGACAGCTCTCAGCTCTAATTTGATTTAAAGCCGAGAGCTGTATGCGTGCGGTAACCTTAACTATTGGCTTCCCAGTTGGGACTCCGATTTACCGAAATCAGGGAAGAAAAGCTCCTGTCCGTATTGCGCGATGCCGTACTGGGCTATGATTTTCTGCGTGGCGGGGTCTATCATAAAATCGGAAAATGCCTGGGCGCCGGCAGCGTTGACTTTCGGGAAAACCGCCGGGTTAACCTGGATAACATGGTAGACATTCAATAGAGACGGATCACCCTGCACCATAATATCCAGTGTCAGGACTTTTTGATTCGCCACATAGGTGGACCGGTCAGTCAGGATATAACCGCCTTTTTCAGAAGCAACACGGAGCAGGTCCAGCATACCTGTACCAGCTCCACCTTCTATATACCAGGATGGGTTGGTGCTTGCCCCGTCTTTCACAGTGATACCAGCTTTGGCGAATAGACTTTTATCCATCGCGTCTGTCCCGGAATTATCACCGCGGCTGTAAAATTTTGCTCCGGAAGCCGCGATTTTCTTTAAAGCATCAACTGGATTAGCCGTCCCTTTGATTCCTGCCGGGTCGGCAGGAGGACCCATAATGATGAAATCGTTGTGCATTACCAGGCGGCGGTAGATACCATAACCGCCCTGCATAAAAGTTACTTCCGCTGCCGGAGAATGTACCAGCATAACATCAGCGTTGCCCGCCTGTCCTAAAGCAATCGCCGCGCCGGAACCAACGTACACTGGTTTCACTACGTATCCGGTTTTTGCCTGGAAAATCGGAATCAAAACATCCATCAAGCCGGAATCCCGCGTGCTGGTGGTGCTGGATAAAATAATTTCCGGGTTGGCGGGTTTGACCAGGGGAGGAGTAATTGTCGTGGAAGTTGTCACTACTGCGCTGGATGTGGTGGTAGAAACAGGCATCGTGGTAGTGGAGGTGGTCTTTAGCGTCGTCGTAACCTGGGTAGCTGTGTTTGTAGTTGTTGTTGTCGTCGCTGTGGTTGTACTGCTGCATCCGAAAAGTGAACTTACTAATCCGAGCAAGACTGCAGTTATGAACAGCATCTTTAACATAGGGGTAATCAGTTTTTTCATTTTCATTTTGCCTCCTTTTCATTGGTTGGATTTGTGTATAATAAAAAAGCACCTCACAAGGAGGTGCTTAAAAACAAATAAATAGTTTTTATCTCTCCTTTCCTGACACGGGAGGTATTGCCATTTCTGGCAACGCCCTCGGAACTTCCGCAGAAGTTCACCGGTTAAAACACCATTTGCTCCCTAGGTGTATTAACTCGAAGAGTAATCGCGATATTCAATTAATCGTACTTTATCACAACCTCAGGCTGTATATCAAACAGCAGCTGGCGGTTGTTCTATTATCTTCAGGATGTTTTTACTCATCGCCGGTAACTGTAAACTGAGAACTCGAAACTGTCGAATATTACCTATGTGCTATAATACTTATTGATTTCAGGCAGGTGATATTAATTATGTTTGCAATTGAAGTAAAACAAATTCTCAAAGCCTACGGCAATCGGGCCGCAGTTAACAACGTATCTTTTGACGTCAATCAGGGAGAAATCTTCGGCCTGATTGGACCAAATGGCGCCGGAAAGACCACCACTATCCGTATGATGATGGACATTATTAAGCCGGATTCCGGTGAAATCAAGGTGATGGGGGAAAAGCTGAATGACGGCAGCAAGAACAAGATCGGTTACCTGCCGGAAGAGAGAGGCCTTTATAAAAAAATGAGTGTCATGGACACCATTATTTATTTCGCTTCGCTCAAAGGAGTAGATAAGGTAACTGCCCGCAAACGCGGCGAGGAAATGCTGAAAAGAGCCGACCTGCTGCCGCATAAGAATAAACGCATCGAAGAATTAAGCCGCGGTATGGGGCAGATTATCCAGGTCATCATTACGACAATCCACGAACCGGATCTCATAATCCTGGACGAACCGTTTTCCGGCCTGGACCCGGTTAATACTCAGTTGCTTAAAGATATGATCCGTGAATTAAAAAACAGAGGCAAAACCATCATCATGAGCACCCACCTGATGAATGATATCGAAGAATTATGCGACCGCCTGCTGATGATTAACAAAGGTCGCGCTGTCCTCTACGGTAGTGTGGCTGAAGTAAAATCCAAATATCGGAATAACGCCGTTCTGATTGAAACCAAAGGCGATTTGACGGGTATCGAAGGCGTCACCGGCATCACCCCTCATAACGGAGCATTGGAATTGAAGCTGGATGCGAATACAACTCCGCAAATGGTTCTGGAAAGGCTGGTAAAGAAAGGAATCGTGATCAACCGTTTTGAATTATCCATGCCTTCACTGACGGAAATCTTCATTAAAGTGGTCGGCGACGAACATGAATAAGACCCTGTTGCTGATTAAACACGAATTTGTCAATACAGTCCGAAGAAAGGCCTTTGTCATTCTGACGCTCGCGTTTCCGGTCATCGCGCTTTTGGGTTTATTGGCTGCGCAAGTTATCCCCGGCATGATTACTCCCACCACCACTATCGAAAAAGTCGGCTACGTCGATAAAGTCGGTATTTTTACGCAAGGCCTGACCGAGTACAAGACGGAACTCGTACCCTACGCGGGTGAAGACGTCGCCAAGACGGCATTAACCGATAAAAAGATCAAAGAATATTTTGTCATTGGGCCGGACTATCTCTCCACAGGGTTAGTGCAGCGGTATACGCTTACCTCCGAAATCGCGCCCAGTTCAACCGTGCAAACCGTTATCAAAGATTTTCTGCTGAACAATCTCCTCAAAGGAAATTCGGAGGAAGTCATTGCACGTGCCAAATCCCCTTTAAACATAGATAGCACTACATTAACCGCCGCTGGTACGCCGGCTGCCCGGCAAGGCGGTTTTTCGGCGCTTATTCTCCCTTACATCTTCAGTATTTTATTGATGATGGCTATTTTTACATCCTCCGGTTACCTGCTGCAAGGACTCGGGGAAGAGAAAGAAAATCGCGTAATGGAGATTTTATTGTCTTCCATTTCACCCCGGCAATTACTGGCGGGCAAAGTTCTGGGCTTGGGCGCTGCCGGCCTGGTGCAGATTGTTGTCTGGCTGATATCCGCTAACTTTTTAATGAAAATAGCATCGTCAACCTGGGGCAACGTCATCGGTTCGTTACAGGTACCGCCGGAATTCCTGATACTGGGTGTAATCTATTTTATCCTCGGCTATCTACTGATGGCGGTGCTGATGGCAGGGGTTGGCTCCATCAGTCCCACCGCGCGCGAAGGGCAGCAAATGTCCGCCATTTTTACGTTGCCGGTGGTAATCCCCATTTATTTCATGGGCTTGATTATGGAACACCCTGAAAATGTCGCCGTGAAAATACTCACGTTTTTCCCCATTACCGCGCCTATTACCGTCATCGTCCGTTCCGGATTATCTGAAATTCCATTATGGGAACTCCTGGTCAGTATCAGCATCCTCATTCTTTCCATCTGGGGATTGTTTATATTGACCACAAAGCTCTTCAGAACTTACCTGCTGATGTATGGCAAAAGACCGGACCTTCGGGAAATCATCCGCAGCTTTAAAGAAGCCTAAGGGCTGGTTCCCTCTCCCGAGTCTCCCTGTTTCTGAAACTGTCCGAAAACTTCGATTTTATAGGATCAAGTCCAGTAATGATTAAAACAAAGTGATTTGATTCATATTGCATAAGGGAAAATAAATACTTCATCCTTAGAATCAAGATATCTGTTTTCAGAATATAGTTTTAATAACCAACTGGATGAACCTTGGGGTAAAACTATTATATGGGAAAACATGTAAGATAAAAGTAAAGTAAATCACGCAACAATATACGAATTCTTTCTTAGCAAAGTTATTTCAAAAGATGACATGCAGGATCGTTTAGAAAAGCTGTTTTTATGGGTAAAACAATAGGCCTTAGAAACTCTCATTCCCCCATCCCCTTCCTCAACCTCTCCTCCGCCGCCTCTTGAGTAATCCCCTCCAGCGCGATCAACTTCCGGTGACCTGCCGCGCCTTTTTCAATGATAATACGGCTCTTGCTGATATCCAGAATTTCACTCAAATATTCAATCAGTTCTTTGTTGGCTTTACCTTCCACCGGCGGCGCCGCAATCTTCAGATGCCACACCCCTTCCTCAAAACGCAACACATCATTCCGTTTCGCCCCCGGATGCCCCATTACCGCTATTTTCACCGGCTTCTCTTTCACTTCTTTGCTCTCAAAATATTCGGATTTTGAATTTATTTCGGATTTTCTTGTTTATTTTAACTTGAATAATCTCTCCGCGTTCTCGCTGGTAATTTTTGCCATCGTCTCAATATTGGTTCCACGTATCTCCGCCATCTTCTCCACCGTCAGCTTAATGTAGGCCGGTTCGTTCCGTTGCCCGCGGTATTTTTGCGGCGGCAGATACGGACAATCCGTCTCTACCACCAGCCTGTCCTGCGGTACAATTTTTATCACTTCCGCCATCTGACTTTTCGGATAACCGATGTATCCCCCGAAAGCCAAATAAAACCCCATGTTCAGAAAAATCCGCGCATTATCAGCGTTCTCCTGAAAGCAGTGAATCACCCCCGGCGAATCTGCGGTGGCTTTCTGCACCCAGCCGCTCAATATCTCGATCATTTCATTGGTCGCCTGACGGTTGTGGAGGATCACCGGCAGCTGCAGCTCGCCGGCCAGTTCCAATTGCCATTTCAACCCTTTAATTTGCTCGTCCTTGTACACAACGCTTCTGTGGAAATCCAGACCCATTTCTCCGATTGCGACCACACGGGGATGCTTGGCCAGCGTTGCAATACGGCTAATTTCGGTCTTTTTCACACCTGCGATTTCCTGCGGATGAATTCCTACGGCAGCGTAAACCGCGGGATATTTTTCCGCCAGCGCAATCGCTTTTTCGCTTGCTTCCACACTGGTGCCGCAGGTAATTATCCGGCCGATCCCGGCCTCCGCCGCCCGCGCGATTACCGCATCCCGGTCGCTGTCAAATTCCTCTCCGTCCAAATGGGCATGTGTATCAATTATCGAAATTTTTGAAGAATTCAATTGTTTTTTCTCAGTGAAATCTTAATACATGGGACTATATACCAATGCGAGAAGTACTTCCGCAGAAGTACGACGAAGCAAACTCACATTCCATCGTTAACAAGGATAAGCAACCTGCTCGCAGGAGATAGACATTAAAAAACTCTATCTGTGCGCCGCCCCGGTCAATTCCCTTAGATCCTGTATCTTTTCTTTCGTGCAAAAGGCCTCGATCCCTTCCAATATATCCATCGGCGCACGGGGATTCGCAAAACTCGCCGTCCCCACCTCGATGGCAGTTGCGCCGGCCATGAAAAACTCGATGGCATCATCAGCGTTTGTAACCCCGCCGCACCCCACAATTGGAATCCTCACAGATTTATAAACCTGATATATCATGTAAACAGCCACCGGCTTGATCGCAGGACCGGATAGTCCGCCGTAATCATTCCCCAACATCGGCTTATGTGTCCTGATATTGATTGCCATCCCTTTCACGGTGTTTATCAGACAAAGCCCATCTGCCCCTGCGGCGGCCACATCTTCGGCAATATGCACGATTTCCGCTGTATTCGGCGTCAGTTTCACGATGATTGGTAACGAAGTGGCTTTCCGGACTGCTCCCGTCACTTTCGCTGCCGATTCCGGGTCGGCGCCGAACTCCGCGCCGCCTGCCCTGACATTAGGACAACTGATATTGATCTCTAGTCCAGCCACCCCGGGTACCTTGTCCAGTTTCGCCGCCACAGCGGCATATTCATCGATAGTTCCACCCGCAATATTGACGATGACCGGCACTTTCCATCCTGCCCAAACCGGCGTTTTTTCTTTTATCAGTGCATCTACCCCGATGCCCTGTAACCCGATTGAATTGAGCATACCATTCGGAGTCTCGGCGATCCGCGGCTGGGGGTTGCCGTCCCGCGGTTCCAGCATCGTGCCTTTACAGACAATTGCGCCCAGCTTCTGAATATCGAAAAGGTGTTCGTACTCCATCCCGTAACCGAATGTGCCGGAGGCCGTCATTACCGGATTTTCCAGTTTCAGCCCTTTTTTATTTTCCGGAGCCAGTTGTACTGCAAGATTCACTTTCTTCCCCTAATCCACTTTTATTTCGTTATCCGTAACATCGATCCGCGTACAAGCATTATTATAGAAGAAACGCTCGCCCAGTTCTTGCGCCATTATCGCCGAACCCTCCTGGCCGGTGCAGTGAGAAACCCCGATTTTTTGGATTTTCAACTCTTTTAACGCATCGATTGTCTGGTAAACCCTTTCCACCGGAGAATTGATCAGGTGGCACCCGCCGATTACCATTCTGATTGTGTTTCTACCTGTTAATTTCTGCGCGTGGTAAAGCGTATTGATCATACCGTGGTGACTGCAGCCGAGTACTACTATCAACCCCGGTTTGGTATTGATTATCAGTGCCAGGTCGTCATTCAGTTCATCCGCATGCCATTTCTGATTTTCTTTCACATAAAACCGGTCCGCCGGCATTGGCTCGAAATCCGTCACCATCGGTACTTCGCCGGTGGTCATGATGTCTGCTGTTATCTTCACCGGTTTTTTACTCAGTCTGAATTTTGCCCCCAGTTTCTCCAGTTCCTGCAGCTGAAAAGGCAATGCAATATTTTTTCGTTTATCCTCGTCTTTACCGGAAAACTTGGCATCTACCACATCCGGATGCGCGATAACTTCGGTCTTTTCCCCGATTTTCCCCAGGACGTTCGCTAAACCGCCCGTGTGGTCCACATGACCGTGGCTCAGGACAATTTTATCCACCTTGCGCAGATCTATCCCCAGCGCCTCGGCATTGTGCGTCACCGAAACGGTCTGGCCTGTATCCAGCAGAACATTGGCTTCATTGGTTTCCACCAGGATGCTTAATCCCCATTCAGCCAGCAACCCCAGATTATCCGCCGTATTTTCGCTTAATGTCGTAATCTTTAGCATCTCTTCACCTGCTGTCAAAATTATAAGCTATGTCCGACTATGAGACAACTCCGATTATCAGTAAGACATTCGTTGATTTCCCGTAAGCCGATCTAATTACTTACTACAAGCTGTAAATCTCCCCAAATTTGAAACTCCCCCTTTCGCGAAAGGCTTACAGTCCAGGAGGCAAGAACGGGAGGGAATAAGGAGGATTTTCTGGTAAATCGTAATCAGCTGTTTGGATTTCGGATTTATTTGATATACTTCGTAGTGAAAATATCAAATCTCTGCCCAATTGTGCTCGGACTTGTCTTGCACCCTGTTCTTGTAGTATGCTATATTATTGTGTCTTAAGAACCAAATCTATATTTTATTGGTGGATTAGTAGATGGTAACTGAAAACGTTGATACTCAAGTAAAAGTAAACTCTTATGAATTAATTGTCATCTTCCGGCCTGATTTGTCCGAAGAGAAACTGACTGCGGCCATAGAGAATGTCAAGAAATTCATTACGGGTAAGGGTGGCGTCATCTCCGAGACTAAATCCTGGGGCAAAAGACGCCTGGCCTATCCGATTAAACACGCCATCGAAGGGAACTACATCCTGCTCAAGTTCACGATGAAACCCGATCAAAACCGGGAATTAGAAACAAGCCTCAGAATTTCTGAGGATGTTTTACGTCATCTTCTGGTCAAGCTGGATTAGCAAGGGGAGTATGACCTTTTCCTCGTGTACTCGGTAAGGTCTTTAGGAGTTGTGGGAGTATGGTGAGTATCAACAGGATGACCATTATCGGCAACCTGGGGAGTGAACCTGAAATGCGGTTTACCCCGAGCGGGCGTCCGGTAACATCTTTCCGTATCGCCACAAACTGGCGGTACACCACCGCCGAAGGCGAGCGTAAAGAAGAAACAGAATGGTTTTCCGTAGTCGCCTGGGGTAAACTTGCCGAGCAATGCAATCAGTTCCTGACCAAGGGTAGACTGGTCTACGTCGAAGGTAGACTGCGGCTGCGCACCTGGGACGGCCAGGACGGCCAGAAACGGGCGCGTAATGAGATCATTGCCGATCGGGTGAAATTCCTGGATAGACAGGGAGCCCCTGCTGCCGGTGAAGGTAAACCGGATGAAGTGGAACCAACTGGCGAAGTTGAGCCAGATGATATACCTTTTTAATTGGAGTTCATAAAAAGTGACGACGAGAGAAAGACCAACAACAGCACCAGCTAGACCCCGCATGGGTGGGATGAGAACAAACCGGACACGTTATGTGCCCAAGCGCAAGGTATGTTTCTTCTGCGCTAATAAAAATGAAGCCATTGACTACAAGAACCCGGAAAAATTGCGGAACTATGTCTCTGACATGGCTAAAATTGACCCCCGCCGCCGCACCGGGACTTGCGCTAAACATCAGCGCGCTCTGGCAACAGCAATTAAACGGGCTCGGCAACTGGCATTATTGCCTTATACCTCCGACCATTCTTTCACTCCCCCGATTGCTGCCAATGCGCCTGCTGCTCCCAGCGCTGTCAGTGCACCCCCTGTTCAACAACCGACTCCGTAACTAGAATTGAGGTAAAATTAGCGTGGCTACAAAAAGAACTTATCAACCGAAGAAAATACCGCGTAAGCGTGAACACGGCTTTCTCAAGAGAATGAGCACCCGGGGTGGTCGGGACGTTTTAAAGGCAAGACGTCAAAAAGGCCGCAAACGCCTGATCGTGGTCTAAGCATGGCTTTTTCTGGAGGAATACCACGGGAGGAATAGTACACCTTACCAAACCGGAACAATATTCTCTGGTTTATGCAAAAGGTGGCTCGTGGGCTTGTAACCTGTTAGTATTAAGAGCATCAAGTAATGGGCTTCCGGTCTCCAGATGTGGTTTTTCTGTAAGTAAAAAAATAGGCAATGCGGTCGTTAGAAACAGGGTCAAGAGGTTGTTGCGGGAGATTACCAGATTAACCGCCGTCTCGCCGGGTTGGGATATGGTTTTTATTGCCCGCCCCGCTTCCGCCACTACAAACTTCACCGTTCTGAAGACCAATGTCCTGAATTTATTATCGAGGGCAAAAATACTGGAAACTGGACCAGCGGTCGATTAGCTTGGTGAATCAAAGTGAAAGTTATCGCTTTAGGTTTGATTAGAATGTATCAATCTACGATATCACGGGTGCTCCCGTCGTCATGCCGTTTCACTCCAACCTGTTCTGAATACACCGCCCAGGCCATCGAACGGTACGGTATTTTTAAAGGCATCTGGATGGGTACCAAACGGATTTCACGTTGTCATCCCTGGCACGAAGGCGGTTACGACCCCGTTCCCTAGCGCAGTTATATTGGAGCATTATTAAGTGAGCACCAGGCATAAATTTATTTTCATCACGCTGGTAGTCTTTGTCGCAATCGCATTGCTTGTTACCGGTTGTACCGGCGCTATCGCACGCGGTTGGGCGGGCGGGACGGTTTCTGCTGACGGTAAAACTATATTTGCCGGTTCGATGAAAGGTAAAGTCATTGCCTTCGACCCCATCAGCAACGCCATCCTCGGTAAACCCCTGCAATTAACCGCTCCCGTATCCAGTGGATTGAGCTGCATACCCTCCTGCGGTGGACAAACCTCGGCTGCTCTCACTCTTTATGCTTCCCCGGTTGTAATAACCACGCCTGACCTTGGGACTGTCGTCTATGTCGGCGGTAACGATGGCAAAATCTACGCTTATCAATTTGTGGATAATGCCCTCCGTACCGATGCCGAATGGTTATATCCCCGCCAGGGCGCCATGAATGGCCAGATTATCGGCGGTATCGTTGTTGCTAATAATACTGTTTACTTCGCCATGTCTGACGGAACAGTTTATGCCCTGGACACCAACGGCCTTTATAAAAAATGGTCATATAAAATCAATAGTAAAATCTGGTCCGCGCCGGTTGTTGACGGCAATACTCTTTACATCGGTTGTTTTGATAAGACGGTCTATGCGCTTAATGCTGCCGATGGCACTGTGATCTGGAAAACCAAAACCGACGGCGCTATTAACTCCACGCCGGTTGTATATAACAACAGGGTTTACATCGGTGACTACGCCCGTCATTTCTATGCTCTGGATGCCGCCACCGGCAATATCGTCTGGAATTTTCCTAAAAATGATACTGCCCCCGGTAGTCCGCAGAACTGGTTCTGGGCCAAACCGGTAGTGCTTAATGGTGTAATTTATGCCCCCTGCCTTGACGGCAATATCTACGCTCTGAATCCGGATAACGGCAACCTCGTAGATACATATACATTCGGTAATTCAATTTCCTCTTCGCCGATCGCGATTGGTAACTATCTTGTCGTGACGACCGCAGTTGGATCCTATGCCCCCACCAAGCAAATAGGCAAAGTTTATATTATGAATACTACGGACGGAAGTCACCGCGAGATTGATTTCCCTCAATATGAGGACGTCAACGCCCCGCTCTTCTCCCAGGGCAGCATTGTTTATTTCCATACCACCAAAGATAATCTGTATTCGGTAGATACTTCAGCCAAAGAAAGTAAACTTACTCTCGTTTTTAATCTTAACACTGTGAAGTGAGGTAGCATCTCTTGGATATCTGGGAAATAGTTATTTTAAGACCGATGATCAATGTGCTCATCGTGACTTCAAAATATCTTTTCAATAGCCCCGGGTTGGCCATCATTGTTTTTACCATCCTGATTAAAGTGGCGATGTATCCGCTGACAAAAAAACAGCTGCTTGCCAGTAAAAAAATGCAGGATATGCAACCCAAGATTCAGGAACTGCAGAAAAAATATGGCAAAGATAAACAGCGTTTTCAACAAGAGCAAGCCGCGCTTCTCAAAGAAACCGGCGCTATGAACCTCGGCTGCATCCTGCCGATGCTGATTCAGATGCCGATCTGGATTGCCCTCTATCAATCAATTATTCGGGTTCTGGCTACCGGTCCGGAAGAACTGCTCAACCTATCCCGCTATCTGTATCCTCACTGGAATATCGTTTTTCCGATGGTGCCTTTGAATAGTCAATTCCTCTGGCTGAACCTTGGCGCTCCTGATAGTTTATATATATTACCTATCCTGGTCGGCGGCTCGATGTGGTTGCAGCAAAAAATGGTAACCCCGACGAATACCGACCCGCAGCAGGCAGCGCAATCCCAGATGATGTTGTTCATGATGCCCATCCTGTTTGCTTTTATGACCATGAATTTCCCAAGTGGTCTGGCGTTGTACTGGGTAGCCTCTAATATTATCGGTATTATCATGCAGTATTTTATCACCGGTTGGGGCGGACTGGCCGATTTGTTTGGTAAGAAAACCAATACCACCGGCAAACCACCTTCCAAACCGGCCGATGACCTGAAAAAATTACCTGCCAAATAAATTGAAAATGCTGCCCGTTTTTCGTAATATTGTGACGGGCAAACAAAATATAGAAAAAGGGAAACCGAAATGGAAAATCTCGAAATAAGCGGCAAAACAGTCGATGAAGCCATAGCCAAAGCTCTTAAACAATTGGGCGTCGAACGTGAAGATATTAACGTAACGATCCTCAATGAAGGAAAAAGCGGCGGCCTGTTTGGATTAGGCTCCGAAGATGCCCTGATTAGCGTCGAGCTCCTGGCATCTGCCAATGCCGGTAATGTTGCCCCCGTCCCGACTGCGGAAGCTGTCGTTGCCAGCGCCCGGGAAACCCTTGAAGAATTGTTAAAACTGATGGGCGTCGAGGGCACCGTTGTTCCCGGCACTTACCCGGACGAAAGCGGCGAACCTAATTCTGCCCCCATTGCTTTCAATATCGAAGGGGATGACCTCGGCATTCTCATCGGCCGGCGCGGACAGACCCTTTCTTCCCTGCAGTATATTCTCAGGCTCATGGTCGGCCATAAGACCAATACTTGGATCCCCATCGTCATCGATGCCGAAAGTTATAAACAGCGCCGGTATGAAGCCATCCAGGCTTTAGCCCATCGCATGGCCGAGACCGTCAAAACTAAAGGCACTCCCTTCACACTGGAACCCATGCCGCCCTACGAGAGACGCATCGTGCATATGGCTTTAGCCAATCATTCCGCCGTTTTTACCGAAAGTATCGGCGAGGGTGAATCCCGCAAAGTGGTGATCAAGCCGAAAAGACCCGCAACCAATAGAAATAATTTCTCCGGCCCGCGCAATAACGGCGGTTCATTCCGCCCCCGCAATAATTCCACTCTCAATAACGACAACCCCAACCACTGGTAATTCATAATAACCTGCGTATCAAAAAGCCTCACTGCTATGGTGAGGCTTTTTTAATATATCGTCCTGAACGTAGTGAAGGATCTCCATCCCCTCTAAACACATCTAAGCTAGTGCCATCCGCTTGAGGAGACCTGTGCGTTTCACTGGGTCAAATTGCCTAAAGTCATTGCGAGAAACGAAGCAATTTCACAGAGGGGCAACATCCTTAATTAACACCGACTATTGCTAGCTGATTACTAAACACTGATCGCCCAATTTCTTTATTTGAACATTATTTAGTATTTCGATATTAGTATTCAGCAAGAATTTTTTCACTCAGCTATTTTTATTATGTAAATTAATGTAATGACTCTGCAGCAACCGCGCGTCATCCTCCAGATTCGGACTCTCGCAAATCAATATCCCGCCCACTTTATAGTCATTCAACGCCCGCAGCAGCTCATCATATTTAAAATCCGAGTCATCCAGATTCAGATGGTTCAATTCTCCCTTATTCCCGAAGGCGACCCCCGCCACATGTATATGCATGTTCTCCAAAACGCCTTTACCCAACCGCTTTTCTATTTTCGCCAGCACCCCGCAGAATTCTTCGTAGGTATTATTCTTGCCGGTCCTGGCCCGCCAGTGCGCAAAATCGATGCAGGGTGACACCCCGTTCGTTTCCGCCGTTAAATTCAGCAATTCTTCCAGCGTCCCGAACTGGCTCATCTTCCCCATTACTTCCGGACGTAAATTAACGCTGATATTTTCCTTCGCCAGCTGGTCGATAACCTCTAAAAAGTATTTTTTCACTGTGTCGTAAGTTTCTTCGGGCGTGGTTCCCATGTAATACGCGGCATGAAAAACAACATCACCGGCGCCGCATAAAGCCGCCGCCCGCGCCGATTGTATCAACCGCAGCTGGCTGGCCTGTATCTTCTCCGCTTCCCGCGCGTTCAGGTTGATAAAATAAGGGGCATGTACCGAAAGCCGGATATTTCTGTTCGCCGCCACCACCGAGACCTGCTTGGCGGTCTCCTTGCTCATCCGCACACCCTGCACAAACTCAATCTCCATGCAATCCAGACCCAGCTCGGTGATCCGTTTGATGCCGTCAACGGTAGAAAGGTTTTCAGGATTGCGTGGCGAACCGGCAGTCCCGAAGTTTAACTTGCTCATTGATTAATTATCGCATATTCGTACTAATTAAGTAGGGGCGAGTTGTGAACTCGCCTGCCCTATTCTTCTACAGAATCTATATTTCTTTTCTATGTTTTTCTATCAACACACTCAAGTTCCGCCCCACATAAGGATAAAGCCCATCTTGAATTACATGCTCCAGTTTTCTTTGCGTTTCGATGTCCAGTTTTTCAACTGCTGTCCTGTTTAAAATCAATTCTGTTTCTTCTTCGGAAAAATCCGGTCCGTCTGCGATCTTGTTTAAAAATGGCTTGTTCACCGGGCACACCTGCTGGCATTCCATGCACCCGATCAACTCATTATGCCATTCCGATTTCAACCAGCCGTGTAAATCTTCATCCGTTTCATTAAAATGAGTTTGGCAATTTTCCGCGTGAATTACTACTCTGTCATCGGGAATGCAGCCGGTCGGGCAACGCTCGCGGCATAAA
>Ga0182010_10000690_pt1 | contig 19077 bp, 18 predicted proteins | sample 611E1MmetaG_FD_120488 | JGI IMG/M metagenome (GOLD analysis project Ga0182010, IMG submission 120488) | Permafrost microbial communities from Stordalen Mire, Sweden - 611E1M metaG | ecosystem: Environmental > Terrestrial > Soil > Wetlands > Permafrost | place: Sweden: Stordalen | collected...
CAGGGCCTTTCCGAAGGGACCATCGAGGTTGTAGCCGTAGAAACTCTCCACGTGCAAAGGCTCGCCCAGTACTCCCTCGGCCACCATCTCGCGCAAGCGCAGGGCGGGCGGGTCGAAGAGACTGGAATAGCCCACGGTGATCTTACGACGCTGGCTTTCCGCGGCCGCCACGATCTGGGTCGCCTGCGCGCCATCGAGGGCAAAGGGCTTTTCCACATACACGTGGCAGCCTGCCGCCAGGGCCTGCAGCGCCAGGGCGGCATGTGACTGCGGGGGCGTGGTGACATGGACCACGTCCGGCCGCTCCCGTTCCAGCATCTGCTGGAAGTTGTCGTACGTGGCCGGGATCGCGAAGCGAGTGGCCAACTGCTCGGCCATCAAGGCTTCCCGATCGCAGACCGCCACCACCTGCGCCTGCTCCGGCATCTTGTGGATTTCGTCGACATGGCCGTCAGCGATCTTGCCGCAGCCGATGATGGCCACGCGCAAGGGCCGGCGCGCGGCCGGCGGACGAGATTTCGAATTCTCGTTCATGTTGGCAAAGCCCCCCTGCCGCAAAGGCTGCTCAGGAACAGGATTTTCATCGTCGCGGATCCTCGGCGGGATTGCCGGCCCCGCGAATCCTCGGCAGGCCTCCGCCGCGCAGCAGGGGTCGCAGGGACGTGTACTTGACCTCGATGCCCACCATGACGAGGTTGCGCCGGAAACTTAGGAAATACTGATCGTTCCCGGACCCGCTCGCCTGCTGGTCGGTGAAGCTATACTCCAGGCTGAGCACGATCGGTCCCGGCTCCCCGTAGCTCACGCCAATCTCGGCCAGCCACACCGACGCGCTTCCCTGATTCTCGCCGGCTGAACCGATGGCGGACGCCCTGTCGAAGCTGGCCAGGCCGCGCAGCCGGAGCTTCTGCGTTTTGCCAAGCCCGGCCGCGGCGTTGAGCAGGACGCGCGTGCTCAAGAAAATGCCGCCGGCAAAAACATCGGGCTCGGCGGCGCGCTGGACCCGCAGGATGATCTCCTTGGTCTCCCCGCGTGCAGACAGCTCGGCCAGTCCGGCTGGCTGAAACCGTGCGCCCGAGCCATCAGAGAATTCGATGATCATCCCGCCGCCGGAGACGTAGTCGCTCCACACCGGCGAAAAGGTGTGTCGCCAGCCCAGATCGCTCTCGGCCACGTAGCTGCGCACGCGGGACGAGACCACCACGTTCTCGGAACGGACCTCGTTGCTCTGTGTCGCCAGTCCGCGTAGGTTGAGCGAGACCCCGTCGCGGGTGAAATTCCGTTCGAGGCCCAGGCCAAGCTCGCCCGTGTAACTCCTCGGGACCTCGGAGTCCGCTTCCAGGGGCCAGAAGCCTTGGACGGCGAATGTCTGCAACAGGAGCCAGCGTGGAGACAGCTCTGCGCTGAGGCCTTGCCTGGCTTCGGCCGAAGCGTAGAGCAGAGGCGTGGCCGGGCGTGGTCCGGTGAGCCCTGCCGAGATCCCTCCCGTGGCTGACGCCGAGGCCACGTCGAGGTCGGTCAGGCGGCCCTGGGTCGCGGCCAGGGAACTCGTGAGTCGCAGCCAGGCGCGCGGCTGGTAGCCGGCTTCCCATTCCAACGAATTGGACAGAATATCGCCACCTGATTGGAGCACATACCGGCTGGCGCTGAAGGCATAGGCCAGCCGGTGCTCGGAGAACCGACCGGTGAAGTTCAAGCCCGCGTCCACCCGACCTAGGATCAGTCCGTCGCTCCCCGAGCCGGGTGTCCCGTTGGGTACGCCGAGGGCATTGTCGGTATACCCGCCGAAGGCCCCGGCGCCCAACTCATAGTCCAGGGTGCCGGCAGCGGCCGGCGGCGCCAGGGTTGCCGCAAGAACTGTACCGACGAGCAGCTGCCATCGCCGTCGTGGCCTGTCTGTCTTGTCGAGAAGCAATTTTGCTCGCTTGTGCAGCCGGCATGGAGATCCGACAATCAGCCACCGGATCGTGACCGACACTGCAGCCTCCCTAGTTTATGCTCTATAGCATGTTCGACGCCCGACGTACGGGAAACAGTTCGTCACGGCCCGAGGACGGGCTTGATCCGGAGGCCTTGGCTGTCGCCCGACGAATCCGGGCGCAGGAATGCGCCAAAGTGGGGCTTGTGCCCTTGCACGCAAACCTGCAGGTCATGCCCACGGCACAGCGGCTAGCCCGTGCCTTTGAGGTCCTGGGCGACCGGGTGGACGTCCTTGATACAGGGTCGCTGCCGGTCCTGACCGAGCAAACTGGCACACTGGGCGCCGGCGACGGGCGCGCGCGAAGCGCGCGGGGGAAGGGCGAGGGGGCCGTCCGTCCCGAAGCCCCCCTCGGGAGCGAGCATCCCGCCGTTCTGGAACGCGCACTGGAGGACGCTGGTGCCCGCTTCAGTCGGGTGCTGGTTGTTTTCGGCGCGCCGGGCGGGGCGGGTCCGGCGGCCGCGCTGCTTTACGCCTTGGATGGCGTCGTGCTCGTCGCCCGCTCTGGCGGTGCCACGGAATTCCGCCTACACAAGTGGCTACGACGAATCGAGCCGCAACGCCGGCTCGGGGTTCTGTTCGTCGAGTAGGCCGCAAGCGCAGATGCCAACCCGTCGGGGTTCGCTATATCGTCACCGCCAAATGCCCCTGGGCATGAGCAGGTCGTGAACTTCCTGGCCCCGCGCATCGGCCACCGCCTGGTCAATCGGGTGCGCCGGCCGGCTTCGACCTTCCGCTGGCGGAGGGCGCCATTGGCTCTTCGTAGCCGCCATCGATTCTGATATGCGACGACGTGGAGGCGATCGACGGACAGAAGTGAGGGTGGGAGCTCGCTACGGCACGAAAATCCGGTCCTCCTTCACGATCATAAGGTCCATCTCGGGGTGACGGCCCGAGTAGATTTCGTTCAGGCTGACGGGAATGGCGTGCGTGCCCGCCCCGGTCTGGCGCAAGACGAGCACCTGGTCCAAATCGGCATAACGGTTGGGGCCGCCCGCGAGTGCGATAGCTTCCGTCACGGAAACGAAATACTTGGGGTTGAACACCCCCGAGTGCTCCACGTTGCCGGCCACGGTGAAATGGTAGCTGTTGACGGTTTCCACGATGACTTCGATGGCAGGGTTGTCGTCGCGCAGGAAGGTGGTGAGCTTGCGCTTGATTTCGCCGCGCAGCAGGCTGGGCGTGCGGCCGGCAGCGATCACGTCGCCAATCAAGGGCAGCGTGATGGTTCCGTCTGGACGCACAGTGCACTCCACCGAGAGATCGGCCGTCTTCCAGACGTTGATCCGCAGGACGTCGGAGGGGCCCACCACGAACTCAGACTGCCGGGGATCGAGTTCCTTGCTATAGTCGAAACCGCGGAGGGCGGTCCCGCACCCTAGCACCGAGACCGCCAGGCACAGGGCGAAGGCGCCCATGACGGGGATTCCCTCTTGGCCCAAGAAATCGGCGATAGTCGACACCACACGGTTGGGTAACACATGTTTTCGCTGCCCGGAGTTCTTACGCTGGTTGCATTTATCTATTTGAGGCCTCACGAGGTCTTCCCCTTTCTGCGTTCTGTTCCTTGCATTCCTATCCTCTTTGCCGCCAGCCTGCTAGGGCTGGTGCTCGATTTGCGGCTGCGCCTTGTGTGCGCGCGGCCCGCTCCCCACGCGGCACTGGCGATTGGGCTGTATCTGTGGACGCTGGTCGCGACCACGCTGGGCTCTTCGGCTTCGGTGGGCCGCATGGCGGCAGCGCTGATCGTGTCGCCCGCGCTCTACTTCCTGGTGGCCCAGGGCGCCCAGAGCTTCCGCGCCCTGGAAAGCGTTTGCCTGGCCATCGTGGCCATCGTCCTGGCTCTGTCTGTCATGGGCCTCGTGCAAGCGCATGCCCCTCGGCAATGCATCCGCGTCGAGCCCGGGGAGTTGACGAACGAAATGATCGGCGTGGCCGAGGGCCGCCCGTGTTCCGGGCCCGACCAATGCGATCAGGGCGGCGAGCCCGGGTTCGAATACGAGTGCGAGAAGGCCGGCCCTGCCGGCACCACATCGGTCGGCGGCAGCCGCATCCGGTACCGCGGCGTCCTGCAAGATCCCAACGAGTTCGCGCTCGCTATCGGGCTGACCATCCCACTCGCACTCACTCTGTGGGCCCGCCGGCGCTCGCCGGTCCGTGCGCTGATTCTGGCCGCGCTTGTCGGCCTGGGCGTGACTTGCATCATCTTGACCGCTTCGAGAACTGGGCAGATGGTGATCGCGGCCGTTGCCGCTGGCTACTTCGCGGTCCGTTTTGGCTGGAAGGGTATCGCGCTCGGTGCGGTGTTGGCCGCACCGGCGCTCATTTTCGGCGGGCGTTCGTCCGGCGAGGCCACCTCTTCGAGCGAGGAACGGCTGGAGGCTTGGGCGGAGGGACTGCAGATGTGGCGGGACTCGCCCTTGTGGGGCGTCGGCCAGGGCGAATTCTCCGAGCACCACTACCTTACCGCGCACAACAGCTTCGTGCTCGCCGCTGCGGAGCTGGGCACGGTCGGGCTCTTGCTGTTTGTCGGGCTTTACTATGTGGCCTTCAAGGTCGTGCTGACCGGCATGCGGCGCTACCGGCAGGTTCCCGACGCGGCGGTCGCCTACCAGTGGGGGCGTGGCCTGCTGGCGGTTCTGTGCGGCATGGTGGCCGGGACGTTCTTTTTGTCGCTGACCTATCATCCAGTCATCTGGCTGTTCTTTGGCCTGACCGGCGCCTATGCGTTGGCCATCCGGAACCACGATCCTAATTGGAAGCTCTCCTTGGGCCGACGCGATCTGGGCGCGGTCGTCGGGATTACGACGGTCCTGATGGTAGCGGTCCAAGTTTACACCAGGTTCAAAGGCTACTGAGCAAGCGATGCCGTCCGACAGCGGTGGTAGAGATCGAGGTAGCGGCTCGTCATGGTGGCGGCCGAATAGCGCCGGCTCTCTTCTCGTGCGCATCGGCCCATCTCCGCGGCCGCGGTCGGGTCGTTGCGAAGCTGGGCCAGGGCCTCGCGCAGCGCCGCCTCGTCTGCGCCGGAAACCAGCCGTGCGCTGAAGCCATCGCGGACCACGTCGGGCACCCCGCCCACCGCGGTGGCCGCAATGGGCAACCCCACCGACATGGCTTCTAGGAGCGCCAGCGGAAGTCCCTCCGTACGCGAGGACAGGGCGAACGCGTCAAACGCGGCGAGCAGGCGCGGAACGTCGTGCCGGGCACCCAGGAAGCTCACGTAGCGACCAGCCGGATGGCGGGCGGCAAGCGCGTGCATGGCCGGGGCCAAGGACCCATCGCCCACGAACACCAAACGCGCGTCAGGGCCGAGCAGCGGCAGGGCGGCGCGCAGGAGCAGGCCCGGGTCCTTGTCCTCCACCAGGCGCCCCACCGTGCCCACCACCCAGGCCCGCTCGGGCAGTCCCAGCTCGGCGCGCACCTCGCGGCGGGCGTCCGCGTCGGGGCGAAAAGCGGATAGGTCCACTCCATTTTCAATGATCTGCAGCTTGGCCTCGGGACATTCGTGATGGCAGCGGGCACGCTCGACGATGCGCGGCGAAACCCCGACATAGGCATCGATTTCCAGCGAGGCCAGGCGGGTCAGCCACAGGCGCCCGGGGGCCAGCGAATTCTGGCCGTGACAGGTGTAGATCACGGCGGCGTCGGCCACCTTGCCGGCCAGCGCGGCGTAGATGAGGGCCTGCGGGTTGTGCGCGTGCACGACCGTCACGCCGTTCTTGCGAAACTCTCCTACCAGACGCGCGGGAAGGGTGAAGTCAAGGCCGCGGTCTTGTTTGGGCACGGTCAGCGGCTTGATGCCAGCTCGGCGAAACTCGTCGGCAAGCGGCCCCTCGGGCGGCGGTGCCAACGACACTGCCAAAGCGCGATGGCCGCTCGCCTGTTGCTCCGTGGCGAGGCGCAGGGCCACCCGCTCCTGCCCGCCTAGCCCAAACGAGGGCAGCACATGCGCGATGACCATCGGCATGGTTCGAGCGTCCATCACCAGGTCACCTTCTGCACTCCAGCCAAGAACCGCCACAGTCCCACCACCGCCGCAGCGTTCAGGACCACGAAGGTTCGCGCCAGGATTCCCATCCGGCCCATGCGCGATCCCACGAGCGCGCCGGCGTAGAAGAGCACTTGCCCCGCGAGGAGAGCGGCCAGCCAGGGGACCGCCCGCCCACCGCCGCGCCACACACCCAGGGCACAGGAGAACAGCAGCACGGCCAGTGCCCAGGGGCAAACAAGACGCATGATCTTGTGCGACCAAGTCTCGAACCAAGAGGGATTGACAAAGGGGACGAGCAAGGCCGGCATGAGGGCAAAGACCTGGTAGTTGCCGGCCAGGGTGCGCACCTTGCGAGCAAACTCGCGTTCGTCATCAAAGGCGCGGTCAAAGGCCAGGGCCTCCTCACAGAAAAGGATGCGACGGCCTTGTAAGCGCAGACGCATGGGGATCCACACATCATCGAGAATCAGGTTGCTGGGCAAGGGCACAAGGTCGCTGCGCCGCATGGCCGACAGCGGGCCGGTCATGCCCACCACGCTGCGGAAGCGCGCCTCGTTGCGCCGGATCCAGTTCTCGTAGCGCCAATAGACGCCGCTGCCGGCCCGGCCTTCCAATTGCAGATTGCCCGTCACGCAACCCACCGAGGGATCGGCCAGCAAGGCCAACATGGCCCGCAAGGCCCCCCGCTCCACCGGCTGGCGTGCGTCGGTGAGCAACAGCACCTCGCCCCGGGCTCGTTCGGCCATGCTGTTGATCGCGGTGGGCTTGCCCTTGCGTAAGAGACCGCGGATGAGCTGCACACGCGGATCGCGTGCGGACCAGGCGGACACGATTTCGTCGGTGCGATCGGTGGAACCGTCTGAGTAGACCAGAATGTCCAGGCTATCCGCCGGGTAGTCGAGTGCCGTCAGGCTGGCAAGCTTGGCCTCCAGGGTTGCCTCGGCGTTGAAGGCGGCCACGCAAACGGTCACCGTGGGCGCCCAGGTCGGATCCTGGCGCGGATGCAGGGGGCGCACACGCCTCAGGAGGGCGAGCAAAACGGGATAGCCGGCATAGGTATAGAACAGCACCGCCAGGGCCAGGGTCGCTGCGACAAGCGGGGCCGAGGCGAGCCCGCTCATCGCCCCAGTCCTTTTCGTCGCAAGCCCATCAACATGACCAAAGGCGTGCGCAGGAGAATCTCAGTTTCCAAGCGAACAAACGCTGGCCATTTCTCGGCGGCCAGACAGTAGGCCAGGTCGCAAAGCAGCTTCATGCGCATATCGTCGGCCAAGGCACCTTCCGTGCCCGGGACCTTGAAGGGATTGGTCAACATGCACGCCGCCTCGGCGAGGGCGCTGCCCTCGGGCGGCCGGCCCGAATAGCCGAGAAGCACCTGCGCCAATCCCGTGATTCCGGGTTTAAGCGCACGCATGCGCTCCTCGAAGAAAGGGATGGCCAGCGCCAGGTCGGCCATCAACTCCGGCCGCTCGGGCCGTGGGCCGATGATGCTCATGTCACCCCGCAGCACGTTCCAGAATTGGGGCAATTCGTCGAGACGCGTCTTGCGCAAGAAGTGCCCCCCAGGGATGACGCGGGTATCGTACTCGCCCGTCACGGCCGGGGTAATATCGGCATCGGCATCGGGCCGCATGGTGCGAAACTTCAGCATGCTGAATTCGCGAAAGCGGAAGCGTCCGGGCTGGCCCTCCACCGGGCCCAACAACTCCCCAGCCCGGCGCTGGCGGAAGAATATGGGTCCGGGCGACCGCAGGTAGATAGCCAGGGCTATGAATGGATAGAACGGGACGGTCAGGATCAGCCCCACGCTTGCGATGACCACGTCGAAGGTGCGCTTGGTCCTTCTCACCCAGGTTGTCATCTGGCCCAGTCCTTTGTCTTCCGGTTATCTCGTATCGTGATATGGCGCGTCCGTGATCAGGTTACCTGGTGACGCGGGAGAAATGCGCAAAAAAACAGGCTCCGTGTAGGTTGGAGGAAGCGCACGTGCTGGCCGGTCGGCACGCGGGGCCCGACCTTGGGCCAGCCCAGGTACGGGCCGTCGGCCAGGGCCACGATGCGCGGTTTGGGCTTGCCGGCAGCGGATCGCAGAAACAGAGACTCGAGGCCGGTCATAGTGCTAACCAGCCGCCGGCGGGGGAGGCAAGCGGTAGTCGCGGTATTGCGCCGGATTGTCCGAGCGTCCCTCCATAGCGGCCACGGCAATATTGTACATCTCGCGTGCGGTCACGTAGTGCAAGACCCACTTCTCCCCGTCGTTGAACATCTCGGTCAGAGCCCGGTGCAGCTCCCGCCCGCCCTGCCCCAACAAAGAAGCCGCTTGGGACTCAGGTGAGCCGTGCGTGTGGACCTTGACGAATACCCATTCGGGCCGACCGGCGACGTGAATATTCTGGTCCACCCAACGCCGCACGCGCGCCGGGGTGGCGGGATCGTGGGCGGAGAGCGATGCGTTCTCAATGCGCAGGGGTATGCGTGCGGCGCGGGCATGGAGAGTCAGCGGGCCCTCGATGATCAGGATTCGGTCTTCGCGCATGTGCCCCACGCGCGCAGGCTCGCCCTGCTGATAGGCGCGGGCGCGGCGCAAGTCGCCCACCGGCCAGTAGATGCGATTGACGATGTTGGGCTGGGTTTCATCGGGTGCGGAGGGGAAGGTGAAGTCGGCATAGCAGCCGGTCTCGAAGAGCAGCACGATCTCGTCGTCGACTCCGCACCAGCGCCGGTCACGCCGTCCATTGGCCAGGGCCCAATTGCCATGGACGAAGGCGTAGTGGGGACGGCCATCCGGATCCCGGGCCAGATGCCCGTGCTCGGTGAACAGGCGCAGTGACCGCTCCATCTGTGCGCGCAACGTGTCTCGCGTGTCACCATCGTGGTGCAAGTGCAGCTCGACCTCGCCCAGACCCGCGCCAGCCAGCTTGGCCAGGGGATCGAGGAAATCAGGCCGGTACTGCTCGCCCGGAAAGAAAAACGTATGCTGTGGAGGCATCCCATCGGCGTCGCGGTAGTTGCGCGCCAGCAATGGGTAGCCATCAGCCCAGGTCTGCATGCGCGCGCGGCCCTGGGCGGCGTCCGCGCCGTTCCAGAGGGGCTCATGGTGGTCGCAAAATGCGAAAAGCAGGTGGCGCCGATCCTGGAAACGGCCGGCCAATGCGCGGCTGATCCGATCTGCGGCCCAGCCGCGAATCCATGTATGCAGGTTTCTCTCCCAGGTCAGATCCAGGGCCATTTGGCAGCAAGGATAGCAAACCGCGGCGTATCGGCATATAGGCGTGCGTTCACCTCGATCAGCAGAACCCCAAGCCGGCGCAGCGGGTCGATCTGCCGCAGCCACTGGCGCCGGCGAGACTCAGCGCTGCCGCGGGTCGAGCCGGCGAGCTTTGCTGGGCGCGAACCATCGCAGGTTGGCGGTCGGCTGGATCGGGCATTCTTCGACCCCAGGCTACCACGAATCGGCCTGCTCCTGCGTATGGTCGGCTCGTGTTCGTGGGGCGCTTCCTGCCCCCCCTTTTCAGGGGAGCCCTCCCAATCGGCCCCGGGTGGAACCCTGACATTGGAGGCTTGTCGCTACACAGCGTTGCGACCCCGAAAACTTGAGCGTACCCTGGATGTGGTGGTAACAGGAGATTCAGCAGGATCATGATGTTCTCCAGAGACGTACTCGCCATCGACGCAGAGAGCGTTGCGACGGAGATTTCCGAAACGATTAGGGAACAGGTGCTGGGTGCACTCAAGCGTCGTGGCGTTGTTGTGGGGTTGTCCGGCGGTGTCGACAGTTCCGTAGTCGCGGCCTTGGTGACCCGCGCGCTTGGCAAAGAGCGGGTGCTCGGACTCTTCATGCCAGAACGTGACAGCTCGGACGAAGCCCTGCGCCTCGGGACGCTTCTTTCCAAGCACCTGGGCATTGCTACCGTCTTGGAGAACATCGGCCCGGCCCTGAAGGCCCTGGGGTGCTACGACAGACAGACCGAAGCCATTCGCAAAGTTGTGCCCGGCTACGGTGAGGGGTGGAAGTGCAAGCTCACGTTGCCGTCCATCATCGACAGCAACCGGCTGAATGTCTTCCAGCTCACCACTGAGGCTCCCGACGGTGCGACAACAACGTCGCGCCTGCCCCACGACGCCTATCTTCAGCTCGTTGCAGCCACTAACTATAAGCAGCGCGTGCGAAAGATGACCGAATACTACCATGCCGATCGGCTCCACTACGCAGTCGCCGGCACACCCAATCGTCTTGAGTACGATCAAGGATTCTTCGTCAAGCAAGGGGATGGTGCGGCTGATTTCAAGCCGATCGCACACCTATACAAGACTCAGGTCTACGCCCTTGCTTTGCATCTCGGCGTCCCTACTGAAATTCGCAGTCGGCCGCCCTCGACCGACACTTTCTCCTTGCCGCAAACGCAGGAAGAATTCTACTTTTCTCTGCCCTACGACCGCATGGATCTGTGCCTCTACGCGTACAACCATGGCATCGCGAGTGCGGAGGTCGCGCAAGCGCTTGCATTGCGGGTCGAGCAGGTGGATCGCGTGTTCAAAGACATCGTCCAAAAGCGCCGCGCCACCACCTACTTGCACGCGCGCCCCTTGCTAGTTCGACCGGTCCCCGAAGTCTAGGCGGCCAGCATGTGTGGAGTTGCGGGAATTCTCTCACTTCGAGGCGCGCCGCCCAACTGCGAACAGCTTGCCGCTATGGCCGCCTCGCTTTCCCACCGGGGCCCCGATGAATTCGGCGTGTATCGAGACGCGAGCGTGGGCCTGGCGCACGCTCGCCTTTCGATCATAGACATCTCCGCCGGCAAGCAACCACTCTGCAACGAGGATGCAAGCCTGTGGGTCGTGTTCAACGGCGAAATCTTCAACTACGTTGAGCTGCGCGAAGAGCTGCTTGCGCTCGGTCACGTGTTTCGCACGCAAAGCGATACCGAGGTCATCGTTCACGCCTTCGAAACATGGGGCGAAGACGCGTTCAATCGCTTTAACGGCCAGTTCGCGATTGCCCTGTGGCAGAGCGAAAGCAGGACCCTAACCCTGGTCCGCGACCGGGTCGGAGTGCGGCCGCTGTTTCTGCTGGAGCACGAGGGTCGCGTGTATTTCGCCAGCGAGGTGAAGGCAATCTTCGCGGCCGATGCCAGCTTGCCTCGCGCGCTCGATCCAGTGGGCATCGACGAAACCTTCACGTTCTGGTCCAGCGTCGCACCTCGTTCGGTGTTCAGCGGCGTAGTTGAGTTGCCGCCGGGCTGCGTTCGGGTCTACTCATCTGGTGGCATGAAAGAACACCTCTTCTGGGAGCCCAGCTATCCCGTGGGCGAGCGGGGCGGCTTTTCCGGCTCGATCGAAGAGGCGGAAACCGCACTCCTGGAAGCCCTGCAGCGGGCCACCAACCTTCGCATGTTGCGGGCTGATGTTCCAGTGGGCAGCTACCTTTCTGGTGGGCTCGACAGCTCTCTGGTGGCAGCCCTCGGCCTGCGTGCCAAGGGCGAACGCTTTCGCACCTTTTCCTTGCGCTTCGAGGACACCGAGTACGACGAGACTAGTTTTCAGCGGCAAATGCAGAGCTTTCTCGGCAGCGACCACGCCGAAATAGTCGTGTCGCAGCGAGAAATCGCCGAAGTATTTCCCCAGGTGATTGAGCACACCGAGCGCCCGATCCTGCGAACCGGTCCCGCCCCGATGTTCTTGCTGTCGCGTCTGGTTCGGTCGGCGGGTATCAAGGTCGTGCTCACCGGGGAGGGGGCGGACGAGATGTTCGCGGGCTACGACATTTTTCGCGAGGCCAAGATCCGTCGCTTCTGGGCACGCGACCCAACTTCCCGGACCAGGCCGCGGCTGCTCGAGCGGCTGTATCCGTACCTGGCTCGCTCCCCGGTCGCCCAGCAAGCCATGGCACGCAAGTTCTTCGGACGCGGCCTTGCAGGGGCGCACCTGCCCGGATTCTCGCACCAGCCGCGTTGGCAGAGCGCGGCTGCACTGAAGCGATTATTCTCTGAGCGTCAACAGCAGCTCACCCACGGTATCTCCGTCGTCGACGGGTTGCTGGGCCGGTTGCCTCACGACTTTTCCAGCTGGTCTCCTCTCGCGCAAGATCAATACCTGGAGGTGCGCACGCTGCTGCCCGGATATATATTGTCCTCGCAGGGGGATCGCATGCTGATGGCGAACTCGGTGGAAGGTCGCTTTCCGTTCTTGGACGCAGAGGTCATGCGCTTGGCCCAGTCGTTGCCCGATTCGTACAAACTGAAGGCGCTCGACGAAAAGCACATCGTAAAGCGGGTCAGCCGAGGGCTGGTGCCAGAGGCGATTCTCGCGCGCAAGAAGCAGCCCTATCGCGCCCCGGACGCGGCCTGCTTTGTGGCGGCCGATGCGCCCCAGTGGGTCCGCGACGTGACCTCAGCGGAGAGTCTGACCGCCGCCGGGGTGTTCAACCCCAAAGCGGTCGGACAGCTGCTGGACAAGTGTCGAAGTCGGGATGGTTTGCAGTTCTCCAACGCTGACAACATGGCGGTGGTCGGTGTGCTCTCCACTCAGCTCCTTTATCGGCAGTTCATCCAAAATCAACGGCCGACTCGATCCATCCCCGAACTTACGACGCTGGTAGACCGCTTGCATTGAGAGACGGATGGACAACCCCGTTTTTCTGCTTCACGATTACCTGACCGATTCCGCACGGCGACTGCCGGAGAAGATCGCCCTGGTCTGCCAACGGCAACGGCTTTCCTACGCCGAGATCGACGCGCGTTCAAATGCGCTCGCTCACGCGCTCGTACGCCGCGGTGTCGGGCGCGGCGACCGGGTGGCGGTGTTCGCCGACAACACAATCGAAACCGTCGTGTCATTCTGGGCCGTCCTCAAGGCGAACGCGGTGGTTACCATTGTCAACCCGCAGACCAAGGTCGACAAGCTCGCCTATCTCTTAAACGACTGTCGAGCGGTCGCTTTGATCAGCGATGGCCACTTGGCCGCCGTCTTGGCTGAGGCGGCGGCCCGATCGACCCACCTTAGGACCGTGGTCATTTTCGGAGCCAACGACGAAAGCCGAACCGGCCGTCTGCCAGGCGCTGTCGGCTGGGACCATGCCCTGCAAGCGGAGTCGCCGGCGAAACCACCGATCCGACGCAGTATCGACATCGATCTCGCGGCGATCGTGTACACCTCCGGCAGCACAGGGGATCCCAAGGGCGTCATGCTCACCCATCGCAACATGCTCATGGCCGCCACATCAATCACTGCCTATCTGGAGAACGTCGAAGACGATGTGATTCTGAACGCGCTGCCGCTGTCATTCGACTACGGCCTTTATCAGATGATCATGGCGTTCCGCATGGGCGCCCGGCTGGTGCTTGAACGGGGTTTCACCTATCCCGCACAAGTTCTAAGACTCATCGTCGACGAGGGCGTCACCGGCTTTCCCGGAGTTCCCACCATGTTTGCCACCCTGGCCCAGATGAAGACCCTGGGAGAGTTCGACTTCTCCAGAATTCGCTACGTGACCAACACCGCCGCCTCACTTCCCGTCAAGCACATCACGATGCTGGGCGAGCTATTCCCCCGTGCTGCCATCTACTCGATGTACGGCTTGACCGAGTGCAAACGTTGCACCTATCTGCCGCCAGAGTATCTCAAGGACAAACCGACCAGCGTGGGCGTCGCGATTCCGAACACCGAGCTTTGGATCGTGGGTGAAGACGACCAAAGACTGGGCCCCAATCAAGTCGGTCAACTGGTGATCCGAGGGGCGACCGTCATGAAAGGCTACTGGGAAAAGCCCGAGGCCACGGCCAAGAAACTGCGTCCGGGCCCGCTGCCGGGCGAGTTCGTGCTCTACACCGGCGACTACGCCCGCTTGGACGAAGATGGCTTCTTGTACTTCGTGGGCAGAATGGATGACATCATCAAGTCCCGCGGCGAGAAGGTGGCACCCAAAGAGGTGGAGAACGTCTTGACCAACATCAAGGGCGTGAAGGAGGCGGCGGTGATAGGCGTGCCAGACGAGATTCTCGGCCAGGCCGTGAAGGCCTTTGTGGTTCTCGAAGAGGGCGTCGTTCTGTCGGACAAGGACATCGTCCGTGAGTGCCAGCGCTGCCTAGAGAATCTCATGGTTCCGAAGCATGTGGTGTTCGTGGACGATCTTCCGAAGACCACGACCGGAAAGATAAAGAAGACGGAACTCGCATGATGATGATCGAGTCCACAACCGCGCTGGCCAGTGACGAACCGGGCCGGCCCCGCGCCGTTACCGGCAGAAAGAGATCGCACGGATGATTCCTGCAGAGCAGATTAGACAGTTCATCACGACCAATTTCTACCTGCCTGACCCTATCAAACTATCCGACGACGCGTCGTTTCTCGATTCGGGCATCATCGACTCGACCGGAGTCCTGGAGGTTGTGCGTTTTCTGGAAGAAAGCTTCGGAATTGTCGTTGGCGACAGCGAAATGCTGCCCGAGAATCTGGATTCCGTGCAGAATCTTGTGGCATTCATTGGGCGGAAGCGCTCGGAGTCCGTCCCATGAACGTCTGGCCTGGGGAGACCGACCACACCCCAAGCGATCGAGGGAGCGACAGCATGGAGGGCCAACCCCAGGCCCTTCCCAGGTGGGGCTCATTTGCCGGCGATTTGGATAAATACTACAAGATCGATTTGGGCGATACGCGACCAGGACCATGGAAGAAGGTCCATTTCTGGGCCAACAGCTTTGGACTGCACTGCGTGGCGGCATACCGTTTCGGCCAATTCGCTTCTCGCCTCCACCACAGAAGTGTGCTGCTGGGATTCATTCCAAAAGTACTTCACACCGGCATCGACTACTTCGTTCGCATGGTCCATCACGTTGAAATACGCGCCGACACGATTGGGCCTGGCTTCTACATTGGGCATGTGGGCTCGATCTACATTGGGGGCACGACCATCGGCCGTAACTTCAGCGTGACTCACAATGTGACGGTTGGCCTGGGACATTCCCAGGGAAGGAAGGGTCATCCCACCATCGGCGACAACGTCTGGATCGGAACTGGGTCGACCGTGGCGGGAGCCATCAGCGTCGGGAACAACGTGACGATCGCCCCGGGCACGCCTCTGTCTCGCAGTGTTCCCGATGGATGCCTGGTCGGGGGAAACCCTGGACGCGTGCTGGCGCAGAACTACGACAACCTCAAGCTCTTCCCATAGAGACCGGCAATGAGTTTTCGCATCGCCTATTTGATAGGCGGTCAGGGTACAGAGGGGTTGACCGGAAACCCCCTCGCGGGTCGACGACCTCGCGGCACGCTGCTATTTCGTGAAGTGACCGCCCTTGTCGAGCACATCAGTCGACCAGGCCGGCCCGCCGAACCGCCCAGTTGACGAACGGGATCAGAGCCTTGGCCACCTTCTCGTTGCCCGCCCGCGCGGGGTGGCTGTCGTACCCATCGTCGGTCGGGTAGCGGAGGAGGTTCGAGGCGCCGTCCCCTGTCAGCAAGTCGAAGAGATCGAAGGCCACGACGTTCTTGAGAGGGTAGTCCTTGAGCCAACCGTTGGCCGCGACCGCCCATTCGTTGAACTCCCGCGCCAGGACGCCCTGCCTTGTCAAGACCGCGGCATTTGCGGGTTTCCCCAGGGCGCTCTTGGCCAGCGCCTTCCAGAGGGGTTCCGCTGGGACCCGCGGCGCCAGGGGTGGCGCCGTCAGGTACACGAACAACGTCTTCGGGTACTTCTGGAACTCGGGCAGAAGCGCGTTCAACGCCGCGCGCGCATTCCAGACCGTCAACTCGGGCCCTTCGGGGTTTCCCGGCGCAATGCCCTCGCCTACGAACCGGTTGTTGGGATAGCAGGACTTAAAGATCACCACGTCATTCTTCCTGCCGTCCCTGTAGAAGGCATCGTTCCGGTCGCAGGTAAGAACGCGATCCATTTTTCCGCGAAACTTCGCGGGCCAATCGAAGAGATCGGTGCGCTCGCCCACCTCGCTCCCGTAGGAGGCCTCGTGGACCTCGTAGCCCTGGGCCTCCAGCAGCGCGCGGGCGTTGCCTCCCTCGGGGTGCGAGGTCCAGACGCACTTGGCCACGGCCGTTTCGGCCCCTGGGCTGGCGAAGAGCGCCCCGCCCACCGAGCGGTGGATGAACAAGAGCCGCAGCGCGCGGCCTGGTCTTGTGTCGGGAATAGAACTGAGGTCCATCTTCTTCGCCTGTGTCTTCGAACCGACGCTTTGCGCTGTGTTTCCGCCGACGCGAATCTGCGCAACGGCGGCGAGAACGATCAGAAGCGCGGCTGCTAATCCTAGCCTTTTCATGTGGGTCTAGCGAGAGATGAGATGAGCTAGGGCTCCCAGAGGCACCTGGCCATGGCCGTTTCAGCATCCGGACTGGCGGAGGGCACTCCGCCGGCCGAGTGATGGATGAACAAGAGCGGCAGCGTGCGGCCGAGTCTTGTCTCTGGAGCAAAGCTAAGATCCATTTTGCTTGTCCGTTTCTTCTTGATTTGCGCGATGGGGCAACAATTGATCAGGGCGGTAGCAGAGCCACATCCATGAGTTGCGGAAGAGTGCCCAACTCAAGGTTCTTCTGACGAGCCACTTCGAGAAAATCCCTCAATTCCCGGTGGCAGGTGACATTGTCATCATGCATGAGCACTATGTCCCCCGGTACGACTTCATCAGGAGCCTGACCCGCGCTGAGCTTGCCTTGATCGCGGAGGGAGTCCCGGGAATCATGGGACCACATGGCGGTCGAGTAGCCGTGCCACATGGTCCACAGAAGGACCTTCGGGGTGATTGCCCCGTAGGGCGGCCGAAAGAATCTGGTGTGGACGCCAAGCCGACTCAGAATCTCGTCGGTTCGCACGATTTGGCCCGGAAGGTCCTCGATCGAATGGTCGTAGCCATGGTTGCCGATATGATGCCCCTCGCGAACGATGCGGTCGAAAATCTCACCGTGCCGCTCGATCTCGGCGCCCAGAACGAAGAACGTCGCGTGCAGGGCGTGTTCTCCGAGTATGTCCAGGACTGGGGGCGTGTGTTCGGGGTGTGGTCCGTCGTCGAAGGTTAAAGCGACGCGTTTTTCTCGTGTGTCAACTCGCCAGCAAAGCCTACTCATGGCAGGCGAACGCGAACACAGTTTGACAATGGCTGGTTTCAACAGCTGTCTCATGCGTTCCCGCAAGCCCATCAGTTTCCTTCCTTTCGTTGATTGTGTGGCACCAGATCGTGATGGCGTGTCCGCATTTGCGCGACGTCGGTGGTACACGACTCGTACTTCAGGCAGTCGCCCCCCCAGTCGGCGTGGGTTTTCGCGTCCTGCGTCCCATGGTCCTTCGACCCCGGCCGCCTGGCGCAGGACCGGCTACCAACTCGATCTCGCACAGCCATTCCGGCCGGCAGATGTCCGCCACCACGATTGCGGTGGGGACGGATGCGGGCAGGCCCGCGGCCTGCGCAGCCCTGCGGAACTCCGATAGCGAAGACGCCCGCCTGAGGTAGGTGGTCACACTCACGGCGTCCGCCAAGCCAAGCCCGGCCTGCTCCAGCACCCCGGCTGCGTTGGCGAGCATGCAGCGCAACTGCCCCTTGGCATCGCCAGGCGCGACGATGCGACCCTGCAGATCGATACTGGCCGTTCCGGACACAAATGCGAGTCTCTGCCCAGCCTGGCGCAACAACGTCCCGCGGGCGAAAAACGAGCCATAGGCGCGTGCTTCACCCATTGGCGCGGGGTTCATCGCATCGATGTCGGCTTCGCCGCCGGGGCCCACAGCATAGAGGTCCATGGCCAAGGGACTGTTGGAATCGGCTAGGCCGGCCTCTATCCCCGTGCTGGCGGGGAAGCGGACGATCCCGGTGGTTTGAAAGAATCGCCGGCGGCCCTCGTTGAATGCCGCGTAGTCGCGTTCGATGTCCCGCAGGTAGATCCAGGTCCGCACCACATCGTGGATAGACAGGCCGCGATCCGTGAGCCCGTGCGACGCGAAAGCGAACATCTCGTATGCCAGATCCGCCAACGTGCTCTGTCTGCTGGTGCTCAAGCGCGGCACCACAGAGAGCATGCGCAGGTGGCGGGCGCCGGAGCGCAACACCGTGGTGCAGACCGGACCGGGCAGGGATCCCTTCCACACAATACTGCAGCGGTCGGAGCGAGGCCGCGAAGCGTGAATCTGCACCTCGCAGAAGCGGCGGCGCACGGCCGGCGGTTGGATCAGAAAAGACAGCGGCAACCGTACCGCGTCCGGTTCGTTCCAGGCCGCCGCCAAGGCCTGGCGCACGCACCAGGAGGGCTGCGCCCGCAGGTAGACCCAGCCAGCCACCACATCCGCCGGAACGACCCCCAAGGCATTCAGGCCTTCCAAGGCGTTTGCCGCCATGGACTGGAACTGGGCTCGGTCATCCTTGGCTGCCGGCGCAGGAGCAGCGTGGACGAAGAGATCGCTGGCGTCTGCCCCGTCGAGCTGGGCAATCTGGAACGGCGCCTCGGAGCGCCCAGTACGCGAGCCGGCCATTGCTCGGGGAGTTTAGCAGCCTAGGGCGCCGAACGGTTAATCTGTATGCCGAGAGTCTTTGTGATTGTCTCGATCTGCACTGGACAGGCGGGGCCAAACCGGGGTCCTTTTTTTCCGCCGAGAACTTCCGTCACTTCGCCGAGCTTGTGGACGCCTGGGCCGCCAGCGATCCCGGCCTATTCGGCTACTTCGGCGGCAGCTCGTTGACCGAGAAATCGCATGGTCAGTGCAACATGGCGTTCTTCGAGAGCCGCTACGGAGTGGAGGGCCTGTATCTGCTCGACGAGCCCGAAAGCGCACTCTCGCCCCGGCGACAACTGGAGCTGCGTGACCTCCTCGGCCGGGTAGCCAGCCGCGGCCTCGCCCAGTTCATCATGGCCACCCACTCGCCCATTCTGCTGTCCTTGCCCGGGGCCCGCATCCTCAGCTTCGATGGGGGTTCCGTACGGCCGGTCGCCTTCGAGGACACGGACCATCTCCGCCTCTACCGCGATTTCTTCGCCGCCCTTCGCTGAAGTCACTCGGTCGGTGATTCCACAAGCGATCGGGCGAGTTCGGCTTCATTCCCCTGGGGAAACCGTTGCAGATAGGTCCGTGCAACCTTCCGGGCCCGTTCCCGATCCACGCGTGCAAGCAGGG
>Ga0182010_10000695_pt1 | contig 19006 bp, 17 predicted proteins | sample 611E1MmetaG_FD_120488 | JGI IMG/M metagenome (GOLD analysis project Ga0182010, IMG submission 120488) | Permafrost microbial communities from Stordalen Mire, Sweden - 611E1M metaG | ecosystem: Environmental > Terrestrial > Soil > Wetlands > Permafrost | place: Sweden: Stordalen | collected...
GAAATCAGTACCTGCCATACGGTTTTAAAGGGAATTCCCACGCTGCCGACAGTCAACGCCAGCAGCGCGATAATTACACACGCCGCTAATAAGCCGCATATGGAAACGATCAACAGCAACCGGCGGGAAGAATAAGTGGCAAATTCCCGCGCCATGTTAGCTGCCTCACCTTCGCTGTTTTCCTTCGCCGGAATATCCAATTTTTTATCTGATTCCAGATTCTTCAATTTTTCCTCATTGTCACAAGTTAGTTCTCTTTGAGTCCCCTAAGGCGAAATGTACCGGTGAGAGTTAAAGAGACGAAGTCTAAAACGCTTTCCCTACTTCTCCAGTTCCGGGTGCAATAATTTCATCAGTGTCTCCAACCCATCCACAATTCTCGGCGTCGTACGTCCGAAAATATCGGCATCGATCTCATAAACCTTACCGTTCTTCACGGCGTCCGTTGCCTTAAACTGGTCGTTTGCTTTGATGTAATCTAATACAGTATGCTGGTCGCCCATGCTATTCGTCACGATGATCACCTGCGGGTTCCGCTGGATCACCGACTCCAGCGAGATGGTGGCATAACCATTTAGGTCTGCGGCAATATTTATACCTCCCGCCCTATCTATCATGGATTGGATCATCGTATCGCTGCCGGCCGTCCATATAGGATCGTACCAGGTCACAAAAAGTACGCGCGGTTTTTCGGTCGCGGTCAGTTTGGCTGTTTTATCCGTCACTGCCTGCACTCTGGCCGTCAGACTGGCAACTAGCATATCTGCTTCTTTAATTTTTCCAGTGATCTGACCTAGGACCTTTAGATCATTGAAAACGCCATCCATGCTGGTCGGAGTCATTGCATAAACGGTAATCCCCATTTTTTCCAGTGCCGGAATCGTGTCTTTTTGTTGTATGCTGTCCGCCAGTACAATATCCGGCTTCGCATTAACGATTTTTTCCATGTCGATCGTGCTGAAATCAGAAACGACAGTTTTGTTTTTCGCTTCCGGCGGATAGTTATCGTAGCTGGTCACGCCTACCAGTTTGTCCTGCAGCCCCAGCGCATAGACCATTTCCGTATTGCTGGGAGAAAGCGAGATTATCCGCTGGGGGATCTCATTTATCTGCACCGTTCTGCCGATATCATCGCTGTAAATCGATGATGGCGCAGTTTTTTGCACAGACGGTTGAGAACAGGATGTGAACAAAAATAGACCAGGGATAATGATGGCCGGGAAAAGGCGCAGGAGTTTCATGCAAGCAACCTTATTATTATATTCCGCGCTCAGCCGAAAAAAGAAAATCCCCCTCAATTGACGACAGAGGGGGATTTGATCTGACATATATCCCACCTCCTTTCCCGCGGAGGAATTGGCGTACTCAGCGTTCTGGCTTTCCCGGAAAGCGGGATTACAGCAGGCGGTACTGCGCCGGATTTGCACCGGACTTGCACTCTGAGTCTCTTACAATATTCGGTTGTTTTAATACAATAACATAAAACAATTTAACTTGCAAATAGTAAACTATGCTTGCAAAATAATACTATTTGACCATATTGACAATATCGTTAGTGAGCACTATCCTAATTTTCTACATTCATGATTAAACACTGCCAGAGAAGAAGCGCCGGTTGAATTCAAACGCTTACTCTAGCCCCAAAGTCCTGATCGCCCATTGAGCCATTTCTCTCACTTTGGGCTGGGTATCACCCCGGGCATTAAAGATACATTCCTGATATTTGTCCTCGTAGCTATTGACCATGGCGTTGATTGCGTTTACCTTCCATTTCCAGCCATCGTTTTGCCGGATGTACCAGAATTTGGGTTGAAGCGTATTTTCCAGGAAATCGTAGTCTGCTGACACAAGTTTTTCCAGCGAGATCTGTTGACTTAATTCGGCCAACCCCGGGAATTCCTCGGTTGCTGACCGAACATTCTTATTGAAGGGGCAGATATCCTGGCATACATCACAGCCGTAGACCCAGTTGCCGATCTGCGCACCAAATCTGTCTCTGGTTGAATTTAGTTCCCCAAACGTAGTTAGAAAGGAAACACAGCTAAAAGGATTCATCGTGTAGGGTTGCGACAGCGAGCAAGTGGGGCAATGATTCATACACAAAGTGCAGCCTTCGGGACATGGTTTGATCGTTGGCTTTTCAATGGCTTCCAGTTCTCGATCGATCAACCAGGCTTCCAAAGAGACCCAGGAGCCTGAATTCGTATAAAAGAAGTTGTTCTTGCGGATCAGACCAAGACCTGCCTGCGAAGCCGCCCGGCGAAGCGCGGTAATCCCGAATCTCCTCTCTGTAACCGCGTTGAGGCCGCAATCTTTAAGAAAGGCTTCAAATTTAAAGCTGTTTACGTAACCTGGCGATAGGGCATTCGTGCGACAGTCAAAGAGATAGCTCTTTCCTATCATACCTTCCAAACTATTGGGGACTTTATATTTGCCGTCACCTCTCACGCAGACGACGATAGACTTCGCCCATGGGTATGTTTCTTCGAGATGGGCAAACCGGTGATAATTTTGATAGAAAAGACCCGACCCGGAAATTCGCGTGATTCTCTCATTCAGTTCTTTTTCGAATCCGGCTACCGCAGAAATTTTAACAATGCCGCACGCCTCATATCCCGCAGTAAGCGCAGCCTGCTTTATTTTTTCTTCCAACTGCTCCATTTTACCTCCAAGACAATTCTCTCAGCGTTTTATCCCGGCTATTCAAGCGACTGGCGCTTGACCGCTCAGTCTTACTTTGCTACGCTTTTTCACCCAAAGCTCCAAACGTGTGCCAGAACTCTCCGATACTTTCGTGGGAACCGGCGATCTGCATGATTTGTGCGTACTGCTTACGCTCTCCCCGTTTTATGGACAGGAATGTTGCCCACGCTTCAGGGGAGGTTCCTATCGTGACATCGGGGTTTTCCGCATTACCCTCATTAGAAGCCCAGCGATTACCGTCAAACGACACGGTAAAAGAACTACCCGGCATGAAATTGAATAGCCAGTGTACAGGCTTGGCTATTTTCCAACCGCGCTTGTTAAACGAATCTGTTAACGTACGCAATACCCGGTCAGGCCGGACTACTTCTCCCGGTCGCGGCGGGCACATTGCGTATTGCAAACCCCAGTCCGACAGTGCCTCCACCACGGGACGGAGATCTTGTCCTGACGGTGTCAACCTGTACCAGACTTCACGCCGGTCGCTCTGTCTTTCCCGCTCAACTATCTTGGCTTGCTCCAATTCGCGAAGCCTGAGTGTAAGCCATTTAGGGGTAATATAGTTACAGTTGTGTAATAAGTCGGTGAATCGTTGCGGCTTTTGCAAAAGGTCTCGGACAATGAGTAAAGACCACCTGTCTCCAACAATCTCTAACGCGTGTGCCACCGGACAATAGTGAGCGTACATTTGTGCCATATTTTCACCTTTCTAAAAGAAAGTTTCTATTAGATACTATTTTTATATTTAGAGTATAACACGCTATTTTGAGATGTGCAACAATGATGGTTAGTATCGTTATATCGAATGATCAGACGTTTATGGGAACTCAGTTTAGCCGGATCTCTGAAATTGGCCGTGGAAATTACTAACTATTAATATTATTCATAATGTAGAGGAACTAAGGAGTGGCCAAATCATCCAATTCCGGATATCTATTTTTATTCGTATTTTTGAACTGGATACTGTAAACTTCCAACTTTCTGCTTATAACTCGCAACCGGCTACCTGAAACTCGGTTCTTTGACTTTTCTCCATATCAAAAATATAATACATTCAATTACATAATAATAAACGACAAGGAGAACCGTCTTTTGGAAAAAGTTGAATTCCTCGGGTTAAAAAATTGCCTGCGTATTGCTAATGACACCATTGATCTGGTCGCCACTACCGCTATCGGACCGAATGTTGTCCGCTTCGGCTTCGTCGGCGACCGCAACGAATTTTTCGGCGAACCCCCGCGTTTTTACGGCGGGCATGCCATGCGCCATGCCCCGGAAGCGCAGGAACGCAAATTCCCGGCGCTCGATCCCGTCGCGGTCACCGAACATGACACCTTCGTCCGTCTCACGCAACCCACCGAAAAACCCACCGGCATCCAGAAAGAGATGGATATCCCGAAAACAATCAAAGACAACCATATCAGCATTGTTAACCGCCTCTACAACCGTGGACTGTGGCCTGTGGAATTAGCGCCGTGGGCTTATACCCTCATGCTCCCCGGCGGTAAAGGCATCATTCCCCTGCCGCCTTTCGTCCAGCAGAACGGGCCCGGTTCTTCCTTGCTGCCAACTACCGTCATGTCCATCTGGTGTTACTGCGACCTTACTGATTCCCGCCTGATACTGGGGAAAAAGTACGTTATGGTCAAACAGGATTCTCAAGCGCCCGGCTCCTATAAGATCGGTATGCTCGTGCCCGATGGCTGGACTGCTTATTATAATGACGGTCACCTTTTTGTGGTCACTTATGATTACAAAAAAGGCCGGACTTATCCTGACTATAATAATACGGTGCAATTCTGGACCGGCCGCGGATTTGAACTCGAAACACTTGCTCCGTTTAGCAAATTACAACCCGGCGAATCGGCGGAACACACCGAAAACTGGTTCCTGTTTAAAGATGTCCCCGAACCGAAAAATGACACCGACCTCGACCGGTATGTCCTGCCCCTGGTCCAGCAAGCCAAAAAAACGGTATAGGCAATTAAATCACAAAAAAGGGTGGATATAGTCTCGATTTCATCTCAACTATACCCACCCTTTTTATTTCTATCCGAGATATTAGAGTTTCGTATTTACTTGATTAATTGAGTATTTATCTGATATCTAGTTCTTCTCCGACGGATTGCCGCTAAGCCATCGGCGTTGCGAAGCATATACTGCGGCCTGGCTGCGGTTCTTCATATGCAGTTTGCTCAAAACATTGCGCAGGTGGGCCTTCACAGTCGGTTCGCTGATATTCAACTTCATGGCAATTTCTTTATTACTGGCACCGTTTGCCACCAATGCCAGCACATCCGCTTCACGGCTGGTTAAATTAACATCATCGGTATTTTTGTTCAGGTCGGCTTTAAAATCATCCAGCAATTTGGCGGCAATTGACGGAGTGAAAATCGCGCCCCCGGCTGCCACTGTTCTCACCGCTGCCACCAGTTCATCTGCATCCATGCCTTTCAGCAGGTAACCGCGCGCGCCGGCTTTCACCGATTCCACCAGGTCTGCTTCAGTCTCGGACACGGTCAGGATTAATATCTTTGTCTCCGGCAGCGCCTGCATTATATCCATCGTGGCCTGCAAACCGCTGTACGGCATACGGACGTCCATTGTGACTACATCCGGATGTAATTTCATGGCCTTTTTCACGGCCTCGGAACCGTCGGAGGCTTCTCCTATAATATTAAAATCAGGCTGCCTGGCCAGTACGGCCTTCAATCCTTCTCGCATTATCGAGTGGTCGTCAACAATTAAAATATTAACCATTTATCCTCCTAACCGATGGACTATGTGCAGGAATGGATATTTCGATCGCCGTGCCCTTTCCGGGAGAACTGAAAACTTCCAGTTTGCCGCCGATCCCTTCCGCCCTTTCTTTCATTACTGTCAGACCATGTTGCCCTTTGACTGTATTCGGTATAAAACCCTTACCGTTATCTTTGATTATCACTTTCACCGCATCGCTGGCAGACTCGAATTTCACTTCTATCTGATTCGCGCCGCTGTGTTTTCTCACATTATTTAAAGCTTCCTGTACGATACGCAATATCTCGACGGTAGCTAACGGCTGTAATTCGGCATGTCCGTCTGCCAGATAAAGCTTACAATCGATGCCGGTATTCTGGGAAAATTCCTGGGTATATTGCGCCAATGTCGGTAATATCCGCAGGTCGTCGGGCATTTTGGTCCGCAGCTGGTCGATAACTTCCCTGATCTCCAGATACGTTTCCTGCATGTCATGTTTTATATTTGCGATTTGATTTAGCGCGTCCGCGGTATTGGCATCGCTCACCGTTCCCTTGAGCACATCGATTTTTAATATCAGACTGCCGATCCTTTGTGCCAGGCTATCATGCAGTTCGCGTGACAACCGGCTTCTTTCTTCGACGATCGTCTTTTTCTTGATATTCGCCGAAAGACTCAGGTTGGCGATGTAAGGCAGCCAGGCGATCAATAGAGCGATGATCGTATACATGGTCAGCAATGCGATGTAAACCGAAGACGGCAGATATTCCGCGCCGTGCAGGATACGCCAGGAGAAAATCTCACTGGCAATCACGGACGTAGCGGAAAAAAGCGCCACCGTATAGGCCAGCGATTGTTTAAAATACAAAGCGACAGACAGGATGGCGGTTAAAGGAAAGAGGATGAAGGGGCTGTGCAAGCCGCCGGTCACGAATGGCAGGAAACAACAGAAACCAACATCGACAACAACTATTGTATACGAAAGAAAACGGCTCTTGTACCAGTATGACGGGTAAAAAACACGCAATATCGAATAAATAACGACTGAACTGATGATGACCGGGTCAGGAACAATGAACGGCCTGACCTCAGAAAAAAGCAGAAAAAGCGCCAAAGCCAATATCAGGGCTAATATCCGGACTAACCCCAGCAGCAATTCCCCTTCATGCAATTGCTTTATTTTGTTTTTCATGTTTTCAACCGGTTTCAACCTATAAAAATGAAACAAACTTATTTAATATCTTGACAGTCTGGAGAGAGTACCGAGAATTTTTGAGGTTAGTGCTTGAGGTGATTTTGTTGCTAACAGTACGGAGATATACTCTCGGTGAACTCCGGGTGGTTATTTTTCATCTTTCTTTTTCCTTCTACTTGTATACACACCCTGAAGCATACTGACGAGTAATTATGACAATACACCCTCATCACAAAAAAAGCAAGCTAGGCTGATTCCACTTTTCCTTACTTTTCTTCACCAATCTTCTACTTTCATGTCTAGGACTATTTTCTTGTAAAACTAGTCCTTTTAGCTGATTGTCCCGGCATACCAGTGTAGGTTAATGTAAGTATTGTAATGTAAGATAGTCTCAGGATTAAAAACGAATGGATATTATTACAAATGAAGAAATGTCACCTATGTTGACCATCAAGCAAGTGGCAACATTACTTCACGTTCACGTAAATACTGTTCGGCGCTGGAGTGACCGCGGATTGATTAAGTCTTACCAGATAAACCACCGGGGCGACCGCCGGTTTTTACAGAAAGATGTCGCTACGTTCCTCGTTGAAATGAATACAAAATGCTGCGAACAAAATAACAGTCTGGTTGTTTAATTAACCGCGTTTGTGCCTGTAAACAACCAGGGTTTAACCCCCTTTGATATTATTTTCAACCGTATTCGTCTGTTTTTTCTGCCGGTTTTTATCGACCGGTCTTCTTACCACTAAAAACTGTCCCGAAACGTGTTTTCGGATAGTACCTTAGTCATAGTACTTTATATTTGCTTTATTCATCTTCTTTATATAAACAAAGTAGGCACAATCTACTGAAGGATAAAACTTTCCTGAAAAAGGCCCGAACGCTGATAACTGAGCATCCCTGCATTTTTACTACTGGCAACCGCTGGGCAAACCATACTGCAGCGCGCTGAATAATCACACCCTGAAAATAACAAAGGAGAGCTGATGTCCAATCAGCTCTCCTTGCTCTTTCCGAAAAAATACAAATTGTAATCTAGATTGCTTTCCCTTTCCTGACCGGCTTGGTCTCCTTGAAACCAGGCGGTGGCTTAACCAGAAAAATCGGAATATCTGTAGAACGGAAGACTTTCTCCGCGGCGTTACCCACATCCCATCGTCTCAATGTCGTTCTTCCTTTGCTGGCCATCACTATCAAGTCGGCGTTTTCTGATTTGGCGAAACGGACAATTTCCTCAGCCACATTCCCGATTAAAACGGCAACGCTGACCTGAAGCCCTTTTTCCTGCAATTGCTGCGCTTGTCGCGCTAAATAATCGTAACCGGTCTTGGCCATTTTCCCGATGGTCACCGGCAAATCTTTCAAACTTCCCGGCACAACGATCCCGCTGGTAGTGGTGGAGACATTGCCATAATAAAGTATTTGACTTTGCATTCTTTCCGGCAGCCGTTCCAGACGCTCGCCAACAGGAGTCTTCACCTGCACAGGCTCGGTTATCGTAATCAGAATAACCTGCGGTATAGAACACCCCTTCGCAATTTTTTCTACATGCGGTAATACACTTTCCGCCAGTTTAGACCCGTCCAGCGGCACGATAACTTTGTTGTACTCCATCGCTCACCTCCCCGTAATTATTTCACATACTATCCGATTTGAGAATATATTTCAAGTACCATATATTTTCATTCTGCGCTACAACATACCTGAGAATCCAGTTTTTGTTTCTTTTACGAGCGAGGCTGGAATGAAAGAACAGATAATTTTCCTCACCCTGAAGTTTGTGAATCCACTCAATTTTTATTATTGGAATTTCAATATTGTTGAGAATTTCGGATTTACTTGATTATTGATTATTGTTCTTTGATTATCAGGCGGAACCACTAGATCTGTTCCTCAATGTACCGTTCTCTCAGCGTATTCAAAGCAGCGAAAAATTCCTTCTGCATCACGCACATTGAGTACATCCCTTGCGGCGTCACTTCGATTTGCTTATTATCCTTCACCAATCCACACAACCTGAAAAATGCCAGTTCCCAGAACAGTTTTCCATTTATATCCGCGCCGAATCTCGCACGGAATTTCTCCGGGTCCAGCGCCATACCGAATAATTTAGTGAGCATGTAGTAACGTAAGTGCTCACGCTCCGAGAGCTTGCGCCAGCTGACAATCGGTAATTTCCCGCCCGAAATCAATTCATCATACTTCTGCAGGGAAAAAGTATTCACAAAAAAATCGCCGTTCAGAAAACCCACCGAACCGGCCCCCACGCCTACGTAATCATCGTAGTCGATGATATATTCGTCGATCAGCCGGTCGCCGCGGGAAAAACACCAGGCAGTGGAAGCTTTGTATCCGCCTTCATATAATTCCCGCAATATCACATCGTAAAATACTTTTTCCCGGGAGGTATCTACTTTCTGGAAGCGTCTTTCCAGGCGGCTTTTCTTATGCGGTGAAGGCATTAGCGGATAAAAAGTGGCCTGGTCCAGTTTTAGCTCTTTAAAGGTAACCACATCTTTTTCGAATTGTGCGATTGTTTGTGTGGGGAAATTGAAGATAAAATCCGCGTTGACCGTATCGAATTGCCCCTGCGCCATTTTTAATTTTTCGACCGCTTCTTCGCCGCTGCCCACCAGCCTGCCCATCGCTTTCAACAAATCATTATCCAGGCTCTGCACGCCAATAGAAAGACGGTTGACGCCGGCTTTTTTCAAAGCTACAATCACTTCCGGCGTGATTTCCCGGTGGGTAGTCTCCATCGAGATCTGCCGCACGTTAAAATTCTTCTTCAGAAAATCAAGAAATCCCAGCAGTTCGTCCATCAGCACGGTGGGAGTTCCGCCGCCAAAATAAAAATCCGAGAACCGGAAGCCGCGCTCAGCATACAGTTCCACTTCTTTTTTCAGACTGACGAAATACCGGCGTGCCTGCACTTCGTCCAGCAGATAGCGGTTAAAGCAGCAGAACGGGCATAGCGTACGGCAAAACGGGATGTGTATGTAAAGCGATGCCCAATCGTCACGACCTGCTTTCCCTTGCGGTACCGACGGTTGTGGATAATTGTCGCTGAGCTGCAGGAACTTCCGCCCTTCCCGCCGTGTCACCCACCCCGCAAACCGCGCGCTGGTTATTGAGACTCGATTATTTGTCATGTTTTCTTACATTCTGCTATCTAAAAAAGGAATCGATAAAACACCGGCAATTAGAAAATGCCTTTGCGCAACCTTTCCGGATCTGCCTCAAATGGACGCGGCAATCTCAGGGTTACAGCCATCCTCTCATCATCCATTCCAGCGAAAGCTGGAATCCGGTACAAATATATTTATTTAAATTTAATTGGTATTTCGTCTTTAGTTCTTTCTTGATTATTGGCTATTGACTATTTTTTAGAATTATTTTTTTCGCTTCCAGCTCGTCCCGGTATTGGTATCTTCCAGGGTCAGCCCCATCTTTAACAGGGTCGTCCGGATTTCATCAGCCAGTTGGAATTGCCTGGCGTCACGCAGTTTCTTGCGGGTTGTCAACAATAACTCGATGAACGGCGCCGCGTCCGTAAAAGGCTTTTCTGTTGCCTTCAAAGTTAAACCCAGCACGCCCGCCAGTTCTTTCAAAGCATGCCTTGCTTCAGTGGTATCGGCGCCCGTTTCACCGGCGCGGTTAATCTCCCGCGCCAGATCGAATAGGATTGCCAGTGCCTGCGGGGTATTAAAATCATCGTCCATTACATCCATGAAGCGCTGCCGGACTGTGCGGGCATCCAACTTTTCGGCTCCCGGTTTGACAGGAACCGCGTCATTACTTAGCGCCTGCGTCAATCTCTCCAGACCGCGTTCGGCGGCCTCGATCGCCTCATTGGAAAAAGTCAGCGGATTGCGGTAGTGCGAGCCGAGCACAAACACCCGGAAACCATCGGCGCTGTGTTTTTCCAGCACCTGTTTAATGCCGACAATATTGCCGATCGATTTGCTCATCTTCTCGTCACCCAGCTGGAATAATCCGTTGTGCATCCAGATGCGGGCAAACGGCTTTTTACCGGTGAAGCACTCAGATTGGGCAATTTCATTCTCGTGGTGCGGGAAGATCAGGTCCTGACCGCCGCAATGGATGTCGATCGTTTCTCCCAGGTATTTGAGCGACATCGCGCTGCATTCTATATGCCAGCCGGGACGCCCTTGTCCCCATGGGCTTTCCCAGAACGGCTCTCCGGGTTTGGATGCTTTCCACAACGCAAAATCCATCGGGTCTTCTTTTTCTTCTCCGGGCTCGATGCGCGCCCCGGCCATCATCGAATCCAGTGTCCGGTGCGATAATTTGCCGTAATCCGGCATACTGCGTACGCGGAAGTAGACACTCCCTTTTGCTGCATAAGCATGTCCCTTGTCCACCAAACCCTTGATCACCTCCAGCATTTTCGGGATTTCTTCGGTCGCGTAAGGAATAACGTCTGGTTTCATCACATTTAACTCGGCCATATCTTCAAAATACCGGTTAGCGAACTTCTCCGCCAGTTCGCGCGGAGCGATCCCCAGTTTATTTGCGCGGTCGATGATTTTATCCTCGACATCCGTAATATTCTGCACGAATTTGACCTTGTAGCCGCGGAAGATCAGGTAGCGGCGAACAGTGTCAAAAATTACAGCGTTCATCGCGTGCCCGAGGTGTGATTCCGCGTAAGGCGTCACACCGCATGAATATATTTTCACCTCTTCACCTTGCGGCTGAAATTCTTCTTTTTGCCGTGAAAGTGTGCTGTAGATTTTCATTTTGGTGTCCTTTAGTTTATCTTCTCGATCGAAGCGATCGCCATCGTTGCGATTGCCTCTTCCTGCCCTAGCGGCCCCACCTGATTGGCGGTGCTGGCTTTGACGCTGACTTGAGCTAATGGTAAATCAAGCGTTCGGCTCAACCTTTCTCTCATTGTGTCAATATACTCGCGCAGGTGCGGCTTTTCCGCGATCACGGTCGCATCGATATTATTAATCTGCCAACCGGCAGCCGTCAATTTCTTTTTTATTTCTGTTAATAATTTCAAACTGCTGATATTTTTATACTCCGCTTTTCCGGGTGGAAAATGCATCCCGATATCCCCCATCGCCGCCGCTCCCAGCAAAGCATCGATAATGGCATGCGTTAATACATCTGCATCGCTCCAGCCGTCCAGACCGCGGTCAAAGGGAATTTCCATGCCGCCAAGCACTAATTTCCGCCCCGACACCAATGGATGAATATCAAACCCGATGCCGAATCGCATTTTACGCTTTTCGCCTCTTCCACAACGTCTCCGCCACCGCTAAATCCACCGGCGCGGTTATTTTTATATTATCATAGCTGCCCATATAGAGCTTAACCTTGCCGCCGGCCAATTCCACAATCTGGGCGTCATCGGTCACATCGGTATTCGCTTTGCTGTAGGCTTTTAACAACAGATCATATTCAAAAACCTGGGGTGTCTGACATAGCCATAAATTGTCGCGTTGCAGCGTCTGGCGGGCGATCATCGCTTTATCGGCAGACTTGATGGTATCCGTTGCCGGTACCGCCGCCACTGCCGCGCCTGTTTCTTTAGCCGCGGCCAGTCCGTCTTCAATTAAACCGACGGTTACAAACGGCCGGGCGCCGTCCTGGATCACTACCAGATCGCAATCCCCCAGCAACTTCAATCCTGCCAGCACCGAATCCTGCCGTCTCTTCCCGCCGATACAGACCGCCACTTCTTTTTCCCAGTTCTGTCCGACAATCAGATCTTTACCCTCATCGTAATTATTATTATTCAGCACAACCACCACACGGTCGACACTGTCACAATCAATAAAAGGTTGCAAAACACGCAAAAGTACCGGCTGTCCGGCTAACGGTGCAAATATCTTATCCGTGCCTGACATGCGCTGACTTTTCCCCGCCGCTACAATGATCGCCCCGACTTCCGGCTGCTCTGTATCTGCCATAATCCAAACTCCTTACCGACTGCCTTGAGTTTACCACATTTACGCACGCTTGGAAAACAATCACCCCGAAATCTCGTGGGTTGTCGAATTAAACCCATTCCCGAGGCTGTCCGAAAATGACTATTTGGAATTATTTATGTGGATTCCTCCCGCACTTCCTTTTGGAAAATAATAGAAGTGTGGGATCGGTGACGATCAGGTCTGGAATGACAACGGATGAATATTAAATTCCAGCTTTGCTGGAATTTAATATTGTTATTTGTCATTGTCGGGCTTGACCCGACAATCCAGAAGTTTCCGGACACCCTCATTAAGGGAGAGTTGATTCAATTATATTAACTATTATTTCGAATCTTGATATTAGACCTTTGGATATTGCTGAATTAGTGCCTTTTTTAATTCATTTCTATGTTATGAATCATTTCTCTTCCTTTCGCGAAAGGCCGTTAGGTCCCGGAGGCACGAACGGGAGAGGTTAGGAGGGATTTACCTGTTTTTTCCGCTTTCTGTTGCTTAGCGCTTACTTTATCAGCAGTCTGCTTCGGGTATTTAAATAATTATCAATTCGTGAAACTTGATTATTGTTTATTTTCTCCGGTATGATACTGTTATGGCAAAAGACAAATATACTGAAAAAAGATTTGATATCCACACCGAAGCAGACATCTACGTGGCGATGCTGGAAACAATTCCCTTCGATTATCCCGGCTCCGATACCGAAGTGGTTTACGAGACCGGGGAATTCACCTGCGTCTGTCCCTGGACCGGCCTGCCCGACTTCGGTATACTCACTATCACTTATGTCCCCGGTAAATCCCTGATTGAGTTGAAATCCCTCAAATACTACCTGACATCCTACCGCAATGTCGGTATCATCCAGGAGCACGCCGTCAACCGGATCCTCAAAGACCTGGTCAAACTGGTCAAACCGCTCTCGATGACCGTAGACGCCGAATACCGGGAACGCGGCGGCATTAAAAGCTACGCCACCGCCAGTTGGGAGAAAAAGTAATCGGTAGTTCCATAAGGTGAGGGAAACCAACCATCATCCATTGTCGTTCCCGCGAACGCGGGAATCTATAAAATTAACCCGGCCAATGATCTTGGTTCTGTCAAGATGCATATCTGGAACCTTATGCCAAATTATCCCCGTTTAGTGATAAGGATTATTACCTCATGAAATCCGATTTTGTATTTCGAATTATCTTGATTATTGTTTAGTATTTCGATATTCGTATTTTGTATTTTGATTTCGACCGCTGTTCAATCTTGCATCCCTTCAATCCTGCATGCTAAAGTAAATTTAAGGCGATGAAGCTCGTCCTCTTGGTCTAATACCGAAACCGTCTTAAAACGACTGATAGCTTCTATTGGGAAATCCGGTAGAAGTTTTTTTGTGTAAAGGAGATCATCTTTGAAACAGGTAATTTTAATTGCCGTAGCTGGCGCCATGGGCACCGTCAGCCGCTACGGTTTAAGTCAATTCACTCACAGTATTTTGGGTAAAGGTTTTCCCTGGGGCACGCTGATTATCAACGTTGTCGGATGTTTTATCATCGGGTTGCTGGCTACCTTATTCGCCGATTCAAATATATTGTCTAAAGAATTACAGTTAGCTGCGACAGTCGGCTTTCTGGGGGCATTTACCACCTTTTCCGCTTTTAGCTTTGATTCCTACAGTTTTTTCAGCAGCGGTACCTGGCAAATTGGATTAATAAATATCGCCGCCAATATCATCATCGGCATGCTGGCGGTTGTCGGTGGCGTAGGTGTAGCCAAACTCATCAAGTAATTCATTCGGTAATTTTCCCGCCCAATCCTTTTTCTACCGCTTCCCGTAAACTGCCGAATGAAAGGATTTCGATATCTTTAGGCAAGGGACTGATTTTACCCCCCGCTTTTGGCGTTAAGATGCGTTTAAAGCCTAACCGCGCTGCTTCCCCGATCCGTCTGTCCAGCTGAGGGACAGCCCGTAATTCACCGCTTAACCCGATCTCCCCCACAACTGCCAGCCCCCGGTCGACACTGACGTCCCGGTAACTGGAAGTAATTGCCAGCGCAATGCCCAGATCTGCTGCCGGTTCATCTATTTTCAAACCGCCGGTGACATTGACAATAATATCCTGGTTCCCCAGCTTCAAACCTAATCGCCGGCTGAGTACCGCCGTGATAATTAATAAACGGTTAAAATCCACACCGTTGGCTGTGCGCCGCGGCATCCCGAAACTGGTGGCATTCGTCAATGCCTGGATCTCCACCAGCAGCGGGCGGGAACCTTCGATCACCGGTACCACTACCGACCCCACCGCCTCGTCCTGCCTCTGGGAAAGAAATGCCAGCGAGGGGTTTTCTACCTCGATCAGGCCCTTTTCTTTCATCTCGAAAACCCCGATCTCATTCGTGCTGCCAAAGCGGTTTTTCACACAGCGTAATAACCGGTATGCGCTGAATTGCTCGCCTTCCAGGTACAACACCACATCAACGATATGTTCCAGAACACGCGGCCCGGCAATCGCGCCTTCTTTCGTCACATGCCCGGTGACAAACACCGGCACGCCGCTGCTCTTGGCCCAGCTCATCAGCCGTTGCGCCGATTGCCTTACCTGGGTCAGACTGCCCGGAATGCCGTCATCATCCTGTGTATGTACCGTCTGGATGGAATCGATAATCAAGAGAGACGGCTGTAATTCCTCGGCATGCCCTAACAATGTATCGACATCCGTCTCCGCCAGCAGGAAAAGCCCTTCGCCTTCGATGCCCAGGCGCTTGGCCCGCAGCTTGATCTGATTGGGCGTTTCCTCCCCGGAAACATATACAACTTTGCCGTGCTTTTTCGCGATCAGCGCGGAAGCCTGCAGTAATAAAGTGGACTTGCCGATGCCGGGTTCACCCCCGATCAGGATCAGCGAACCGGGCACAATACCGCCGCCCAGCACACGGTTAAACTCATTGATCGGCACCTCAAAACGCTCAAATAACTCAACCGCCAGCTTCGATAATTCTTTGGGCGGGATGGAAGCCCTGGCCGGGCGGGGATGTTTGGGCGCTTCAGCCACTACCTGCTCCATGAAGCTGTTCCACGCTTGGCAATTGGGACACTTCCCCATCCATTTCAGGCTTTCCTTGCCGCATTGCTGACAGATGTACACCGTTCTTGTTTTTTCCATGAAATGACTTTACCCGATTTAGCGGAATTTCGCAAGGAAGAGAGTGATTTTTGTACACCCTCTCCTGCCCCTCTCTACATTTACTTCGAAAAACTTTGTAAAGTACTTCCGGCTGCGGCCTCCAGCCATCGAAGGAAGAGGGAATTAACCATAGTAAAACAAAAAAGAGCGGAGACAATGTCTCCGCTCTTTAATAACTTGGGCAACCTAAAATATTATGCTTTCTCGATAATAACGAGCGGTTTGCCGGTTTCCACCACCTGTTTCGCCGCAACTTTAATTTCGGCTATTTTACCGTTTACCGGCGCCATGATGGGATTTTCCATTTTCATTGATTCAATGTAAAGAAGAACATCTCCTTCTTCAACTTTATCGCCAACTTTGACGTCGATACTGATAATAGTGCCGGTAATCGGGGCTTCCACAATTTCCTGTGCCAATTCAATACTCCTTTCCAGAAGACTTACTAGTTTATCTTATCAAATAAAGAAGGGCGTTGTCACGTCAACGCCCTTGAGACCCGCAGGTCGAAATACTTTTACTATTAAAGCAAAATATATAACGAGAGGATTAAGGTAAGGGATGCCAAAAATTATTTTTCAGCATTGGCCAGTTCAGGAACAGCCGCCGGTCGCGGAATAATTTGCCCGTCCTGGACATCGATTACGGCAGTATCGCCGGTGCGGAACTCGCTGCGCAGTATCGCTTCCGAAAGCTTATCAACTACCATATCCTGGATCGTCCTCTTTAGCGGACGCGCTCCGAATACTTCGTCGTAACCTCTCTCGCCCAGCAAATCTTTGGCGGCTTCGGTCACCTCTAATTTAACACCCTTTTCTGACAATTGGCTGTTAACACCCTTGAGCAATAAATCAACAATACTGCGGATGTGCATTTTGTTCAGTGTATGGAATACCACCACACCGTCGATACGGTTGAGAAATTCCGGTCTGAAGAATTTTTTCACTTCTCCCAGCAGTTTCTCTTTCATTTTATCGTATTCCACTTCGCGGACTTTCGTCTCGTCCGTGCGGTTGATAAACCCGAGCGCCGTACCCTTTCTAATCAGATCTGCGCCAATGTTACTGGTCATGATAATGATGCTATTACGGAAATCTACTCTCCGCCCCTTGGCATCGGTCAAATGTCCGTCATCAAAGATCTGCAGCAAGATATTAAATACATCCGGATGCGCTTTTTCAATTTCATCCAGCAAAATACAGCAATAAGACTTGCGTCTGACAGCTTCGGTCAATTGCCCGCCCTCGTCATAGCCGACATATCCGGGAGGCGCGCCTACCAGTCTCGATACTGTATGCTTTTCCATAAACTCGGACATATCGAGGCGGATCAATGCATCTTCACTGCCGAACATAAACTCCGCCAGCGCCCGGGCCAGTTCGGTCTTGCCGACACCGGTCGGTCCCAGGAAAATAAAATTGCCGATGGGATGCCTTGGGTCTTTCAGTCCGGCGCGAGCCCGTCTGACCGCCTTGGAGATCGTATCGATCGCCTCGTCCTGTCCAACGATGCGCTTGTGCAATGCTTCTTCCATGTGCAGTAAACGTTTGGTCTCATCTCCGCCCAGTTGCGTTACCGGGATTCCGGTCCACATACTGACGACGGTTGCAATATCTTCATCGGTAACCACCGGTTTATCCAGTGATTCCTTGTCCAGCTTCTCTTTTTCCAGATTTTTAACCTTTTCTTCCATCTGGATTTCTTGCTGCCGTTTTTCGGCGGCATAGTCGTATTGCTGGGCTGCCAGCGCTGTTTCTTTTTCTTTGCGGATGACTTCCGCCAACTTCTTGGCTTCTTTCAACGTGGTCGAAGAACTGCCCCGCTGTATACGCACCCTGGAAGCAGCTTCATCGATCAAATCAATAGCTTTGTCCGGCAAGAACCGGTCGGGAATATAGCGCGAAGCTAACGTGGCCGCAGCTTTTAAAGCTTCGTCGCTGATAGTCAATTTATGGTGCTCTTCGTAGCGCACACGCACGCCCTTTAAGATGTCCAGTGTCTGTTCGACAGTAGGTTCTTCTACCAGGACAGGCTGGAAACGCCGCTCCAGTGCCGGGTCGCGTTCGACATGTTTACGGTAATCATCAAGTGTCGTCGCGCCGACAATCTGTAGTTGGCCTCTCGCTAAAGATGGCTTTAAAATACTGGCGGCATCTACAGCGCCTTCCGCGGCGCCCGCGCCGACAATCGTATGGAATTCATCGACAAAAAGGACGATATTACCCGCAGTTTTAATTTCGTCTACGATCTTTTTCAGACGTTCTTCGAATTCTCCGCGGTATTTTGTGCCCGCTACCACGCTGGCCATATCCAGCGTTACCAGGCGTTTGTCTTCTAATGTATCGGGGACATTACCCGATGCGATCCGGTGTGCCAGCCCTTCAACAATAGCAGTTTTTCCTACGCCCGGTTCGCCGATTAATGCAGGATTGTTCTTGGTTCGGCGGCTGAGGATCTGGATAACACGCTGAATTTCCTTATCGCGGCCCACCACTGGATCAAGTTTATCCGCTCGCGCCATTGCCGTTAAATCCACACTTAATTGATCAAGTGTGGGAGTTTTGCTGGTTGGCTTGGCATTACGCGGTTGTTTGGTCGTGTTTTGGCTGAGGATCTTGATAGTCTCGTTCCGCACCTGTTCCAGTGTAATGCCGAAACTATCGAGGACGCCGGCAGCTACGCCGCCGCCTTCATGTAACAGACCGAGTAAAAGGTGCTCGGTACCGATATAGTTATGCCCTAAATGACGGGCTTCATCAATTGCTAATTCAATTACACGCTTGGCCCGCGGCGTTAATCCGATCTCACCGGTATTGGGCTTTTCACCGCGCCCGATGATAAATTCCACGCCCGAACGTACTTTACCGAGGTTTGCGCCCAGACCGATTAAGACCTTGGCAGCTACGCCTTCTTCTTCTCTCAGTAGACCTAGTAAAATATGTTCCGTGCCAATATAACTATGGTTTAAGTGCTGTGCCTCTTCCTGTGCTAAGGTAAGTACTCTTCGCGCTCTTTCTGAAAATTTCTCAAATCGGCTCGCCATTTCTCCTCCCGCAACTCCCTCCGCTCATCTCCGCTGCCAAATAAGAAAAGTGATTAATAATATAAGCTTCCTGGCGGTGGCATATTTTCCACAAAAGGTTTTCCTCTCAGTATCGTCTGCGCTGAAGCGTTTCACTACCGTGTTCGGGATGGGAACGGGTGGTACCACTTCGCCCAAACCACCAGGAAGC
>Ga0182010_10000696_pt1 | contig 19002 bp, 13 predicted proteins | sample 611E1MmetaG_FD_120488 | JGI IMG/M metagenome (GOLD analysis project Ga0182010, IMG submission 120488) | Permafrost microbial communities from Stordalen Mire, Sweden - 611E1M metaG | ecosystem: Environmental > Terrestrial > Soil > Wetlands > Permafrost | place: Sweden: Stordalen | collected...
CGGTGAGGCGCTCGCTCCACGCCCCTGTGTTCGGATCCCATTGCCAAACATCGGCCAGTCCAAAAGTGCTGTCGATGTCCCAGCCGCCCACCAGCACGACCATGCCCGAAGCAGGGTCGTACGCCATGGCGTGGCCGAAGCGCGGGGTCGGCTTGTCCCCCGCGATCGTGCGATCGGTCCAGGTCTGCGCCGTCGGATCCCATTCCCATGTGTCTTGCTTGGGAATGCCAGGCAGGCCGACCTGCGACTTCTCCATGCCGCCGAACAAGACTGCGCGGCTGCGTGTGCTGTCCCAGACCAAGGCACCGCCGTATCGGGCACTGGGCGCGACCTTGGGCTGAATTTGGGTCCACTTGCCGGCCGCGGGATCCCACTCCCAGGTGTCGCCCAGGCCGACGGAGACGTCGTCTCCAAGATTGACTTCAGCATCGATGCTGAGATTTCTTGCACCTCCGAAGAGCAGCACCTTGCCGGTGGACTTCTCGAACACCATGCTGTGCTGGCTGCGGGCAACCGGACCCTTGCCCGAGCGGTCGGACATGGCGCCGCTTCCGGGATCCCACTCCCAAAGCTCAGCGGAGTCGGCGTAGACAGGGGAGACGTCAGTCCCTGCACCGGGCACGACGACGCGCCCGCCAAATATCTCGAACTTGTTGTGGGCAGAATCAAAGACCATGCTCGCGGCCTTGCGCACGCTCGGGTTGCTCCCAGCGGGAGTGCGGTTGGTCCACGTGCTCGTCGCGGGATTCCACTCCCACAGTTCCCGGTCGTCTCTTTGACCGCCTAGGCTGGCCCAGACCAGGCCGCCGAACATGACCAGGACGTTGCGGGTCTCGTCAAAAGCGGCCGATTGCAGGTAGCGCGAGTCGGGGACCGCAGGGGGCCCGAGGCGTGTCCAGGTGGCTTTCTCGGTCGCGGGCACGACTCCCAAGGCCGCGCGGGATGATTCGACGCGAGAGCGGTTCCCCTGATCGCGTTCGCAGCAGGTCGAAAGTAGGAGCAGAACAGGCACGACATTTCTTCGCAGTTGCATAAAGGTTCTCCAAGGGTGGTCTTGCAGGAACGAGGTGCATCGCTGTGGAAACGACAACTATTGCTTGCGCAGTGGTCTGTCGTCTCCAGACGGCTCGGATAAGTGCCTACCGTGCTTGTTCGCAAGCTCCTGATGGTTGACGCCTTGTCCCCCAATCATCTGGAGCACACGTTGCCGACGCCGTCGGACCCGCCGAAGGTGCTGTGGACGAACAAGGTCATCAGCGTCCGCCTCAAGGTCGATCCCGCGGCACCCACAACTTTCTCGGGGGGCATCCTGCTCTTCGCCCAGGACACCACCTGGGCCGGGCAGTACCAGTGGACAGCCTTCCCGACCGACAATGAATGGCATACGTACATGCTGGACATGACCGGTACCACCAGCGTGAACCCGGCCCAGATCATTCAATTTGCGGTCCAAATCGCATCGGCCGGTGCACCCACCGCCACTGACGATGCCGGCGTAGCGCCGTTCACTCCGACCACGGTGACCGCGTACATCGACACCATCACGGTGCAGTAACTCGGTCAGAACAAGTCAGACGACGAAGGGTCAGGCACGCCCATTTTGGAAGGGTCGTGCCTGGCCTTTCTGGACAGCACTTTGGCCAGGACAGAAGGACCACTGGCAGATGTGACCGGGATCACTCTCTTCGTGCGAGAAATGCTATCGGTTCTTGTTTCCACCGCCGCAAGTGCAGCTGCGGTGTGCCAGTGGCGTGTGATAAACGTCACTGGCAGGTGCCAGATTTCACTTGGCTGAACGGGTTGGACTGGCTGTCCGCGCCGCTCACAGGCAAAAGGCACATGCCCGCGGCCACGTTCACCGGGCTCGACAGTGAACTCGAGCCGAGGCTCAAATTGCCGGTCACGACCTTGAGTTGGTTCTTGACGGTCGAATTGCCACTGGCATCACAGGTAGCAGCGGGCACCAACACCGAGGGCTTGGCCGCGCCACCTAGCATCACGTCGAAGATCTCGTTGGAAAGCCAGTCCGGCATGTCAACCCGTAGCGACTCCGATAGCTTGTTCAGCATCAGGGCAAGCTTGATGTCAAGCGCTGGATCGAAGGTGACCAGGGTACCCTCGGCGGTCTTCTGGAAGCTCACAGTGAATTTGCGGCCATTGTTCGGATTGACGTCCAGGGTTCCCAAACGATCGTTATTGAGGGCAACGTAGGAGGTGTCACTTCCGAGCCCCAGGTCTGAGAAGGTGAGATCCGTCGCGCCCTTGGTGACGGAGAATTCGCCGGTGAACCCGCCCAGGTGCGCCGAGAAGGTTCCGGTTTGCTCCGCGGTGCCGCACTTGTCGTTGCAAACCGCGGCGCCCGCCACCTGAACGTCGACAGCACCGAGATTTGCCGAGTATCCAAGGGTATTGGTGGCGGAATTGAGGGTGATTCGGGCGGTGGGATCAGAGGGTAGTACCGTAACCGCGACGGGCTTGCCCTTGGCTTGCCCAACCAACAAATCAAATTTCTCGATGACGGATCCGGAGATGGCAAAGTCGTTCTCTGCACGCTTCTCAATCGTACCTTCAATGACGCCGTTGAGTCGCTCCGGGAGATCCTTCTGATTTTCCGCCGTCGTGAACAGCCGAACCGCATCCAAGGCCTCAGCGAGTTCGAGGCGGACCGAAAGCTTCTTCGGACCGAGCAGAGCGGTGCCAGGGGTGTATCGTGCCTCGCCGACGAGCAGCGAAACATTGAGAGTATCGTCGGCGTTCGCAGTGACCACGAATCTTACTGGGTTCTGGGTCAGCTTCTCGATGCACGTTGTATCCGTGCCGCACGCCGAAGCGGGATTGATCTTGTAGACAACCTGGTTGCCATCCTTGAGTTCCACAAATTCCTCGCGAAATATGTGGTCCTTGGCTTCCTTTGCAGCTCGATGCAGGAGATCATCGAGTCCTTTGGTGGTTGACGCTGGGACATCGTCAACCGTGCTGCCCGCCGTGCTTTTGGAACCACCGCCGGTGTTTCCGCCCCCGGGACATGCTGAGGAAGTGCCGAGAGCCGAGTCAAGACTCTGCGTTGCCACAGTGGTGCTGTCAGTGGTGTCGAGCTGTGCGGTGGAATCAGCGAGGCCGGCAATCAGCTCATCCACGCGCAGGTTCATGACCGCTGTGGCCTCAGTGGAATCGATCGGCCGCTGCGAGGTTCCGCCGTTCGAACCAGAACTGCATCCGACAACGCACAAACCCACTGTTCCCAGTAAGCCCGCCAAATTGAGTCGTAAGCTACTCATTCGTGTCTTGCTCCTTCTGCGAGAGTTGGTTCGCGAATTGCCCCAAGCACTCCGCCAATCCTCCGGACCGCGGAGCAGGGACACAGGTTTCTATAATACTCCGATCGGACCAAGTCTGCTCCTCTTTGCGAGCAATTTATCTCTGGCCAGTGGGGAATTGAGGCTACATGTGCGACGCGTGTCACACTCGATACCACCTCCGTGGCTTCAACGTCGGAGTGTGGTTGTTTTGAGCGGTCGCCTTCGATTGCCACGGCGCAGCTCGGGTTGTTTAGCAACAGATTTCACGTCAACTAGGCCCAATGCTTGAGGAAACAAAGGTGATTCCAGCCGGTCGCGAGCGTCATGGCGTGCCGTCCGGGGACTCATTGCGGGAATTCTCGCATCCGTACACGAGGATGAGCAGATTGGAAGCCCGGGTCTGAGCAGGCAAGCTGGCAACGAACGCTGCCCGCAACCCTCCAGTTTGTCATCGCGATGATCGCGTGCTCGATCAACGAACGGATGCAGCGCAGATTGGACTACATACACGCAGGAGGAGTGCCGGGGTCTCACGATTCCTCTGGCACGAACACCGCCGGATCGAGCGCCGACGCTGCATTCTGCGCGGCTACCGCCAGCTCCGCCCCGACTGTTGGGGCGTCCCTCAGTGCACCTGGCGGACGACGTGCAGGCAGTCACGGTCCGGCGTCTTGGTGAGGAGGAAAAGCGAGGATGCTACTTCAAGAGTGAAAGCTGGCGCGCCTTGCGGCGACGCGGGGCCGAGTGAGACGTGACGAGCAGATCGGCCGGCAAGCTGTCAAGAAACGGACAGGTGCGGTTCTCGACCGTGCGGCCGGCTAGCGTGCGGCGATGGGCCGCAGTCAGGATCAGGCACCGCTGGGCGCGGGTCATGCCGACGTAGAGCAGGCGGCGTTCTTCTTCCGCGTCGGCAGGCGACAACCAGGGCAGACGCAAGGGCAGAAGGCCGTCTTCGCACCCGGCGATGAAGACGAGCGGGAATTCCAGGCCTTTGCTCGCATGCAGGGTCAGAAGTGCAACCTTTTGCGGCAGATGCTCAAGGTCGGTTTCGCGCGCAAGCGCCATTTCTGACAGGAAGGCGGCCGCATCGGTGCCAAAAGGCACCGCGAAGGCCCGCAGGAGCTCGAGCGCGCGGAGGCGGCGCGGGTCGGTCGCGGCGTCAGGGACCAGGGTAGCGAGCAAATCCGCGACCGGCGGAAGGCGCACGTCTTCAACTTGGCCGCCGACGTGGCGGCGCAACTTGGCCAGGATGTCCGCCACATGCGGACGTGCCACAAAGGCGTCGTCGCCCATACGGTGGCAGGGAATCCCGCTTCGGTCGAGCGCCTCCTCAATGACATCGGCCTGAGCGGACAGGCGCACCAGCACCGCGATCTGGTGAAAGGCAAGCCCGTGCCCCTGGGCGGCGCGGCCCGCGTCCATGGAAAGGAAACTGGTGCCCGCAACCCGGGTCTCGATCTCGGCGGCAATGAAATCCGCCTCGGCCCGCTCATCGGCAAGAACCTGGCGAAGGACCTTGCTGCCCGGCGCTGCCAGCGGCTGCAGCGGACGCGGGACGCGGTCCGGGGTGCGTTCGATGACCGCGGTGGCCAGGTGCACGACCGACGCGACCGAACGGTAGTTGCGGGCGAGCGTGAGCGTACGAGCCCCGGGATAGTCGCTGGTGAAGCGAGCGAAATACGACGGGTCGGAGCCGCGAAAGCTGTAGATGGCCTGATCCGGATCGCCGACCGCGCACAGATTTGTCGCCGGACCCGGAGGCGCCAACAGACGCAACAATCGGTATTGGGCCGCATTGATATCCTGATACTCGTCCACCAGCAGGTGGCGGCAGCGTCGGCGCGCCGAAGCGAGCACGGCTTGGTCGATCTCCAGCAGCCGGACAGCACGACCCACCAGATCGTCGAAGTCCACCGCGCTCGCGACGGCCAGCACCTTTTCGTACGCACCGTAGATGGCACTCAACTCGGGCGCTGCATCGGCCGGGGCAACCAGCGCGGCCTTTGCCGCCGAGATGGCACTTCCCGCTCGCGCCACCGATAGCGCGCAGTCGCCCGCGTCGGCATGCAACTGAGCAAGCAGAGCTTGCCGGCCTGCCTCGTCAAGAATTGTGAAGTGCGGTGGCAATCCGGCCGCAGTGGCGTGCGCCCGCAGCAGATCGAGGCCCAGCGCATGGAAGGTCTGCACCGAGACGCCCGCGGCGCACGTGCCCAGCCGTTCACGCAGTTCGTTCGCCGCCTTGCGCGTGAAAGTGATAGCCGTGATCTCAGCCGGCGCGGCAACGCGGCCACACACCAGGCGCGCGATCCGCTCCACCAGGGTGCGCGTCTTTCCCGTACCCGGACCGGCCACGATCAGCAGCGGCCCGTTGCCGTGGGCAATGGCTGCTTCCTGTTCGAGATTGGGACCGCCGGTGTAGTCCGTCGAAACTTCTTCCGCTGCCCGAGGCAGCGCTGACTCGGTCTCGCGTTTCTCGGCCGGGACGACGGCCGCACCGACGAAGGCAAAGGCCGTCTGGGCGAGCAGGCGGCGGCGCTCCTCCTCGTCAAACATGCGCACGACGCCGTATTCGCCGTCGTAGCCGGCTTGCCGTCTCACCTCACCCGCGCGCATCCGGCGTACAGCCTCGGCAAACAGAGGCGGCCCCTCGCGGTCCAGGTCTTCCAAAGGTGCATCCTGCAGAACCGTCAACTCGGGCCCGACGCGCGATACCAACTGCTGGCAGGCGCTCCCCACGCGCTTGCTGCCCGCTCCCACACCCAGCACCTCGCCCAGGACTTCGTCGAGCGGCACCAGGCTGGCAAACGGCTTGGCCCCCTGGGGCCGAAAACCCGCGGGCCGGTCAGCCAGCGCCGCCACCCGGCCCAGCACGCCGCCGGTGAGGGGCTTCCCGCAGCGCGGACAGGTTCTCCCGCAGGTCGCCGCCTCCTCGGGAGTCATCACCACCTCGCACTTGCGGTGGCCATCGGCGTGGTACTTGCCTTCCTCGGGAAAAAATTCCAGCGTGCCGAGAAAGCCGGCGCTGCGGTCGCGGAGCGCGTCGCGCATGGCAAAGTAGGACAGATCGCAATCGAACAGGTTGGCTTCACGCCCTAGCTTCTCCGGCGAATGGGCATCGGAACTGGAGACCAGCGCGTAGCGATCCAGCGTGGAGAGGCGCCAGTTCATGGCCGGGTCCGACGAGAGCCCCGTCTCGACTGCGAAGATGTGATCGGCGAGATCGGCGAAGCACTCGGAAATCGAATCGAAACCCGACTGCGAGCCCAAGGCCGAGAACCAGGGTGTCCAGATATGCGCAGGGATCAGAAAGGCGTCCGGCGAGGACGCGAGCGTGATGTCCAGGAGGTCACGCGAATCGACGCCAAGAATCGGGCGACCATCGGATTCGATGTTGCCGATGCGGGCCAGGCGCGACGATACGCGTGCCGCGGACTCGAAGTCGGGCGCGTAGATGAGATTGTGTACCTTGCGTACCCGATCGCCGCGGCTATAGATGCTGCTGACCTCAACCGACAACATGAAACGGACCGACGCTCGACAGGCGGCAGGAACCTCGGCGTCCACGGCCCGGGCGGATTCTTCGCGCAGGGCAAAGAGGCCATCGCCCGCGGGAACTAGCTTGTCGCGCAACTCGGCGAACCAGCGTGGATGGGTGAAGTCGCCGGTGGCGACCACAGCAATCCCCTTGCGCTGGGCCCAGCGATGGAGCTGCTCCAGGTTCAGCTGCTTGCTGGTCGCCCGCGACAGATACGAGTGGATATGCAGGTCAGCCACGAACCGCACGGCGGACGAAGTGTATCAAGTCTTGTCCGTTGCCGCTGACCGCGCGGGGACAGGGCACGGCCAGTCCGGCCCTGCGACTCCAGCCACCCCGGCGTTGTCCACTGCCGATCAAGGTTTCGGAGGAAATGCTACAATGGCTAGCTGGGGATTTTGCTTGTCTGCTCTCAAAGCCATCTGTCCAAAATGTGCAAGAGGTCAGGAAGTCGGCAGCGATGTTCCGGCCGGCGGCATCGACCACGTCTGCGTCTACTGCCGCACCGTCTTCAAGGTCAGACCGCCCGGCAACGGGCTGGTTGACAACCTGCCAGCCCCGCGCGAAGCGATCCCGCGTCCCACAGACCTGCCGGTTTCACGCGACGCAGTCCCTCGCCCAGGGGATCTGCCGGTGTCGCGCGACCTGGTCCCACGTCCCACCGACCTGCCGGTTTCACGCGACACGGTCCCGCGTCCGGGGGATCTGCCGGTATCGCGCGACCTGGTCCCGCGTCCTGACGATCTCCTGCGATCCAAGGGCGGGGCACGGCCGAGATCGCTGCCCAGTTCGGAAAAGGGTTCCAGAAAGACATCTCCACTGGGGTTGGCGCTCGACCTGTCGTTGACGCCGCATCCCCTGGCGACCGGCGGCGGACCGCCGCTAAGCCTGGATTTGGACGCCCCGCCTTCGCCTGTCTCCACCGCAGGCGGGTTGTCGTTGGACTTGGACGGGTCTGCTGATGCGCCGCTGGCGTCCAGCCCCGCAGCGGCAGGACCACCCAAGCCATCTCCCGCGGCACCGGCGGCGAAAGGAACTGGCGTCGCCGGGCTCGGGCGCGGCACTGCGACTCCGCCCCCAATTCCCGTGTTAGCGCGTGTGCCGCCGGGAGGGGCTCCCGTGCCCGCCTCGCCGCCGCTCACGCCGACGGGAGCGTCTGTGCCCAAGTTGGCGCCGCTGATACCGACTGGAGCGTCCCCACCCGAGTCTTCCCCGCCGGGCAGCAGGCAATCGTCAGGTGGTGTGGACCTCGGGTTCAGCCTGGAGTTGGAGGGCGATTCGAGCTCACAAGCGGGGGCTGCGACCCTGCCCTTCCCTGGCGCTCGGGTCGCCAGCGATGGACTGGCCGAGGCGGCGGCCGCGGACCTGCCCGCACTGCAGCCTGTCGCGGGGCGAGCGCCCAGGCGCGGAGGCGCCCTGCGGCCAGTGGCCAAGAAGGCTCGGATTCCCACCTGGGCTATCGCGGTCGGCGGCGGGGTCGTGGTGGCGGGCGTTGCGGCCGTCGTCTTTCTGTCATCCTCGCGTCCGGCACCCAAGGTCGAGGAAGTCATTGGTCCGATGGCGGCTGGCCTGCTCAACGACAATCCAGCAGCCTACCAATCGGCCGAGAATCGGCTTGCGCAAGTCACTGCGCCTCTGCAGGACGAAGGCCACGCCCTGCGGAGCAAGGCCGCAGAAATCACGCTTCTCGACGTCCTTGTCCACGGCGCGGATCCGGCCAAGATCGCTCGCGCCGAACAATTCCTGCAAGCGATCGAGCCATCGCAGAAGCCCGTCGCCGGTTTCTTTCGCGGCAAGGCGCTCTTGGCCGTTGCCAAGGGCAAGCCGAAGCAAGCCGAGCCGGCCCTGGGAAAGGAAGGCGGGCTCGCCGAGAGCCAACTTGTCGTAGCGCTGGCGCGGATGGCGGATGACCAAGCCGCCGCTGCGGTGGAGCCACTGCGTCGGTACGCAGCCGCCCGTCCCAAGGAACTGGTCGCGCAGTACCTGCTGGCGCAAGCATTCGAGCAGGCCGGCAAGCCCGAAGCGCGTTCGGAGTACGAGAAGGTTCTGAGCAGGAACCCGGAGCACTTTGGGGCTGCCCTGGGGTTGGCGCGGATGGCGGCGGCACCGGAGCAACGTTTGGCGGCGGCGCAGGCCCTTGTCGACAGGAAACAGCCGGCCGCTTCGCCCCACGAGCTGGCGCAAGCTCAACTTCTGCGGGGCCAGGCCGCATTGGAGCTGGGACGCACCCATGACGCCGAGGCCATGCTACGCAAGGCAATGTCGCTGGATACGCGCCTGACCGCAGCGTACTTGGCGTTGGGCGAGTCGTTGCTCTACGAAGGGCGCTACGACGAGGCGCTGACCGCGCTCCAGTCTCCGGGAGCCGCGGTGGACGCGACCACCGCGGGCAAGTTCGCCTTGGGCGGGGCCTTTCTGGCCACCAAGAAGGTGGACCAAGGCACAAAGCTTCTCAGCCTAGCCGCCAAGGCCGCACCCAATGACCCACGGGGATCCTTCTGGGACGGGTTCGCCGCCGCCGCGAGACAGCCGCCTGACATTGTGGGCGCGGAGCAGGGCTATCGCGAGGCACTCAAGCGCGATCCCAAGTTCTTGCCCGCCTCGTTGAAGCTGGCCGCGCTCCTGCAGCAACAGAACAAGGCGCAGGAATCCCTGTCCGTGCTGCGTGCAGCCGAAGAGGCTGGAGCACCCGCTGCCATTTTGCAACTAGCCTGGGGCGACGCCCTGATCATGGCGAAGGAGGCTGTGAAGGCCGAGGAGGTCTTCCGCAAGGCCCTGCAGGCGGATCCCAAATCTACCCAGGCCCGTCTGGGCGTAGCGGCCGCGTTGCAGGCACAGGACAAGCTCACCGAGGCCAAGACCTATCTCGAGGAGACGCTCAAGGAGATGCCGGCCACGCTCGGGCTGCGCGAGCGCCTGGCTACCGTCTGTCTCGCCCTGGGCCAGAAGGACGAAGCACTGGCGCGCTATCAGGAGGAGTTGACCACCGGCCGGGCGACACCGAGCTTGCGTTTGGCGCTGGCGCGGCTGGCGCTCGACCTGGGAAAGAACGAGCTTGCCCAGAGCGAGGCGAAGAAAGTTCAGGATGAGAATCCCCGCAACGCGGAGGCCGCGTACCTTCTCGCCCGCGTGCACGAGACGCGCGGCGAGTTGGGGGCAGCGCTCGCCGAGTATCGGCGGGCTCTCATGTGGGAAAAGCTCCCCGTCTACAGTTATGCCTACGGCCGGGTTCTTCTGAAGGTGGGCAAGGAGCAAGAGGCCTACGTCGCGCTGGACGCTGCCAGCAGCCTGCCCGAGGCCCGAATGGAACGTGGGCGCGAGTATTTCCGGCGCGGCGATCCGGAAAAGGCCCTGGTGGACTTCAAGGAGGCAGCCACCATGCTTCCGGCGTCGGCCGAGCCGCTCATCTTCCAGGGACTCTGCTACGACAAGATGGGACAGCAACCCAAGGCTGAGGCCGCGTGGCACGACGCGGTTCGCGTCGCCCCCGACGCTTCGGAGCCGCACTATCGCCTGGGCCGGCAGGAGATGGACCACGGCCGACCCACGGCCGCCATTGATCACTTCCGCAAGGCCATTGCCAAGATGCCGGCGAATGCCCCATGGGAAAGCGAGTTGTATTTCCAGCTTGGCCAAGCCGAGCTTGTGACCGGCTCCAAATCTGCCGCGCTGGCCGCCTTCAAGAAATACGTGGAGCTGGCGCCCCAGGACGCTCCCTCGCGGCCCGAGGCTGTGCGACAGGTGGAGCGCTTGTCGAGCAAGTAGACCTTGCCGCGTCCGCTCTTCGATTCACCGACGGCACCCGAAGGCCGATCCGGTAGAGTTGGGTAGCTGCACCAAGAAGCGACTCGAAGCGATGACTTGCATATGCTCAGGCACATGTGCATACTGGGGCCATGGCCAAGACGAAACGCGTGCAGGTGCTCATGGACCCAGATGAGTTCGATGCCCTAGGACGCGTGGCTCGATCCCGCGGTACCTCTGTCGCCAGCCTGATGCGCGAAGCCGTGTGCGTCCAGTACGCATGCACAGCCGATCGCGAACGCCGGGCCATCGCCGCGCAGCAGTTTCTGCAGCTACCCGATACGCGATTGCCCGCATGGCGGGCACTCAAGAAGGAGATTGAGGAACGTCGTGGCACGCGTCTTCCTTGACGCCAACGTCTTCCTCTACGCGGTGGGCGGGGAAGGCCCCTACCGACAGCCGTGCCGGGATCTCTTGCAGGCCGTGGGCGATGGTGGACTCGAGGCCGTTACCAACACCGAGGTCTTGCAAGAAATCCTGCACGTACGCTCCCGACGCCTTAACATCAAAGACGCGATCGTCGCAGTTCGCGCCGCAAGCGATCTCGTGCGTGAGGTTCTCCCGGTCAGGCGAGAGGATGTCCTGGAGGCGTGCAAACTTCTCGAGCGACACCACGGTCTGGGAGCACGCGATGCCCTCCATGCCGCTGTCATGAAGAATGGTTCGGTGAGCCTTCTGGTTTCCGTCGATGGCGATTTCGACGTGCTGAGGGAAATCAAGCGGTTGAGTCCAACCGACGCCCTCGCCCTCGCACGATAGTGAGCCGCAGGTAGCGGGCCGGGATTCCATGCGATAAGAAGACCCTTTGCATGAGCCTCTTGGCCTATGTTGAAACCTACGGCTGCCAGATGAATGTGGCCGACACCGAGATTGTGCTCGGCCTGCTGCAGGGGGCAGGCTACCAGCGGACCCATGATCCGGCCGCGGCCGACGTGATTCTGATCAACACCTGCGCCGTACGCGAAAAGGCTGTGGAGCGGGTGTGGGGCCGCGCCAGCACGCTGGCGACCCACAAGGCCCAGCGACCCCATGTGGTCCTGGGCATTACCGGCTGCATGGCGGAGCACCTGCGCGGCCAGGTGCGCGCCCGGGCGCCCTTTGTCGACCTGGTGGTGGGGCCAGACAGCTACCGACGGCTTCTGGCTCACATCGAAGAGGCGCGCGCCGGCGCAAAGATCGACGACACGACCCTCGACCCGCATGAAACCTATACGGGCCTGGACCCCGCCCGCGACGCCACGGGCACCGTGGTCGGTCCCATTGCCATCCAGCGCGGCTGCGATCGGTTCTGTTCTTTCTGCGTGGTGCCGTATACCCGCGGGCGCGAGCGTGGCACCGCACCTGGCGAAGTCCTGCGCCAGGCGCACGCCCTGGTCGCTGCCGGCGGCAAAGAGGTTCGCCTGCTTGGCCAGACGGTGACCTCCTATCGGCACGGCGACGTGGGATTCGCGAGCCTGCTTCACGCACTGACGGGAATCGACGGTCTGGAGCGGATTCGCTTCATGTCGCCCTATCCGCTGGGGTTTTCCCGGGAGGTGATTGCGGCCATGGCCGGGTCGGCCAAGATCTGCAAGCACGTACACCTGCCCTTGCAGTCGGGGTCGGACACGGTGCTGGCGCGCATGGGACGGGGTTACAGCTTTGCCCAATACCGCGACCTGGTAGTGGCCCTGCGCGCGGCCTTGCCCGGGGTGGCCATCACCACGGACCTGTTGGTCGGTTTTTGCGGTGAGAGCGAGGAGGAGTTCGCCGAACTTCTGCACGCCTTGCAGGATCTGCGCTTCGACAATGCCTTCACCTTTGCCTATTCCGAGCGTCCCGACACCTTGGCCGCGCGGACCATGGCCGATGATGTTCCGGCCGAAGTGAAGCAGCGCCGCCTGGCCCAGGTGATCGATCTGCAGAGGCGAATCACGGGCGAGATCCACGCAGCCCAAGTGGGGCGGCGCGAGCGGGTTCTGCTGGAGGCACCCTCGCGCCGCTCGCCGAATGAGCTACTGGGTCGCACCGACAGCTTCCGTTCCGTGATCGTGCCGGCGGGACCGAGAGCCACGCTGGGCGCGCTGGTCGACGTAACAATCGAGCGCGCCAATCCGGCGACGCTCATCGGGAGCCTCGTGACTTGAGCCGGGCGCGCATCGCGATCAGCTTTGTCTGCATGGGCAACATCTGCCGTTCCCCCACGGCCGAGGCGGTCATGCGCCATCTGGTGCGGGAGGCGCGTCTCGACGGCGCGATCGAGATCGACAGCGCGGGCACGGGTGCCTGGCACGTGGGCGAGTCGCGCGATGAGCGCAGCCAAGCCGCGGGGGCGCGACGGGGCATGCCCTTGGCCGGCGTGGCGCGCCAGTTCCAGCGCTCGGACTTCGCGCGCTTCGACTATGTGCTGGCGCTCGACCGCGAGAACCTCTCCGACCTGGTGCGCCTGGCTCCCGACGCCCAGGCGCGCGCCAAGGTGCACCTGCTGCGCGAGTTCGACCCAGCTTCGCCGCCCCACTCCGACGTGCCGGATCCCTACTATGGCGATGTCGACGGCTTCGAGCGCGTGTTTGATATCTGCGAGGCGGCCTGCCGTGGCCTACTCGAACACCTGCGTCGCACGCACGGGCTTGTGTGATGGCCGGGCATCAACTGGAGGCGGCGGTGGCGCGTGCCATGGGCAGTGCGGTGCGGTCGTCGCGCCCGATGTCCGGCGGCGACATCAACAGCGCCCACGAGATGACGCTGGCAGATGGGCGGGTCGTGTTCGTCAAGAGCAACATCGTCGCAGATCCAACCGTGTTTGCGGCGGAGGCGCACGGCCTGGCCTGGCTGGCGCAAGCCCGCGCGCTCCGCGTTCCCGAGGTCCTGGCGGTCGGTGAGACATTCCTGGTGCTCGAACGCATCTCGGCGGCACGACGTCGGCCCGATTTCGACGAACGGCTGGGCCGCGATCTGGCAGCCCTGCACCGCTTTGGGGCGCCCGGCTTCGGCCTCGATCGCGACAACTTCATCGGACGCCTGCCCCAGCCCAACGCGCCCGCCCCGCGCTGGCCGGACTTCTACCGCGCCCGCAGACTGGAACCCCAGCTTCGACAGGCGCGCAACGCCGGTCTGTGCAGTGCGGCTATGGCCCGCGGCTTCGACCGACTCTTCGCCGTGCTCGACGAACGGGTGGGTCCGGCCGAGCCCCCGGCCCGCCTGCACGGCGATCTATGGGGTGGCAATGTGATCGGGGACGAAACCGGCACGGCCTGCCTCATCGATCCAGCCGTGTACGGCGGCCACCGCGAGGTCGACCTGGCCATGATGCGCCTCTTCGGTGGGTTCGGACACCACGTGTTCGGCGCCTATGAAGAGGCGTGGCCGCTCTCCTCGGGCCACGAAGAACGCGTGCCGCTCTATCAGCTCTACTTCCTCATGGTTCACGTCAATCTGTTCGGCGGGACGTACGTGGCGCAGGCTGAGCACGCCCTGTTCGCGATAGCGTAGGGCCGCCGCCGCATTTCCGCGCTATCCACAGAAGACGGAAAGGATGCCATCCCGCCGGAGTTCGATCAGAAGACAAAGACTCTGATCGTTCCAAGCTAGCCGCGACGTACACCTCTCTCGGCCCCTACTGGGCTAAAGTCACTCCGATGCCACGAACTCGCTTGCTGTTGGCACTGGCTCTGTTGGGCGCCTGCGCTCGTCCGATGCCAGCCCCGGTCCCGGCTCCAGCCCCGGCGCCGGCACCGGCGCCGGCACCGCCCAAGCCGTTCGCGCCGGTCCTGCAGACCAATCCCGTGCTCGCCGAGATCGCCACGGCCGAGCGGAGCGCAGCCGACCGTCCTGACGACGCAGAAGCGTGGCGCCGGCTGGCCCTGGCGCTGCGGCGGGCAAACCGTCTTCAGGAAGCGGCGCGCGCAGCCTGGCGTGCCGTCGAGCTGGCTCCCTCTGTGGAATCATGGACGTCGCTTGGAAACGTGCTCATCCAGGGTGGTGCGCCGAACGGCGCTGTGGCGGCCTTCGAGGAGGTCAGTCGGCTGACCAACGACGGGTTTCTGGCAGCGCAAAACTTCCTCAGCCTGGGCTATCGTGCCTGGCGGTGGGGCATGGATGATCTCGCTATGCGCGCTTACGCGCGGGCGGACGAGCTTGCGCCCGGGCATCCCCTGGTCCTGTACGACCGAGCATTGTTGTTGGCGACGTCGGGCCAGATTGCGCAGGCGCAGGGCGAAGCGACGAAGCTTCGCAACGTGGTGGATCGCTTGCTGGAAGACCGGCCACCCCTGGAGATGGTCGAGATTCTGGAACCGATGAAGGCGCTGACAGAATCGATCATCAACGGCGATGCCATCGCAAGGCGTCCGCCGCAGCCCGAGCCTGGACAACGTCTGCCCGACCGCTTCTGGCGGCGTGATCCCAGCCAGAACCACGCCCTTGACCTGGCGGTGGACGAGACCTCGGAGCGTTACTACCCCATCACGGGCTGGCATGTGCTGGCGCTCAACCTGCCGTCGGGCTGGACCGACAGTCTCGACGTGACGAAGGGCGAGCCGGCCTCGGCCCGAATCCGCGTGGAAGCCAACTCGGGTGGACCACGTTCCGTCCTGTGGCTGTTGACCGTGACGGGGAGCCGCCAAGCGCCCGACCTGGATCGCCTCGTCGTCCAAGCCCAGCGCAGTCTGGCAGGAACGCCCATCCTGGGCGAAGTCCGCTCGTTCACGGACCGCGACCTGGAAGGCCGCGCCTTCGTCGCCGATGACCCCGGGGCGCGGCCTGGGGATCCTGGTGGCTTTTCGCGCGCATGGGTGGCAGTCATGCGGACCGGGGATTTCTTGGTCACAGCCACGCGCTTTCTGCATGATCGCGACCCCGGCCTGGTCGATGAGAGCGAGCGCATCTTGCGAGCCGCAAAGGTTCGCGATCTTACGCCGCCCCATCGCTGACGGATCGCGGGTATAAGACCTCGTCATGTCCCGGCGGCGGAAGCGCGCTTTCAGCTACCACGCAGGTGTCACCTTGGATGGCACTCAGCTTACCTGCGATGCGGCGGGGTTTGCCACCGATCTGGTGTTCCTCTCGCACGCCAAGGCGCTGGCGCCCGGGTCGTCGTTCAGCCTGTCAGCGCGCCGGGCGGGACGGCGCCAGCTCCTGGCCACCGAGGGCACGCTCGTGCTGTTGGGCGCAGCCGGGGAACGCTTGCGCGCGCGCGCGTTGCCGGCTGGGTTCGGGCGGGCATTCGACCTGGGCGGGCTGCGTTTGGCGCTCGTGCCTGCGGGGTACTTGCCGGGCGCAGCCTCACTGCTCTGCGAACGTGGCGGTCGGCGACTGCTCTACGCCGGAACCATCTGCCGTGAGAGCGCCTTCGCAGGCCTGGGTCCCGCGGAGGCTCGATGCGCAGACGCCGTGTGCCTGGACGCCACCTTCGGCGATCCGCGCTTCGTGCTGCCACCACGCGAGGAGGCGCAAGCGGCGCTGCAAGGGTTCGTGGAGGCAGCGCTGGCCACGCGGCGTGCGCCAGTCTTGCTTGTATCCCCCTTCGGCCCGGCACCGGCAACGGCCGAGGTGCTGCAGGCTGCCGGCGTTACCATGCGCGCGCATGGCACCATCGTGGGGGTCCTGGACCGTTTTCGGCAGGCTGGGGCGTCGCCCCCGCCGCTGCGTCGTTTTGGGGGAAAGCTGGGCCCGAACGAGGCTCTGCTCTGGCCACCGGAGGCGCGCGATGCCCCGGCGCTTGGCCGACTCGATTCTCCGACCTTCGCGTTCGTTTCTGGCTTCAGCGTCGAACCCACGGCCGTCGCCTGTATGCGAGCTGACCAGGGCATCGCGTTGTCGAACCAAGCGGGATTCCCTGACCTCGTCGCGTATCTCGAAGCCACCGGGGCGCATGAGGTCGCACTGCACAGGGGATTTGCCGAAACCTTCGCCACCATCCTGCGCGAGCGCGGTTACGACGCATACGCGATAGACCCCCCGCGCCAGATGGAGCTGTTTCGTGGGTAACCTCCCTCGTTCCAGTCTGGAACCGCGCGTGGTTCCGATCTAGAAACAACCACCGTGCTGAATCTCGGCTTTCAGGAGATCGTCGTCATTCTCTTCGTCGCGTTGATCTTCCTCGGGCCCAACATGCTCCCGGAGATCGCCTCTGGTCTGGGCAAGGCCATTCGCGAGGTGCGCAAGGCGGCGGCGGATATCAAGAATGAGATCGCGCTGGATGATGCGATTCGCAAGCCGCTGGCTGAGCTACGCGAGGCGACCATGCTCCCTCCCGAGGAGCTGAAACGCCGCGATGAGCGGCGGGCCGTTGAAAAGCGCGCCGAGCGTGAGGAACAGGAACGCAAGGCGCGCGAAGAGGCTGAGCACCGGCGTGTCGAGAACGAGGAACTGAAGCGTCGGGAGGAGGAGCTGGCGGCCAAAAAGCGCGCCGAGCGTGAGGAACAGGAACGCAAGGCGCGCGAAGAGGCTGAACGCAAAGCGCGCGAAGAGGCTGAGCACCGGCATGTCGAGAGCGAGGAGCGAAAGCGTCGCGAGGAGGAGCTGGCGGCCAAAAAGCGCGCTGAACGGGAGGAGCAGGAACGCAAGGCGCGCGAAGAGGCTGAACGCAAAGCGCGAGAGGAGGCTGAGCACCGGCGTGTCGAGAGCGAGGAGCGAAAGCGTCGCGACGAAGAGCGAGCGGCCAAGAAACGCGCCGAACGTGAGGAGCAGGAGCGCAAGGCTCAGCAAGCGGCCGAGCGACGGCGTGCCGAGCGTGAGGAGGAGAAGCGTCGCGACGAAGAGCGAGCGGCCAAGAAACGCGCCGAACGCGAGGAGCAGGAGCGCAAGGCTCAGCAAGCGGCCGAGCGACAGCGTGCCGAGCGCGAAGAGGAGAGGCGCCGCGAGGAGGAGCTAGCGGCCCAGAAGGCCGCCAAACCAGAAGAGCAGGAGCGCAAGGCGCGCGACGAGGCCGCGAAGCAGCGCCCGGAAGGCGAGACCGCTGTACCAGCGGCCGACGCCGCGGGCGCTCATCCCGCTGGTGCCGGTCCCGCGGTTTCGGGTGTGACCGTGGACATGAACCCACCGCCCGACTCCAATCGACCATCGCGAACGCCCACGCTTGAACTCCTCAATGTGACACCCGATCCGGTGTCGGTCGAGGCACCGCATGCTCTTGCGGGAGCGCGCCCGCCCCCTGTGCCGGCGACGTCCTTGCGGTCCCCGCCGGGCAGCCGTCTGCCGTCGCTCCGGTCCAGTCAGGCCGATGCCAAATCGCCTCGGTTGTCCCCGCCCCCGTTGCCGCCGAAGAAAGGCTAGCGGAGCATGTCAGACGACGCCGTACAGTCCGACAAGACCATCATTACCGAACCGCCGACGGACATGGGTTCCGCCCGGCCAACCCCTGCGCCCACGATCGTTACCTCGCCTTCGGAGGCGGCAACGTCCTCGGCGCCGTCGGAAACGCCGCAGGCCAGTCCGGGCACCAAGGAGGGTTTGAACGGCAAGCGTATGAGCCTGCTCGCCCACCTGGCCGAGCTGCGCTCACACCTGCGCAACGCCGCTATCGCCTTTGTGCTGGCCATGATCGGCTCGTTCGTCCTCGTCCAGAGGTATTTCGACTGGCTGACCCGGCCCGTGCGCAAAGGCATGAAGGACGCCGGCCACGACGTCAACTTCTACGCCAAGAGCCTGACCGAGCCCTTCTGGGTCTACATGAAGCTGGCCATCATCGGAGGCCTCATTATCGCGGGCCCCTTTGTGTTCTGGGAGATCTGGAAGTTCGTGGCGCCGGGCCTCTACCGGAAAGAGAGGCGGCTCACCATGCTCATCACCGGGGCCACCGTGTTCTGTTTTGCCGGGGGCGCCGTGTTTGCGTACGCCTTCCTGTGTGAGCCTGCCGCCTACTACCTGACCAGGATGCTCACCAGCTTCTCGGGTGATCTGCCCTTCCGCCTCGACCCCATGATCATGATGGATGAAGTGGCCAACTTTCAGATGCTGACCCTGGCGGGTTGTGGCCTTGCCTTTGAACTACCGGTCGTGCTGTCAATCTTCGGTTGGATTGGGCTGATTTCCAGCCGTGGCATGTTCAAATTCAACCGATACGCCATCGTGTTGGCGGTTATTCTGGGTGGGGTGCTCACGCCCAGCACTGATCCGTTCACCCAGTGCCTGCTCGCAGGCCCCATCTTCGGGCTCTACAATGTCTCAATCCTCGTGGTCTGGCTGATCGAGCGGGCGCGTCGCCGGCGCGACGAGGCCTTGGATCGCGGCGAGCCAGTCGCCAGCGCCTAGTGCCTCCGATCAAAATTTCGGCCACGTTTGGGCGGCCGATCCATCCCGGCCGGCTGCGTTGCTCCTCGGTTACATACGTCAAGTATGCGCCCTCGTCGCGCCTTGCCGTCCGGGCGCCTCGTCCACCGAAAC